>Ga0302319_10026486_pt1 | contig 10208 bp, 5 predicted proteins | sample Bog_T0_2_FD_203319 | JGI IMG/M metagenome (GOLD analysis project Ga0302319, IMG submission 203319) | Peat permafrost microbial communities from Stordalen Mire near Abisko, Sweden - Bog_T0_2 | ecosystem: Environmental > Terrestrial > Soil > Wetlands > Peat | place: Sweden: Abisko, Stordalen Mire...
CCCTGTTGGGCGACATTGCCGGCAAATGTGTCATTCGTGAATTGCAAGGTGGAACTGTCTGCGAACAATCCTCCGCCGCTCCCGCTCGCCGTGTTGCCGGACATCGTCGAGGCCTGCACCACCAGCGTCGAGTTGTGGAAGTACAGCGCACCGCCATTCGGCGCCGAATTGTCGCTGAAGATACTGCGGTCGATGGTGGTGGTCTGGCTCGTGCCGTCCGGCGTACGGAAAACCGCGCCGGCGAGCGCGCCGGCTCCGGCGGCGTTGGACGTGAACGACGATCCGCACAGGGTGACGGCGTAATTTTCCGCGCCGTCGATGTATACCGCGCCGCCATTGCCGCCATTGCCGGTCTCGCCGCCGTTGACGCTGCAGCTGGCGTTGATGGAGTTCGCGCCATTGCCGGTCGCGCGGTTCGCGACGAAGCCGCTGTTGTAGACGCTGAGGTCCCCGAACAGCGAGCCGATCGCACCGCCGTTCGCGGCCCGGTTGCCCTCGAAGAGGCTGCCGACGATGGTCGTGCCGAGCGAGCCGAGAGTATAGATGGCGCCCCCGCCGACGTCGGGGCCGAGCGCCGCGCCGACATTGTTGCGGAAGGTGGTGTTCAGAACGTGCAGAATGCCATCGCGAATATAGATGGCTGCGCCGCCGCCGTCCTTCTCGCTGCCCTGGGAACAGGGCGGCGGTGCGTACGGAATCGCCGTTCCGGTCGAGGCACCGTTCTGCAGGATCAGGTTCTGGATCGTGACCGTGGTCTTCGTTGCCTGGAAGTTCGGCGAGGAGAAATACAGCAGGCGCGTCTTGCCCTGACCGTCGAGCGTGATCCCGCCCTGCCCGTCGAGGGTCGTGTTGACGTCGGTGCGCAGCACCAGCTGCGACGTCAGCGTGACCGTTGTCGGACCGCCGCAGTTGAAGCGAATCACGCCACCGTGCGCGACGGCCGCGGCGAGCGCCGCCTCGTTACAGCTTGCGGGTGTGCCGGATCCGACCGTGAGCGTCGTCGGGCTGGTGTCCGCGGGAAACGGTGCCGGGCAGTACGCGGGAGCCGTGCCGGCGACCGACAGCAGTGCACCGATCGTGACGATCGCGTTCGTATAGACCGCGCCGCCTGCCTCGACGATGCCAAGCGTCAGCTGGTTTTCAGCCGGGTCGTAGCGGTCGTAGAGACTGCGCGGCATGCCGCCCTCCGTGTTCACCAGGGTGCCCGGTGCGACCACGACATTGCCGTAGATCGCCCCGTTCGGCAGCTGGAACGAAGCGACGTGCAGCGCCGCCCCGTCATAGGTATCTGCGCCGCTGGCGCTGCCGATCGACACCAGACTGCCGACCGTGGCTACCACGTTGTAATAGACCCTGCCGTTCAGGCTGACCGCCGGAACCGTAATCTGTCGGCTGGACGGGTCGTAGGTATCCACGCTGCCGTTGGGCGAGGTGCCGGCCGGGCCGCTGTTGACGCCTGCGATCACGACTACCACGTCGGACAGGGTGCTGGCGCCGATCGCCAGTGCCGGCACGCTCAGCGTGCCGGTTGCCGGATCGTAGGTGTCGCTGCCGTGGGCCGTGCCAAGGACGGTCGGCAGCGAGAGCATCAGCAGGGCTCGCAGCAGTCGTGGTTGAGTTGCAGCGACAGTCACGACAGGCCTCCGTGAGGAACCGAAAAAAAGCAGGGGCCCGCGAGGGCCCCTGCCGGTTTCACCAGGACGCCTACTGACCGACCGTGTAGGTGTACGGGATGCTGACGACTTCGTCGCCCGTGTACAGGTTGCCGTTGAAGGTGTCGATGTACAGGTACCCGCTGACGACGGTGCCTACCGGTGCATTCGGCGCGATCAGCAGGTTGATCGTGCCCGACTCGCCGGGCGCCAGCACCAGTGGGTTGTAGGTCTGGGTGCCGAAGGTCAGGTCAGCCCAGACGTCGCCGCTGTCAGACGCAACGGCTGCGTCGAACGGCTGCATCAGCGCAAAGGCTTCCGTGGCGATGGGGGTGCTCGCCGCGCCGGCCGCACCGTACGGACCGACGAGCGACGGTACCGCGATCCACAGTCCATACGGAATCTCCGGCTCGCTCATCGAGGCGACGATCGTGTACGGACCCGACGAGACGTCGAATGCGTAGATGTCCGGGGATCCGGTGGCACCGACGTTGTAGCCCGTGTCGTTGTACGCATCCATCGTGATCGGCGAACTCGATTGGGCGATGAACTGCACGCTGTCGATTTCAGGCGGCAGGTAGAACGCGCTGCAGAAGTCGGGCAGCGTCGAGCTCTGCGAGCAGCCATAGACCGGCAGCGGCTCGGAGCTGAGCGCGCTGAGGCGGGCGTCGGCGAAGTACGCCTGCGTAACCGCACCGGTATTGACGACCGTGACCGGCACGGCGACCGGCGCAGCGCTCGCCGACAGTGTCACGCCCGGGTCGTTGGGCAGGGATGCCGAGATCTGCGCCGTGTTGAAGCCGATCCGCGCGGTGAACGGCACCGCGATCTCGTTGCCCGAGGCGGTGAAGTTCTCCAGCAGGATGAAGCGCCACAGGCCTGGCGCCGGATTCGCTCGGTACAGGTCCATTCCGAACTGCGGATTGCCGGACGGGTCGAGGTTGCCCTGGACGCTGAGCTGCGCGCCGTCGGGAGCGACCAGCAGGCCCTCGAGCAGGTACCCATTGTCCGGAATCTCGAGATGCAGGCTCAGATTGTTGACGCCGGCGGGCACGTTGAACGCATAGGTCTGCGTCGGGCCCGCGCCCGGCCGGCCGTTGCCGCCGGTGATCGTCCCGGTGAATGTGCCACCGGTCGAGCCGGTCGGAACCAGTGTGCGCAGCGACACGGGGATCGCCGCGATGCCGGCTTCGCCAAAGCGGATCGCAGCGGCCTTATCACCCGGCTGCGACGGCGAGTTCCAGCTGGCCGTGATGGTTTCGCTCGCACCAGGCGCGAGGTCGATGCTGGAGGGGTAGACGGTGCCGATGTCGACGAAGTTTTCGGCAGACCATGAGAACTTCACCGGGCCGGCGTAGCTGTTCGCAACGCCGGTCGGGCGGGTCGAGATGATCGCGGTCCAGGTGCCGGCGGCCGGTGCGACGATATCGACGTGGCCGTAGCCGCTGTCGGCGCCCTGCGGGACCGAGTAGGCCGCGTTCCTGCCCGACGGGTCGAGCAGGCTGAGGTAGACGATCTGGTCCGAGCTCAGCGGATTGACCCAGGCGATTGCGGCGTCCAGATGTTGTGCGCCCCCGGGAACCGTGAATTTCTGTTCGATGTAGGAGCGCGGTGACCCGGTCACGTTGACGTAGGTCGGAGCGGTTGCCGGGTCCAGCTGCAGGGTCAGGGTCTTGCCCGCGATCGGCGTGCCGAGCGCCTGCAACGCAGGTTTCAGTTTCCGCGCCGTGCTGCCGGTATTGGTGATCGTGAACGACTTGCGTTGCCGGGAGTGCGGCGCGGCCTGTACGGCTGCGCTGGTCGGTGAGGCCAGTACGCTCTCGCCGCGGTAGGCAGGCTGGCCATTGCCGTCATGCACCGACAGCGCGGCATGAACCGCCGCGTACGCGTTGATCAGGCCCGCCCCCTGTTCGGAGGACGGTGCGCCGAGGTCGGTTGCCGTACTCTTGATGATCTGCTTGACCAGCGCCGGAGAAGGACTGTAGCCCCCGTGCGTGCTGCGGTATGCCTGGATGACGAGCGCGGCTTCGCCTGCGGTCAGCGGTGACGACTCGCTGGTGCCACCGAACGACTCGATCGGCGTATTGGTGTTGGTGTTCTGGAAGTTGCTGCAGTCCCCGTACAAGGTGCTGTTGGTCGAGCACAACGCCCACGAAAGGTCACCGGGCGCGACCACATCGACGGTACGTGCAGCGGTCTGCGCAAAGCCGCCTGAGCTGAATGAGGAGATGTTGTTGTTCAGGTAGCCCTTCGCCAGCGGCTGGGCGCCGTAGTTGGTCTGCGCGTAGAAGCGGAACTGCGTGGTGGCGCCGACGGCGATCACGCTGCTTTCAGTGGCGGGCGAGCCGAGCGTGCCGTTGGTGCCGGCATCGCCTGTGCTGACGACGACGGTCACGCCGGCCGCCACTGCGGCCTCGTTGGCGAGCGAGATAGGGTCGTTGGCGTTGTCGGGGAAAGGATTGCCGCCGAAGGACTCGTTGATGACGTCCACGTCATCCTGCAGGACGGCGTACTCGATCGCCTGAACGAAGGTCGAAGTGGTCGTATAGCCGAGATTCGAGAAAATCTTCAGGCCCACCAGCGACGCACCGGGTGCGATACCGCGGATGCGGATGTTGCACGGCGAGGGCAGCGGATGCGCCGGATTGACGAACTGGCTGATGTCGAACAGCAGTGGCTTGCCGTTCGGCATGTCCTGGGCCGCAATCGAGCTGGCGTCGCCGAAGGCTTCGCCGCCCGCTGTCGGAGTGCCCGCCGGGTCGCCGGAGAAATCCTGGTAGTCGATGAACACGCTGCTGCCGTTCGGCCGGATGAAGCCAGGCAACGTCGGATCAAGGCCATCGGCGAGGTAGGCGACCTTCACGCCATGCCCGGTGACGAGCGCGCCCCTGCCGTCAGTTATTCGTTGCGCCTGCGGCAGGCTGGAGTTGCTGAAGGCTGCATTCGTGAGCTGCAGCGCCTGCGGCTCCAGCGTGTTGCACAGCTGACCCGCCGCGCCGGCGTCCGTGACCGCAGCCGGCGCGGCGGCGGATGTGCCTGTGTGCAGCGTGTCGCGCGCGCCGCGGACCTGGTGGATCACGCGATCCTCGACGACCGCACTGACCTGCGGGTGGCTGGCGAGCGCGTCGGCCTCGGCCTTCGTCACGGTTGCGGCGACCGCGTTCAGCAGGTGGAAGGAACGTACGTTGGTTGCGCCCGACTGACGCAGGTGAGCGAGCACGCCTGACTGCGCGCTGGCGAGGGCGGAGTTGCGGGTGGCATGTGCGCCCGGTTCGCCCGGAACGCCATGCACCTGGTCGCGCAGGATCACGATGACATGGCGGTTGGCGCCCTGCGCGAGCCGCTGCGCCTGCGCGCGCGTCACGGTGTTGGGCAGGGAGTTGCCTGCAGCGAGCAGCGCAGCGATCGAAACGGCCAGCCTTGCGGAGGTCCGGTTAATCATGTGTACGAGTCCCCTTCATACTTTCGGAATGGTTGCTGCTGAGCGCATGCCGCACAACGCATTCCGGGAATAGGAAACGGAACACCGCGCATTGCCTTCAGGTATGCGCTCGAACTTACCCTTGATGTCCTATGCGAGTCAACGATCCGCGGCGCCCCGTGCCGGCGTTATGTTTAATGCGCAGCGCCATATGCTATCGTTCCTGTATGGACGAAAAGAAGCTCGCGGACCTTCGGCGCAGGTTCGCGGAAGCGGGCGCGCTGTCGATCGAGGATCCTGTGCTGCAGGCGGCGGCAGCCGACCTCGCCGTCGGCGGCCGGCGCTCGCTCCCCTACGCGGGCATTCCGACTTTCCTCGGCCTTCCCATTGCGCCGGACGCGACTGGCCTCGATGTTGCGGTCGTCGGCGTACCGACGGACCTCGGCGTCTCGAACCGCTCGGGTGCGCGTTTCGGACCGCGCGCCGTGCGCACGATCGAGCGCATCGGACCCTATCATCCCACGCAGCGGCTGGTTCCCAGGGCGAAGCTCAAGGTTGCCGATATCGGCGACGTGCCGTTCCGCAGCCGCTACAGCCTCGAGCAGACACTCGAGGACATTGAGTCGTTCTACACCGGCCTGCATGCGCAGGGGGTGCGGCCGCTGTCGGTCGGCGGCGATCATTCGATCACATACCCGATCCTCAAGGCCCTGGGACGCGATCGTCCCGTCGGCCTCGTGCACATCGATGCGCATTGCGACACGATGGGTGCCTACGACGGTTCGAAGTTCCACCATGGCGGTCCCTTCCGCCTGGCCGTCCTCGATGGAGTGCTGGATCCTGAGCGCACGATCCAGATCGGCATACGCGGCGCCTCCAACGTGTTCTGGGAGTTCTCCGAAGCCTCCGGCATGACGGTGGTCGGTATGGAGGAATTCATGGCGCAGGGGCTGGAGGCGGTCGCCGCGCGTGCGCGCGCGGTCGTCGGCGAGGGCCCGCTCTACGTCACCGTCGACGTCGATGGCTTCGATCCCGCCTATGCGCCGGGGACCGGTACGCCCGAGGTCGGTGGCCTGACACCGCGAGAGGGGCTGGTGCTGTTGCGTGCCCTGACGGGCCTCAATGTGGTTGGCGCCGACGTCGTCGAAGTGGCTCCGCAGTACGATCCGACGACCAATACCGCACAGCTGGCGGCACAGCTGCTGTTCGAGGAACTGGCGCTGCTGGCCGCGAGCCCGCGGTGAGCCGCAGAAAGGCTCCCCCCGCACCTGCGCCCGCCGCTGTCGCGGCCGAACTGCCGCGCTCGGCGACCAGCTTCGCTCTTGCGTTCGTGGCCCTCTGTGCAGGACTCGCCGCGGCATGGGCGGTCGCACCTGCGCATCATTTCGCTCTGGAGCGATTCATTCCGTTTCCGGCGCTCCTGCCCTGTCTTGCGGTCGTCGCCGTCATCGCGCTGGGCGAGTGGGCGCTGCCGCGACTGCGTAACCGTTCCGCCGGAGCGCTGCAGGTCGCGGCGCGGCGCAAGCCGGACCTGCGCCGGGTCGCGACCCGCCTGTGCGGGCTCGCCGCCACGCTGGCGCTGGTGGCCTTCGTGTACTGGCTGTTCCCCGAATACAGCGGCAGCTTCTACAACCCGTACTGGCAGTTCCTGCGCACGCTGGCGCCGGCCGCGGCGCTGGCGCCCGTGTATTTCTACTGGGCTGATGCGCGCCTTGCGGATCCTGACGATGAATACCTGGCCTTTGGCCGCCTCGTGCTCGGCGACTGGCGCGCGGTCAGCTTGCGGCTGGTGCGGCACCACCTGCTGTCATGGACCGTCAAGGGCTTTTTCCTGCCGTTGATGGTCGTGTATCTCGGCGACGAGATGCGTGCGTTCCAGCAGGGCCTCGACGCACTGGCGCAGGGCAACCTGTCCGCCTACGACCTTGGTTACCACCTCTCCTATGCAGCCGACCTGCTGTTCTGCGTCGTGGGCTACAGTTCCTCGATGCGCTTGTTCGATTCGCAGATACGCAGCGTCGAGCCGACCGTTGCCGGCTGGCTCGTCGCGCTGGTCTGTTACCAGCCTTTCTATTCTGTGATCGGCAAGTACTACCTGCAGTACGACGACAGCATCTACTGGGACAACTGGCTGCAGCCATTTCCGGCACTGCGCTCGGTCTGGGGTACGCTGATCATCCTGCTGACCGTCATCTATGCGCTGTGCACGGTGTCCTTCGGTCTGCGCTTCTCGAACCTGACCAATCGCGGCATCATCACCGCGGGTCCCTACCGTTTCTCCAAGCATCCGGCCTACATCGCCAAGAACCTCAGCTGGTGGCTGATCTCGGTGCCGTTCATCAGCGACCAGGGCTGGCAGATGGCCGTGCGTAACTGCCTGCTGCTCGGGTTGCTGAATCTCGTCTACTATGCACGCGCGCGCACCGAGGAGCGCCACCTGAGCCGCGATCCGGACTACGTCGCCTACGCGCTGTGGATCAATGAGCACGGGCTGCTGCGCAGCCTTGGACGGCGACTGCCGTTCCTGCGCTACCGCGCGCCGGTCCCGGCCGCATGAGCGAGGGGGCGAGCGGCCCCGCCGGGGCGCCGGGCCGGCCTGAATCGCGCCTGCGCGGGGCCTTCGGCGCGGTCCTGCTCCTGCGGCTGTTGTATCCGCACTTCAGTTCGCCGCTGCACCATCTGTTCTCCGATCCGCAGCGTCACTGGGACAATGGACTGCAGTTCCTGCATCCCTCGATCATGGGCAGCAGCGACCCGTTCATGTACCAGCTGTGGCTGTTCCTGCTGACGCGACTTCCCGACAGTGGTCCGCTGGTCGAGACCCTGACCGGCGTGCTGTGTGCGGCCATGCCCTACGGCTGGTATCTTGCGCTGCGGGAACTGGTGCCGCTCAAACGCGCGCTGCAGGGGGCGATCCTGATCGGACTCGTCCCGGGCTTCCTCGGCATCTACGCGTACTTCATGAATGAAACGCTGCTGCTGACCCTGACCGGGTTCGCGTTCTGGGCAACGTTCCGCGCGCACCGCAGGCGCACGACGGACGCCTTTGCAGTCGCCTGCATCCTGTGGTTCGCCGCCGGCTTCACCCGCTCGATGGCATTGCCGGCCGCACTGCTGTGCCTGGGGTCCCTGTGGGTTGTGCAGCCGCAGCGGGCACTGAAGGCGCTGGCGGGCTGCGCGTGCCTGCTGATTTTCCTGGTTCCCGCGGGGCTGCATGGCCGTGAGAACCTGCATTTCTTCGCGCCGTTCGGCAACCCGTATCTCAACCATATCTACGCGATCAGCGGCGCCAGGGATATCTCGATAGAACTGGGTCCGCAGGGCCACTACGGGTTCGGTTGCCCGAGCTTCTACAACCCCACCTTCTATCCGTTCTCGGACTGGACGACGGCGCGAACCGGCACGGTCGCGATCACGGTCGCAACAGCCGCCGGCCGCAGCGACTGGCTGCGTGAGGAGCAGCGTGTGCGCGAGGAGCGCAGCTTCCCGCGCTGGCGCATGGACCTCGAGGCGGCGGCCTACCTCGCGTTCGGTCAGGCGTGGCCGGACAACGATCGCAGCACACTGCTCGGCTGGCTGACCGTGTGGACACGCTGGCTGTGGCCGCCGCTGATCCTGCTGGTCGCCGTCGGCGCGCTGCGTGGCGTATTTCGCGGCATCGAGTGGCTGCTGCCGCTGTCGGCACTCGGACTCATCGGCTATTTCGTGATCCAGGACCAGGGCATCATCGAGGCGCGTTTCCGCAAGCCGCTGGATCCGCTGTTCGTCGCGTCCGCAGTGGTGCTGACGCAGCGCCTCAGTCGTCGGCGGTACGCAGCTGCAGTTCGCGGCGTCGAAAGTCGATGATCAGCGTGTCGAGCCGGCCGATCGCGTCCATCCCCACCAGGACCGTCGGCTCGTCCGTCAGGTGCCACAGGGAGAAAATGTGTGCATCGACATAGGCGAGCGTCGTGGTGTTGATGCTGATCGGGCCGAGCTCGATGGGCGGGGTGGAAATGTTCTCCGCATCCTGAACGTCGCGCGTCGCCCCGACGATCTGGCTCGGCGTACTCTTCACATGCAGCCGATGGCGCTCGAGCGCGTCGCGCAGCGCGAAGTTGCCGACCGTCGTCTGTCCCCCGGAGTCGAGGATCGCCTTGGCGCGTATGTGGCCGATGGTCGCATCGAAGACGATCAGCCGGCCGCGCAGGAAGTGGAATGGGATCGTCGTGAAGCCGCCTCCGGCATGTTCGGCGTGCGAGTAGGTGATCGTGATCCGGTCGTGCCGGAAGTCGATCCGGATGCGCTTGTCGAGCAACCCGGCCGTGCCGAGGATGCCCTCCGCGCCGCCCATCGCGTCCGGCACGATGGGCAGCACCGGGCCGTCGAGCTCCATCTCGCCGACGGTCAGCGACTTGACGCGGATCGTCGGGACCCTGACGGAGCCGGTGACGCCGTGCAACAGCATCGGCTGCGACTGATCGAGCGTGTAGCCGAGGTAGCTGGCGAGCTCGGCGGTGACCACCGACTGGCTCGCGCCGGTATCCAGGACCAGCCGGAAGGGGCCGCGTCCATCGATGTAGGCGGGCGCCCAGATCCGGCCGATCGAGTCACGGGTGGTCGGGGCGACGAAGCGGGGGCCGCGACCCTGTACGACGATCTCGTCGAGTTCGTCCGGGGGTGCAGCGGACGGCTCCTGGCCGGCGGCCAGCGCCTCGCGGGGCTGCAGCGCCAGCAACAGGAGGAACAGCAGGATCCGTGGCGGCCCCATGGACCCCACTGTACTCCTCCTGCCGGGAACGGGGCACGCCACTAATGTTAACCTTGCGGCCATGACTACGCAGCACCCCCCGGTATCCCAGACCCGTTCCTTCAGCACCGTGTTCCTGATCGAGATGTGGGAGCGCTTCGGCTTCTACGGCATGCAGGTACTGATGGTCACCTACATGATCCGCAAACTGGGCTTCGACGACATCCGTTCGAACCTGGTCTGGGGCGCGGCCGCCGCGCTGATTTACGCGACCCCGGCGATCGGCGGCTGGATCGGGGACAAGCTGATCGGCACGCGCCGTACGATGCTGGCCGGCGCCGTGGTGCTCGGGATCGGCTACGGGCTGCTGTGGCTGCCGACCAACGACGAGATGTTTCTCTACGCC
>Ga0302319_10026487_pt1 | contig 10207 bp, 7 predicted proteins | sample Bog_T0_2_FD_203319 | JGI IMG/M metagenome (GOLD analysis project Ga0302319, IMG submission 203319) | Peat permafrost microbial communities from Stordalen Mire near Abisko, Sweden - Bog_T0_2 | ecosystem: Environmental > Terrestrial > Soil > Wetlands > Peat | place: Sweden: Abisko, Stordalen Mire...
ACCGCCGCCGTCATCGCCGGCGGCGCAGGCATCCTGTTCACCGGCCAAAACTGGATCGACCCGGTCCTCTCGCTGGTGATCGCCGCGCTCATCCTCTGGTCCAGCCTCGGCATCGTCCGCGAGACGCTCAACATCCTGCTTGAAGGCACACCCCGCGATTGCTCGCTCCGTGAGATTCGCGCCGGCATGGAAGCCGTCGAAGGCGTCATGAACGTCCACGACCTCCACGTCTGGAGCCTCGGCTCGCAGTCCCGCGCCCTGGCCTGCCACGTCTGCATCGCCGACATTCCGCCATCCGAGAGCGCCTGCATCCTCGTCGCGCTCCAACACGTGCTCAAAGTGCACTTCCACATTGCCCACACCACCATCCAGTTCGAACACACCGGTTGCGGAGAATTGGAAGGCTGCGTTGTTCCGATCGAAGAAATGGCCGCGCGGGAAGTCGGGCATCATCACGGGCATGCGCATTAAAGCATTTTCAGAAGGTGAATATCAAGATTGCTCAGGCGCTTCATGGAACGCGAAGGTCATGCTGTCGCTTTGTAACAGGGCATGCTTTAGCCGTGCCGCAAAACGCCCTCCCGTTTCCAGAGCGGGCTTCAGTCCCTGCAAAACTGTGCATGGCAGAGTGCAAAGATGGCAAGGGCTGAAGCCCACCCTCGATGTTGCGTGCAATCGGCACGACTGAAGTCGTGCCCTGTTACAAAACCTTCCCCCATTCGCTCTTCGGCCGCGGAGCCGGAGTCTAAAACGCTTCTGCCTCATCCAAATCGCGCTGGCCCGGCTATCGCGTCCGCCGGCTACTGCCTCGTCTGCTCAGCGAGGAGCTGCTGAAATGCCGGAATCCCGCGCAGCACCGCGAACTCGCTATCGGCCTCAATCTTCTTGGGGTTGGTAAATCCCTCGTTCAGCGCCATGCGCAGATAGTCGATTGCGCAGTCATTCATGCCGGCGCGCACGCATCCCTTGGCCATGTAGTAATTCATCGCGCCGCGCTCCGCCACGGTGGCGGGGTTTTGCACTCTGGGGCCGGAGCTGTTCTTGAAGATGCCCGGATCGATCTCAAGCGCCGTCTTGTAGGCCTCCCACCCCTTCTTGAATTTGTGCTGAGCCAGCAGATTGGTTCCCAGGTTCTTGTTGATCAGCGCAGACCGCGGCTCCAGCTTGAGCGCCTTGTGGTACAGCCGCTCGGCGCTGCCGTATTCCTTCTCCGCATCGTAGATGGTGCCCAGGTTGTTGAGCACGCGGGAGTTCTTGCCATCCAACCGGAGCGACGCTTGATAGCAGCGCAAGGCCTCCTGCATGTTGAACATCAGCTGGTAGGCAATGCCCATCTTGTTCCACACGTCGGGGGAGTTGCGCGGCGCCCGTCTATAGGCCTCGATGGCCGCCTGGTAGCGCTGTCGGCCCATCAGGGCATCGCCCAACTCTTCCGGCGTAGGCGGAACCTGCGGAGCCGCGGCTGCAGGCGGCGGCTGTGCAGGAATGGCGGGGGCGGGAAGCGGGGCCGGAACCTGGGGCGGGGATTGAGCGGGTACCTGGTTTGCCTCCTGCAGCGCAGGGAGATCTGGCAGCTGGGCGTGGATCTGGCTGCAAAGCGCAGGGACGGGGAGAGCGAGAGCTGCCAAAACCGTGAGCGCCGGCAGCCAACAGCGCCGCATGAGCCAAAACATATTCCCTCCTTCAAGAAGGAATGGGGGCGATCAACCGATCTCGTCGCTCACCAGCATGAGAATACTCCACATTAGACCACCAAACGGCGTTCCCCCGTTGAGTAAATTGGATCAATTGCTGCCGTGCGCGCAAAATCGGGTAAACAGGGCGGCTTCAGGGTAGACTGTTTCCCATGCAGGAGGGTGAGCGGTGAGTGTGACTGGAGAATGTTGTCGGCCCACCGATCTGGCCGCGCGATTCAGAACTGCGCGCAGCCGCACCCTGACGCTCTGCGAGCCGCTCTCGCCCGAAGACATGATGGTGCAGTCCTGCCCCGAGGCCTCGCCCGCCAAGTGGCACCTGGCCCATACCGCCTGGTTCTTTGAGTCCTTCCTTCTGCGCGAGTTCCTGCCCGGCTATCACCTCTTCAACGACGATTTTCCCTGGCTCTTCAACAGCTATTACCAGAGCTTCGCCGCCTTCCCGGAGAAGCGTCTGCGTTCCTCGTTTTCCCGTCCGCCGCTGGAGCAGATCCTGGCCTACCGCGAACATGTGGACCGGGGTGTGGAGAGCCTGCTGGAACATCTGCAGGATGCCGGCCCCAGCCACGAAGCCCTCAAGCGGATCGAACTGGGCGTGAACCACGAGGAGCAGCACCAGGAGCTGCTGCTCACCGACATGCTGCACGCACTGTTCACCAACCCGCTGCGGCCGGCTTACCTGTCACTGCCCGAAGAACCGGGTGCGGGCGTGGTTGGCCTTGCTCCCGAGACCGGGGAGAGAACCAACCCACAGGTCGCCGGCACCGCAATCAGCGGTGCCGTCCCCGTCCTCGGCTTCCACAGCTTTCCCGGGGGCCTTTGTGAGGCCGGCCACAGCGGCGCCGGCTTCTGCTTTGACAACGAGCGCTCGCGCCACCGAGTCTGGCTGGACCCTTACCGCCTGGCCACGCGGCTGGTCACCTGCGGGGAGTTTGCCGCCTTCATTGCCGACGCCGGCTACCGCCGCCCGGAGCTGTGGCTCTCCCCAGGCTGGGATGCCCTGCAGTCCCACGGCTGGCGCGCGCCCCTCTATTGGAGCCGGCCCGAGACGGACAACACCGGCAGCGACTGGCGCATCTTTACCCTGCGCGGCGAACTGCCCCTGACCAGCATGGAGAATGTTCCGGTGAGCCACGTGAGCTACTTCGAGGCTGACGCGTACGCCCGCTGGGCCGGCCATCGCCTGCCCACCGAGTTCGAGTGGGAGGCCGCGGCCGAAGCGCAGCCCGTCATCGGCAACCTGCTCGACTCAGGCAGTCTGCTGCCGGCTCCGGCGCCGCAGGCCTTTCAGAGCCAGGACCCGGAAGCCTCCGTGGAGAGCCCCAGCCAGTTCTTCGGCGACTGCTGGGAGTGGACGGCCAGCGCTTACCTGGCTTACCCCGGCTTTCAGCCCCTCCCCGGATCGCTGGGCGAGTACAACGGCAAGTTCATGAGCGGCCAGATGGTGCTCCGCGGAGGTTCCTGCGTTACGCCCGCGCCCCACATTCGGGCCAGTTACCGTAATTTCTTCCCCCCGGAGACGCGCTGGCAGTTTTCCGGCATCCGTCTGGCTTTGTAGCTTTTACGACTCTCGCTGCATCGAACGGAGAGCATGAATCCCGCAGCCTTCCCCGGCGCCCTGGAGCGCACTGAAACACCCGTTGCCTCGGCCGTCCGCGAGGGCCTCAGCGCCTTTCCCAGGCGTCTGCCTCCGTGGCTCTTCTACGACCACGACGGGTCCTTGCTGTTCGAGCAGATCACCCGCCTGCCCGAGTACTACCTCACCCGCACCGAGCGGGAGATTTTCTCCGCCCACGCCGCGGAGATCGTCACCCTGGCAGCAGAACAGGACGGAACCGAACCGGCCCTCCTGCGCCTGCCACGACTGCGCCCCGCGCGTTTGCGCATAGTCGAGTTGGGCGCGGGTTCCGCCGACAAGACGCGCCTGCTACTCAGGGCCGCCGTCGAGCGCCAGGGAACGGTGCTCTATGAGCCAGTCGACGTCTCGGCGAGTGCTCTCGAAGCCGCGCGCGCGCGCATCGAGCAGGAGATCCCCGGCGTGCACGTGGCCCCGCGCCTGATGGACTACACGGACGGCTTTGACCTCGAGCCGGCAACGGCCGGCGAGCGCCGCCTGGTGCTCTACATCGGCTCCAGCATCGGCAACTTCGACCCGCAGCCGGCCGCGCAATTGCTCGCAGGCATCCGCGCCGCCCTTGAGCCCGGCGACGCGCTGCTGCTCGGCATCGATCTGGTCAAGGATATGCCCACACTGCTGGCCGCCTATGACGATGCCGCCGGCGTAACCGCCCACTTCAACCTCAATCTGCTGGCGCGGCTCAATCGCGAACTACGCGCCGACTTCGACCTTGCCTCCTTCGCCCACCGCGCCGTGTGGAACGCGGCCGAGTCGCGCATTGAGATGCATCTCGAAAGCCTCGCGGACCAGAGCGTCCGCCTGGCCGCGCTTGATCTCGAAGTGAGCTTCAACGCAGACGAGCGCATCCACACCGAAAACAGCTACAAGTACACCCCGGGCCAGGTGGAAGCAATGCTGGCTGCCGCGGGATTTGTCGTGGAGTCAACCTGGACCGATGCACGGGACTGGTTTGCGGTGTGCCTGGGGCGAGCGCACTGACGGCATGCCAGGTGCGCGATTGACAACTGGGTGCCCCATCCTTTCCGCGCTCTTTGCGGAAAGGGTGGGAAAGCACAGACAGTTCAGGATCGCCGGGTGCCCTCGGTCCCGATTCCGGGACCTGGGAGAGCACAAACCCTGGGATGGACCGCGCCGCTGCGCACTACTTCGGCGCCGCGATCCGCACCAACAGCACATCGTGGCTGGCAATCTCAATCGGCATGTGCTCGGTCAGCGTGACTGCGTTGCCGGTCCACAAATTCTTACCCTCCTGCGGCCCATGCAGGCCGAGCTTGGCCAGATCGAGGTGGAAGGGATGGGTGGAGAAGCGGTTGTCTCCCGCGGCCAGCACCGCCACGGCCAGCGCTCCGCCGGACAGATGCCGCGTCCACACTTCCACTTCGCCGTCCGAGTAAGCACGCGTTCCCTGCCTGCCCAGCTTGTCCTGGTCGATGGCGATGACGTCGCGGTTGGTGAGGATGGCGTTGATCTCCGGCTTCATGTGGGGTAGGTCGTTGCCGGCCAGCAGAGGCGCGGCCAGCATGGCCCACATGGCGAAGTGGGCGCGGTTCTCCTCGATGGTCAGCTTGCCGTTGCCCACCTCCAGCATGTCGGGATCGTTCCAGTGGCCGGGGCCGGCGTATTTGGCCAGCCCATCCTGCTGTTCAAGGAGGGCGTAAATCCGGTCCCAGTCGGGGTTGATGTCGCCGGTCGAGCGCCACAGGTTGCCGCCCAGCGCCGGGGCCCACTCCCACGGAGCATCCCAGCCGTACTGGCAAAGTGAAAACACGATCGGCCGGCCGGTGGCCTTCAGCGCCTTGGCCATCTTGTCGTAGGCGGCAATCATCAGCCGCATCTGAGCAGCCTTGTCGTTGGGCGCCTGCTTCTCCATCACGTCGGGGATAAAGCTGCACAGATCGTACTTGAGATAATCGATGCCCCAGTCGGCGTACATCTTGGCGTCCTGTTCCTCGTGGCCAAGCGAGGCGGTATAGCCGCCGCAGGTCTTGGTGCCGGGGCCGGAGTAGATGCCGATCTTCAGCCCCTTCGAATGCACGTAATCCGCCAGCGCCTTCATATCCGGGAACTTGGCATTGGTGTGCAGCAGGCCGTTCGCGTCGCGTTCCGCCTCCCAGGTGTCGTCGATGTTCACGTAGATGTAGCCGGCGTCCTTCATGCCGTTGGCCACAATCTGGTCGGCGGAGTCGCGGATGTCCTTGTCCGTCACCTTCTCGGCAAAGTAGTTCCAGCTGTTCCAGCCCATGGGCGGCGTCAAGGCCACCACCCGCGGTGGGGCCAACCGCGCCTTCGGCGCCACTACCTGCGATGAGGCAGATTTTTGGGCGGTTGCGGTCAAGCCGGAAGTTGCGGCTAGAGCAAGCACGGCTAGCGAGAGCGAAGCGAAAAAGCGCATAGTGCATTCCCCTTTTTTTGAAAACGATTTCAGACGGCATTCTATGCTCCAGCACGCGTCTTGGGCAATCGCAGCCTCGGCCAGGCGAAAGGTGCGATTTGAAGGGTACGGGCTTCAGCCCCCGAGGGAATGCCGCTCCAAACAGGACAGCTACGCTCGGCAATCTCCCCTCCCTGCTCCGCAGACCGCGCTTGTCCTCAGACCGGTATCGGAAATTCTCGCGTACTCTACTCAAGGGAAGGCGTTCCCTTTCCCCATTTCAGCGGAGATACCCTCCCATGTCCAATGCGACCGCCAGCGTCTCTGAGCTTTTTCTCGATTTCTCACAGCGCAAGCTGCTGGAGCACTACTGGCCGCGCCTGCGCGCCTGCGTGGAACCCCTCGCCGCCGAGCAGGTCTGGTGGCGGCCCAACGCCGCATCGAACAGCATCGGCAATCTCATCCTGCATCTCAACGGCAACCTGACGCAGTGGCTCATCGCGTCCTTCCATCGCCGCGAGGACCTGCGTGACCGGCCGGGCGAGTTTGCCGCGGAGGGCGGGCTTGCAGCCGCCGAGCTCCTGGCAACGCTTGCCGCAACCATGCGGCAGGCTGGCGAGGTTCTTGCGCGCCTCACCGAAGCCGACCTCATCGCACCCTATGAAATTCAGGGCTACCGCGTCACCGGCCTCGAAGCCGTTTACCAGGTTGTCGAGCACTTCGGCCTGCACTACGGGCAGATCGCCTACATCGCCAAGAGCTTTTCCGGGCGCGACCTCGGTTTCTATCGCGAACTCGACAAGACCGGCCACGCGCAGGGAGGGCCGGTGCGCTAGCTCACAACACTTTTCAAGTAACCGCCGACCGCCTGCGGCCGCAAGCCACGCGCGGAATACCTTGCAGATCGGGCACAAACTCGATCTGCTCGAATCCGGCAGCAGTGAGCAATGCGGCAACCGCCTGCGACTGCCCGTAGCCAATCTCCATGAGCAGAAACCCGCCAGATGCAAGCACCGCAAATGCATCCGGAATCAGGCGGCGATAGATAGCGAGGCCGTCTTCACCGGCAAACAGCGCCAGCGCCGGCTCGTGCTCGCGCACTTCAATTGAGAGGGAGTCGCGATCGGCCGCAGGCACATACGGCGGATTGGAAACAACCATCTCGAATCGCTCGCCGGCAATCGCCGCCAGCAGATCGCTCTCGAAAAATTCGATGCGGCCGGCAACCCCATTGCGCTCCGCATTTCCGCGCGCAATTTCCAGTGCGGCTGCGGAAATATCGGCAGCCGTTATCTGCGCGTCAGGCAGTTCGTGCGCCAGGGCCACGGCAATCGAGCCCGAACCCGTGCCCACATCCACGATGCGCGGGTGCATGAACGCAGCGGCCAGCGCAAGCGCCTTCTCCACCAGGTGCTCGGTCTCAGGGCGTGGAATCAATACATCCGGCGTGACGCGAAAGGGCAAGCCATAAAACTCCTGCTCGCCGGTGATGTATTGGATGGGCTCGCCGGCGCGTCTCCGTTCGATCAGTGCGCGGAACTCCGTGCCGTAGTCGGTTGGATTGTTCCAATGTGCCATCAGCCACGCTGTGTTTCTCTCCGGATCGTTCCTTTGGAATAGATGGAGAAGCAAAGCCTCCGCGTCCCGTCTGGCCTGCTCGGGATGTGGACCGGTAGCAAGCTCGTATTCTCCCTCGGCAATGAGGGCACGGACCTTCTGCTGGCTGAACGACGTTGGCTGCATCGGGTCCCGCCTTACGCCGCCTGCGTCGAGTCGGCCTTCAACTGCTCCGCCTGGTAGTGCGTCACCAGCGCGTCCACAATCGGCTGCAACCGCCCCTCCATCACCAGGTCAAGCTGGTGCAGCGTCAGCCCAATGCGATGATCGGTCATGCGGTTCTGCGGAAAGTTGTAGGTGCGAATCTTCTCGCTGCGATCGCCCGTGCCCACCTGCTCCTTGCGCGTCTTGGCCAGCTCCGCATTCTGCTTGTCCATCTCCATCTCGTACAGCCGCGACCGCAGCACGCGCATGCCCTTGTCGCGATTCTTGATCTGCGACTTCTCGTCCTGGCAGCTCACCACCGTCCCCGTGGGAATATGCGTGATCCGCACCGCCGAGTACGTCGTATTCACCGATTGCCCGCCCGGTCCCGACGAGCAGAACGTGTCAATGCGCAGGTCCTTCGCCTCGATCTTGATGTCCACATCCTCGGCCTCCGGCAACACCGCAACCGTGATCGCCGACGTATGCACCCGCCCCTGCGTCTCCGTGGCCGGCACGCGCTGCACCCGGTGCACGCCGCTCTCCCACTTCATCTGCGAGTACACCCGCTCGCCCTCAATAATCGCGATCACTTCCTTGTATCCGCCCACGCCCGACTCCGACATGGACATCACCTCGACCTTCCACTTGTGCTGCTCCGCAAAGCGGGTGTACATGCGGAAAATCTCCGCCGCAAACAGCGACGCCTCATCGCCGCCCGTGCCCGCGCGAATCTCCACAATCACATTCTTCTCGTCGTTGGGGTCCTTGGGCAGCAGCAGCACCTTGATCTCCGCCTGAAGTTCCGTCTCCCGCGGCTCCAGCGCGGCAATCTCTTCCTGCGCCATGGCGCGCATGTCGGCATCGCTCTCGGCCAGCATCGCGCGCGCCTCTTCAAGGCCTTGAAGCACCTGCTTCAGCTCGCGAAATTTCGCCACCGGCTCGGTCAGCTCGCGCAGCGCCCGCCCCGCCTTCTGATACTTCTCGTGATCGGTAATCACTTCCGGCAATCCCATCTGTGCCGAAAGTTCGTCGTACCGCTGCTCCATCTGTTCCAAACGGTCAATCATCGCAAATCTCCTCGCCGCTCTTCAGCAGCAGGTCTTCTAGAAAATCAAATTTCAAAGGGAAAAGGCGCAGAACGGTGTAGGCGGCGGGCGCCGCTAGAGGAGTGCCGGGATGGGTTGATGCAAAACCATTGGCTGTCCTTATTCTACCCTGTTTGTTGGATTCCGGAGGTGCCGCCTGAGATTCGCCGCATCCACACGTCAGCCGGAAACGCGATGCACAACCGCTCAAGCGCCGAATCGGTACATCTGCTGACGAAGCGTCCGCGGCCTCGGCGCACCATCTGGAAATAGATCGTTTTCCAGCTGCTCTGTGCCATCGGCAATTCGAAGGACATAAGCCGCAAGCACCTCTTCGAGCGAAGCTCCGATCGCCCGTGCCATCTCCTCAGCGCGCTTACCGGCGTCCTCACCGACAGTAATCCGAATCTCCATCTCACGAGTCTGCGCGTGTCATTTGCGAGTGTCAATCCCATTCAACCCAAGGCGCCTGCCTCCGGTTTCAAAAACAATCAATCTGATCACAAGCATTCACCAGCGGCACCTGCAAATTCGAGTCATGCGCCAAATCCGAATAAATCGTGACCGTCTCCGCCTGGTAGTCCTTCGCCTTGGCCAGCATGATGTTCGGCACAAACGTCTGCGGGTTGCGGTCGTAAAGCGGAAACCAGCTGCTCTGCACCTCCACCACCACCGTATGCCCGGCCTTGAACACATGGTCCACATCGTGCAGCGAGTACTTGTACTCATGCACCGAGCCGGCTCGCAGCGGCACGGGGTTGTCGAAGCCCTTCAGATACCGCCCGCGAAAGATCTCCTCGTTCGTCATCAGCTGGTAGCCGCGCATCTTCGCGTCCGGGTCGTCCTCCGGATACTGATCGATCAGCTTCACCACCATGTCGCTGTCCGTTCCAGTGGTCGCGGCATAGATATCCGCAATCACCTCGCCCGTCAGCACCATGTCCTTCTTGAGCACCGGCAGCCGCCACACCGCCACGTCCTTGCGATCGCTCACAAAGCGCTGGTCCTCCGTGAGCCAGTTGCCCCACTGCGAACCTTCGCTATAAGTGACCTGGATGGGCCGGTGCCGATAGGGCACCGGGTTTGCCGGATCGCTCACATAGCTGGTCCTGGCTGGCGCAGCTTGTCCGGCCCAGTTCAGCTTGCCATCGCCTGCCAGGTGCAGAGCCGTCGTCTGCGCCTCGTCCGGCGGAAACTTGTCGTAGCGCTTCCACGTGTTCGACCCAGTCTGAAAGCTGGCCGTGTTGTTCAGGTCCCAGCCACTCGCATTCTCGCCCGCCGCATCCTTCAAATAGTGGCGAAAAAACTTCGCCTCAATCTGCGCGCGAAACTCCTTGCCAATCGGCTCGCCGTACTCCACATTGCCCAAATGCCGCGCCGACGAGTTCCACGACCCGTGCCGCCACGGCCCCAGCACCAGAAAATTCTCGTGCTTTCTATCCTGCGGCTCCAGCGCCTGGTACTCCGCCTGCGGCCCGTACATATCTTCCTGGTCGTAGTACCCGCCCACCGTCAGCGTCGGCACGGCCACAGTGGTCAAAGCACGCTCCACGCCGCGCGACGACCACACCGAGTCATACGCCGGGTGCTCCAGAAACAGCTTCCACGTCGGCAGCACCTTCGACCCCGACTTCTTCACATCCTGCTCAAAGCT
>Ga0302319_10026488_pt1 | contig 10207 bp, 10 predicted proteins | sample Bog_T0_2_FD_203319 | JGI IMG/M metagenome (GOLD analysis project Ga0302319, IMG submission 203319) | Peat permafrost microbial communities from Stordalen Mire near Abisko, Sweden - Bog_T0_2 | ecosystem: Environmental > Terrestrial > Soil > Wetlands > Peat | place: Sweden: Abisko, Stordalen Mire...
GCAAGTGCAATCAAATCAACAAGGCTTTAGCCCCTGAGGGAATGCCGGTCCACCGTTCTCCACCTTGGCAGGGCGCGCAAAACGGATGCGATCATTGAGACACTACACTAGATCGAGACTTCGTCTTGATTTTCGAGAGCTAACGCCCGCGTTGATTTGCGCAATTTACGGCACGGCTCAAGTCATGCCTTGAAGAACCACTTTCCGTTGAGGGTGCAAGTCATTGATTCCACAAGAAAACTGTTTTTGAGGCGGATTTCGGTACGTCCCTACGGGACGGAGAATCATATTCAACGCTGACCAAATAGCAGGCGTTTAGACCTCTGGCCGGCGGCTGCGAGCCATCCATCGCGCCCCCATTGCGCCGCCAGCGGCCGCAAAGAGGACCAGGAAAACCGAATAGCTGGCCAGATCGAAAGCTTCCCAACCGGCATGACCCTCAGCCGAAAGCCTCCATGCCAGATTCTGGGCTTGTGCCGCCTGCTCCTGCACCGCGATCGCCGGTCCCATCCCCTCTGCCCATTGCTGGGCCAACTGGTCTCCCGCAGCAACGTACGTCTTCCACTCGGCATCCATTTGGCTGGACTGATGGAAAATGAATCGATCAGCGAAAAGAGCGCCGCCGCTGACCCCGAATGCCAGCCACCCGGCCAGCAGTCCGGTGACAAGGCCTATGCGTGCGCCTGCCCCTATGGTGATCCAGGCTGGCCGCTGGCCGCGCACATAAAGCACCACAGTCCACGCAGCGGCCACCGCCATCCATAACAGCCCGAAGCGGCCCAATTCGGATGCGCCGCTGGACAGAACTCCCGCCGGCACGGCCAGCATCAGGGCGAGACGCAAGGCAGGCTTCCATTCCACGGTACTCGCATCCCGCACGGCCTCGTTCCATGGCGCAGGCTGCGTCTGGCCAGGGACGGCTTCCGCCGAGTAGACCAGTTGCGGCAGCCCGCAAGCGGGACAGTAGCGGTTACCGGCCAAAACGGTTTCATGGCAGCGACTGCAGCTAATCTCCATACTTCTATGAGCCTATCTTATTGGGCCGCAGCTTGTGCAGCGCGTCCCAGGTCTCATCCACCGCGGCGGACGACCCTCGTCAAAGAAGCTGATCGAGCTTCGCAGCCACAATGGCTTCAGCCGCCTGCACGGTCTCATCGAGCGTCATGCGCGTCGAATCCAGAAGAACCGCATCCGAGGCCGGCTTCAGCGGGGAATCGGCGCGATTGCGGTCCCTTTCGTCCCGGGCGCGCAGATCGCGGATCACCTCTTCCCGCTGCTGTGTCGGTTGCGGGTCGGGCTTGCCAATCTGGGCAACCTGATCGAAGCGGCGAAGCCCCCGCACTTCGGGAGCGGCATCCAGGAAGATCTTTACATCCGCATGGGGAAAGACGACTGTGCCAATGTCGCGGCCCTCCATGACCACGCCGCCCGCCGCGCCCATTTGCTGTTGCAGGCCGACCATCCAGGCTCGGATGGTCGGGAAGACGCTCACACGAGAGGCCGCATCGGTTACAAGTTGATCGCGAATCAGGCCAGTCACGTCTTCGCCGTCGAGCCGGACTCGATTATCCTGTTCGGTAGGTTCCAACCGGATGACTGTTTCCGAGGCAAGGCCTTCCAGGCCCTTGCTTTCATCCGTAGGGACTCCCGCGCGAATCGCTTTCAGGGCAAAGGCGCGGTACATCGCGCCGCTCTCGATGTTCAGAAGGCCAAAATGCCGCGCCAGATGCCGCGCTACAGTACTCTTGCCCGCGCCTGCGGGGCCGTCAATGGCTACGATGATCTTGCCGGCCGGTCGTACGTGGCGCGAGAGATCTTCTTCCGCACTCATGCGCGCTTCTTCGTCTCCTGTTTGGACTGGGGCTTTTGCTGGGACTTGGGCCGGGCGGTAAATCCAAACCGGCTGCTGTTCCCCGCCTTCGCGCCGGCCGTCAACGCCGGTTTGCGGCTGCCGCGCCCAGATCTCGAATCTGTCCGCGCATCCGTCCGCGTTTCGGTCCGTGTATTCTTCCGCGCGCCTGTGCTGGGCTTGACCGCTGGCTTAGCACCCTTGGAGTGGCCATTGCGCTGGCCCCATGCCGCCGGAGCGGAGGATTTCCCCGTCCGCGCGGCGGAGACGCCGCGAGCCGGACGGGCGGAGTTGCCATTAGAACGTGCGCCTTTGGCAGAACCGTTTCCGGAGCCGTTGTTCGAACCGTTGCTCGCGTGAGTCCCACTGGCGCTCTTTGAGGCATTCGCGCCCCAGCGGGCTCCAGAGGCAGGCCGGGAGCCGCTCGCCGCTCGCGTACCGGCAGGCCGTGCTGAGGCTGGACGTGCGTCACTGCTTGCGCGCCGGGCTGGACGTGCGCTGGAACGGCTGCTGGTGGACGATTGCGCCGGCTTGCGGTCTCTCGAATTGGCGGCTGGGCGGCTGAAGTGAGGCCTCGCCGCCGCGCTTTTGCCGCTGGCAGCAGGCTTGCGCGGTGCAACGGAGGGCCGGGGAGCGCCGGGTTCTTCAGTCTTGCGCGCTTCTACCGGAGCTGGCAAAGCCTGCGCTACCGGCATGGGCGGCTCAAGCTCCAATGCCTCGTCCTCATGGTCCCAGGAGTGCAGGAAATAGGCCGAGGCGGGCATGGAGGAGCTGGAATAGACGGTGGGAGGAACTGCAAACTCGGGCAGTGTGCCAGCGACGTAGAAATGCGGCGCGTGGCCCATGGAGATGGTGTGTACCTGGCGAGTGGCCACCAGGCCGCGGAGCACTTCGCGGATCTTGCTGCGCGCGGTGAGAGGGGCAAGGAACAGCTCGACCTCTTCCATGCTGGCCGCGATGACGGCCTGCAGATAGATGGACGCCAGCACAGAAATAGCCGTGACCTGCGAAGTGGAGGCTCCTTCGGCAATCGCCTTCTGGAAGCGCGTGCGCAACAGTTGCCACTGGGCGGGCTGCCCAACCGCGGAGACAACCGGGATGATGCGCAACTGCTGCCAAAGCTCGGTAATGGCCCGCAAAACAGCGCCTTCGGTCACTTCCCTGCCGAGCGCATGAGTAAGAGAACCAAGGTTGGTGTCGCCCAGCTCCAACTGTTTGTAGGACTGCACAGCCAGTTGCGAAACCTGCCGTGAGCCGGTCAGTTGCGGGCTCCGACGCCAGTCGCGGTCGCCCCGGAGAGCATACACATAGGGCAGTACCCAAGATGCGACAATGTAGTCCGGGTGCTCGCCAGGATGGCCCAGCAGGTTGAGCCGCACAGCCACGCCCTCGATCTCAAGACGCACCAAGAGCTCTTCGGCCAGCGCAATATGTTTGGGATCGGGGGTCGGGTTCTGACGGCCGGCTACGGCCTCAACAAATGAAGGTGCAATCGAGGAGGAAAACTGCCGACGGGGCAAAAAAAGACACAAACCAGTCTCTTCAATCCAGGTCCGGGCGTCTTCCAACGTGAGTGCCCCGTTTCCGTTCTGGCGCATTCTTTCGGCGCGCGATGCTTCCAACTGCTCTGCTGTCAAAGAAAAACCTCGCTTCCAGGCTGGCGTTGACGCCGGGCTACCCTCTCCCCTGAGAGGAGGGTAGCCACCTTCCAAATTGTTTAAATCCGGTGGAAGGCCCGCTGGATCTCCTTCCAAGAATACAACAAAGCTATTGGACGTCCATGCGGGCAACTGGTTGGGTGGCTGGTTTTCGCCAATTCCAACAGTAACCATTCCATGCGTACCGGGTCAAGTGCCATGTTTACCTTGATGGCCGAATGACACGCGATGGATGCGGCAATTCGTGTCCGCAGAGCCGTAAGGTCTTCATTCTGCTTGGGTTCATCGGAATCCGCGCTGGATTGCTCAATAACCTCGGCCAGCATCCGCTCCAACGCTGCTCCCTCCAGCCCCACCGGCGCAGCCTTGACTGCAAGTGTTTGTGGGCCAAAGGGTTCCACCTCAAAGCCATTGCTCTCAAGCTCTTCGGCAATGTGCGCAAAGACCACCATCTGCCAAGGCTTGAGTTCCACCAGCATGGGCATTAGTAACCTCTGGCGTTGCACTTTTTCCACCTGGCGATCGCGTAAAATTTTTTCAAAAAGTATTCTTTCGTGTGCCACATGCTGGTCGATGATCCATAATCCGTCGTCCCCGGCGGCCAGAATGAACGACTCACGCAACTGCGCCAGCGGTCTGAGCGAACCGAGATGGTTGAGGTTGGCTGCAGCCTGCTCGTCCTCCACCAGAGCCGTTGCAGCGGCGGTGGCTGCCGCCGTTCCCGGATCGAGCGCGCCTCCGGAACCGGAGGAACAACCTGCCTCTGGGATGCTGGCCGGCTGAAAGAGCGCTGCGGCAGCCTCGCCCCAGGCCTGTCGATCCTGGTCGCCCCATCCGGTGGGATTCATGGAACTTACGCCAAAGGGAAGCTTGCTGGGGACTAGAGAAGGCAGCCGTGGGGTCAATTGGAAGGGCTCGGCGTCCGCGACCGCTGTGAGTAATGCGGTTGGCTCCGAGTCCGGCGAACCCGGCAGCGGCGACGCGGCCGGCGGCATGAGCGACGGGCTGGCCCCCGGCGCGGTGTGCGAAGCCAGGAATCCTGCGGCGGGACGCGCCTGGATCAGCGCCGTGCGCAAGCTGTCGCGCACAAAGTCGTGGACCCGGCTGGATTGCCGAAAGCGGACCTCGGTTTTGGCAGGATGGACGTTGACATCCACTTCCTCGGGCGGCATCTCAAGAAACAACAGCACAACTGGGAAGCTGGTAGGCGGAATCACGTTGCGATAGGCCTCGGTGATGGCGTGCATGAGCAGCCGGTCGCGGATAAGGCGCTTGTTAACAAAGATATAGATCGAGTTGCGGTTGAGCTTTTGCAGCTCCGGCTTGGAGTAGAAGCCGCTCAGGCGCAGAGCGCCGGGATCGCGTGCAGGCTCCTCCGGGTCTCGCTTCCAGGGCGGAGGCTCGGGCAGGCCGCCGTGGGCCAGTGGGGCCTCAGCGGCCACGGGCAGCAACTGAGCCAGCGTGTCTTTGCCGAAGATCTGGTAGATGCGCTCGGCGGGGCGGGCTACGGGCGGCGCGGATACGATGGTGTGGGTGGCCGAGATCAGCTCGAAGTGTTTCTCGGGGTGGGCCAACGCATAGTGAGTGACCAGCGCCGTAACGTGGGCCAGCTCGGTGCTCTCGGCGCGCAGGAATTTGCGTCGCGCCGGGGTGTTGAAGAAGAGATCGGCCACGGCAATGGTGGTTCCGCGGGGCAGGGCCGCATCGTCCACATGCAGAATCTTGCCACCGGCGATCTCGACGCGGGTTCCTGAGCTTTCCTCGCCGGTGGCCGTCTCCAGGGTCACGCGGGCCACCGAGGCAATCGACGGCAGCGCCTCGCCGCGAAATCCCAGTGTGGCAATGGAGAGCAGGTCGTCTGCCGTGCGCAACTTGGAGGTGGCATGGCGCTCGAAGGCCAGCAGGGCATCGTCGCGGTTCATACCATGGCCATCGTCGGCGATGCGGATGAGCCGCCGCCCACCCGCCTCGACCTCGACGCGGATGCGGCTGGCGCCTGCGTCGAGGGCGTTCTCAAGCAACTCCTTCACCACAGAAGCGGGACGATCCACCACCTCGCCGGCGGCGATCTGGTTGGCAACCTGGTCAGGAAGAATGCGGATGCGGCCCATAAGGCTCTAGGGTAACGCGGAGCGCTGTGCTTGGTGAGGAAATCTAGGATCAGAGCGGGCGCGACTGTCGGATCAACAGACGAAACTGGCGAGTAAAGATGAAATTGACGAGTATGAAATAAGTATGTTGCACTCATTGTCTACTCATGTCATACTCAAATTGGATTCGACGCAACCCTGCAAGGGGTTGGTCGAATTGGGCATTATGGGAAATCGGGCTCACCGGGAGAGGAGACCGCAGATGAATTTCCAGATTTCTAGAGTTTCGAGAAGGGGATGTTCTCGAAACGGAGGTGCAGTATGGATTCAGTTAACGCCTGTGAAACGGCCGCATTCTCCCGGACCGCCATTGAGGAAGTTGATACCGTAACCTCCTCAGAGTTTGAGCAGATTGGTGAGCAAGTGGCTCTCATCGAGAGCTTTCGGCAACCATATTCCTTGAAGGGCGAATTAAACCTGTCATGGGCGGAGAGATGGATTCATATGACTAAGACACGGCTGCAATTCGATTTTACAGGTGAAGCGTTGAGCGAGTTGGATGAGCTCAAGGGCGCCACTGGCGCCACCAACCGCGCGGAGGTAATTCGCATGGCTTTGCGCCTCCTTCAGTGGACAATCGAACAGACACGGGACGAGAATGCTACAGTTCTCGTCGAGAAGAATGGACGGCAGCGTGAGGTGATCTTTCCCTTCCTGTCTACCGCGAAAGCAATGGCAAACTCAAAATGACCGAGTCCTCGGAAGCTGGTGATCGCGGCGTAATCGAAGAAGTCGAAAGCCCGCGGCATCTTCCGGGTGGGCCCGGGTTCTCGCCGGAAGAGCACAGAGCCAAAGCGACAAAGTTGCTGGCGCTGCTGCTCTTCGCTGCTCTGATTGTTTGCTTTGTTGCCCATTTCGTGACTATCTGGTATTTTATCCACGACAAACAAGCTCTCGATGAGTTCAATCGAGCTTTCAATATCTGGATTCCGGTCTTGTCGGGACTTTTTGGCTCGGCGGCGACCTTCTACTTCACGCAGGGACGCAAATAGGCTCTTCGGCTGGGAAAAAGTGCACCCAATAACCGCTGCAATGCAAAATGCCGCCCAGAGGCGGCATTTTGCGATCTGAATGACGGCGCGGCGCTAGATGCCTACGCCGAACTCACTGACGTGGTTCTCGCCGGCGTTGGAGTAGAAGTCGTAGGGGGTGCGCTTCTTGAACTTGTGGCGGCTGCGCACCTCGTAGCCTAAATAGATGCTGAGCGCGGCCACTGCCATCCCGACGGAGAACCAGCCAAGCACTCGAAGTGCGCTTTTTTCGCACTTCTCTTCCGCAGCGGGCTCTTCGGAAATCCTGAGGGGTTCGGGTTCGTTGGACATGGGCAGTCTCCTATTCGTTCATGATACCGCAGATTTGGCTGGCTCTGCTTGCGGCGGCAATGGAAAGCGGCGGGGCGCTGTTTACACAATAGCTTCGATTTGAAAAAGCCACTCGACCTTTGCCAGTTCCGGAAGAAAGCTGGCGCGGATGGAGTTGGCCGCCAACTGGCGCAGTTCGCTGCGGGTAAAGCCCTGCTCGGTATGGGCTAGCAGATATTCGTTTGCCAGATCGGAGCCGAAGAAGGCCGGATCGTCGGAGTTGATCGTGACCAGCAGCCCGGCATCGAAGTAGCGGCGCAGCGGGTGGGCTGCAAACGAAGCGCAAACGCCGGTGCGGACATTCGAGGTGGGGTTCAATTCGAGGGGGATGGCACGGGCTTTCAGCTCCTCCATCAGGTAGAAGTCCTTGACGGCGGAGACGGCATGGCCTACACGTTCGGAGCCGATGGCCAGCGCCTCGCGGATGGCCTCGGGGCCGGTGGTTTCTCCGGCGTGGTTGGTGAGCCGCAGGCCCGCCTGGGCTGCCTGGGCAAAGAGGGCGCGGAATGGCTCGGAGCCGGCGCGCCGCTCGTCGCCGCCGAGACCGATGGCGACGATGGCGGGGTAGTGGGGGCGCATTTCGGCGGCCTTGAGGAAGACTCGCTCGGCCTCGGCCACGCTGAAGTGGCGCACGGCGTCGAAGATCCAATAGAGCGAGAGACCCAGTTCGCGCTGGCCGCGTTCGCGGGCTCGTTCCAGGCCGGCAAAGATGGGTTCAAAAGCTGCTGGGTCGTGGTTGCGGCTCATATAGATGACGCCGACGGAGACGTAGACCTCGGCATGGACCACGCCCTGCGCGGCCAGATGCTCGATCATGCGCCAGGCGGCCAGCTCGTAGTCCTCGGGCGCGACGAGCCGCTGGCAGACGGCTTTGAAGGCGTCGAGGAAGCCTGTGAAGTTTGTGAAGCGGTAGAGAGCTTCGGCCTCCGCAAGCGTGAGTGGATCGGCATCGTGGCGGACGCTCAGTTCCACCAGCGTTGCGGGCACGATGGTGCCTTCGAGATGCAGATGCAGCTCGGCCTTGGGCAGGCGGCGGATGAAGGCGGAGATGTCGGTCACTCATACAGTTTAGTTCTGAACGGCAACCGGGTCCGCTACCCCCCAACCCTATCCTGCAAGGAAATTCCTTGTTTTCAATAGGATACGGCGTGGGTTGCGCTCTAAATTCTTCATTCTATTGAAGTTATTTGCAGATTCTAGACAGCAAAGGAGTTACGGTGTATTTTGGAGCTCGTGAGCTCATGGCAGCGTGCAGGGGTATTTTCTTGCTGGACCTCTACCCATGATTGTGCGCCGGCGGGTCGAAATGATCTGCAAAGTGGATTCGATGTCTCCCAGGTCTCCGAATCGAGACTTGGGGCACCCGGCCTCGCTCCACAAGTACCTCTACGCCAATGCCGAGCCTGTGGATTTGGCTGATCCGACAGGAAGATCCACTACCGCGAATGGGTGGTTTTCGCCAAATCAAAGACAGTTGATTGAGTACGGTTTGGTCATCACACTGGTCGGTGTAGCCTCGGAGATCGCTCTAAAGCAGCTCGGCTGCAGTGACAGCACGACGATCGCCGTGAGTGCTTTGAAGGGACCTGGTGGATTTACCAATGTTGTGCCAACTTGGGTTTGCCTTGCTACAGGTACTCCTCCACCTGGAGCGCCGCTTCCAGCCGACACTGGAACCGGTCTTCAATGCACAAGTATGGGAGACTGCCTGCTCCCGCCGCCGCCGACGAAGCCCGTCGATCCGGACTGGCCAGATGGCTACCCCGATGACGACGGATTTGAGCCTGGAACGAGGGAGCCGGGACAACTAAATCCAGGGGACTGCATTGATCGTTATGGCGGTCCGGGCGGCAAATTTGTTGCACCTGAAGGAACGCCGTTTGCAGAGCGATCGCTACCGGCCAGCTATATCAATAGGCCACTCAATTCGTATACTGTCAACGCGGTGATCGATGTCGACCAAGGCCTAACTGCACCGTGGGTTGGTCAGCCGGGCGGGGGTATCCAGTATATGTTGCCGGATACTGTTGGGGAACTATCAAGCGAAGGTATTCTGACACCGGGGTGCGCCGAATGAACATTGACGAATTGAAAGTTGCATTGGATAGCGCCGGTGTCGGTTGTGATGCCGGTTGGCAGGATGGGGAATTCATAGCGGGTCACATGGCATTGAGCCAGAAATCCTTTGGAAAATATTGGACCGATGGAAAATGGCGTGTCTACTATGTATTTCGCGGCGAAAAGATTGATCGCTGGTGCTTTGATTCCGAATCCGAGGCCTGCGAGAATCTCTTGAGGCGTACGCTGCGTATTTTGGAGTGGAGAAATAGATATGGACAAATAAATAAGAAGAATTTGAAGACCGAATTGGATCGTGAGGGAGTCAGTCCTAGGGCGTACGACCTGGACAACATGAAATCTGCGGACAGCCGAGTTGTGCTCAAGCATGGCTTCAACAGACAGTGGTCGGTGTACTACGATGACCGTGGAAACAAGTTGGGACTGATCAGCTTTGATTCGGAATCCGCAGCCTGTGAGCATTTACTTGATCGGCTACTTTCGATGATAGAAAGGTTCGGGGCAAATCAGTGGGGATGACCTCTGGAGGAAGGGTGGGTGGCGCACACCTGATTCTGCGCAATGGGGCTTCGCCCTTGAGCCGCCGATAAAGCAGAGGGTGCAGCATCAGTACCACGGACTCCGTGAGTGCCCTGAAAGCAGCTGGATGTACCAATGTTGTGCCAGCTTACCTTTGCTTTGCAACAGGCACGCCTCCGCCTGGAGCAGGGGCTGGTTCAGGCTGTCCCTCGCCAAAGTGTGCCATGACGGCCGAAGCAGGAGGTAGGAATGTAGACCGAATGTAGAAGCCTTGCTGCATGAGAGATGGAGGCAGGCCCTCCGGGGGCGGGTTGCAGGATCAGCCCCCAAACCACCCGGCGCTGCGTGGGGATAAGCTCCCAGGTGGTGAACGGACCGGGAAAAGGCGAGCTTAACTCGTCAGGTGCGGGCCAGGAAGGCGAACGAAAGTGAACCGCGGATGTTCTGTCGAAAGAGACTAAACCGTCATCGAAACCAGGCCGATTTGGCAGCCTGGCGGGTTCTATAAAAGGGGATGTCAAGAAAAAACACTTCTCCTGACCTGCCGGGGGAAGATATTTTTCTGACATCCAGCCCCTGTTGGCAGCCGCA
>Ga0302319_10026491_pt1 | contig 10206 bp, 10 predicted proteins | sample Bog_T0_2_FD_203319 | JGI IMG/M metagenome (GOLD analysis project Ga0302319, IMG submission 203319) | Peat permafrost microbial communities from Stordalen Mire near Abisko, Sweden - Bog_T0_2 | ecosystem: Environmental > Terrestrial > Soil > Wetlands > Peat | place: Sweden: Abisko, Stordalen Mire...
TCCCGGTCAGCCGCGAGCAGCGGTGCTCCCACTCGGCTCTTTGCGGATGGTTCGAGCACGACCCCTCTAAGCCGCCAGGCGACGTTGCCACCCCTCGAGTCGAGGCGGGCAACGAGCTCCTGGCCGGTGTAACAGCCCTTGGTGAAGCTCACCGCGTGCAAGGCCAGATCACCCGCCTCCTGGGGGATCGTCTTTTCCGTCAGCTCGCGGCCGAGGGCCGGAACGCCGGCTTCGATGCGCGCCGCCTCGAAGGCCGCCGGATCCCCTAAGCGAAGGTCCGCCGGCCGCGCCTTCGAGCTTGCCGGAGAGGCCAGTACGTCCAAGCCCGAGTAGCCCGGCCAGCTAACCGGCACGGCGACTGCCCAGTCGTCACCGAGCGAGCCGGCGGGCTTGTCCAAGACGATCCCGACCCCAATGCCGCAGTCTTCAAGGGCCGAGGCCGCGCCCGGCCCGCGCACCACAAGGCACGAGACTCTCCCGCTCTCAAGGTCTGCTTTGACGCGCAACCGAAAACGCCGCAACCGGTCGGCCAGGACATCGCCGTAACCAGCTTCGGTATCGAGCAGGACGACGTCCTCGCCAAGAATCGTGACGCGGCAGTACACCTGTACCTTGCCCTGAGGCGAGAGAACGAGCGTCTCGGCCGACTCTCCGACCTTCAGCGGAGCAATGTCCTGGCTCACCTGGCCCTGCAACCAGCTGTGGGCGTCCGGGCCGCGTGCTACTACGGCGTCGCGTGAAGTCTCGAGCGCACAAGCACCCTCTTTCAAGAGGGAATACGAATGCTGAAGATCGAGCGGAGTCGTCATGTCGTGGCGCGTTTGTTCTCGGCGGCGATCTGGCGGGCGCCAGCGACCGCGGCGAGCACCGCAGCGGCCTTGGCGGCGCACTCCTCGTCCTCGGCTACCGGATCGCTGTCGGCGACGATCCCGGCGCCTGCCTGCACGCTCGCCTTGCCGTCGGCGGTGGCGACCAGGGTCCTGATGGCGATGGCGGTGTCCAAGTTGCCCGAAAAGTCGATATATCCGACGGTACCCGCGTACGGCCCACGTTTGGTCGGCTCGAGCTCGTCGATGATCTCCATCGCCCTCACCTTGGGTGCCCCCGAGACCGTGCCCGCGGGCAGGGTCGCCCGCAGCACGTCGACCGGGCCGAGTCCCTCGCGCAGCTCGCCCGAGACCTCCGAGGTGAGATGCATGACGTGGCTGTAGCGCTCGACGGTCATGAGCTCGTTGACTCGCTCGGAACCAAAGCGGGCCACCCTGCCGACGTCATTTCGGGCCAAGTCAACGAGCATGGCGTGCTCGGCGCGCTCTTTCGGGTTCTCGACGAGCTCGGCCTCGAGCCTGCGGTCCTCACGGTCGCTCGAGCCGCGACGACGCGTGCCGGCGATCGGGCGCGACACGACGCGCCCGGAGAGCAGCTGGACCATGGGCTCGGGAGACGCGCCGACGACGGCCACGCCACCTTGGCGCAGGAAGAACATGTAGGGGCTCGGGTTGACCTGGCGAAGGACCCGGTAGACGTCAAAAGGGTCGCAACCGAGCTCGAAATCAAAGCGCTGTGACAAGACGACCTGAAAGGCGTCACCGGCCCGGATGTACTCCTTGGCAACCTCGACCGCCCGGCGGTAGCTGTCCGCGCTCGTACCCCGGCGCACCTCTTTGTCGGGCAGCGTCAAGAGCGGCGATGGCGGCGTCGAGAGCGGCTCGCCACCTGGCCGCTCGAGATCTGCCCGCATCGCCTCCAGGTGCTCTTGGGCGCGGTGGTATGCCGCCTCGAGGCCAACATCGGTCGGGTCGCGGTCGCCTTCAGCCTCGCCGAGGACGTTGTCGACGAGGGTGACTCGCTGGCGCCAATGGTCAAAAGCGGCGAGCTCGCCGATCACCGAGATGACGGCGTCGGGATGCCCGAGGTCATCAGCCGCCGGCGAGGGGAGGTGTTCGATCTCGCGGACTACGTCGTAGCCGAGATAGCCGACAAGGCCTCCGTGCAGTGGAGGCAGCTGTTCAAGCTGAGGCGAGCTGAAACATTGGAGAAGCGCCTCGAGGCAAGCGAGCACGCCTTGGTCGCGCGGGATCGAGCCCGGCAGCGAGCCCTGGGTCACCTCGAGATGACGTCCCCGGGCGACGACGGTGGCGGCAGGCGACCGGCCGACGAAGGAGAAGCGGCTCCAACGCTCGGCGTGGTCGACGGACTCGAGCAAGAAGCCCGGACCGTCGCCTACAAGGCTCCTAAAAGCGCCGACCGGGGTCAGATTGTCGGCTATGAGCTCGCGCCAGACCGGCACGACGGTGTGGGAGCGGGCGAGCTCGCAGAAAGTCGCGAACTCGTCGGAGTGCTCCGAGCGTTCCCCGACGAGAGGGGCACCCGCCCCAAGATCAGGTCCTGTGCCGCTCACGAGGCGTCGCCGAAGCTGCGATGGAAACAGCTCCAGTCACCTGTGTGACAGGCCCCGCGGCCCTCTTGGTCGACAGTGATCAGCAAGGCGTCCCCGTCGCAGTCATATGCGGCCGCGCGCACCCATTGGCGGTCGCCCGAGGTCTCCCCCTTGCACCAGTACTCCTGGCGGCTCCTGCTCCAGAACCAGGTACGGCCGGTCGTAAGAGTCCGTCGGAGTGCCTCGATGTCCATCCATGCGAGCATGAGCACGTCATGGGAGCCATGGTCCACCACGATGGCGGCGACGAGGCCCTTGTCGTCGAAACGTACGCTCGCCAGCTGCTCTTCGGTGTAACCGACGGGCGAAGGGTTCACAAGTAGAGCCCAGTCCCGTCCTCGAGGCGCTCGGAGGCGACGGCGGGGATGTCCCGTTCGCGCAAGATCACGTAATCCTCACCTTGCACCTCCACCTCGAAACACTCATCCGGGTTGAAAAGGACGCGGTCGCCCGCCCGGATGGCACGTACATTCGGCCCAACGGCAGCAACCTCGGCCCAAGACAGTCGGCGCGCCACAGACGCCGTGGCAGGTATGAGGATGCCGGCACGCGACCGGCGCTCGCCTTCGGAATCAGGCACGTGCACCAGCACGCGGTCGTTGAGCATGGTGATCGGCTGCTTGACGTCGTCGGAAACCGGTCTAGACCGGCTCAGCTCGGGCGGTTCCATCACCCGAACCGTAGTGCCGACGGCCGGGTGGTGTGACCTGGTGGCCGGCGATGGCCGTCCGGCCCGGCATCATTAGGGCGTGCATCGCGTCCTGCTGCTAGTCCCTTCAGCCTCCTACAGGGCGCCGGATTTCCTCGAGGCCGCCCGGTCGCTCGGTGTCGAGGTGATCGTGGGATGCGACGAACCACCAGTGCTCGGGGATAACAGGACGGCAGTGCACGTGCGCCTCGAGGAGCCGCTGGCGGCGGCAGAGGCGATCGTGGCCCTCGACGCCGCCACTCCCCTTGACGCCGTCGTGGCCGTCGACGACCAGGGGACACTGGCAGCCGCTCATGGCGCCTTGCGGCTCGGGCTTCCCGCCAACCCCCCGCACGCGGTAGCGGCCGCCCGGGACAAGGCCTTGATGCGGACCCGTCTCGACGCGGCCGAGGTGCTGCAGCCGGCTTTTGCCTGCGTCCCCGCCAGCGCAGACCAAAGCGATCTCGCCGCGCTGGCAGACCTGGTGGAATACCCCGTCGTCGTGAAGCCCACCTCGCTGTCGGGCAGCCAGGGCGTCATCCGGGCGGACACGGTCGCCGAGTTTCTCGCAGCAGTTGAGCGCAGCCGGTCGATCGCGGCACAGGCGGGGTCAAAACACGGATCGCCTTTGCTGGTCGAAAAGTTCGTGTCGGGTCCCGAGGTAGCCGTTGAAGGCATGCTCAAAGGCGGTGAACTGAGCATCCTTGCCGTCTTCGACAAGCCCGACGCTCTCGACGGCCCGTATTTCGAGGAGACCATCTACGTGACGCCTTCCCGGCTCGGCGCCGGAGAGCTCGCTGGCGTCGCGGCCGCGACGCAGGCGGCCACGAGGGCTCTCGGGCTTGTAGAGGGGCCGGTCCACGCCGAGCTGCGGGTGCAAGCCGGCCACGCCTTTGTCATCGAGGTCGCAGCTCGTTCCATCGGCGGCCTGTGCTCACGCACGCTCAGATTCGGTACGGGACTCAGCCTCGAGTACCTCATCTTGGCCAACGCTCTCGGCAAGAACCTAAGACCCGAGAAGATGGCCGATGCAGCCGGGGTCTTGATGCTGCCCATCTCCTCAGGCGGTGTCCTCGTCGAGGTAAGCGGGCAGGAGGAGACTCTTTGCATCCCCGGCATAGTCGCTCTCGAGCTCACGATTGTGCCGGGCCGGACACTCGTCCCGCTGCCCGAAGGGAACCGCTACCTCGGATTCGTCTTTGCCCACGCCGATACCCCCCGGGAGGTCGAAGCCGCGCTGCGCGAGGCCCTCAAGACCCTTCGCGTCCGCGTCGGGCCTGCGCGGCCTATAACGGCTCGGTCGGCCGGACTCTGACGCCTCCGGCCGAGAGGACCTGCTTCGCCTCGGCGATGGTGTGGCGTCCATAGTGGAAGATCGAGGCGGCGAGCAGCCCATCGGCGTGCCCGACCAGCGCGCCCTCGACGAGGTGCTCGAGGCGGCCCACTCCCCCGCTCGCAATAACGGGCACACGTACAGCGGCTGCCATCAGCGCCGTCAGCTCCAGGTCATAGCCGGCTTCGGTACCGTCCCGGTCCATCGAGGTGACGAGGAGCTCCCCGGCACCGAGACGGACGCAGATAGTGGCCCAGGTGATGGCGTCGAGACCCGTAGCACGTCGCCCGCCATGAGTGAACACCTCCCAGTGAGCCCCGTCGCGGCGGCGGGCGTCGATAGCCACGACCACACACTGGGCGCCGAACTCGCTCGCCAAGGCGTCGATCAGGTTCGGTGTCGAAACGGCTGCCGAGTTCACGCCCACCTTGTCCGCCCCGGCTCGTAGCAAGGACCGGCCATCTGAGACCGTCCTCACTCCGCCGCCGACAGTTAGGGGGATGAAGACCTTTTCCGCGGCGCGCTCCACGACGGCCAACATCGTCGCCCGGTCGTCGGACGACGCCGTTATGTCCAACAGCACAAGCTCGTCAGCCCCCTCGGCGTCGTAACGTTCGGCCATCTCGACCGGGTCGCCGGCGTCGCGCAACCCCTTGAACTCGACGCCTTTTACGACCCGGCCCCGATCGACGTCAAGGCAGGGGATGACCCTTACCGTGCGCACGCGGCCTCCGCAGCCTTGATCGAGAACGCCCCTTGCAAAAGTGCTTTGCCCACGATGGCACCGGCCAGGCAGCGCCCACCACCTCTAAGGCCGCAAAGGGCGGAGAGGTCGGCTGTTGTGGCGACTCCGCCCGAGGCAACGACGGGAAGGGGCGTCGCGGCGAGCACCTCTTTTAGGCCCTCGAGGTCGGGTCCGTTGCCGGTCCCGTCCCGGTCGATGTCGGTCACGACCACTCCGGCGAGATCCATGCCGCCAAGGCGCGCCAGGGCGACGCTGAGCTCCAGATCCGCCTGAGCGACCCAGCCGCGCACAGCCACCACATGGCGCCCGGGCCCTTTGGGGCCGGCCACCAGGCGGTGGTCCAGGCCGACCATGACCTGGCCGGGCCAACGCCCGGCAATCCGGGCGAGCAGCTCGGGTTGCTCGACCGCCAGCGTGCCGACGACGACCCGGGCGACTCCCCCATCGATAAGGGCAGCTGCGCCGTCCTCATCGCGGACCCCACCGCCTGCCTGGACAGGGACCCCAGCCCTCTTGGCTATAGCGAGGACCACGCCCCGGTTCGGCGAGCCCCCTTCGCGAGCCGCGTCGAGGTCGACGACGTGCAGGCGCCTGGCACCGGCGGCGACGAAGGTCTCGGCTTGCTCGATCGGGTCGCCGTAGATGGTCTCGGCCGAGAACATGCCTCGCACAAGGCGCACGCACTGGCCCCCTCGTAGGTCGATGGCCGGCCAAAGCTCCAAGGTCACTGCCCCGCCTCGGCGCAGATCCGGGCGAATCGCGCCAGGAGGGCGAGACCGGCTGAAGCCGACTTCTCGGGGTGGAACTGGGTTCCGAACAAGTTGTCGCGCTCGTAAGCGACCGCGAGCTCGCCCCCGTACTCGCACGTGCCGACAACGGCACTTACGTCGCTGCCTTTCGGGGTCGGCGTGAAGGAATGGACGAAATAGAACCACTGGCTCGGCTCCTCGCCCAAAAGTCGCGAAGGCCGGTCAGCCGAGCTGTTCACGAGGTTCCACTGCATCTGCGGGCGGCGTTCGCTCTCGGCGATTGCCTTTACCGAGCCCTGCAGGATGCCGAGACCAGGAACCTCCGGGTCCTCTTCGGAGTCCTCGAAGAGCAGCTGCAGGCCGACACAGATGCCGAGGAAGGGTCGTCCCTCGCCCGTACATGCACGAACAACCTCGTCGAGCCCCGAGCGGCGCAAAGCCCGCGCACAGGCCCCGAAAGCGCCTACGCCGGGTAGGACCACCCCACTCGCCCCGGCCGCGTCCTCGGGGCGCTCGACGAGGCGCGCCTTTGCGCCAACATGCTCGAGGGCCTTCTCGGCCGAGCGGAGATTGCCGATGCCGTAGTCGAGGACAGCGATCACCTCGGCTACAGCTGACCTTTGGTCGACGGTATGGCGCTGCCCTCGATGCGCACCGCGTCGCGAAGCGCCCGCCCCACCGCCTTGAACGACGCCTCGAGGACATGGTGGGCGTTGCGTCCGTGACGAAGCTCTATGTGCAATGTGACCCCCGCGCTTTGCGCGAAGGCACGCCAGAACTCCTCGGCGAGCTGGGCCTCAAACGGTGGGGTGCCGAGCGGGGCCGTACCGCCGAGCTCGACGTCGTAGTAGAGGTAGGCCCTTCCAGACAGGTCGAGGGCGTCGTCCAAGGGCAGAGCGATAGAGGCGAAACGCCGGACGCCCGTCTTCGACCCGAGCGCCTCGGCGAGGGCCTCGCCCAAGACGATGCCGGTGTCCTCGACGCTGTGGTGGGCGTCGACTTCGAGGTCGCCCCGTGCCGTGAGGTCCAGGTTCAACCCGCCGTGCTTGGCGAGCTGGGCCAGCATGTGGTCGAAAAAGGGCAGGCCGGTGTCGACTGTGCCCGCTCCTTCGCCATCGAGCTCGAGGCAGACCACGATCTGGGTCTCTTTGGTGGACCGCGTCTTCTCCGCGCGGCGATGCGCGCGGCCAAGGTCTCCTCCAAGATTCATTGCCATGCTCCAGCCTCGCACGTTCGCCCGGGCTGCATCATCGATGAAGGCTACGGTCGCCGTATCGCTCGACCTGCATCAAGCGACCAGATCGCTTTACCCACCATGGTGGGAGCAGTCCTCGCCGTCGCCGGGGCGACGCTCGCCCCTAAGCGCCCGGTCCCCACAGCCCTATTTGCCGGGTGGGCGCCGTCGCCGTATAGATCGTCTAGGTCTCGCCCAACATCGAGCGGGCCATGGGCTACTTCGCCGCTTCTCGGACGCTGATCTCGATCGCCTGTGTCCTCGGCGCCGTGGGCGTGGCCCGGGTGATCCCTGCCTCAGCCCTCGACGGCGCCCCAGCGAGCGAGCCACAGGCGGCGAGCTGACCGCAAGCGGCCGATATCGACCGCCCCCGGTTCTGGCGGACGGTGACGTTTACCCCGAAGTTGCCGAGCCAATTCGAAAACGCCGCGACGGCGGGAGCATCCGAGCCTTTGAGCCCCCTCGACAGGCCTCCCGGAGTCGGGTTCAAAGGGATGAGATTGACGTGTGCCCCGAGCCGCCGGGCGAGACCGGCAAGCTCTGTGGCGTCACAGCGCCGGTCGTTCACGCCGGCCATGAGGGCCCACTCGAACGAGATCCTCCGGCCCGTGGTGGCCCGGTAGTGCTCGCATGCTTGCATGAGGGCCTCGAGCGGATAGCGGCGGTTGAGCGGCACGAGCAAGTCCCGCAGCTCGTCGTTGGCGGCATGTAGAGACACGGCAAGGTTTACCTGGAGCGGCTTTGCGGCCAGGCTCACGATGCCGGGCACGACTCCGACCGTCGAGATGGTGAGGTGACGTGCGCCGAGGCCGAGGTCCCGGTTCATGGACTCGACGGCCGCCCAGACGGCTTTGAAGTTGGCCATCGGCTCGCCCATGCCCATGAGAACGACGTTTCCAAGCTCGCCCCAACCTTCTGCCCGGCAACGCCTGGCGGCGATCACGACCTGCTCGACTATCTCTCCCGAGCTGAGCTGGCGCTTGAAGCCCGCGTCGCCCGTAGCGCAGAAGCTGCAGGCCATGGCACAACCCGCCTGGCTCGAGACGCATACCGTCACCCGGTCGCGATAGCGCATGAGGACCGTCTCTATACGCCTGGCGTCGCCGGTCTCAAAGAGCCACTTCACCGTCGTGCCCCTGTCGGCAACGCTTTCGGCCACAGATGAGAAAGCCAGGGCCATTTCGGGTGCCTGTGCGAGGCGCCGACGCAGCTCACCGGGGAGCTCGGTCAGATCGCCCGGCTCCGCGAGACGCTTGTAGAGGCCTTCGAAAACCTGGTCTACGCGATAGGCAGGCTCATCTGTGAGCAAGCGGGCCAGCTCCTCGCGCCCGAGGTCGTAGCGGCTCACACGCCCTGGCTGCCCCGAAGCGCTGGCACGTTTGCCACATAGGCGCGATCGGTGTGATCGTCGGCAAAGCCGAGGGAGAAGTACAGCTTGCGAGCCGCTTCGTTGTCGTGGTCGACATAGAGCATTCCCGTGGCAACACCCGCCTCACACAACCGGGCGAGACCGGCGAGGACGAGCTGGCGCCCAAGACCATGTCCTTGGAAGTCGGGGTCGACCGCGATCACGTAAATCTCGCCAAGTTCAAACTTGAGGCCCTCTGGCGCGCCGTCTTCCTCGCCGTCGCTCTCGTGCACCTTCGTCCAGCAAAAGCCTGCCAGGCGGCCGTCTCGTTCATGGAGAAGAAAGCCCTGCGGGTCGAACCAGGCCTGGCGCTCTCGTTCCAAGATGGTGGCGAGGTCCCACGAGCCCTGCTCGGGGTGGCCGTGAAAGGCGCGGTTGTTCACCTCCAACCATGCCTCTTCGTCCTCGCCAGGGCGGAACGCCCGCACAGATATGACGGCGCTCTCTTCTTTAATGGGCAAGGCCCGGCGCATCTGCACGAGGTCGCGCCCGCGTCGCATGCCGAGAGCCTCGGCCACGGCATCGTCGACCGGCCCGGGCTTAGGTACCCACAGGTGCACGTGGCCGCCACCTTGTGAAGCGATCACACCGAGGGCGGCGCTCAACAGCTCGCTGCGCAGCTCTGTGCCTGCCGTGGTCCGCCAGCGCGGGTGCACTACGTACTCGACGGCCCAGTCAGAGTCGTTGCCCCGACTTATCTGGGCGTAGCCGATGACCCGTTCATGGCCGGCCTCGCGGGCGACAAAACCGGCGAAACCTTCCCGGCCGCCCTGGACCAGGTCGAGCCATTGGTGCTCGCCGAGGGCCTGATGGCCGTCCGCGACACTGGCGGCCTCGAGCAGGCTGGAGATGGCCGCGATGTCCGCCTCAGCCATCCTGCGCTTGATCTCGACGTTGTGCACCTTGCGAACATACCCGCTGTTCAGCGCTTGGCTGGTGCTGGGCCCTAGCTACGATCCATTGATGCCCAGCGTGCCACGCACGACAAGCCCTGTTGAGCCCTCCAAGCGCCGCCCCTTGGCACGGGCGCGCAAGATTGGCGACCGGCTTGGGATGGACTACCCAGGCACGGCGTCGCAGTTGTGTGCCCTCGTGCACCACAACGCCTTCGAGCTGCTCGTAGCGACGATCCTTTCGGCCCAGTGCACCGACGAGCGCGTCAACATGGTGATGCCGGCGCTGTTCAAGCGCTACCCGACGCCGCAAGAGCTCGCCGGGGCCGATCGCGAGGAGCTGGAGAACTTCATCAGGTCCACGGGTTTCTTCCGCTCCAAGGCCTCGCACATCCTTGGGGTTTCCGAGGCGGTCGTCATGCGGCACGCAGGCGAGGTGCCGACCACGATGGAGGAGCTGACCGCACTTCCCGGCGTCGGCCGCAAGACGGCGAACGTCGTGTTGTCGGTCGCCTTTTCTCTTCCGGGGCTGCCCGTCGACACCCATGTGATCCGCCTGAGCCAGCGCCTCAAGCTGACCGGGTCGGCCGACCCGGTCAAGATCGAACAGGATCTCTGTGCCCTGTTCCCCCCCGTGGAATGGGGCGCCATCAGCGTGCGGCTCATCCTGCACGGCCGCCGGGTCTGCGGGGCACGAAGGCCACGCTGCGAGGTCT
>Ga0302319_10026493_pt1 | contig 10206 bp, 7 predicted proteins | sample Bog_T0_2_FD_203319 | JGI IMG/M metagenome (GOLD analysis project Ga0302319, IMG submission 203319) | Peat permafrost microbial communities from Stordalen Mire near Abisko, Sweden - Bog_T0_2 | ecosystem: Environmental > Terrestrial > Soil > Wetlands > Peat | place: Sweden: Abisko, Stordalen Mire...
ACTACAAATACTTGAGTAGCCATATCCATTCAGATGCATTCTCTTTAGTGGACCTCTCGATTGGGAAGGCGGGCGGCCTAATGACGGAAGCGACTCGCCAACGATTCATCGGAATTATGCGACACGCGACCAACTATGTTGCGCTCTCCGTTCGGGATATGAACGGGTTGTTCCCACAGTTTAGAATGACTAAGGAGGGCAGTGAGCGGATTGGCGACTATAGTCAACGGCTGCAATGAGAAGCGGAGCGACCGTTTAAGCCGTCGGAGCGCGGGACGGGGTCAGCTAACGTGAAAGTCGGTGTTTCGCCCGCAGAGGCGCCGGCTCGCCCACCCGCCAACGCCCACTTGCCGCTTCCTCCTCCTCGGAGGCGCAGAGGTTTTGGAGCCTTCTCAGAAATCCTCCGCGTCCCTGTGTCTCAGCGGGATTCCATTTTCCTGATAGTCACCCACCGTAAATAGCAGGAAGCTTTCTGATTTTATTCAAGACCCTCGCCGTCCTTACATTTCGCAACATTTAGCCCATTATCCGGCTTCGCTTTTCGAGATGCCCCGCACCTACCAGCAGCGGAGCTTTGGATGCGTATCACGGGCGCCCGCGCACAACTCAAGCTGGTGTGGATGTATCACTCGCCGCCTCTTAGCATCTCCTGGGTCATTTTAAGGCTCGCGGTTTGCGCGGCCGCCATATTCTTTTGGAAAATTGCGAAGGCGCTGAGTTGGCGCGCCGTCAATACGGAGGCCGCCCGGTTGTACACCCGCTGGTTCATCGCATCCAACTGCCGCGAGTATTGCTCAATGTCCGTCGCCGCCTGTTGTGCGTCGCCGGCGTTTCCAGCGTTGATGCTAGGCAGGCTCGCCCGCTCCTCGCTCATGATCCGGATGAGCGCCTTGATCCGGGCCTCATTGAGCGGCTCTCCCTCTGCCGCAAGTTGCTGATTGAACTGCCGCACTTGCACCCGTTCTGCGAGCGCCTTTTCGAACTCCTGGTATTGCCCGAACCGTTCCGGCCCCAGCAGGTCCTTCAGCGCCTGATCGGTCGCGTTGGCCGCGGCCGTCGCCGCGCTCATGTCCACCGTTCCGCCCGAGATCATGTTTGCGCTCGAGTCCATGAGCGCCATCTGCCGGTCCCCGAGCAGTTGGTAGAATCGCTCCCCCTCGTCAGGCGTCAAACCCGCCTGCTTCGCATAGTCGCCATAAAGGCCCCGCAACGCCGTTGCCTGCTGCGCGGCCAGCATCTTCTTCATCTCCGGGTTTTCGAACATCTTCGCCAGCAATCCGCTCCGGCTCCCGGCCTTGGCCTCTTCTTGCGCCGGAGTCGCCGCGGGCGCGAGCGGCGGGTCCGATAGCGCCGGCGCCGCCCGCAATTGCAGCGCTCCTGCGTGGATCGCCCCGGGCAACTCCGTTGCGCCCTCCGCTCCGGAGAGCTTTGCATTGTCCGCTTTCAATTTCGCCACCTCCCGGGCGAGGGCCGCCGCCCGCGTGGACTCGATCCGCCACATCGCCCCGGCGCCCAATCCGCAAGCCGCGGCCAGCAGAACGATCCAGGGAGCTTTCATATTTATCAAAGCGATAAAATTATGAAACCAGGGCTGAAATGGGAAGGGTGTTTAGCTTAATTCCCGGCGTGGGTCCGGAAGAGGGTTTTCTTCGGTCCTGGCACGGCGCACGCTGCTCATGGGTCGATCGTTCACGCCCCCGAAATCGAGAGGACGACCATGCGAATCTTGAAAATGAATTTGAGAAACCCCTTGAAGGCTCCCGCTGCCAACTGCCAGTCGCGTATCGAGGTGCTCGAATCGCGAATTGCTCCCGCGACCTTGGTTGTCACCACGCTTTCCGACCATAACCAAAGCAACGTCCCCGGCAGCCTGCGTTACGAACTCTTGCAGGCGGATGCGGCATCGGGGCCGAGCACGATCGTTTTTCATCACGCCGGCACCTCAACCCCCCTGAGAGGGACCATTTCGCTTACGTCGGACCTGCCGTCGATCACCAATAACGTGACCATCACCGCTCCCGGAGTCGTGATCAACGGCGCTGGAAAATTCCAGGGCCTTTCGATTACCGGCGGTAGCACCGTCTCGATTACTGGCCTGAAGATCACCAACGGCATGGCAGTTACCAATGGCAAGACCACCGCCAACGGCAGCGCCGCGATCGGAGGCGGCCTTTACATCAATGACCCCGGCGGAAACATCGCCCTCAGCAACTGTGTAATCTCAGGCAACCATGCGGTCGGCGCCATTGCCGGCGCATCGAATGGAGCCAATGCGGAAGGCGGCGGCATCGCGATCCTGAGCGGAACGGTGGACATCCTGGGTTCGACGATCACCGGCAACTTCGCGCTTGGGGGCGCGGGAGCCGCGGCTGGCTCGGCCAGCTACAATGGCGGCAACGCCTTTGGCGGCGGCATATTCAACGCCGGCCAATTAACCATAGAGTCTTTGGCTATTCCCGGCGCCGCTCAAAAAAGCTCCAAGATTTCTGGAAACAGCGCCGTCGGAGGCGCCGGCGGGGTTTCGATCGACTCCTCCTATTCCGTTGCGAACGGGGCGGTCCAGGGCACTTCCGGGGGCAGCGGCGGCAACGCCGGCGGTGGCGGAATCGCCAATTACGGAGGCTCGCTGACAATTCGCAAATCGGTAATCTCCGGGAATTCGGTTAAAGGCGGAGATGGGAAGCTCGCCGGCAAAGCGCAAGACGGCGCCGCCGGGACCGGCTTTTTCGTTTATCAAGGCACGGCCAACTCTCCTGGCAACGGGTACGATGGAGGGGACGGTCTTGACGGAGGCTTTGGCGGAAATGCGCTGGGAGCAGGCATCAGCGCCTCGGGCGTGGGCGCCCTCACCATTACCGCATCGACCGTTTCCGGAAACACGGCCACCGGGGGCCTTGGCGCCCACGCCAGTGCCGGCGGCAATGGAGGCGCCGGCGGTCATGGGGGAACCTATGCGGGCACAGTTTACCCTGCGGGCAGTGGCGGCGATGGAGGCAACGGTGGCATTGGCGGGGCCGGCGGCCTGGCGGCTGGTGCCGGGATTTACTGCAAGAGCTCACTCAGCGTTCAAGCCTCGACCATATCCGGAAACTCGGCAGTATCTGGCAAGGCCGGGGCTGGGGGCGCCGCTGGAAAGGGCGGCTCGGGCTATATGGGCGGCGGAACAGCCGGCACCGCCGGTTCAAATGGCAACTATCTCGGCAGTCGCGGAGGCGGGATCGATTCGGAGCAGTCCACAGTTGCTCTCTCCCTGGACACCGTTGCAAAGAACAGCGCTTTCAACGGCGGCGGAGTCAGCATTGGCCAGGATGTCCAGGCGTCGATCCACAACAGCACTATCGCCTTCAACACTGCCCTGCCTGCGGGCGGCGGCGGCGGTCTTTTTATCACGCTCGACTCAGCCAGCGATCCGGTCAATGTCGTGAGCACTATCATCGCCCAAAACATCGGTGTGACGGGTGCGAACGTGGACGGGACGCTCGTCTCGGTTTCCACGAACTTCCTCACCGGCATTGCGGTGAAGACTGCGTTTGGGTACCACGATGGCGGCACAACCAAGACCCTGCTGCCCTTGAGTTCCATTGCCCAGATTGCCAACAACGCCACGACGAATCCCGATACCTGGCTCGCCGATCAAAACGGCAAGACCTTGGGCGCATCCATCGAGATCGGCGCTGTTGACTGAAGGGGCTGCTTCCCTCACCGAATCTGTTTGCGTTGCCGGGCCCGCGGGCGCATTGATTTCCACATGCTCGCCGTGACCATTCTTGGCTCGGGCAGCGCCGGAAATTGCGCCCTGGTCGAGTCTCCAGCCTGCCGCGTTCTTGTCGATGGCGGGCTCAGCGCTCGCCAGATCGCCGTCCGCCTCGGGAAGGCATCCATCGATCCCCGGTCCATCGACGCCATCCTCGTCACCCACGAGCATCAGGATCACGTCGGTGGCCTCGACGTATTCTGCAAGAAATTTCAGACCCGGGTCTATTGCAATGGTCCTACCGCCGCAGTCATCCGCGAGTTGAGTCGCAACGGATGCCGCAAGGAGTTCCACATCTTCTCGACCGGCTCGGAGTTCGCCGTGGGCGACCTGACGGTCCAGGCATTTCCCATCACGCATGATGCCGAAGATCCGGTCGGTTTCGTCCTGCATTGCGGCAGCGCCAGCATCGGTTTTTGCACCGATCTTGGATTGGCCACCAAGCTCGTCCACGAGCGTCTGCTCAACGCGGGCACCGTCGTCATCGAGACGAACTACGACAAGAAGCTGCTTGAGGAAGACACGCGCCGTCCCTGGCCGGTCAAGCAGCGCATCATGTCCCGTCACGGTCATCTCTCGAACGCCGCCGCCGCGGAGCTCCTTGCGAGCCTCACAAGCCACGGACTTCGCCGGGCCATCCTCGGCCATCTCTCGCGCGACTGCAATACGCCCGACCTGGCCCTTGGCGCCGTCCGTTCCCGCCTGGCCGTCGATGGCGTCACCTCCGCGGACGTCGAAGTCTTCTGCGCCTCCCAGGGCGAAATCTCCGCCCGGTTCCCCGTTTAGCGGGGAGAAGTTTTAATGGATGGTTCCAAGCGCGCTCCGGTTTTGATCACGCTTGGAGGAAGTATCCGATCCGCTGGCTCCGGTGGAATGGGAAGGCAAGCTACCCCTCCCTCAGCATTTGCAGTACCGCCTTCTGCACGTGCAGCCGGTTCTCGGCTTCGTCAAAAATTGTGCCGGCGTGCTCTTCGAACACCTCGTCGGTGATCTCCTTCTCCCGGTAGGCCGGCAGGCAATGCATCACGAGCGCGCCCGGCCGGGCTGCGGCGACGAGCGCGCGGTTGATCTGGTATCCCCCCAGTTGCGCGATGCGGAAAACAGCTTCCTCCTCCTTGCCCATGCTCACCCATACGTCGGTATAGAGCACCTCCGCTCCGCGCGCGGCGTCGATGGGGTCCACCGTTACCCGCACGTTCCCGCCGCCGGCCGCTTTCAGCAGCGCCGGGTCGGGCTGGTAATTCGCCGGCGCGGCGATGGTCAGCTCGAAGCCGCACCGCGCCGCCGCCCAAATCCACGAACGCGCCACGTTGCACGCTCCGTCTCCCACGAAACAGACCTTTCGCCCGGCGTAATCGCCCAGCTTTTCCTTGATCGTTTGCAGGTCTGCGAGGATCTGGCATGGATGCTCGTCGTCCGTCAGCGCGTTGATGGTCGGGATGCCCGAGTATTGCGCGAATTGCTCGACGTCGCTCTGCGCGAAGGTCCGGATCACCGCCCCGCCCAGCATCCGGCCCATGACCCGGGCCGTGTCCTTGATCGGTTCGCCGCGTCCGAGCTGGATGTCGCCGGCGGAGAGAAACATCACGTCGCCACCCAGTTCCCGGATGCCGACCTCGAAGCTCACGCGGGTACGCGTCGATGCCTTCGAGAAAATCAGGCCCCAGCATTGCCCGGCCAGCGGTTGGGCGGCGTGCTGGCCGCGCTCCGCCTTCATCCGGATGGCAAGCGCGATGATCCGGGCAATCTCCTCGCCGGACAACGACTCGATTGAGAGCAGGTGTTTCATACCGCCCTTTCCAGGACGCCGGCCAGTATTTCAACCGCCCGTGCCACTTCCTCCCGCGTCACATTGAGCGGCGGCAGCCAGCGGATTGCGTGGGTTCCGGCCGGAATCGTCAGCAGACCTGCGTCGTGCAGCCGGTCCACCAGCCAGAGGCTCGGCGGGCGCGTGCCCGTCCCGGCCCGAGCGGCGAAGTCCGCCACCAGTTGGATGCCCAGCATCAGCCCCAACCCCCTCACCTCGGCGATCAGCGGCGACTCGAGCGCGGCGATGCTCTCCCTGGCGCAAGCCCCCATCGTCCGCGCATTCTCGAGCAACCCTTCCTCCTCGATGATCCGCAGCACCTCGAGCGCTCCCGTGCACACCAGCGGCGTCCCGCCGAAAGTCGTCCCGTGCGTTCCCGGCCCGAACAGGTCGGCCAGCGAAACGCTTCCGCCGCTGTTCAAGGTCAACGGGCGGTCCCGCACCCAGATCGCGCCGAGCGGGAACCCGCCGGCGATGCCCTTGGCCCAACTGATCGCGTCCGGCGTGATCTCCGGCGCGATGGACCGCCAGCCGCACCAATCGCCGGTCCGGCCGAGGCCGCACTGGACTTCGTCGAACATGAGCAGGGCGCCGTAGTCGTCACAAATATTGCGCAGGATCCGCAGGAAATGCGCAGAGGCGCAATGGACGCCGCTCTCCCCCTGGATGGGCTCGAGCAAAACGGCGGCAACGTCGCGGTTCATCGCGGCCAGCAGCGCCGGCGCGTCGTTGAATGGCACATGCGCAAAGCCTTCCACCATCGGCTCGAAGCCTTTCTTCACCTTCTCCTGGCCCGTCGCGGAGATCCCGGCCAGTGTCCGCCCGTGGAATGAACCGGTGAAGGTGATGATCTTGTGCCGGCTCCGCAGTGGCTCGATCAATTCCCCCACCGTGTGCCCCGGCGCAGCCGGCACGGTTTCGTTGCCGTATTTGCGCGCCAGTTTGTAGAGCGCCTCGTTGGCTTCCGCGCCGCTGTTGCAAAAGAAAATCTTTCCGGCCTGCCCCACTAATTCCACGAGCTTGCGCGCCAGCAACCCCTGGGGCCGGGTATAATAGAGATTCGAAGTATGGACCAGTCGCCCGATCTGCCGCGACATCGCCTCGACCACACGCGGATGGCAGTGCCCGATCGAGCAGACCGCGATTCCCGCCCCGAAGTCCAGATACTTTCGTTCCGCCTCATCCCACACCCATGCCCCTTCGCCTCGCTCGAGCGCGAGCGGGAAGCGGGCGTAATTCGGCACGACGTAGCTGTCGAACAGTTCGATGGTGGGCGTGGATTCCAGGTTCGGATTCATGGGAGCCGGAAAATTTGCGCGATAACTCGCTCCGGGGAAATAAAAATTGCTCCCCCCGCGCCGTTTTCCAGAGGGCCGCGTCAGCGCGGATTCACCGTCACAGCAACTCGTGATTCAGTTCGCGCTCGACGTCGAGGGCCCAGGCCGTTGCAGCTTCCTTGTGGTAATGAATGCCGTCTCCTCCCGTCATACCACGGACATAATGCGTTATCCGGCTGGAGAGGATGTAGCGGTAGCGATGCGCTCTCGCCCATTTCACGATGTCGTCCTGGATGATCGCCTGCACCACCTTGCTAAAGTGCGAGGAATCCGGCGGCGTGATCCAGATCACCTGCCGCACCGTGCGCGCCGTGCCTAGCGCGGCCGCCATGCGATCGAGGATCGCCGCCCGGTCTGCGTCGCGCAACGCGTTCCCGGGCTCCGCATCATCCATCCAGTTGGTTCCCAATTGGATAATGACATCGGTTGGCCTGTAGCGCGCGAGCAGGTTCTCGAGCTTCGGCGTCGGCATGCGGGGAGGCGGATTGCCGTTGTCGTCGAAATCGATCAGCCGATTTCTCTCCGGGGTCTGCTCGCGATAGCCGCACCTGGTGTCGAACTCCGGTTCCGCCTCGAGCCAATGCTGCGGCTTCGAGCCGCACGACCCAAAGACGGCCACGCCTTCGGAGCCGAATCGGTTTGCCAGATACTGATGCACCACTTCGCCAAAGGTTCCCACCGTCAGGGAATCGCCGATCATCAATACGCGCACCCGGCCCGCAGCCCGCGCGGCCGGGCCATCGATCAAAAGGAGAACAGCGAGCAGGAAAACGGATAAGCGAAACATAAATGGGTTCGAGCGTCCCGGCCTCATCGCGAGACTATGAAGCGCGCGTTTTACTTTGCAACCGGCAATATCCCCCAACCCGAGCTCGCCTCGGTAAAGTCCCGCGAAGTAAAGCACCAGACCACGGCTTTCTTCTTCCCGAGGTAGCTGGGGTCTTTCAGGCAACGGCGGTACAATTGAGCCCGCACCTGCGTGGCACCCGAGCCCATCGTCCCGATCAGGTCCGGGGCGAATCCCATCTCGGCCGCCAGTTGATCAAGCAGCCCGGCGTTCGTCGCCCGGAAATCGTGGAACACGAGCGTGTGGCTGTCGCCCATCAGCAGCACCGGGCTGGCGGGGTCCGGCTCGACTCCCGCGCCCGACGGTTTTTCCCGAACGGTGCGAATTCGGATTTTCTCGGTCAGCGGATTGGTCTTCGCGTCCTTTTGCAAGTCGGCCAGGTCTCCGTGGATTTCGGTCTCGCTCCACTGGGCGTCATACGTCTTGCCGGTCCCCAGCGAGGCACTGAGCGGATGCAGTTCCTGTCCGATCGCGTGGGCGGCCAGCACGCAACCGGCCCCCGACCAGTGGGTATCGGTCTTGCAATAGACCGCGCCCAGCTCGCCGTCGCGCTCCTGGGTAAAAACCGTTGTCAAATCCAGCACGTCCACGCCCTTGGCGCGTAACTCGTCGTAAAATTGATGCAAGAACGGTGCCGGGTCGGCATGGCTGGCGGGCAGAGCAAGCGATACCTTGTCGGGATAAATAGCCGCCTTCGCAGGCACCGGCAGGAGCACCAGCAGGATGCCGCGCTTCTTCAATTGCTCATTGAAGTCAACGATGGCGGGCAGCGGGTCCGCCAGCGCCTGCTTTGGCGCCCTGGATACCTTCACGGCGTCCGCGCCCCAGAACTTGCCCACGGAAAGAAATCTCAATTCCGGTCTGAAAAACAGCCAGCCATCTTCTCCGGCGAGCACATACTCGTCTTTCGCCTCGAGCTTTTGAACCTCGTCCGCAAGGCTCGCGCAAAACCTCGCCTGCCAATCCGCGGCGGCATCCTGCGCCGCCAGCCGCGATTTCGCGCAGGCCAGGAGCATCGCACATAGAAAAAAAATCCGGAGAAATTTCATGGAGCTTGCAACGCGGGAGGGTCCTCTGCTACACGCCGTTTTGTCAACTTCCTTTCCTTTTCTCCCGTGATGCCGGCCAGGATTTCCACTTGGTAGTATGATTTTTAGTTCACATCTTTTCATCTACTACTTTCTGCCGTTTGTCCTTATTGGATATTACTCGCTTTGGAAGGCTCCCCAGCGGTTCCGTAATTTCTGGCTCGCACTGACCGGTTACATTTTTTATTCCTGGTCGGAGCCCCGCTTCGCGGTCGTGATGTTCTTCACGACCTCCCTGGATTGGTATCTGAGCCTCGTGATCGCCCGCGACGCATGGCGCCCGTGGCTCTACCGGAGGGAACCCGTCCCATTGCTCGTCCGCAACGCTCTGCGCTCCCGCCGCCAGCGGTCGGCGATCACCTATTCCATTTTCCTCAACCTGGCCACCCTCGGTTTCTTCAAGTATTTCAACTTCGGCGTCGATATCTACAATACCAGTATCCGCGCGGCCGGCCTTGCGACATGGCAATGGGATAGTTTCTTTCGCGTGGTTCTTCCTTTGGGGATCAGCTTCTATACATTTCAGGCCCTTAGTTACACTATCGACGTCTTTCGTGGTGACGCCGAGGCCATGGCGAACTTTGTCGATTTTTCCTGCTTCGTCTCGATGTTACCGCATCTCGTGGCCGGCCCGATCCTCAAATTCTCCTTTCTTTCCAAGCAGATCAAGAGCCGCAGCCTGACCTCGGATAAGTTCGCTCGCGGCGCCGCCTTTTTCGTGCTTGGTCTCGCCAAGAAAATCCTGCTGGCAAACCCGTGCGGACGAGTGGCCGACACAGTCTTCACCGCGCATTCCATTTCAACTCTCGACGCCTGGTTTGGTTCGGTGGCTTATGCCTTCCAGATATACTTCGACTTTTCCGGCTACTCGGACATGGCCATCGGCCTCGGGCTCATGTTTGGCTTTATTTTCGCCAAGAACTTCGACTCCCCCTATCGATCGGAATCCATTACCGATTTCTGGCGTCGCTGGCACATATCCCTTTCCACCTGGCTGCAGAATTACCTTTATATCCCGCTGGGAGGCAACCGCCGCGGCAACGGCCGCACTTACTTCAACCTATTCCTTACCATGCTGCTCGGCGGGCTTTGGCACGGCGCTTCGTTTAATTTCGTCATTTGGGGCGCGTGGCACGGCTCGATCCTGGCCGTCGAGCGCATGGCTCGCAAAGACAATGTTTTCTTCCCGGTGCCGCGTTTATTGAGAGTAGCGGCGACGTTCGTGCTGGTGGTAATCGGATGGGTCTTTTTCCGGGCAGCCGATCTGCACACCGCCTTCAACTATCTCGCGAGCATGTTTGGCTTTGGCCTATCCCTTCCGAGCCGGTTCCTGGTTGGAGGCCTGATCTATAAGCCGTATTATATTATTTCCA
>Ga0302319_10026494_pt1 | contig 10205 bp, 12 predicted proteins | sample Bog_T0_2_FD_203319 | JGI IMG/M metagenome (GOLD analysis project Ga0302319, IMG submission 203319) | Peat permafrost microbial communities from Stordalen Mire near Abisko, Sweden - Bog_T0_2 | ecosystem: Environmental > Terrestrial > Soil > Wetlands > Peat | place: Sweden: Abisko, Stordalen Mire...
GGGAGAACCTCCAGAAGAACTCGTCGCCCGCTTCCAACAATTCTGCTCGGCCCACGGCGAGAAGGTGGACCGGATCGGGCGTTTCCTGCGCCAGATGGAGGCGCGTGAGCAGTTTTGCCGCGGCGAGGCTGCCCGGCTTAGTGACCGGGCCCGCGCCGCCGCCGGCAAAGTGGAGCGAACCAGGAACATGGTCCTCTACTACCTGATGAGCCGCGACCTCAAAGCGATCGAAGGACGCGAGTTCACCCTGCGCGCACAGAAGAACAGTCAGGACTCCGTGCGAATTACTGACGAAGCCGCGGTGCCGAAATCATACTGCAGGATTCAAGCGCGGATTGACGGAGTTGTCTGGGAAACAGTCGTTTCGCTTCTACCTGATGAACTCGCGATGGTTCTGGAATCATCAGTCCAGGAAATCCGGCCTGACGCAGATGCGATCAAAGCGGCTGCGATGCGTCATGAACATGTCCCAGGGGCGGAAGTTCGCCGCGGTTCACATCTAAGAGTGGCCTGAAAGGAGCTTGGGGGGCGCGTCTTGAGTCCGTGGTGCTGCGCAAGTGCCATGATTTCGTAGTATTCCGGCGACGGCCATGGCTTGCGATGGAAGATAAATGTATCCATCACCCGTGGCGGATCTAGGAAATTGCTTCGAAAGTCGGAGGAATCGGACGGAATGCACAGACCTGCTGAATCACAAAATACAGCGAAGGTCAGAAGGGTAGCGATTTCAACGAAGATCCGTTGGTCGGATTGTTCTGGGGAGCCCCGAAAAAGCACTGTTGAATAGATCGGATGATCTTGCCCCCGAAGTATTGAAGGGATGAGCTTCCAATCGGAATCCGCCTGGCCGCGAAAGATAGGTCGGTTCTGCAGACTAAAGAGATACCGTTGCGGTAACAAGATATCCCAGAACTCTTCCGCCTGGTTGACCTCATAATTCTTGATTGGTTCCAAATTCGCCTCCCCTACTACTGTCCCGATGGACCTGATTCGTACCTTCCATTATCCAAGCCAGGTTTCGCTCGATTCCGGCGCCGGCGGCCAAACTGTGCGCGGATTTGTAGCAGAAACGCGCCGAAGACCAGAAATCGAATCCTGGATGGCTGCTGATGCTCATGGATAGGAATTCGGGAGGCCTGTTGCATACATCAGTAAATAGGGAAGCCGATTGGCCTAAAGAACTCGATTGGCCCAAGGACTGATCCGTCTCCCAGCATGCTTAACGCGCTGTGAACCTGGACGATTCTGTCAAATCGCGGCACCTCTCCGAATGCGAATACTCCTCTCGCGATCGAAACAATGTTCTTGAACACCGACTGCGTTAGCCCAAGAAATGTCCCTCGCGAGTAGTCAAGACGCAACGGGTGCTTCCTCAGTGCGAGAGACTTTTCGGTAATCTCCCACTGCGGGTCTTGCCCATCCGGGGCAAAGTAGCCGCCAATGAATGGCTCCCTTGCGACCTCTGGAATCATCAGTTCCCAGGATGTGGCTGGAAATCGAATCTGTTCCGGAACCACGAAATGCATACTGAGAGCCGCCGCCAGCAATTCCTGCCCAGTTTCCGCGCAATATTGCCGTAGTGGAGTGACACGACTCTATTGGCCAGGAATTGCGACTCACGGCCGTCGAGCGACTCGGACCCAGGAGTCTCAGGATCCTCGGCGAAGAGGCGTGACTTCGAGGATGGCTTTGACTCCGTACCAAATGCCGTCTCGACTATGAAGCCCTTTACGGTCTTAACCTGGCCTGCCTGATTCGTTATCTCGATGCGTTCGAATTGTTGGCGCCACTTAGTAAACCCGGCATTGTTGAAATTCACAGGCGTGTAGCGGCCTTTGGCTTCGGCGACAAAAACCTGGTTGGCCTGATTGGCGCACAAATAGTCTGGCGTATCCCCGTCTGCCTTCCGTTTCACCAGAACTGGCGCAAAGGGAGGTTCTTGGCGGTCTAGGACGTCGTGCAGATGGGCGAAATGTGCGATGTCGAGGTGGTCATGGAGAAAAAGCCGGCAGAACGCCTGTCCCAGGTCCGTGGATCTGCTTCTCCGAGCCGTTGTGCTGATCCCTAGTTGTGATGTTGCAATAGGTTGTCCATTCGATCTGAAGGAGAGAAGCTGGTTGTGACGAGCAATCAGGATTTCCCAGGAGACCGAATGGACTATCACAAGAATGCCCGACTCACGGTTCACAGTCGAGAGCAAATGGCAAAAATGGTGATCAATCGACGCTGCACCCTGAAGGCCGCCGCTATGGCGTTCAACGTCAGCCCCAAAACTGCGGCCAAATGGGCGCTGCGTTACCGCCAGCTGGGGCAGGCGGGGCTCGGCGATCTCAGTTCAAAGCCGCATCGCTCGCCTCGCCAAACCCATCCCACATTATTGGAAAAGGTTTTTGCTTTTCGTGGCTTGCGCTGGAACAGCTGGCGGATCGCGCACGAGGTGGGAATCAGCCGGGCCACTGTCAGCCGCGTTCTGCGTCGGGCCGGGCTGCGCAAGCTGCCTCCGCTCGTTCCCGCCCCTGCTGTAATCCGCTATGAGCGCGACCATCCCGGCGACATGATCCACTTCGATATCAAGTGCCTGGCATGCATCCGCCAACCTGGCCATCGAGTCACCGGACTGTTGCAGAAAAGATCCCGAGGCGCCGGCTGGGAGTACCTACACATCGCCATCGACGACCACTCGCGGCTCAGCTACGCGGCCATGCTTCCCGACCAGACGCACCAGTCCGCGATCCGCTTCTTCCATATGGCCCAGGCTCATTTCGCCCGCTTCGGCATCACTATCCAGCGCGTACTCACCGACAACGGACCTTGCTACCGAAACCTGCTCTTCAACAAAATCCTGAGCCAGAACAACATCAAACACCGCTTCACGCGCGCCTACAGACCGCAAACCAACGGCAAGGCAGAACGCTTCATCAAAACCGCCATCCACGAATGGGCGTACGCGCGGTCCTATCAAAACTCAGCTGAACGAGAAGCACAACTGAACCTATGGCTGCATGAGTACAACTTCCACAGACCTCATACAAGCCTCAACTTCAAAACACCAGCTTCCCGGGCCGCCACGGACAGGAACAACCTGTTGACACTTCACACCTAGGCCTTCTCCCGCAAGCCGGAATTCCTTGTCCGGGCAAAGAAACCGGGCATATTCGAAGTGCGCTGGGTCAGGGTCGGGCGGTACCGTGCCATAGGTGTCCAGATAATAGTGGTGGTACAGATTCGCCAGGTTGATATTGATTTCATCCGCGGCGACATTCGCGGAGCGGGACAGCGTCGTGGGAATCGACGCGAATTTATTCAGCGATAGCGCAAGCGTTCGTTCCATGTGGGACCCCTAACTGACGGAGAGCGACAGCATATCATTCTCCGTTCGGCCGGGGATTCGGTCGCAAATTGCCCTTTTCAAACGACGCTGCAGTGCAATTCGGGGTGAGATCCATGCCGAGGAGGGCGCCCGATGGTCAGTACCGACTCACCTTTACCTTGATGAAGGAGATCTGCCACCATCCAAGGCAACATGCAAGTGTCCGAACCGCTGAACCGGCTCAATTCCTCTACACTTTAATCAGCACACCGTGCGGCTTCATTTGCCAGAAAGATGGCGTAGGTATTTCCATGAGTGACACAAATTCGCCCGTAACTGCTGTGTTCATCGATGCCGATAACACTCTGTGGGACACGGATGGGGTCTTTGCGGACGCGCAACTCGCTCTTTTAAAGGAACTGGAAGACCATCTCGGAGTGCAGTTTCCAGAACCGGATCGGCTCGCATTTGTTCGGGCCATAGACCAGGGACTGGCCGAGCGCCATCACGAGGGTCTCCGATATCCTCCCCGGTTCCTGATCAAGGCGCTTGCGCTTGCATTGACTGGATCGGACAAGACGAGTGCCATCCGATTGGCGTGGTCCGGAGGAGTGGAAGCCAACCGTCTCACAAGCGAGACGGTGCAGCAGGTGGAAACTCGAATGGTGCAGGACCTGCGCAGAACCCCTGCGCCTCGCCCAGGAGTATTGCCCGGTCTGTCTGAACTGGAAACACAAGGCTATCCGATGCTGGTATTGACGGAAGGCAGACTCGAGCGGGTAAAAGATAACATCCGCATTCATGGTCTGGAACAATACATTCCGCGAGTGATGGAGGCCAAAAAAGATCAGCGGCTTTACGAGCGGCTTCTCAAAGTCTTTCACCCCTCGAACGTTGGGTTCATGATAGGAGACCAGCTCGAACGCGACATTCGACCAGCCAAAGCAGCCGGATTGAGCACAATACATTTTCCGGGCAATTTCCGTCCGAAGTGGGAAATTGGCGAGAGGGGAGTCCGACCCGATCACCGGATATCGAGCTTCGCTCAAGTTCCGGCGATTATCGATGATGTCTTAAGGAGTGGTGGATGGATCAACGAAAGAAGCGCGATGGGATGAGCGCGAATTCACGGACAATTGGGATGCGAACCGAGTGTCCTTTGCAGTCCTATTTGCTGTTCGAGGTGTTCGCAGGCGTCGCAGGCGAAGGTTCTGGTTTCCCAGGCTTGTCCCTGATCAACAAGGGGGCTTGAGGCTTCACGACTTGGGGTTGTGCAGGCGATGACTCGGGTTGAGTTGGGTTGACAAAGACCCAGGTCGCACCCGTCAACACGATCCAAATCAGAAGGATTCGAATCGAAATCGACAAAATAGCCTGTCCAGGCTGCAAGTATCGAATCTTGTCCGCCACCTTACACGCAACGAGATAGCTTTCCCCAATGTAGTTCTTGAAGTAATTGAGCTGCAATGCGGGGTCGATTTGAATGGCCTCTTCTTTTTCTCCGGTGCGAACGATACCATCAGAGCGAATGAAACTAGCCACCCAAAGAGCCGGCGGCGTGGCGACGATGCCATTCACAAAAAGATAAGAGCGAGTGCGTTCTCCCGCGCCACTCTGCTCGAATGGATGAGCCTTTGGATATTTGAACAGCGTTCGCGTTGCGTGAAAAATGATGAGAGCTCCCGAAACAGCGCTCAATACAAATAATGCGAAAAGTATGTAGGAGAGACCTACCAGGCACTGTTGCCAAACAGGTTCCGACCCCGTTTTGGCTGCATGAATCGGATAGATGTCGACGAACTTCGTGAACAGTGCACCTGCGAGGGCGGTAAGGAACGCGATAATCGTTAAAAGATTCGTTGCTTTCTGATCCTGATATTGGGTCAAAGCCTTGACTTCGTCCAGCGATTCTCGACCGCGCTCGAGATACGCCTTTATGTCAACGCCATCCTGCGCGGGAATCCTGGAAAGAACGCTTGAGATGTCCTCAAGAATCTTCGATTCGTCAATTCTCCGGATCTCCCCGCTCGGCCCGACGATCGATCGCGGAAAGAATGAAATGCTCTTGTTCCAGAATGCATTCCAGATTGCGCCGAGATTTCCAAGGTCGCGTTCCTTCTTGTTCACAGGGCATCTCCAAACAGCGATTATTCTCAGGATCTTCTGACAACATCGTATCTGATCTCGACTCACCCTTGCCTTGAATCTGTCGATCTCGATGCGCCCGTTCTGGCCACGGAACGGCGGGCGTGCCTCCCGAGCCTGATGCGAACTCTGCGTAGTTCTTGCGGACAAGACAGTGCCCGGAGTGCGCCGCCGCTATGACTCCTACGAGCGAAGACCCGGCATCCATCACGCCACTTTCCCAACTTTCCATTAACGCAATTTGCGCGGCTGACTTCGGAAGTGAAGATCAACAGAATCCAGAAGACTGTCTCAGGATAAGGAGTACCATGGTCCACTATCATGGAGGGCCGTTCAGCGATCCCGCCACCGCGGTCGTCGTCTGGCGGGGACGACACGCGATGATCAGCTTTGTCCGGCCGGAGCAGATCAGGATTGCGGCTGAGGTCTGTCAGTCATTCTGCATGGATAACGGTGCCTACTCAGTTTGGCGGCGCGGCGCGAAGTTTGACTCTGACAGGTACTACTCCTGGATTGAGCGTTGGATTCGTCACCCTGGATTTGATTTTGCCGTCGTACCGGACACCATCGTTGGAACCGAAGACGAAAACGATGAACTGCTGGGCCAATGGCCATTTGAACCCTGGCAGGCGTGCCCTGTCTGGCATATGCATGAGAGCCTGCGCCGACTCAGGCATCTGGCCAAGAATTGGCCTCGGCTCGCGATCGGTTCGAGTGGTGCGTATTCTTCTCCGGGAAATGCCCAGTGGTGGGAACGGATGGACAAGGCGATGCGCGCTTGCTGCGACGAAAGCGGAAGGCCTCGGACCCGGTTACACGGACTCAGAATGCTGAATCCGGAAATATTCAGCCGCCTGCCATTATCCTCTGCCGATTCGACGAATGTGGCTCGCAACGTCCAACTCGACGCCAAGTGGAGCGGATCCTATGCTCCTTCCTCAAAGCGGGTAAGGGGCCTGGTGCTGGTGGATAGAATTGAGGCTCACAACGCGTCTGGAAACTGGGTTTCCGCGGCCGCCTAGGGCAACCATCCGCTTGAACCTCTCCTATCAGGTTGGCGGCTTTGGGTCCCTTCGCCCTGCGCAATCGAAGGGATCACGGGGCTGAACCGAAGATCCCGATGGACCCTCCCAGGAGCCTCCGAAACATGGCGTGAGCGACCCCACCCTTCGGGTGAAAAATTAGGAGTACTATGTTCCAAACAGAGCATTTATCTCCTGACAATGAATATGTTCCCTGAAGGATCGCTTCTGACGAGAATCGGCGATAGCGACGCCGGCCCCGCGCGTCTAATCCACTCGACTGGACCGTCACGTGGCCGAATCCGGTTTCTTTGGACAAAGACCGAATATGAGATGAATCTGACGGGCGCTCCGTTTGGGCGCCTTGAGCTCTTTAGCGGGAATCCTGTCAGCTTGTACCGGAAATCAGGGCCGTGCGGTGGCGAAGTCATTGAAAACTTAGGGACTGGAAAGAGCGGGCTTTGCCGATATCGTGTTCGGGCTTCGGATGGGGACGAGTTTCTGGATGAAACTCAATTTGAACCAGTCCCACCAGACCGCACGAACCCGATTTCGATCTTCCAGACTAATTCGTGGAGATCGGCGAAGTCCTTCCGTCGCCGTCAATCGTTCTTGAAGATGATCGAGATGTGGCGCACCCAAACCGCCGGCATCCCGAGCCTGATGGGCCTTCGAGTCGAGCCAATGGGGCATCAACTCTATGCGTTGCGGCGGGTCCTTTCGAGTCGCCGCCCACGCTTCATATTGGCCGATGAAGTGGGATTGGGAAAGACGATTGAGGCTGGATTGGTTCTTCAATCGCTAATGCAGGAAAAACCGGACCTCCGGATTCTCATCATCGCGCCGGGATCGATGAGCCGGCAGTGGTTCTCCGAGATTTACCTCCGCTTTGGAGCGCGTGCCTTCGGATTGCTCGAAGCCGAGGATCTCGCCAGGCGTGGGGAAGGGGCAGGCAGATTCGTGCTTGACCGCCTTGCGGATGGGCGGGTGATCATCTCGACGACCGCCCTTATGGCCTCCTCAAAACTGTGCAGTTGGATCGGGGAAAAGCACTGGGACATGGTGGTGCTGGATGAGGCTCATCGCATCTCAGCCACTCATCAGCTGTATCCATTCGTCGCTCAATTGGCGGCCAAGTCTCCTGGATTTCTTGCCTTGTCGGCGACCCCATCAAGCAAGGAGCTTCAAGGCCTTGCGAGCCTGCTCGCTTTGGTTTCTCCGGAAGCCTATCAACCGGGCAACGCTGACGCCCTCGAGCATCGCATTGAAGGGCAGAAGCGGATATGGCGCGCCCTCAATGAGACGATTCGATATCTGGATGCCGCCTTGCGCGAATCCGGAGATCTCGATGCCGGCGACCTCGAATACATCGCCGGCCTCTGGATCGGTGTTTGCGACGATGATCCTGTGATTGCTGAGTTGACCGCCGAGATGCGCAATGGATCTCGCACTGCAGTCGAGGATTTGGTCCCGTACGTCCAGGAGTTCCACAGAATCGACCAGCGTCTGGTCAGGACCCGGCGAACCACGCTCTCAACCGAAGGCAGGCAGTGGCCGGTCCGCCGACTCGAGTTAATCGAATACGAGCCCAGCAACTCTGAGATTAACCTGATTCATCAGCTGGCTGAGTTACCGATCCCGGAGAGTTCAGAATCGTCCTCCGCGGGTTTGCGGCTGCTCTATGAGCGGATCTGCGTCACTTGTCCAACCCACGCACTCGAACTGCTCGAGTTCCGCCGAAGAAAGCTCCAAGCTGGCATATTGATTCAGAAGGAGCGTGCCTTCGAGCGATTGCTTCAAGATCCGGAGCCAGGCTACGAATTGCTCCTCCAGAAAACTATTCTTGCGACAGCCAAACCGCTGGACCGGGAACTCGAATGGCTTCGGACGGCCATAGATCTTGCCCAGGAATGGGTGCAGAGGGACTATGGCATCCCGTCGCGCTTTCACGCGGTGGCAAAATGGATCCACTCCCATCTTGGATCAGATGCCACGAACAAGGTGCTGGTCTTTTGTCAGGACGCAGACATTGTCGAGAGATTCGCCAACTTCCTTCGGGATCGGCTGGCGGGTTCGATCGAGGTCTTTCAATTCCAGATGGAGGAGTCGGAATTGAGCAAGGTCGCGCTTCGATTTCAGCGGAGCGCAGACTGTCGAGTGCTGGTATCCGACGAACTCGGTGGAGAAGGGCGCAACTTCCAGATCGCTACGGCCGTTGTCCACCTGGACACGCCATGGTCCCTCTCGCGGATCGAGCAGCGAATCGGACGGCTGGACCGTATCGCCCGGCCCGCTGACCGGGATGTTCTTTCGGCTGTTGCGCTGGGCCCAAACGATAACCTTCGCGAAAACTCGCCTATATCGGAAGCAAGCTGCGACAACAGTTCTTCGTCCTTTCCGGCCTCGGCGAGCATGTTGCGCAACTCGCCCAAAGCGTCCTGTTGAGCGCATATCGCCGGATCACGCTTGGGCTGCGTTGAGACGACAAGCCGTTCGATCCATGCCCCATCATCCCCAAGACTGAGCGCGACGGCTTGGGCTTCGGCCATCAAATAGTCGGTGGACGCCAGAAGTTCGCCATGGATCCTGCTCTCGCCGGTAAGCTCGATGCGACAGGCAAGGAGTCGACCGTCTGCCTCTGCAGCTAGAGCCTGTTCGATAGACTCGCGTACGCGATCGGAAACTTCCGAAGGGCGAGTGCATCCATCGACAGCCACGAGCAGGCGTGCCCAGCGGACAACATCGGAATGCAGCGTCGTGAATTCCGTAATTTGCCCATCCTCGACCGTCACGAGGTGGGCGCCCTTGGGGCCGGTCTCCCGGATATGCCGACCCTGGAGATTACCCGGGAATACGATATGCGGATGCTGGTGAAGGAGCTGTCCATTATGGACATGACCAAGAGCCCAGTAGTCGTATCCCTTGGCGATGAGTTCATTGAGGCTACACGGGGCGTAGTTTTCATGGCCCGCCGTGCCACCCAGCGCCGTATGCAGAACGCCGATATTGAACATGCCAGGCACCGGATCGGGGTAGCCGGGCACGAGATTGTCAGTGACATCGCGTTGCCTGAAGCTCTGCCCGTGCAGCGCGACCTTTAGCTCATCGAGAACAAAGGTCTCAGCCTTCCGGGCCGAGAAGGCATTCGCATTGTCAGGGAGACTCAGGCGCTTTGTGATCTGACTCTCTGCATCGTGATTGCCATATAGAACGAAGGCCTGGATGTCGGCCTTGGCGAGCCTGCCCATCTGGAGTGAGAAGAACAGGCCAGTATGAAAATCGCGCCAGTCACCGTCATAAAGGTCGCCGGCTATGACGACAAATGCGACCTGCTCGTCAATCGCCTGTCCGATGAGATTGTCAAAGGCTTCGCGGGTCGCAGATCGAATTCGCTCGGCGGCTGACCCCTCGTGTCGCGTCAGTCCAATAAGCGGGCTGTCGATATGAACGTCTGCGGTGTGGATAAAGCGGAAAGATGTCACTCTCCCCCCAATCGTCTATCGTACGCGCCTACCGCGGCCTTCCTATCTGATCTGGTCCGTAGTGGGCCACATGCTGCGGTATTCAATTTCACCTTGAGATTTGAGTGAACCAATTCTACATCAACGATGATCGGCGCAACGCTATCATCGAGTAGCTGATGTTCAGATCTCTCGTTCGCTTAAAACGCAACGGCATAAATTCCAGATCCGGAAACCTACGACGAATGCTGGGAATAATCCCGGATG
>Ga0302319_10026495_pt1 | contig 10205 bp, 8 predicted proteins | sample Bog_T0_2_FD_203319 | JGI IMG/M metagenome (GOLD analysis project Ga0302319, IMG submission 203319) | Peat permafrost microbial communities from Stordalen Mire near Abisko, Sweden - Bog_T0_2 | ecosystem: Environmental > Terrestrial > Soil > Wetlands > Peat | place: Sweden: Abisko, Stordalen Mire...
CAGGCTCCTTTCGAAAGGGCTCACTCCCCGACGGCTTGTGCTCGTCATCTACGGCATTTGCGGGATTGGCGCAGCAGTGTCCCTTATGCTAACGGCTTACCACGATACCTACCGTGGCTTCGTGATTGTGCTTGTCTGTCTAGCCGCATGGCTTGGGCTTCAGCACCTCGGCTATAGCGAATTTGGCGCCGCTCGCAGAGTAGCTCTCGGCGGGGCCTTCCGCACAGTTCTCAGTGCACAACTCGCCCTTGAAGCTTTTGAAAACGAAGTTGGAGCTGACATCACGCTCCAGCAATGTTGGGACTTACTTTGCAGAACTTGTCCCCAGTTTGGATTCTCTGGAATCTTATTCCATCTTGATGACGTGATACACCAATCGGGAATCGAGACAGGGTGGCAGGCCCGTATCGACTTTCCTGGCCATGGACACATTAGCTTGTGGCGCGAATCTGGCGCCGGAACCCGAGGAGCAGCCGCAGTCCTTTTCGTAGATTGCGTTTTACGTACCTTCAATCAGAAGCTAGGTCACCTGCATACAGTTCACCATGAATGAGGATGGAGGCTAGTGTTGAACAATACGCGATTGCGCTATATTTGGTGTGTGCTGGCTGGCGGAATCTTGTTGTATTCACTTCTCCCAGGCAGCAGTTGGATCTATCGCGCCATTGCTGCCTACGACTCGAACCGTTGGATACATTTTGTTGTCTACTCTGCTGTTGCTGCGCTCCCCGTCGCCGTTTGCCGGCGTAGACCCAAGTTAATACTCGCCCTGCTCATTGCGGCAGTATGCATTGCGCTGGAACTTGTGCAGGCATATATTTCAAGACCAATCGTGCGCCCACAAAATGTTGCTGCGGACCTCTTCGGCCTGGCAGCTGGCATTCTTCTCGGATCTAACATCCGGAAGCTGTACGCTTCGGCCAGAAGTGCTTCCCAGATTGGCCCTTCCGCATCTACCTCAACATCTTCGCCGAGCGAGACACCTGTTTCTGTTAATTAAGAATGTCCGAGCGCGCTGGTTCTGACGCGATCGATCAATAAATGCATACCGATTCTTTGAACGGGGAGATTCACTGCCGAAAATGAAAAAAGCCCTTATCACCGGCTGTGCCGGCCAGGATGGCTCCTACTTGACCGAATTCCTTCTAGCCAAAGGTTACGAAGTTCACGGGCTCAAGAGGCGTGCATCCAGCTTCAATACCGAACGCATCGATCACGTCTTCCGTGATTTCCACGAGGCAGATAACCGCTTTTTTCTGCACTATGCCGATCTCACGGACGGCAGCTCGCTTGCCTCGCTGCTGCACGGCCTTTCTCCAGACGAGATTTACAACCTTGGTGCGCAAAGCCATGTGAAGGTGAGCTTCGAGGTTCCCGAATTCACTACCGACGTGGTAGCCACTGGGACTCTGCGTCTGCTCGAGGCCATGCGATTAACCGGCGTCAAGTGCCGCTTCTATCAAGCATCGTCGAGTGAAATGTTCGGAAGCGCGCCGCCCCCCCAGAGCGAGACAACGGTTTTCCATCCGCGCAGCCCCTACGCCTGTGCGAAGGTTTTCGGGCACAACATCACCGTGAACTATCGCGAAAGCTATGGAATTCATGCATCGAGCGGCATCCTCTTTAATCACGAATCCCCGCGCCGCGGCGAGACTTTTGTAACTCGCAAGATCACCCGTGCAGTGGCACGGATAAAGTTTGGGGTCCAAGAGAAGCTTTACTTGGGCAACTTGGATGCGCGCCGCGACTGGGGCTACGCGCCCGATTACGTCCGCGCGATGTGGTTGATGCTTCAGGAGGAAAACCCCGATGACTACGTAATTGGCACTGGGGAAGCCCACACGGTTCGCGAATTCGTCGACCTCGCCTTCGCGACTGCTGACCTGGATTGGCGAGAGTATGTTGAGGTTGACCCCCACTATTTTCGGCCCGCCGAGGTCGACTATCTTTGTGCAGATGCTTCGAAAGCACGAAGGATCCTGGGCTGGGAACCGACTGTAACCTTCAAGGAATTGGTCCGCATAATGATTGAGGCCGACATCAAGGAACTGGAGGCTCGCATCAAAGGTGGGGCTGAAGCTATTCAGCTTGCGGTCGCTGCCGAAGGCAGGTATTCATGATTGAATTGGCCAATAAGCGAATCGTGGTGACGGGCGGAACAGGGTTTCTTGGAAGACATCTGATTAGCCAGCTCGAGAAAATGGGGTGTCGAGACGTTTTCGTTCCGATTCACAGCGAGTACGATCTTACGCGCATTGATGCGATTGAACGCTTGTTTGATGAACATCGGCCAGAGATTCTGATTCACTTGGCCGCCGTTGTGGGTGGCATCGGCGCGAATCGGACCAACCCAGGCCGCTTCTTTTACGACAACGCGATCATGGGCATCCAGCTCATCGACGCCGCGCGCCGACATGGCATTGAGAAGACGGTTGTCCTGGGTTCGATTTGTGCGTACCCGAAGTTCACGCCTGTTCCTTTTCTTGAAGAAGAGCTGTGGAACGGGTATCCGGAGGAGACGAACGCCCCTTACGGATTGGCCAAGAAAATGTTGCTCGTACAGTGCCAGGCTTATCGGGAGCAGTATGGAATGAACGCGATCTTCCTTTTGCCCGTGAACCTCTACGGGCCGCGCGACAATTTCAACCTTGAGTCCTCGCACGTCATCCCAGCGCTGATTCGTAAGTGTGTCGAAGCGGTCAAGGACGGCAGGGATGAGATCGTGTTGTGGGGAGACGGATCGCCGACGCGTGAGTTCCTCTATGTAGAAGACGCAGCGGAAGGCATCCTTCTAGCGACAGAGCGGTATGACAAATCCGACCCTGTGAACCTGGGCAGCGGCATGGAGATCTCGATCCGCGATCTGGCGACCACCATCGCGGCGATGACCGGTTTCACGGGCCGAATCGTGTGGGACACGAGCCAGCCGAACGGCCAGCCGCGGCGGTGTCTGGACGTGAGCCGCGCTGAGCGCGAGTTTCTTTTCCGATCCGCGACCCCGTTTGAGGTTGGTCTGCGTAAGACGATCGACTGGTATCGCAGTTCCTCGCAGGCTGAGGAAGCACGGCGAGATATTCCGAGTGTTCAGGGTGCCGGAGCAAATTCTTGAACTCCTACCGTTTCGTCATGAACGAAGAGCTTTACCTGGACCGCAACATAGAACGGACCATCATATGAGAACGGATACTTCCGTGAGGTCAATCTTGGACACGTCTAAGCCAGTTTCCATCTGTGTTATCGGGTCCGGTTATGTCGGGCTTGTCGCGGCGGCCTGCTTTGCGGAGATGGGCCATCAAGTCACCTGCGTCGATAACGACGAAGCCAAGGTGCGTGACCTTCGCGAAGGGGGCATGCCCATTTACGAACAGCACCTGCCTGAACTTCTTGCGAAACACCGGGACCAGGGCGTAACCTTCACTTCCGATTTGGGCGAGGCCGTGGAGCGCAGCGAGGCCATCTTCATCGCCGTGGGCACACCTCAAGGGGATACTGGAGCCGCCGACCTCTCCTATGTTGAGGCAGTCGTTTCTGGGATTGCCCGCGTCATCAATGGCTACAAGGTCATCATTGAGAAGAGCACTGTTCCTGTCTATACCAACGAGTGGGTTCGACGCGTGCTTCACCGGCACGGCGTGGACCCGCACAGCTTCGATGTAGTCTCGAATCCCGAGTTCCTGCGCGAAGGTACGGCTGTCATTGACTTTCTGCATCCTGATCGTATTGTCGTTGGCTGCAACTCCGAGCGCTCCGCCGAAGTACTCAGGCGAATATACGAACCGCTGACCGGGGGCAGTTACTATGCTCAGCCAGGCGCGCTGGCTGGCTCCTGTACCGCATCCGCGCCGGCCAAGCTTTTGGTGACTTCGGCGCAAAGCGCGGAGATCATCAAGCACGCCTCCAACGCCTTTCTTGCCTTGAAAATCTCCTTCATTAATGCGGTGGCCAACTTGGCCGAAGCCGTGGACGCAGACATTGAGGACATTGCCGTCGGCATGGGCATGGATACTCGCATCGGCCCCAAGTTCCTGCGCGCCGGCTTGGGCTATGGCGGTTCCTGCTTTCCCAAGGACGTGGCCGCCTTCCACTGGGTGGCACAAAAAAAGGGGGTCGACTTCCAACTGCTGCAGGAAGTCCGCAAGATCAATGAAGCGCAGAAGGATGCCTTCTTCAACAAAGTGCGAGGAGCGCTGTGGACCTTGCGAGGCAAGAGGCTTGCCGCCCTGGGGCTGGCCTTCAAGGGCGACACCGACGATATCCGCGAGTCTCCAGCCATCGATATGATTGGGAAACTGCTTGAAGCAGGTGCTTCGGTAACGGCCTACGATCCCGCGGCAATGGAGCGCGCCAAGACCGTGCTGCCGCCTTCAGAGAAACTCCGCTATGCGGCCGGTATCTACGAAGCGGCCGAAGGCGCCGACGCGGTGCTGATCCTGACCGACTGGAAGGAATTTACCCGAATCGATTTGGCGCGCCTTCACCAGGCAGTTCGATTCCCCATTGTGATTGACGGCCGCAATCTTTACAAGCCGCAGCAGATGCTCGACCACGGCTTCACCTATATAAGCGTGGGCCGCCCTGCAACCCACCAGCCGCAAGAAAGCAAACTGCACGCGCTGGTGCTGTAGCAATCTGCATTCGAAGCTTTCCCCGAGCAGCGACGTGCGATAGTTCACGACCTATCCCTATAGTTTGGAGCACTACCTTTCACCATGCGCATACTCGTGACCGGCGCCGCCGGGTTTCTCGGTTCTCATCTGACGGATCGGTTGTTGGCCGAGGGCCACACCGTATTCGGCGTAGACAACCTTTCGACGGGCAACCTCGAAAACCTCGCTCACTTAGCAAGCGAATCCCGCATTGATTTTGAATTGTTGGACATCTGCCAGCCTTTCGATCCAGGCCCGGTGGACTACGTCTTCAATTTTGCATCGCCGGCCAGTCCGCCGGAGTACCTTCGCTTAGCCATCGAAACCCTGAGGGTAGGTTCGGTTGGCGTCGAGAATACCCTCGAAATCGCAGCCAAATATGGAGCTGGATTTCTGCATGCCTCCACCTCGGAATGCTACGGCGACCCCCTCCAGCATCCGCAGTCGGAGAACTACTGGGGTCACGTGAATCCAGTCGGTCCCCGCTCGGTCTACGACGAAGCCAAACGCTACGCCGAGGCGCTGGTGATGGCCTACCATCGCTCTCGCGGTGTCAATACTCATCTGGTACGCATCTTCAACACCTACGGCCCCCGCCTGCACCCCAGCGACGGCCGCGTGATTTCCAACTTCATGATGCAGGCCCTGCAAGGCGAGCCGCTGACCGTTTATGGAGACGGCAGCCAGACCCGCAGCTTCTGTTATGTTGACGACCTGATTGAGGGCATCCTGCGTCTCTCTCGTTCCAGCGAACATCTCCCAGTTAATATTGGGAACCCCATCGAGTTCACCATCCTGCAGTGTGCCCAAGCGGTGCTCGAAGTAACCGGCTCGAAGAGCGAACTTCGCTTTGAGGCCTTACCCCAGGACGATCCCGCGCGCCGCTGTCCCGACATCACCAGGGCCCGTAACCTGCTCGACTGGGAACCACAGGTTCAGCTCAAGGAAGGTCTACAAAAGTCGCTGGACTTCTTCAGAGGCAAGATTCGAAGTCAGGCGCGTCACCGCGCACAGGTTGCCCCAGAGCACATCCCTGAGTTGAGCAAACCATCCAGCCACCCCGGTGGTAAGCCCGAAATACTACGCAGTCTTGCTGACGGGTGCCCTTTTTGAAAACCACCATCCAATAAGCAGCGGTGGTCCGGTAATAATCAAGCGCGCGGCGATTGCCGCATCCATCGATGTCATATAGATGGTTGGAGCAGGCCTTGCATTCAATATACCCACTCGCCGCATCAAGAATGCGCCTCTGTGGATTATGAAGATTGGAATGCAGTGGCTGCATCGCTTAGCACAGTAACGAAAACGGCTGTGGAGCAAATATCTAGTGAGCAACCCAAAGTATGTTTGGTTGATTTGTCATCAGATTGGCCGATCCTGGTTTGGTTTAGAGGAGACCGCAAGCTGATTCAAGCGTTCGTCGTGCTGCAGGATCAATTGACGCCGGATGTTATCGGTCAGCACTGATCTTCGCTGGCCGCAGGTGTCTCGTCGAATTTCTCTGCGCAATTTGCCATATACCGGATAAGAGGCTGGGATGAGCGAGTCATGTCGATGCGGTGACGGGGATTGGCAGAGGGTAAAAAGGAAAGGCTTCCTTCAGAAGACCATCCTGAGTTGGCTCGGCTATTACCCCTGGATATGCAAGCGATGCAGTTATCGAACATTGCGTTGGCGGAGAAATAACGGGACGTTTAAATAATCCTGTAGCATCCCAGCTAGCATTAGACGCGTTCCTTTGTTGCCGCGCCCTCAGCCTTCCGAAGCAAGCTCACGATGTCCTCAGGTGTATGGCCTTCCCGGACTGTGCCATCCATAACAGTCCGTCTTCGGTGTACCGCGTGAAGGCAGGCCAGTGCGAGAGCGCTTGTTGAATCGCAGCTTATAGGAACCTAAATTGAATAGACCACGTTACCCGCGATAGCGGCGTAACGTGGTCTATTGTCGTTTTGGCGCTAATGCTTTTGTTCCGGAGGGGGCTGACGCTCGCAACATCAAGAGTCCGGATAGGCCCGTTGCCTCGCACTCTGCCGACGACGGCTCAGCCTATCCTCAAGCCACGGCTACTTGCGGCACGACGGTTGGACTCCACTCGTGCAATATTCGCTCAGGAAATCATTAGCCTTCAGCCTTGACCGTCTTCAGTTCGGGCGTGGCTACCGGTTTGTCCAGCACAACAAGGTCACCGATCTCCACCTCCAGCGAAAAACATTGATGGACTGCTGCCAGGGTAAGGATGACCCTGCATTGCTGACGCAATTCCGCCACAACGCCTTCGACTCCCCCAAAAACGCCGTCGCGCACTCTCACGCGTGTTCCCACGTACAAGCTGGGATGGGGCCGCAGAAGCAATCCACTTGCCAGACCGTCACGGATCTTGGCGAGTTCCTCATCGCTCACCATGTCTCTTGCTTCATCGCCCAGGAGTCGAAGCGCTCCGGGAGCGGAGATGACGGAGATTCTGCTTCGGGGCTGGAAGCGAACAAACACATACCCGGTAAAGAGCGGCCGTTCCGCGACGACGGTGCGGTCTGTCCACTTTACTCGCTCGGTGTAGACCGGCAGGTAATGTTCCACGAAACGCACTGCAAGATGCTGTGCAACTCGTTTCTCATGGTTTGAGATCACATGGAGTACATGCCACGGACTGGTATCCACTGTTCCCTCTGCGGTAAATGTGCGTGAGCAAGAATAGGCGCGTCACTTACTGGTTGCGAAAGCCGATTCCGGCTCTCGTCTCACTCGTGCAAGATGCAGCGTGCCTTTCTTCAAGGAACGCCGGGCTCTTCATATTGCGGCCGAGCAACGCTTATCATCTTGCTTGCACGGTTGCTTCAAGTAACGACAAGTACATCGATTCACCTTCACAACTCTTGGTCGATTACGAGAAAGATTTCTAAGTGAGCGGATCACCAACATGCAGAGTGGGGATTAGTTGGTCGCGATTCCCATTACTTGGGACGCCTCGAATGCCGCCGGAATGACCTGATCCAAGATTTGCCAAGGAAAACAGGCTTTGCAGATATAAAGATTGCGCGAAGATTCTCCGGTTCGGGAGTTTCAGGCCCCGCCCCTTTGGGCAACCTGATATCCCTTCACGACGCTCGAAGAGTGGTGACAACAAGCTCCGAAAAGAGAGGCCAGGATGGTTGGGGATGCCGGTTCCATAAGGCCGGTAACGCGCGAAGCTAGTTTAGGAAGATGGTGACTTTTGATTAGCCAATGATAGTACTAATGTAATCAGCGAAATGTTACTAACAATCTTGGCGCTTGCACGGCACGGTTGGAGGCGCTTAGCAGAGTCATCCGGTTCTCACCGAATTACGCCTGGGACTCCTGTAGAATCTAATCACTCCCGGGGCCACCTATGGAGACTCTTTCCAACGTATCAATCGAAGATCTTCTGCGGCGATGCTCCGTCTCTGGCGACATCGAAGCTTGGGAGGAGTTTGTGCGAAGATTTCACCGCCTGATCGCAAAGGCGGTGTTGCGCACCGCGGCCAGATTCGGTGATTCGTCAAAGGGAACCGTCGACGACCTGATCCAGGAAACCTACTTCAAGTTCTGCTCCCAAAATCGTCATATTCTCCGTAACTTCGACCATAGACATCCCAGCGCATTCATTGGTTACCTGAAGGCTTTGGCAGCCAATGTAGTGCGCGATCATTTCAAGTCCGCTTATTCGAAAAAGCGCGGCGCGAATCAGGTGGAAGGCATGGCGGAAGGTTTCATCCCCCCTGCCAGGAAAGACAGCGCAGGCAGTCTGGAATCCATCGAACGCGGTGTCCTGATCGGGGAAGTAGGGAGACACCTTGCACTCTTCGCTGTAGGACAGGATCGGGAGCGGAACAGCAACGTCTTCTGGCTTTATTACCGTGTAGGGCTGTCGGCGTCGGCCATTGCGGCTCTGCCGGGAATCGACCTTACGACAAAAGGGGTGGAAAGCCTCATCCTGCGCATGACCAGAGAATTGCGAGAACGAATGACAGCCCCCAAGCCGGCTATCAATGTATCGGTGCGGGACGCAGGCAAAGGGATTCTGCCTTCAGAGTCGTTTTAGAGAGGAGAGATAAGTTTGGGACCCCACTTGAACGACGGCCAGATCGAGGAGCTTTTCCGCCCCGCGTGGAACGGGAATGCGGAATCGCCTTTCGATCGAGGAGCGCTGGAAGATATCCAGGCTCATCTGAAGACCTGCGACAGTTGTCGGGAGCGAGTGCTGGCACAACAGAGAGTGATGGAGCAATTGGCACTTCTCAAGTCGAACGCGCCCGTATCGCCCGGTCTCCTGTGTCCGCCAGATGGTGTGTGGATCGAGGTTGCGGCCGGAATCGCAAATCCCGATGCGGAGAAGTACTTGAGCCACGCAATGAATTGTGACCATTGCGGACAGTTGCTGAATCAGGCTGCGGGAGACTTCGATGAAGAGTTGACCCCGCAGGAAGAGGCCCAGATTGCCAGCCTGGCAAGCTCGACGACTGCCTGGCAAACGAAAGTAGCGGTCAGGCTCCAGGGCATTCAAGCAGTTTCACCGGCTGGTTCCGCTCCGAAGCCCGGGTGGTCTTCCTCAATGGTGGCCTTCCTCACACCCTCCCGCCTGACCCTTGTTGCGGCGCTCGCCGCACTGATCCTGCTTGGCATCGGGGATTATCGGTTGACGGCGCGTCTGTCGTCCCAGTCCCTTCAGGCGTCTGCCGACGTGAACCGTCTGCAGCGGGATGTCGATCTTGAAAGAGCGCAAATCGCGGAATTGACCGCGCAGTTAAACAAACCTGCTCCCTCCGCTCCGCAACCGGTTCAGGAAGCGAACGTCGCGTCTCTGACACTCGACTCGGGGCTCTCCCGCGGGACTGGGGAAATGAAGCGTCTTTCCGTTCCATCCGGAGCAGGCATTGTAAGGATTACGCTCCACTCGACCGGGAACCCCGACGGCGTGATGCGCGAGGAATTGCTTACTGTCGACCGGCGTAAGATATGGTCGCAGGAACTGCGGCCGTCGGACGCCGAGAGAAAGAGCGGCAGCTTGACGCTTTTAATCCCCGCATATCTCTTGACACCGGAAGACTACCTCATCGTTCTGAGCCGGGAATTACCCGACGGCCCGGAGCAAGTTGCAACCTACTCCTTTCGCGTCCCCCGGTGAGCGACGTAGATGACGGCGACAACCAAACGCGATTGGACTGTCCTGCTCTACACGATGGCGGACCAGCACGCTTTGCGGGGGTTTGCGAACGATACTCTTCTGGACATCTGCCGGGCATCCGGACACTGCGGAGTGAAGACCGTTGCCCAGGTAACCTTTCACTCGTCCGTCGTCCATCCGATTCGCCGATATGATTTCGAGTACAAAGTCTCAAGTAGTCGAAAGACCGACGTTCAAAACAAGCTCCAGTACGTTCCGCGCAAGAACATCAGCCCGCGGCGAAACCTCGTGGAGTTCCTCAAATGGGGACGCCGCCGTTATCCGGCAAAGCGCTACTGCGTAATCCTGCAGGGCCATGCATGGGGAGTCGACTACGCCATGCCATCCTTCAAGCTGACGAATGAAACGCGAGAACG
>Ga0302319_10026496_pt1 | contig 10205 bp, 13 predicted proteins | sample Bog_T0_2_FD_203319 | JGI IMG/M metagenome (GOLD analysis project Ga0302319, IMG submission 203319) | Peat permafrost microbial communities from Stordalen Mire near Abisko, Sweden - Bog_T0_2 | ecosystem: Environmental > Terrestrial > Soil > Wetlands > Peat | place: Sweden: Abisko, Stordalen Mire...
CTTTGGGTGGAATTTCACCACCAGGAAGATTGAAATTTACTGCTACTGCTCTACCTTTTGCAATCTGAACAATGCGCTGAATTATAGAATCTTTTTCTACTGCCAATCTTTCCTTTGTCACTCCCCTAGCCGACATAATTACTGGTACACCTGTAGCTTTTTCCAGATCAATTACTTTGTCATACGATAAATCTTCATATATCCAGTGTGGTTCAACATAGATTTCTATCGGATACGGCTCGAACTTAAAAGCATCAACCCAAGAATGAAACAATACGTTTTCAACACCGAATTGTTCAATAATAGCCTTCACTTTTGGCAAAGCACGGTTATCTTTACAATCAATCACTAAATAAAGGTTGCTCTTCTTCATCTTTTCAAGCACCTCGTCAAGTGGAAGATTATCTGGTAATGGAATTTTTTTTAGCTCAGTATAAAAATTTTCTGGATGCCCCACATATAGCTGGTCATCTTTATCAACAGACATATCAACTTCTAAGCTTTTTCCAGCTTGAATCGCTGATTCTAAAATGGATTCATCAATCACATGAGTGTGAAAATAAACAAAAGGTTCATCTTTTTTAATTGCTTCAAAAGCCGGATTATTCATGCAGAGCTGATTATACTACAATTACACTACTGATTGGATTGTAATGTTACTGATGGAAAAGTTCTTTTATACTTATTCGCTTGTTGTATGACATGGCACCAATACTAAAGGCCCTTATGGCAAATAATATGGCAATGATAGCCGATACAAACAATATAATTATGGCGGCAACTGCCTCTCCATTAGATAATGTTCCAACAGCGTTGCGAAGCAGTACCGTAGATGGTGCTGTAAGCGGGAAATAAGTGAAGACTGTAACAATATGAGCGTGTGGTGAACTTACGATATAGCCAAGCGCGTAAAGAGGCAGAAATGCCCAAATGATGACGAGTGCTAAGTACCGGCTGGCATCCTGAGCACTTGGGAATAGAGAACCAAAACCAACCAGTGCGCCGGTAAACATTACTAGTCCTAGCAATAATACCGATATACCTATAGCAATGGCTTTGGGATCGAGTGGTATATGGCTAAGCGATACCCCGCCCGGCAGTCTTATGTGGTTATGAAATATGGCGTACGCAATAATCAGAGGTACGATTATTACTATAATTTGGATGATACCGAGTAAAAGAATAGATAAAATTTTACCTATTATTAGACTTCGCGATTTAATAGTAGTAAGCAGTATTTCGGCGACACGATTCTCTTTTTCTTCTGTGGTTGCCGCGATCGTGAAATAGGAAATCATTATGGCAAAGAATATAAAGATGGCAAAGAATATTATCGGTGCCACAATACCAGCTAAACTGTTTGTTTCAGCTCCATTCTTATAGGTAGTGGCTGTAATACTGGGAGCATTTTCTATAATTTGCAAAGCTTGGGAGTTATGTGTGGCCGCACTAATTTTGGCAACCGCGCTTTGACTTAATAGCTCCGATGCCAATGCGTTATATGGAGGCGTAAAAGTGATTCCCTGATCTTGGGCATAGACCTGAATGCCAGATTTTGCTACGTCATTGGAGTAATAGAAGAAGGCTGTCAGCTGCCCGTCTTTTACGGCATTGATACCTGCTTGTTTATTGGGTTCAATGGCAATATGCAGTTTTTCTAAATTTTGTTTATTGACCAATCCTGTTTCATCCAGCACCGCCAGCTTAGCTGTTTTAGAATAAGACGTAGTCTGTTGCTGCGAGGTATTAGTTGCATGGTTGCTGGATGCCTGAGTAATGGCAAAAACAGCAATAATAATTACCGGCAAAACAAGTGTTGTATACCAAAAAGTCTTTTTCTTAATATTACGACGGACTTCGAAGCTAATTACGTCAATTAATCTAGACATTACTTACCTGCTTCCTCGTCTTTATAAAGTTCAAGGAAAATATCATTCAGGCTAGGTAGACGCACATCAAAGGTCTTCAAATGTAGTTCGTTATTATTGGCCAAATACTTTAATACTTCATCCGTACTGACGTTTTCGCGCCAGGTAAGCTCGGCATAGTTAGCTGACTTTTTAGTTATTTTATACAGTTTGTCATTTGCCGGCAGTTTGCCGCTGAAATTTAAGACGATAATTTGCGGACCGAACTGTTCTTTAACTTCATCGATTTTACCGTAAAGTGCCGCCGAACCGTTTTTTAGCATTAAAATGCGATCACACAACTGTTCAACCTCATCCATACGGTGTGTAACTAACATGACTGTCGCACCTTTAGACCGTCGTTCGCCGATAATATCCATCAGCAGCGAACGGTTAACCGGATCAAGCGCTTCGGTTGGCTCATCCAAAATCATAAGGCTGGGTTCGTGCAGGATGGTCACACCTAATTGTATTTTTTGTTGCTGACCACCAGAAAGTTTAACTAGACGTTCATATGCTTTGTCAGCCAGGCCGACTCGTTTAAGGTAAGTAAAAGCCCGCTTTCGAGCTACATTCTCATCTAGACCATGCAAGATAGCAAAATATACCATGGTATTGATGACTAGCTCATTGCGATAAAGACCGCGTTCTTCAGGCAAATAGCCGATGGTAGCCGACATTCGGGGATTATATCTTTTGCCATCAATATTCAAAGTACCGCCAGTTGGTTCGTATAAACCTAGAAGCGTCCGAATTGTAGTTGTCTTTCCGGCGCCGTTAGCACCCAAGAAACCAAAGACTTCACCTTTTCTAACATTAAATGAAAGATTATTAATTACTTTTTTACGCCCAAAGTTCATTGCGAAAGATTGGACATCCACTATGTTATTGTTTAGATCTTTATCATTTAGAGTTGGCATTAATGTCAGTATATACCTTGGCTCTTATGTAAAAAACGGCTGGTTATATTAACAGATTCATTTGGTTGAGATAATAATTATCCAGGATAAAGTTTACAAGACTTTAAAGACTATCAACAGACCAACTAACACAAGGATCAAGCCGCTCAGTACTTCGGAATATTCCTCTACTCTAGACCCAAGTTTATTACCCAGTTCCAAGCCGATTAAAGACAGGGTTATGCTGGTTAAGCCGATAACGACTACGGCCAGCAATAATGGAACTTTTCGGGTTCCAAGACTGAAACCAACGATAAGATTATCGATACTCAGGCAAAAACCGGCCATGAGTAACTTCCCCCAGTCTTTAGAAGCCTGCTTGACCTCGGATTTATCGGTCTTTTTAAAGGAGCTGATAACCAGATATATACCTGTCAAGCTCAGCAAGCCTCCACCAATAATATTGGCATTGCCACCAAGAAAGTTTGCCAGCTGTTGACCGATCAATAGACCGACTACCGGCATTACTGTTTCAAATGTGCCAAAAACCAGAGCAATTCTAAGACGCAAAGATTTACTAACTCCGCCGAGACCAATAGCTATTGATGCCGCAAAATTACCCATACCAACCGACAGACCCACAAGTAATAGTGTCAGCAATTGATTCATCTAGACATAATAACAAAATTACTATCAAATACAGGTGTCAAAATTCTTATGTTTGAGGCAGCTTGATTTGTTATGTATATCTTAATAGCACCTTCATTCCAATAATTTAAACGTTAAGTTTGTTGATTGAATATACTACTACGTGATACTATATAGTGGTAATAAGTCGTACTATATACCAGCTTGCTAACGAAAGGAGAATTTATTTGGAAAACATTACAGAAATGTTGAAAGGATCTCTTGAGGGCTGTGTGCTCGAAATTATCGGACGCGGTAAAACCTACGGCTATGAAATAGCCCAGCAACTACGTAAACAAGGTTTTACGGAAGTAGTTGAAGGTACGGTTTATACTATTTTATTGCGCCTTGAAAAAAACAATCTAGTAACTATCGAAAAAAAATCTTCCGATATCGGTCCCCCGCGCAAGTTTTATACACTCACCGAAACTGGTCGTGAAGAACTAGTGAATTTTTGGAGGAAATGGGATTTTGTATCATCAAAAATTAATGGGTTAAAGGAGAGTTAAATGAATGACTTTTTAAAGAAAATATTAGGCGATAAAAAAGAGTGGAAAACAATGGAGGCACGAGCCGACGCCCTGCCGAAAGACTATCAGGTTGTCTATAAAGAAATTAAGCAGTATATCTGGAAAAGTTCCGCAACGGGTTCCATAGAAATATTCAAAGGTTTGCTTGATCTCTTTGAGGAAGGTGCAGCCAACGGCCGAAGCGCGCTCGAAATTACTGGTAAAGATGTTGCCGCTTTTTGTGATGAGCTATCACCAGGTGCAAAAACCTACACCGATAAATGGCGTGAAGACCTGAATCATGACATCGCCAGAAAACTAGGAAAATAACTCTATTTGTTATATTCCGGCTGTTTTGACCAGGCATAAGCATTAAATAAGCTCACTATCAGTCCACCAAGAGCTAGTAGGGCAAATGCTCTGTATTCATGAGCACGTACATGACCAAAATGAAGAACAACGACAGCTACAACTAAATTTAGCCAGCCCCAGCACACATTAACCACTGCAGAAGATGGTTTGCCGAATGGTGTCCGGTGCTTTTGACCTATAACACCTTTAATAAAATGAGGAGCTCCGTTTGCTGCCAGCATACCCGCTAAAAAGCTATATACATATAATTGCCACATATTTGTTTCCTGTTTATATTCCAGATTATGTTACTTAAGCTTAGCCGTTGCAACAGTTGGACATATTGATCAAAAAAATAAATAAATTGATTGATCCGACTACCTTTTATTTACATGCATGAATATAACAAAATGACCTCCGATGAAAGAGGTCAAAATGCTTATGACCGAATAAAACGGTCAAATTAAATTTACTTTATTACTTACTCTGATTTTTTAACTTTATTAAACATTAAGATAATAAATGCAACGACTATTAAAAGTGTAGCCACATAAGCTACCCAAGCTCCGGATTGGATACTTTTAATACCGAAGTTCATTTGCGATAAATCGCTGGCCGTCGAAGATGTCCATAAGATTGTTGTTACTAAGCCGACAAGAGCTGCCAGCCCTGTCCAGATTTTTGATACTAATGCCGCACCAACAAGTGCTAGCACAGCAGCAATCAGCAATACTAGACCAAGCGATACAAATAGGTTACTGGCTGGTATTGCAGCACTGCTTTTACTTACTAGACCGTGTAGCGATATAGTTTTAGCTTTTTGTGAAAGAACCCATGGCAACCAAACGCTTATAGCGAATCCGGCTGCTCCGATAACCGATAGAACTTGAAAGGTTAATTTTTTATTCATAAAAGTATTGTAATACTTGCGTAATCGAAAGTATACATAAGCATTTTGTCAATAATTAACATCCATTTGACTAGCAGATACTTTAAACTAATCTAATTCTTCTTGATACGTGATGCAAACGTAATCGAATATGAAAGTTACTTGTTGCTATACTTTAAACGTGCCCCGCCAAAATAAGAAACATAAAGTCAGTGGATTAAAAAAATTCTTAGCCGTCTTAGCTATTTTGCTTGTATATGCAATGTTCGCAGTTTACAAATTTGGAATTGAACAGGGCTTCTTAATAACTGCCCTGAGCTGGTCATTTTTTGTTTTTTGCACGCCTATAGCAGACGCCGGCTTTTTGGTAGATTTTCCTGTAAGGCTGATAACAGGCTTCAGGATGCTTTATTCAGAAATTATTGTTTGGGTAGTAGCAACTGTATTAAACATTACTGTATTTACGACCAGACCATCTATTTACGGCAAGACTCAGCTATTGCAACTGTTCCATAAAATTATTGTTAATCCTTGGCCATTTTGGTTAATCATATTCTTATCGGCCATCGGTACATTTGCCAATGTCCTTTTAGATGATGATGTCTATGATGTCGCTACAGTAAAAAATAAGAAACAGTTCCTAGGAAGAGGTAAGGTTAAAATAATTTATACTATCGGTACTTTTGTAGTCACTTTCATTTTGTATTTCTTCGTTCTTCATTATTCACACACAAAAGTTAAAGTTTTCTAAACTTTGCAATTTATTACTAGAGATATACTCGTCTATAGCGCTTATGCTTGGCCTGGGCTAGTGTATGTACTTCAAACCATTAACTCTTAAATAGAATTATCTATCTTTAAATAATCAATGCAAATTTTTGCTTAAGGATAGCTTGGAAGCTTCTTTATTCTTCTGTATAAATTGGCTGCTCATTATCAGGATTAAGTCTTATATATCCACAAACGCCATCAACTGCCAGGTCTATGACCAATCTGGCCATTCTACGTTCTATATAAACTCGTCTGGCAACTTCCTTAATAATTTTTTCTGGAAACAATTTTTTAAAATTTTCTTTTCCGCATGCAACAGCAGCCTTTGGTTTAAACCAGCAACTTCGAGGGTGATGGTTGTCAATCATTGTCGAATAAACATCCTCAGCAGTTCCATCCTCGACATATGCTTGTCTACGCCTAGACATTACTTCCATTAATGAACGGTTCATATGATAATCGGCCGACGCATCCTCAGTTTCAGGCAATGGTAAATAATGCGAATATTGAAAACCTAGGTTAAGTGTAGACGGACTATCGAAAGAACCTCTGGCAAAATTAGTTTTCCGCCAGCCTTCGCTTGGGCTGAAGTCTTTGGGATCTAAAACAGATTTGGGTTTTTCGAAATCCCTAGTACGGTGATACTGTAAAAACCATATTTTATTATTATTAACTTGAAATTCCATTATGGGACAATGGTTCTGGTCAAACATAGGTAAATTCCGTACGGCTTCGTAATATGTTATTAATGTCTTTTGTATTTCTGGATGTAGTAAATTTGCAGTTCCGAGTATGGACTTACCGTTTTCGATGACATGCCATTCTTGGTAACGTTGTTCATACGCCAGAAGATGGTATCGGCTTTCAATAGAAGTATCAGCCACTAATGTCGCATTTGTCCCTGGTAAATGTTCCCAAAAAGAATAAGTTAATCCTTCTGCCAGTTCTTCTATGCTTCTTTTGGTTAATTGGGCGTATTGTAAGATATCATGATGCCCACAGGCCCACGTCTTTATCCTTTGCATAGTTATGTCCGGATCAGTGAATAGCGATTTTGCTATTATCAGTTCTTTGGTTTCGATATATCCAGGGGCTGCTCCTGCAGTCCATGCACATCTAGAATGGGAAAGAGGAATCTCTTGATCCAAATCAATATGTTGGAATCGGTTTAGCAATTTACCATTTTCTAAAGTAGATTCTGGAGTGATAACATGAGAAAAAGTCAGACCACTAGGTCCATTGTATTCTTCAGGGTGTTCGCTTCGGATTATTATCTCTCCACCTTGTGAAACGAATTCTAATGCTTCAGCCAAAGAATTAAACCTCCTTGGCACTAAAAAGCCTTGCGATTCTACATAATCGCCGATTTCTTTTTTAGGCATTTTTAAATTGGATTCTGGTGAAAGCCAGTAATCTGTACTGATTTCAGACATTTGTCAATATTCTGAGCCAATATAAATAATTTGCAAGCATGAGCAAAATAAAAAGACCTCAATAACTGAGGTCAAAATGCTTATGGCTGGGGTTAAGGGATTCGAACCCTAAATTTTAATAGGGTTAATGCCCACAACTTGCGGGTATTATTGATACTCGACTAGGTTTTTATCAACAAAATCTTTTATTAACTCATGCATACCACGCCTTAGTTTTGGTGAACTTTTGGCTACAGTAAGCGCCATATCATACATCTCCTCATTGCTTACCGAGAGCCATTTATTGTTTAGCGACAAAAAGACCAATAATGAGGTCACTGCTATACGCTTATTACCGTTTATAAAAGGATGGTTTTTAACTAAAAGATAAAATAATATGGCTGCTTTATCTACTAATGTTGGGTAAAGATCTTTTCGGCCGAATGTTTGGAAAACTGATGCCAGACAACTTTCTAATTTGCCTGGGTAGCGAGTCCCAAATGCCGGTATCGGTTCATCCCAACTCATTTGTTTCTTAGCCAGAGAATGTGCAAGTTTCTCGACTTCTTCAATTGTGATATTTTTCATTATTCTTTTCCGAGTTTTTTCAGCACTGGAGTATAGTCTTTAACGACTCTTTTCATCGCTTTATCTATAGCTTTTTCTTCTACTGGCGTAATCTTTTTAAAAATACCACCTAATGAATTCTTATCTACAGCATACGATCTACCAACGCGAGTTGCCTTTATAGCTCCTCCATTGATTAACCTAACAATATGAACTCTTGAATAACCGAGTATTTCGGCTGCTTCTTTGACACTTATTAAATCATTATCATAGTTAGTCATTTTGTTACCTAGTTTTAGTGAATGTTACCATTGTAACATAAATATAAGATATGTTACAAAGTATTTTTTCAAGTTCTATAGTCTCGGAACACGATTACCACCCCTGTTAATGGGCTTGGCTGGGGCGAGTGGACGCACTTCGAATTTTTGAAAAGAATATTGTGCAAATCAAAAGCTTTTAAATGCTTTGTCTCCAGTCTGCTAGCTTACTTTATTAAAGTAATTCGCTTTCCCATCTAACATCGAAATCATTAAAGGCTTTTTGAATTTTCCTGATGGTTGCTTTGCTGGCATTATTCTTTCTAGCCAATTCAAGATAATCAGCACGATCGGTCATCCCTCGGCTCGCACCATGTGTATGAACATTGACCAGAGTGAGTAGTTCATCTTCTGTCAGTTCTCTATTAAATACGCGTCTTGCAAGTATTTCTGCATGTAGCGGACGATCAATCTGTATTTCTGTCGCTAATACTCTTTCCCCGATTTCTCGACTGACTCCCTCCATGACCATTTGGTGGGCAATATCTAACTCGTCAGGGTCAGGGTGAGGGCTGTCTTCAACACATCGGCGAGAATAAAAATCAGCTACCCTATCTACCCCTCTTTGGGTGCCATCTAAGTCAAATGCCAAGGTTACGGCTGCGCTTCTAAAACCAGGGTCTAATGTATAAAGCCCTTCTGTCGAGCTCTCGAGCATTAAATCTATCGCTCTATCGATAATTGCTTGCTCCTCAGGGCTGTGGGTTTTTGTTTCTTGTTCTGCTTGCCGCGAACCGGATTCGTTTAAGGCCATGTTTTCTCCTATTTACTTAAATTAAATATCTCTGACTCGATAAACGCAAGCATGAGCAAAATAAAAAGCACTAATTTCAAAGTGCTTATGCTTGGCTGGGGCTAGTGGACGTACTTCGAACTCTAATGACTACTCAAATACCAATTTATGGAGCGAGTGCTTCTAATATTTCAGCCATATAATGTTGTAACCGTTCATCTAAATGGTAGGTACCTGTTCCAATATCACTTTCTGCAACATAGCCATCTTGCATAAATTCTGGATGATGATTGTAGAATGTACGAATAACAGCTTCAACCGCCCTAGCTGTGGCTTCATCATGTTTCCATTCTAATAAGTCTTGTCGAAAACCGAATAGAGCCATTACAAACCGTGCCTGTCTTTCGGGGTCTCCTCCGTATACACGCTCAAAGCTCCTAGACTCAGGCCACTGCCCCTTATCAACTGGGATTGGAGCATGTTCGTTATATTCCATATAATAAGGTTACAAAGATAAACTATAGACTTCAAGCATAAGCATTATGGCTGGGGATGAGGGATTCGAACCCCCGATCCTGGGACCAGAACCCAGTGCCTTACCGCTTGGCCAATCCCCAATAACTTGCCAAATTATAACTCTTATCTATAGATGATGGCAAATACTATTGACTTTATTTATTATTCTGGTATTATATTGTCATTCCAGCTCAGACTGGCAAACCACGTCGAAGGGACAACGAAATGCGAAGATCGCACACGAAGTGGGTCCGCTCCGAGGGGAGTATGGCATTGCACATCGCGCTCGAAGCGCAGCTCGGCATCGCCGACAACACGGCCTGATCGCCGCGGGCTCGGCGTCGTGGGGTAGATATCCGACAGACTTGCAGTAATACGCCTCGAAAGAGCAGCTGCAATCTGACACACCGCGAAATCACCCCACGCACGCCTTTCGATGGGTAGCCGAAGACAGTCCGATGTTCGCACAGCGATGTGTGACCCGCGATCGGCAGTCTGAAGCCCCCCGCCCCAACCGGCATTTCCGAACATCATCCGCCTACCGGCGGATCTGATGCAAGGCTGGTTCGCGCCTTCAATAGGCGCGGACCAGATGCCGGGGGGTGGTTTTTTATATATAAATTCTAAGAGATTCTTAAAGTTCG
>Ga0302319_10026497_pt1 | contig 10204 bp, 8 predicted proteins | sample Bog_T0_2_FD_203319 | JGI IMG/M metagenome (GOLD analysis project Ga0302319, IMG submission 203319) | Peat permafrost microbial communities from Stordalen Mire near Abisko, Sweden - Bog_T0_2 | ecosystem: Environmental > Terrestrial > Soil > Wetlands > Peat | place: Sweden: Abisko, Stordalen Mire...
GGGCTCGTCGGGATCACCCTCCTGGCGTCCGTTTGCGCGGCAAGCGCGCAGCAGGCCGAGGCGCCGAAAGGCAACCCGCTGGACGTCATTCCCGACAAGATGCCTTTCAATATACCCTATGGCGAGCCGATATCGCTCGTCCGGGCGCAAGCGGCGATCACCGCCGCGATGGCGGAGGCCGAACAGCGGGGGTGGGCGCTGAATGTCGCGGTCGTCGACGCGGGCGGCAATCTCGTGGCGTTCGGCCGCATGGACGGCGCGCAATTGGCTTCCATTTCGATTTCCGAGCACAAGGCCCGCGCGGCCGCAACCTTTCGCCGCCCGACGAAGGTTTTCGAGGACGGGGTTCAGAAGTCGGACAACAAATACCTGCTGAGCCTGGACGGAGTCATCGCTTCGCGCGGCGGCATTCCGCTCGTTGAATTCGGCAAGCTCATCGGAGCCATCGGCTGCTCGGGCGGCGCCGGCTCACAAGACGAAGCCGCGTGCATGGTCGGCGCGGCAACGATCAACAGATAGTTCTTCGTCCAGGCCGAGCGCTGACAGGGCGAAGGAGCGGGCTGACGGGCTCGCGTCCGCGGCTTCATCCGTCGCGGCGACGTGAGGACGATTGCGCATGGCGGAAAAGCGCGGCGCGCGGCGATGTCCGCGATGTTGCACGACGGCATTGCCCCCTACGGCGCCACATGCCTATTTCGGTCGGTGTTCGCGCGCCGCGACGCCGGCTCACGCCAAAAACCCCATCACGGCGTCGGCCCGACGTTGCTCCAGGTGGCGCCGGTCACCATCTTATTGACGAAGCTCTCCACCGAAACGCCATTGCTGGTCAGCTGCGGTGTAAACCACAGCACGTGGCCCGAAGCCGCATCTACGAAGTAACGCAAATTCGGGGTCGGCTTGAAATAGGTCAGCAGGTCACCGTCAAGGCCGGCGATGAACTGACTTTCGTCGATGTCGTAAAATGTCGGCAGCACCGAATCCTGTTGATAAGACAACAACGCACCGCGATCCTTTGGAAACAATTTCGCATAATAGGCGTAAAGTTCGGCCAATCCGGACGCCAAACAACCGCCACAAGCCGCCGGAACGGCCGCATTGACGTTCCAGGCCGCCGCGCCGATTTTGACGAAGCCCGCGCCTTCGCTCGCCGGCATGAACGTGCCGCTGTCGTCGATCATATCGACTTGGGCGCTGGCGAACGCGTTCTGGGTTTCGCCCCAGTTCACGACCGCGCCCATCCCGCCAAAGCTGGAACCCGCGAGCACAACCTGAGTTGCCTTGGGAAACGTCGCGACGAGTCGTGCGAGATAGGCTTTGAAATTGCTCCCACCGAGGAACGACGTTTGCTGTGGCGTTCCTTGGAACCCTTGGATCTGGACGACGTTGCGGCCGATGTGCGCGTCGCCAGTGCAATAGGGTACATAGATGTAGTTATAGTCGCGAAATGGGTTTGTCACCGATGCGCGATCGAAAAAGCCCCCGGCCATTTTCAGCGTGGGCAGATCTCCCTGGAACTGCGCCGGACCGTAGCCCGTGGTAAAATTGACCGCGCTGAACAATATGTAGCAAGTGAGGTCGCTCCAGCAGGCGCCGCCGGCTTCCATGTAGATCAGCACCTTGTTGCTGCTAGGCTGCAGGTTGACGCCTATCCCGGTCGATGCACCATTGGCGCAAAATGCGTCCCAGAACCGCACGAAAGACCAGGTGTCGGCGGGCGCCGTGATTGCAGTGGTTTCCGACGGAGTGATACAGGTCGGGGTAACGTTGGCGCCGGCGCTGAGGGATATCGTGCGCGAAGCGGCGAGGATCGCGCCGCTGAGGGTCGCGTTGGTAATTACCAGGGAGGGGGTCGCGCCCGTCGCTTTGCCGAACGCCAAGAACGTGCCGGCCGCGAAGCTGCCCCCGGAAACCTGCAGCGAAAAGCGACCGAGATTGAAGATCACGTTGGCCGCCGGGACGCCGTTCAGCAGAATTTGCGACGACTGGGCCAGGCTGACGTCGCCCGCCATGTTCAGGTAAAACACGTCGCTTGCGGAGCCGGACAAAGTCAGCGTGGCGCCGCTGAGGGCGAGGCTGGCGATGGACACGACGTTGACGCCGGCCGTTGCTGTGATCGTCGCGTTGGCGGTGATGCGCCCGAATTTCTGTGTCGGCGGCATAGCCGCGATCGCCGCCGCGGCCGCGGCGGCGTCGCTCACCGCTACGGTCAACGAGGCCTTGACTGTACCGCCATCGATGATGACGGTATTGGCGCGAGTATCGTTCGCCGCCGGATCGACCACAAACTGGCCGATGATTTGGCCCGTTGTGAAATCCTGGACCGCGGAACGGCCGAGGCCGACTTGGCCGCGGATAGTGCTGTTGGCTCCCGAAAGCGTCAGGGTCGCGCCGGCGCCGGACGGGAGCAGGGCGAAACATTTGGCGGCGCCCAACGACACCTCGGTCGCCGCCCAGACGGCGCCGGGCCAGATAGCGAACGGAATGGCAAGCGCCAGCGCCCAAAGCATCTTGAGCATCAACCGACCTCCGCAGACAGGCGCGGCGCCGCGAAACGCGGTCCGGCCAGGCGCCCCCCATTCGGATTTCTCCCGCCGGGCAAGATAGTCGGCGCGCCCGCCATTTAGCAATAGCGGGGCGCGTTCTTGTCGCCTGCCGTTTGCCTCGCGATCCCAACCTATCCGCCGCCCTCGCCCGTTTTTTCGGCTTGCCAGCGCCGGCCCGCGTCAGCCATGACTTGCGCAGCGAGCCGGCCGCAGCGGGCCGACGCCGGGGAGGATCGACATGACAGCAGCAGCCGCTCCCGCTTACGCGCCCCCTTCCCACAGCGGCGCCAAATTCGGCGCCGTCCTGCGCGCGACGGCCGGCAACTTCCTCGAGATGTTCGACTTCTTCCTGTTCGGCATCTACGCGGCGCCGATCGGCAAGGCGTTCTTCGCCACCGGCAACGAATATTTCGACACCTCCATCGCCTTCATCGTGTTCTGGGTGGGCGCGATGATGCGCCCGCTCGGCGCGATTTATCTCGGCGCCTATGTCGACAGCATCGGCCGCCGCAAGGGCCTCATCGTCACGCTGGCGATCATGGCGGTCGGCACGGTCATCATCGCGATCACGCCGGGCTACACGACGATCGGAATCGCCGCGCCGATCATCGTCGTCGCCGGCCGGTTGTTGCAGGGTTTTTCTGCCGGCGTGGAGCTCGGCGGCGTTTCCGTCTATCTCGCCGAGATCGCGACGCCGGAGCGCAAGGGGTTCGTCACCTCTTTCCAGTCGGCGAGCCAGCAGGTCGCGGTGTTCGTCGCGGCGCTGATCGGCTATACGATCAGCCAGACCCTGCCCCAGGATCAGATCGTCGCCTGGGGCTGGCGTATTCCGTTTCTGATCGGCTGCGCGATCGTGCCGCTGATCTTCATCCTGCGCAGCTCGTTGCAGGAGACCCCGGAATTCCTCGCCAGGAAGAGCCACCCCAAGCCCGCCGAAATCTACGCCTCGCTGTTGGCCAACCTGCGCATCGTGCTGCTCGGCATGTTGATGGTGATGCTGACGACGGTCGCGTTCTATTTCATCACCGTCTACACCCCCGACTTCGGCAAGACGCTCAAACTGACGGCCAGCGATTCGCTGCTGGTGACAGTCTGCGTCGCGGTCGCCAATTTTTGCTGGCTGCCGGTCGGCGGCGCGCTTTCGGATCGCTTCGGGCGGCTGCCCGTCATGTTGTTCGCCGCGAGCCTGATGCTGATTTCTTCCTGGCCCGCGCTCACCTATCTCGCCGCAGGGCCGACGTTTGGCAAACTCATCGAGGTCGAGATGATTTTCGCCCTCGGCTATGGCCTCTACAACGGCGCGATGGTGGCCGCGCTGACGGAAATCGTGCCGGCGCGCGTGCGCGCCTCGGCTTTCGCGCTCGCCTATTCGCTCGCGGCCGCCTTGTTCGGCACGTCCACCCCGTTCATTTCCAAGATGCTGATCGGCGCCACGGGCGAAAAATCCTCGCCGGCGTTCTGGCTGATGATCGCCGCCGCGGCGTCGATTTTCGCCGCCACGACGCTCTACAGCCGGGCGGCGCGCGACAAGCGGGCCTGAAACTCGTCTAAAGCAGAACTTTGCCGGCCCCTGTCGCGGTGCTATAGGGGCGTTTTCGCACAAGCGCCAGGGACCCGATATGCCGAAGATCAAAGTCAAGAATCCAGTCGTCGAACTCGACGGCGACGAAATGACTCGCATCATCTGGCAACTCATTCGCGACAAGCTCGTCCATCCCTATCTCGACATCGACCTGCAATATTTCGACCTCTCGGTCGAAAAACGCGACGAGACCAACGACCAGATCACGATCGACGCGGCCAATGCGATCAAGGCCGTCGGCGTCGGCGTCAAATGCGCGACCATCACCCCGGACGAGGCGCGGGTAAAGGAATTCAAGCTCAAGGAAATGTGGAAGAGCCCGAACGGCACGATCCGCAACATCCTCGGCGGCGTCATCTTCCGCGAGCCGATCATCTGCAAGAACGTGCCGCGCCTCGTGCCCGGCTGGACGCAGCCGATCGTCGTCGGCCGCCACGCCTATGGCGACCAATACCGCGCCACCGATTTCAAGGTGCCCGGCAAGGGCCGCCTGACGATCAAGTTCGAGGGCGACGACGGCACTGTCATCGAGAAGGAAGTGTTCAAGTTCCCGAGCGCCGGCGTCGCGATGTCGATGTACAACCTCGACGATTCGATCCGCGATTTCGCCCGGGCGTCGCTGAATTACGGGCTGTTGCGCAAGTATCCGGTCTATCTGTCGACCAAGAACACCATCCTCAAGGCCTACGACGGCCGCTTCAAGGACCTGTTCCAGGAAGTGTTCGAGGCCGATTTCAAGACGAAATTTGCCGCCGCCGGCATCACCTACGAGCACCGCCTGATCGACGACATGGTCGCGGCGTCGCTGAAATGGTCGGGCGGTTATGTCTGGGCCTGCAAGAACTACGACGGCGACGTGCAGTCGGACATCGTCGCGCAGGGGTTCGGCTCGCTCGGCCTGATGACTTCGGTGCTGATGACGCCCGACGGTCAGACGGTGGAGGCCGAAGCCGCGCATGGCACCGTGACGCGCCATTATCGCGAGCACCAGAAGGGTCGCGAGACCTCGACCAACTCCATCGCTTCGATCTTCGCCTGGACGCGCGGCCTCGCCCATCGCGCCAAGCTCGACGAGAACGAACAACTCGCCCGCTTCTCGCTGACCCTGGAAAAAGTCTGCGTCGACACGGTCGAAGCCGGCTTCATGACCAAGGACCTCGCCTTGCTCGTCGGCCCCGAGCAGAAATGGCTCTCGACCAGCGCGTTCCTAGACAAGGTCAGCGACAATTTGCAGAAGGCGATGGCGTAAGCGGGAAGCCGGGGCCGCGTAGAGTTAGCCTCATGCCCGGGCGCGTCTTGGGCATGTATCGTTTGGATAGGGGACGACCCCTCAGCCAAACTCCACCGCCGCCACCCCCTTCACCCCCGGCCGGCACACGTACAAATCCCCGGCGTGCGGATTGGCGGCGATTTCCTCGGCGCTCATCCCGTTGCGCGACGTGGTGACGAACAGCAGATCGAGGTCCGGCCCGCCGAAGGCGCAGCTGGTGATTTTCGGCGTCGGCAGTTCGACGATTTGGTCGACCTTGCCGTCGGGCGTGAAGCGCACGACGCAGCCGCCGTCCCAGCGCGCGCTCCACAGGCAGCCGTCGGCGTCGACCGTCGAACCATCGGGCCAACCGCGCGGGAATGTTGCGAAGGCGCGTTTGCGCGAGGGAACGCCGGCGTCGAGGTCGTAGTCATAGGCGTGGATGACGCCCGTCATCGTGTCGCAAAAATACATCGTGCGTCCGTCGGGACTGAAGGCGGTGGAATTGGAGACCCCGATGTCGGTCTCGAACGGCGTCGCGGTCAGGTCCGCGTCAAGCCGGAACAGGGTTCCCGATTTCTGCATCAACGCGTAATCCGAGCCGTCAGGCGCGACGTTGTTCTGCATCGTGCCGAACCAAAACCGTCCGCGCAAATCGGTGGCGCCGTCGTTGCCGCGGTTGAAGGGCTTTTCCGGTTCGGGATCGAACAGCCGCGTCAAGGCGCCCGTCAAAGCGTTGATCCGCGCGACGCCGGTGTGGCAGGCGGCGATCAGCGTCTCGCCGTCCTTGGCCGAGCGCACACAAGTGACCATTTCCGGCATCGCGAAGCTTTGCGTCTCGCCGCTGACCGGATCGAGCCAATGCAGGCGCGAAGCCGGGGGGATGTTCACCCACCAGAGCCGTCCGCGACGCGCGTCCCAAAAGGCGCTCTCGCCGAGCTTGTCGCCGCAGCGGACCGCGCGCTCTACCGCAAGCCCCATGATGATCCTCCCCACCCGCCGCCGAGGCGGCCTTAAGCGCGCGTTTACTTGAACCCATTAGCGCTTGGGATGCAATCGGAGACGCCAACGTGCTGGAGCCTTTGCTCAGAGGTACACCCAAAACCGTCCCATTCCAGTCTTCACCCATCAATCCGCGTTGGATAGAGGCGGGCGACCCACGCGCCCGCTGCGCCATACTCGCCGTCTCCGACGATCGGCTCGCCATGACGGTGCATTGGGAATGCACGGCGGGGCGCTTCACCTGGCGCTACAACATGGACGAGACCATCTACATCCTCGAAGGCGGCTGCACCCTGAATCAACCGGGCCTGCCTGAGCTGCGGCTCCGCCCCGGCGACAGCGCGCATTTTTCGCGCGGCGCGGCCGTGACTTGGACGGTCGATTCCTACGTCCGTAAGCTCGGATTCTGCAAAGCGGCGCCGCCGCGCTGGATCGGCCTCGCCATCCGCTTGCTCAGTAGCGCGGTGCGCCGAACGAGGAGGTCGACCCCCGTTTTCGGCGGCGGCGAGCCCGCCGAGTCAGAGAAAGGCGAAATCGTGGAAGACCCCGTCGCTTGAGGCCTATTTCAAACCTTGCCGACCGCGGCCCTGTCGGGAGAACCTCTTCGTTTGGGCCGGCCTGGCGGTCCGCGGCATCGCCACTGACCTATTCGGCGTCGAGGGCGGCGCCCTATCGATGCGGAAGGCGCTCGATTTCGACAGCCGCACGATGATAGAGCGATACCTGTCGGTGAGCGCGGACTGCGCGGTCATCAGCGATTCGCTCTCTACCGTGGCGCCGGCGACCGTGGCGCGCCCTCTTCGCATAAAACGGATCGTGACCGTGCCTTTCGTCGCCTACGGCCTCTACCGCTATCTTCATCCTCGGCGTCGCGAGCGGCGCCCGGAGTCGCGCCGGCTGTGCGTCGGCTCGGGCCGGGCGGCGTTGACCGCGCGTATCCGCATATGAACCCGCGCCTGCTCAGCGGCGCCATCGTCAGCGCCGCCGCCGCCGCCGTCCTCTACCTCGGCTTCTCGCTGTTTGCCGGTTGGAGCGGCGTGGCAGCCGCCTTTTCCGAAGTTGGCTGGCTGACGTTCGACGCCGCCCTCTGCCTTTCGCTCGGCAACTACCTCCTGCGGCTGGTGCGCTGGCGGATGTACCTGAAAGCGCTGGGCGCGCCGCTCGACTGGGCGACCTCGCAGACCATCTATTTCGCCGGCTTCGCCTTGACCGCCACCCCCGGCAAGGCGGGCGAGCTGTTGCGGGCTTTGTTCCTGAAGCGGGAGGGCGCCTCGTTCCTGGTCGCGACCTCCGCCTTCTTGAGCGAGCGGCTGTCCGATCTGATTGGCGTGCTGCTGATCGCCCTGCCCGGCGCCGCCGCGTTTCCGCGCGGCGGATGGATCATCGGCGCCGGTTGCGGCGTCGTCGGCGCGCTGGGTCTGGCGCTGAGCTTCAGCGGACCCGTGGAGATCGCGCGCAACGCGCTGTCGCGGCTCAGGCCGCGTTTCGCGGCTAAAGCCGGATCGATCGTCGCGCTGCTCATCGCGACGCGGCGCTGCCATGCGCCGGGCGCATTCGCCGGCGCCACCGCTTTGAGCCTGGCGGCCTGGGCCTGCGAGGCGTTTGCGTTTCATCTCGTGCTGGAGCGGATGGGCGTCGACGTCGGGCTCGGCTGGGCGATGTCGGTTTACGCGCTGGCGATGTTGGCGGGCGCGATCAGTTTTTTGCCCGGCGGCGTCGGCGGCGCCGAGGCCGTGATGGCCGCCATGCTGGTCGCGGCGGGGGCGCCCGAGGCCAAGGCGGTCGCGGCGACCGTCATCATCCGGCTCGCCACCCTGTGGTTCGCGGTCGCAATCGGCGTGTTGACGATGGCCCTCGAACGGCGGCGGCTATGGCCGGCCGCGGCGACGGCGGCCGCGTGACCCCCCTCTCCTGGAACCGATATCCGCGAGTAAAACCCCTGCGGGTGGCGAAGCTCGATTTTCGTCATGATCCGCTGCCGCCGCTTAACGGCGCCCCGAGCCGCCTCGCTTATGGCCAGGGCCGCAGCTACGGCGACGTCTGCCTCAACGCCGGCGGCCTGAGTCTTCTGACACGCGGGCTGGATAGATTCATCGCGTTCGACCGCGCGGCGGGCCGCCTTTCCGCGGAGGCCGGCGTGACGCTTGACGAGCTGCTGACGTTTCTGGTCCCGCAGGGCTGGTTCGTTCCCGTCACTCCCGGCACGCGCTTCGTCACGCTCGGCGGCGCGGTCGCCAACGACGTCCACGGCAAGAACCACCACCGCGCCGGCAGTTTTGGGCATCACGTCAGCGAGTTGGAACTTTTGCGAAGCGATGGCGAGCGCATCGTCTGCGGCCCCGAGCGGAATCGCGAATGGTTCGAGGCGACGGTCGGCGGCCTTGGCCTCACCGGCCTGATCACGCGCGTCACCATCGATCTCAGCAGAATCGCCAACGCCTTCATGATCACAGAAGGCAAACGGTTCCGCTCGCTCGACGAATTCTGGGCGCTCAATACAGAGGCCGAGCGCGACTGGCCCTATACCGCCGCCTGGATCGATTGCCTTTCCGCGCATGGGCGCGGCCTGCAACTGGCGGCGCGGCACGCTCCGGCGCATACCGCCTTGCCGCTCCACCGCCCTCGCGTGCGCAAATTTCCGCTCGACCCGCCGATATCGCTGGTCAATGCGCTGTCGCTCAAAGCCTTCAACGCGCTTTACTATCGCAAGCCCTTGCCGCGCGGACCGGCGTTGAGCCCCTATGAGCCCTACCTCTACCCGCTCGACGCCGTGCTCGACTGGAACCGCATCTACGGCCGGAGCGGCTTCTTTCAGTATCAATGCGTGCTCCCGCCCGAGGCGTCGCGCGCGGGCGTCGCGCAATTGCTGAATGGCATTTCGCGCCAAGGCGCCGGGTCGTTCCTCGCGGTGCTGAAGACCTTCGGCGATGCGCCGTCGCTCGGCCTGCTGTCGTTTCCACGACCCGGCGCGACCCTGGCGCTGGATTTTCCCAACCAGGGCGCGCGGACCGAAAGACTGTTCGTCGAACTCGACGCCATCGTCGCCGACCATTCGGGGGCGCTCTATCCCGCCAAGGACGCGCGCATGTCGCCGGAAATGTTCAAGCGCAGCTTTCCGAACCTGCCGCGTTTCCTGCCCTACGTCGACCCCGAATTCTCTTCCAGCTTCTGGCGCCGCGTGAGGGAAAGATAATGGCGAAAATTGCCATCTTCGGCGCGACCTCCGCGATCGCCGCCGCCGCCGCGCGGGAATTTTGCGCACGGGGGGACAGCTTGTTTCTCATCGGCCGCAATGGGCAGAAGCTGCAGGCGATCGTCGAGGACCTCAGCGTCCGCAAAGGCGCCGATCAGATCGTCGCTTCCGCGACCGCGGACTTATGCGTGCGTGCACTTCATGCCGGCCTGCTCGCGCAGGCGCGCGAAAAGCTCGGCGGGCTCGATGTGGTGCTGATCGCGCAGGGGTCGCTGCCCGACCAGAAGGCCTGCGAGGCCTCCGTCGAGGCGACGCTCGCCGAGATCGACACCAACGCGCTATCGGTGATCTCGCTGGCGACGCTGGCCGGCAATGATTTCGAGCGCCAGCGCCAAGGCGCGATCGTCGTCATCGGCTCGGTCGCCGGCGACCGGGGACGACAGAGCAACTATGTCTACGGCGCCGCCAAGGGCATGGTGGCGATTTTCTGCCAGGGCCTGCGCAACCGGCTGGCGAAATCGGGCGTCACGGTCACCCTGATCAAGCCCGGCTTCGTCGACACGCCGATGACCGCGGCCTTCGACCACAAAGGGTTTTTGTGGGCGCAACCGGGCGCGATCGGCAAGCTGATCGTG
>Ga0302319_10026498_pt1 | contig 10204 bp, 8 predicted proteins | sample Bog_T0_2_FD_203319 | JGI IMG/M metagenome (GOLD analysis project Ga0302319, IMG submission 203319) | Peat permafrost microbial communities from Stordalen Mire near Abisko, Sweden - Bog_T0_2 | ecosystem: Environmental > Terrestrial > Soil > Wetlands > Peat | place: Sweden: Abisko, Stordalen Mire...
TTGGCTTCAATAAACAGAAGGTGCTCAGCGCCGCGGAAAAGTTTGTCCAGCAGGGCAAACTGCAGAACGCCATTGCTGAGTACGACAAGATCCTTAAACACGACGAGAACGATCTCACCGTCAACAACACCATCGGCGATCTCTACGCCCGCCTCGGCGACAGCGTCAAAGCTATCGAAAGTTTCAAGAAGGTTGGCGACGCCTATGCCGCCCAGGGTTTCACCGTCAAAGGCATCGCGATGTACAAGAAGATCACCAAGCTCCATCCGAGCGTGGACGGATCTTTGAAACTCGCCGAACTCTACACTCAGCAGGGTCTTTTTAACGACGCCCGCGCCCAGTATCTGCAAGTCGCCGAAGATTTCATGAAGAACGGCGATCTCGAACAAGCCGTGCGCCTTTTCCAGAAGGTCCTCGAAATGGACCCGGAAAATGTGCCCATGCGCATCAAACTCGCCGAGGTTTATGTCCGGCTAGGGAAAAAGAAAGAGGCGTGGGAAATTTTCAGCGCCGCCGCCGAAGCCTTGCGCGCCCGCGGATCGCTACCCGCCGCCGAAGACGTTCTGAAGCGCATGCTCACCCTCGACCCCGGCAACAGCTACGTTTTACTGCTGCGCGGTAAGGCTGCCGTCGAAGCCGACGATCCCAAGAGCGCCATCGAATACCTCGAAAAGGCTGCCGACCTCGATTCTCATCCCGAGGGATTGCGAGATTTGCTGAAAGCCTACCTCCAGATCGGCAACCTGACCCAGGCCGCCCCGATTGCTGAAAAGCTTCTCTCCGTCCACAACGATCCCGAGGGTTTGTTTGCTATGGCCGAGGGCTGCGCCCGGCTCGGTCAGTATCACGAAGCGCTCGACATCTACACCCGGCATGCGGATCGCCTGCTCGCGACCGACTCGACGAAACTCCTCTCCAGCCTGCATTCCATGATCACTCATCTGCGCGACGACGCGGGTGCGCTCGATACAGTCTTGCTGCTGCTCAACAAAGCCGGCGAGAGCACTCACGTCAACGAAGTCAGCGAGCTCCTCGCGCATGCCTGCGTCAAGGACGGAAATCTGGCTCGCGCCCGCGACCTTTACCAGATGCTGGCCACCACCGAACCGCAGAATCAACTCCACCAGCAGAATTATCAGCAGGTCGTGGCGCTGATGGCGGGCGATGCGCCCTCCACCGGAATCACCGCCGAAGAAGGCGCGGTCATCGTCGATGAATTGGAGGCGACCGCCCCGGTCATCGATCAGTTTTATCCCGATCATGTCGCCATCGCCGTGCGTTCGGCCGTTACCGACGCCGACTTATTTCTGTCTTACAATCTTCCGGACAAGGCTCTCGTACCCCTGCTCGGCGCTCTGCCTCTTGCTCCGCGTGATGCCCGCCTGAACCAGCGGCTGGCCGCGCTTCATAACCGATTCCAGCGCTTTACCGAAGCTGCCGTCTGCTGCCGCACCTTGGAAGGCGTTTACCATGACGCTGGCTATCCCGATGAAGCCGTACGCTACGGTGAATTAGCCGGCCGCTACGAGCAAACCGCCGAAACGATGCCGCCGCCGGTGCCGTTACCCGCCGCGCCCGCTCCCGCGCGAAAGTCCGCGCGTCCCACAACGCCGCCGCCATCCGCTTCTCGGCCGGCACCCCGCGCCCCCGCGCCCGCCGCGCCTGCTGCTCCTTGGCCCACGGCTGTCGCCGCTGACTCCCATGCCACTGTCCCATCCGAGCCTGCCGAGTTTGCCGTAGAAGAGATGACCGTTCAGGCGCCCTCCGACACGCCGGACTTTGCCATAGAATCCGATCCCTCGCCCGCCCTGCACGATTCCTCCACCGACTTAGCCTCCGAGTGGGAGGATTCGCTCTCCATCGACGAGCCTCCGCCAGTCGCGCCAGTCGCCGCTTCCAGCAGTCATTCCAGTGACCATGCCTCCGACAATCCCGAGATTGCCGAGACGGTCGAAGAAGTGCGCTTCTACCTCGAGCACTTCATGACCGACCAGGCTCGCGCTGGAATCGAAAAGCTCGAATCTCTGACCACTGATGCTCAGATACTCGATCCCTTGCGTGCCGCCCTCGAAAGCGCCGGGCAGCCTCAAGCTGAACCCGAGCCGGAAATTGCCGAAATCAATGCTGACGAGCTCAGCGCAGACGAAATCAACCTTGCCGAACTTACGACGAGTGACGCCCCCGTACACGAGCCTCACGAGTTCCAGGTCGGCGAGCCCAGCGAGTTCGAAGTCCAGCTCGATACCACGCACGACTCTGAGATCGCTGCTTCTCCCGATCTGATGGGTGGTTATCAACACGCCGGCGACGAAGACATTCATGAGGCCGAGATTCCTGCGGAGGCCGCACTCGAAACCGGCTACGGTGAAGTGCAACAACCGGAGCCAGCTCACGCCGAACTCGCTCACGCCGAACCCGTGCACGCCAAGCCTGACGACCTCGACTCCTTAGTTGCCGATCTGGAAGCTTCGCTCGGAGACTCTTTCCCGCAAGCGCCACCGCTCACCCCTGCACCTGCCAAACCTCACGCTCCGGCCCCACCGGCGCCCGTAAGCCAGCCCCTGCCAAGCTGGCCGGCGGTCGCGCCGAAACGTGCCGCTGCTCCGCCGCCTGCAAAAAAGCGCGAACCCGTGCCCGAGCCCGTGGCCCACATGGAAATTCCTCAGCCACCAGTTCCCCGGCCCGTCGTCGCAGCATCCGCAACCGGCACGGCAGCCGCCGCCGCTCCTGCCATGACCTACAGCCCTTCCACCGTGCGTCCTCTGGGCGCTGGCGCGCAAGCGATGCACGCCTCTGACAGCGTCGATCTTTCCGAAATGTTCGGCGAGTTAAAACAGGAACTGGAAGAAGAGGTTGCCACCGGTGACGACGATCCTGAAACGCATTACAACCTTGGAGTAGCCTTCCGCGAAATGGGTCTGCTCGACGAAGCGATTGCCGAATTACAGAAAGTCTGCAATTCCATCGAGCGCGGCAAACCCTTCGCTCAGCCTGTCCAGACTTACACCTGGCTGGCCCAGTGTTTCCTCGATAAGGGCGTTCCGAACGCCGCCATTCCCTGGTACGAGAAAGCGCTTGCGCTCCCAGGACTCGACGACGAAGCGCGCGTCGCCATCAACTACGAGTTGGGTTCTGCTTGCGAAACCGCCAATGACAAGCCCGCCGCACTCCGTTATTTCACCAGCGTTTACGGCGCAAACATCGATTATCGCGATGTCTCCGAGCGCATACAGGCTCTGAAGTCGTAGAATGCACAAAGTGGGTTCGAAGTTAGTGCCCGGGATGCGTTTGCTCCCGCGCCCCTCCCACGGCCACATCGACACGGCCTTACCAGGACACGACACGTGCAATGATTTCAGACCCCAAGCTCCCCTTTGCCAGCGACGCCACCCGCGTTCCCGATCTCCGATCTCCCGCGGAAGCTGCACTCCCGCTCGGTCCCGCACTCGTTCCCGATCCGCCGCTGTCCCTCGCTCGCCTTTGGCTTCGCCGCATCGGAGTGCTCTTTTTCGTCTTCCTCTGCGCCACTCTCGGAGTCATGCTGATGATCGTGCCGTGGCGTCCCGACTGGTCTGACAACCCTCTGCTCCTTCCCTATCCCTCGCTTCGAGACCTCGTCGCCAGCGGATTCGTACGCGGCATTGCCACGGGCCTCGGCGTACTCAACGTCTGGATCGGATTCTGGGAGGCGATTCAATATCGAGAAGACTGAATCTTAATTGAATCATTCAATCATTGAGCCATTGAAGCATTGTCCATCGATCCAATGATTCAACGCCTCACATTTTCAATCGCTCAATGTCTCAATGATTCAATCGCTCAATAAATTATGTCTGACCAAAAACTCAAGTCCGCTCCCTTGGCGTATCAGAATCAGGCTTTCCTCAACAGCCCCGACGGCAGAATTCTCCGCCTCATGTCCGAGTACAGCGAGCCGCTCTCGCGCTTTCGCCGCGAGCAGATCCAGGACACGGTCGTTTTCTTCGGATCCGCCCGCATCCACAGCCAGGAGAAAGCTGCCAGCCGCTTGACCGAAGTGCGCGGCAGCGGTGTCGACATTTCCCCAGCCCAGCAAGCCCTCGACATGAAACGCGCTGAAGCCGCCGTCGACATGGCTCGCTACTATGAAGACGCCCGCCGCCTCGCGCGCCTTCTTACCGAATGGTCCACGCAGATTCCCGCCAAGCGCCACCGCTTCGTCGTCACCACCGGCGGAGGCCCCGGCATCATGGAAGCCGCCAATCTCGGAGCCCATGAAGCGGGAGGTAAAACCATCGGCCTCAATATCAACCTTCCCTTCGAGCAGTATCCCAATCCCTACATCACGCCCTCTCTCAATTTCGAGTTTCACTATTTCTTCATGCGCAAGTTCTGGTTCGCCTACCTGGCCAAGGGACTCGTCGTTTTTCCCGGAGGCTTCGGCACGCTCGACGAATTTTTTGAGATCGTCACCCTCGCCCAGACCGAAAAGCTGGCCAAGAAAATTGTCATCGTCATCTACGGCAGCGAATATTGGAAGAAGATCATCAATTTCGATGCCCTCGTCGACTCGGGAGTGATCTCGCCCTCCGACCTCGATCTCTTCAAGATGTCCGACTCTCCCGAAGAAAGCTTCGAGTTCCTGAAAGAAGGTCTCACCCGCCATCATCTCGGCGCGCAACAGCCCAAGCGCACCGGAGAAGCCGCCGTCCCCGAAATCGCCAAAACCCGCCCCTAACCCCAGTGAAGCATGCGGCCTGTGTGGACGCGGGCCACCCGCCCGCGTTTCCCTCTCCAAGAAATAAAGAAGTAAAGGAATAGGCTGCCCCAATCCCCCTCAAACGGAACCTTCCCCCGCCCCGCTCCGTATACACTTACGGTGCAAACTTTTCTGGAGACAAACCGGATGCGATCTCGCCCGCTCTTTGCAGTCTTTTCCTGCCTGATTTTTCTCTGCGCTGTGTTCGTGGCGCCTGCCGCCTTCGCTCAGCCCCCCGGACCGAACGAGATGCCCTCCGTCGTCCAGGTGCCGCCCGAAGCACAGCCCTCCGCGCACTTCGACGCCACCGCCGCCACCGATGCCTATCTCGCCCAAATTCCACCAGACAAGACCGCCCGCTCCAACGCCTATTTCGAAGGCGGCTATTGGATGATCCTTTGGGATTTTCTCTACGGAGCCGTCGTCGCGTTGCTCTTGCTGAACCTGCGCTGGTCCGCCCGCATGCGCGATCTCTCCGAACGCGTCACTCGCTTCAAGCCCGTGCACACCTTCGTTTACTGGGTGCAATATCTCGTGCTGACCAGCGTCCTGATTTTCCCGCTCACGGTTTACGAAAACTATTTCCGCGAACACAAGTACGGACTCGCTACCCAGACCTTCGCCCCCTGGCTGCTCGATCAGCTCAAGGGTCTCGGTGTCGCGCTCGTGATCGGCGGCCTCTTGGTGGTGGCTCTGTTCGGTATCGTCCGCCGCCTCCCGCGCACCTGGTGGATCTGGGGCTCAGTCGTGACCATCCTGTTCACGATTTTGGGCGTGCTTATCTACCCCGTTTACATTCTGCCCATCTTTAACAAAGTCACGCCTCTCGATAATCCAAAGATCGTCAATCCCATTCTGAGCATGGCCAGGGCCAACGGCATCCCCGCGCAGAATGTCTACACCGTCGATGCTTCCCGGCAATCGACGCGCATGAGCGCCAATGTCAGCGGATTCGCCAATACCATGCGGATCACCCTCAACGACAACCTCATCCGCCGCGGTTCGCCGGAAGAAATCCAGGCCGTCATGGGACACGAGATGGGCCACTACGTCATGAACCACATCTACAAATTCATCATGTTCAACTTGATTGAGACGGTGCTGGTCTTCGCCCTCCTGTTCTGGGCGCTCGGTTGGTCGCTGCAGCGCTGGGGCGAGACATGGCAGATTCGCGGCGTCGGAGACACGGCCGTGCTCCCGCTCGTTGTGCTGATGTTCTCCCTCTGGGGCTTCATCGCCACTCCCATCGATAACACGATGATCCGCACCCAGGAAAAGGAAGCCGACATGTTCGGGCTCAACGCAGCTCGCCAGCCCGACGGCTTCGCCCAGGCCGCCATCCATCTCGGCGAATATCGCAAGATGGATCCCGGTCCCATCGAAGAATTTATCTTCTTCGACCATCCCAGCGGACGCAACCGCATCTTCGCCGCCATGCGCTGGAAGGCCGAGAACCTGAATTTGTTCACCACCCACGAGCCCACTCTTTCCCAAACTTCAGAAGGCTCACCAGCATCGGCAGCAACCGCACCCGCAATGGTCGACAAGAAATGACCGGCGTTGCCGTAGTACGCTGGGAGCGATGGCCAATCGCTGCCAGCTCTACTACGTCACCGACCGTACCCAGTTTCGCGGCGACGAACAGGAACGTCGCCGCGCTCTGCTCCAAAAGATCACCGAAGCAGCCCACGCCGGAGTCGACTACATCCAACTCCGCGAAAAAGATTTGAGCGCCCGCGATCTCGAAGCGCTGGCGACAGAAGCCGTAGCCGCCTTGCGCTCCCTGCCACCCACAACCGCCGACCGAGAAAAAAACATAAGCTCCCGTACTCGCCTCCTCATCAACTCCCGCGCCGACGTAGCCCTGGCCGCCCACGCCGACGGCGTCCACCTCCGCGCCGACGACATCCCGCCCAGCGCCATCCGCAAACTTCTCGACCTCACTGCCCACCGCCCACCGGCCACCGACCACTTCTTCATCGCCGCCTCCTGCCATTCCATCGAAGACGTCGTGCGCGCCCAGTCCGAAGCCGCCGACTTCGCCGTCTTCGCCCCCGTCTTTGGCAAGCATCAATCTCCCGCATCCCAGCCCACCGGACTCACGGCTTTGCAGGAGGCCTGCCGCGCCAAGATCCCCGTTCTAGCCCTCGGCGGCATCACCCTCAACAACGCCGAATCCTGTCTCCGCGCCGGAGCCGCCGGAATCGCCGCCATCCGCTTGTTTCAACACAATAAAATCGAAGAGGTAGTCCGCGCCCTCCGCGCCCTTTGAACAAATGCAACCGACCGTCCTCTATGCGCGGCTAGCCGTTGAAGAATGCATTCCCGCCCTCGTCCGCATCCCCGCCTCATGGTTCCAGATGGGCTGCGATTCCGCACAGGACAACGAAAAACCCGTCCACCGCGTCTGGATCGACGAATTTCTCCTAGCTCCGTTCCAAATCACAAACACCCTTTACTCCCATTTCCTGCGCGACACCGCCTCTCCACCGTCGCCCTTCTGGACCGACCCCGCTTTCAATCGTCCCGACCAGCCCGTCGTCGGAGTGTCATGGTTCGAGGCCGTCGCCTACTGCGATTGGCTCAGCGCAATTTCCCGCCAGCCCTTTCGCCTGCCCACCGAGGCCGAATGGGAGCGCGCCTCGCGCGCCGGTCGCGAAGAAGAACTTGCACTCTACCCCTGGGGCAACAATCCTCCGCCATCTCTTCCCGGATACGCCGATCGCTGTGCCCGCTCCTGGATCACCGGCCCCGAGCCCGTCGGCCTCGCCAGCGCGAATCCATACGGCCTCTACAATATGTGCGACAACGTACACGAGTGGTGCAGCGACTGGTTCGCGCCTGACTACTACTCCGTCTCTCCCGATCGCAATCCTCGAGGCCCCGAAACCGGCGTCCGCCGCGCCTCCCGCGGAGGCTCCTGGCGCCACCACATCAAAATGTCGCGCTGCGCCGCCCGCTCCAGCATTCCCCCATCATTTCAGTACGCCGACTACGGCTTCCGCGTCGCTTGCGATTCGACAATCGTGTAGATTATTGAGCGTCGTCTCGAAAGGAAAGCATGTACTCGCTGCGCTCCGTCGATGTCATGTCTTGCGCCAAGATGATGGGCACCATTTACGGTTGTCTTGGATTGATTTTCTTACCATTCCTTCTATTAGGCTTCGGCAGCCTGATGTTCGTCCAGAACTCGCCGAAAGCGCCGGGAATCGCGCTCTTGCTTCTGGGGCTTCTCGCACCCTTTATTTATGGCGTCATGGGCTTTCTCATGGGAGCCTTCACAGCGTGGGTCTATAACTTGGTTGCTCGAAAAATCGGCGGCATTCGGTTGGAGCTAAAGGCTGACCTTTCTGGCCCAACATCCGTGGCACCTTCTCTTTAGTTCCGGAGACGAATCCATGCGATCTATTTTCACCACCGCGATTCTATTCGCCTTGTGCGCCGTGCTCGCCGCGCAACGGCCTGACATTCGCCCCGACGCCAATCCCCCCGCCGAAGCCGAAATCAAAGCTCTCGAGTCAAAGCTGCCCGAACTCATCGTTCAAGCCGATTGGGACGAATACGCCAGGCATCTCGCCTCCGACTATCTGCACACCCGAGACAACGGTCAGGTCGAGAACAAAGAAGAAACCATGGCCGCTCTGCGCGACCTCAAGCGCAAGATCATCGTCATGGAAATGGAACCTCCGGACCTTCTCATCCACATCTACGGCGACACCGCCATCGCGAGCGCCAAGTTCACCATCCGCGTGCGCGAGGCTGGACAAGTCAAGAGTCGCGTCACCCGCCAAACCGACGTCTTCGTGAAACGCGACGGCCAGTGGCTCCTCGAGGCCGAACAGTCCACAGTCGTCGGGAAGTAATTTCTGATCGTATCGACCGAGCGCTTAGGGACAAGCTTTCCGCCTTGATTTCCTTCGTGGACCTTCGCGTCCTTGGTGGTCGACGCTCCCCAAATCGAGCCCCCCATCCGCCTTCCGCACCGTCGGCACTCACACAAACCGCGGTGTAGAATAGACCGTTTGTGCTTCTCATTCCGCACTTATAAGGGGGCTTCATGCCCAGTAAGACCAGGACCATGCTCGCCGTGGTCAAGCCAGAAGCCGCGCCGGGCGCGGAGATCCGCGAAGTCCCAATTCCCACCTACGGCCGTAACGATGTTCTGGTTAAGGTAAAAGTCGCGTCCATCTGTGGAACCGACCTTCACATCTACGAGTGGGATCGCTGGGCCCAGGGACGCATTCATCCTCCGCTCATTCCCGGACACGAATTCTGCGGCACCGTCGTCGCCTTCGGCGATGAAGTCACCAGCGTCAAAGAAGGAGACTTCGTCTCCGCCGAAATGCACGTGGCCTGCGGCAAGTGCGTGCAGTGCCGCACCGGCGAAGCTCACATCTGCCAGAGCGTAAGAATTATCGGCGTCGATACCAACGGAGCCTTCGCCGAGTACGTCGTCATCCCCGAATCGAATATCTGGAAACTCGATCCCGCCATCCCCGAAGAATACGCCTCCATCCTCGACCCGCTCGGCAACGCCGTCCACACCGTTCTAGCCGGAGAAATCGCCGCCAAAACCGTCGCTGTCACCGGATGCGGCCCCATCGGACTCTTCTCCATCGCCGTAGCGCGAGCCGTCGGCGCCTCGACGATTTTCGCAATCGAAGTCAACGAGCACCGCCGCAAACTCGCATCCAAAATGCACGCTGACTACGCCCTCGATCCGTCCAAAGAAGACGTTCGCGCCATCGTTGCCGAAAAAACCGGAGGCCTCGGCGTCGACGTCGTCCTCGAAATGGCCGGACATCCCGACGCCATTCGCACCGCCTTCGACATCGTCCGCCGTGGCGGCCGCATCTCTCTTCTCGGACTCACCTCAAAACCCATCCCGCTGAACTTCTCCGAAGACATCATCTTCAAAGGCATCACCATTCAAGGCATCAACGGACGCCGCATGTATCAGACCTGGTATCAGATGACCGCATTACTGAAGACCGGACGCCTCGACCTCCGCCCCGTAATCACCGACCACCTTCCGATGAAAGACTTCTCCAAAGCCATGGACCGCCTGAAAACTGGCCAAGCCAGCAAAATCCTGATCTACCCCACCCAAAACTGAGCCCGTGGCACTACCGATGTGGCGCGGGCGCCCCCACCCGTTGTTCTCGGTCTTCTTCTCCCTTCTAGGTTTTCCGGTCAGTAAATTTGCACTTAGTGTAATTTCCTGATTTCGACAGTTACTATGGAACTCAGGCCCACGTGGGTGTAATGTGCTGCCGTGAACTCAATGAAACCTGTAGTCGAGACATTGGGACGGATTCAGGCCTCCAGCGCGTTTGTCCTCGCGGCATTCGTGGCTGGGGTATTTGCTTTCGTGGCAGCCGTCGCGGGTGGCGTGATCGGAATCTATCTATACGACCGTGGCATGAGCAAGGGAAACGACGTGGCGGTGGGCATGATCGGGGCGTT
>Ga0302319_10026501_pt1 | contig 10203 bp, 10 predicted proteins | sample Bog_T0_2_FD_203319 | JGI IMG/M metagenome (GOLD analysis project Ga0302319, IMG submission 203319) | Peat permafrost microbial communities from Stordalen Mire near Abisko, Sweden - Bog_T0_2 | ecosystem: Environmental > Terrestrial > Soil > Wetlands > Peat | place: Sweden: Abisko, Stordalen Mire...
GAGCCGACCGGTTCGCCGGTCGCCAGATAACTCTCGACGATTTGACGAAAAATATCGCGCGAACGCTCATTGAGCTGGGCTAAGCCCGCATGCGGCGCGATCAGGCCGATCGGATCGTGGTGGGCCAAGGGGTACTCCTGAGAACTCACCCTAATCTGTCTATCTCGCAGGCCGGTGACAAGCGGGCATTCGACCCCAAACGGCGGTCAAAAGCCTTGCCGCTGCCCTTTCCCCCTCCTACAAGCACCGCGAGCCATCAATTCCGTTGAATTTTCGGAGGATTCCCATGCGGCCAAGCCGCCGTGCGCCCGATGAACTGCGCGCCGTGTCGCTGGAACGCGGCGTGGTCAAATATGCCGAGGGTTCCTGCATGGTCAAATTCGGCGATACCCATGTGCTGGTGACGGCGACGCTGGAGGAACGACTGCCGCCTTGGCTCAAGGGCCAGGGCCGCGGCTGGGTCACGGCCGAATACGGCATGCTGCCGCGCGCCACTCTGGAGCGTACCCGCCGCGAGGCCTCCGCCGGCAAGCAGAACGGCCGCACCGTCGAAATCCAGCGCCTGATCGGCCGCAGCTTGCGCGCCACCGTCGATCTCGAGGCGCTGGGCGAACGCCAGATCACGGTCGACTGCGACGTCATCCAGGCCGACGGCGGCACCCGCACCGCCTCGATCACCGGCGCCTGGGTCGCACTTGCCGATTGCATCGCGTGGATGAAGACCCGCAACATGATCAAGAGCAACAACGTGCTGCGCGACAATGTCGCGGCGATCTCCTGCGGCATCTATCAGGGCACCCCGGTGCTCGATCTCGATTACGCCGAGGATTCCGAGGCCGACACCGACGCCAATTTCGTCATGACGGGCGATGGCCGCATCATCGAGGTGCAGGGCACCGCGGAGAAAACCCCGTTCTCGCAGGACGAGTTCCTGGCGCTGATGGCGCTGGCACGCAAGGGCGTGGCGCGGCTGGTGGACTTGCAGAAAATGGCATTGGCGTGATTTCCGGATTCCGCTCCCTTTCGCGTAGACTGAAAAGCAAATGCATCGTCGAATCACCGGCCAGCTCGTGATCGCGACCCATAATCCCGGCAAACTCGCCGAGATGCGCGAACTGCTGGCACCCTACGGCGTCGAAGCGATCTCGGCGGCCGAGCTCGGCCTCGGCGAGCCCGACGAGGCCGGCGACAGTTTTGCCGCCAATGCGAGGATCAAGGCGATCGCCGCGGCCCAATCAGCACAACTGCCGGCGTTCGCCGACGATTCCGGCCTCGTGGTCGACGCGCTCGATGGCGCCCCCGGAATTTTCTCCGCGCGCTGGGCCGGGCCGTCCAAGGATTTCAACGCCGCGATGGCGCGGATCGAACGGCTGCTCGGGGAGCGCGGCGCGGCGGCGCCTTCGCAACGAAAGGCGCATTTCGTGTCCGCGCTCTGCGTCGCCTGGCCCGACCATCACCTCGAGGAAGTCGAGGCGCGCGCCGACGGAATTCTGGTATGGCCGCCGCGCGGCAGCGCCGGCTTCGGCTACGATCCGATGTTCCAGCCCGACGGTCACACCCGCACCTTCGGCGAGATGACCAGCCTCGAAAAGCACGGCCTGCCGCCCTTGGGGCTCGGCCTGTCGCACCGCGCCCGCGCCTTTGTCAAACTGGCGGAGATCTGCCTGTGAGCGGCGCGAAGAACCCCCACCCTGGCCCTCCCCCGCGAGCGGGAGAGGGAAAGCAAGGCGCCTTCGGCGTCTACGTGCACTGGCCGTTTTGCCTGTCGAAATGTCCGTATTGCGATTTCAACAGCCATGTCCGGCATGCGCCCATCGACGAAGAAAGATTCGCCCGCGCGTTTGCCCGCGAGATCGAGACCACGGCGGCGCGCACGCCGGGCCGTGAGGTCACCTCGATTTTTCTCGGCGGCGGCACGCCGTCGCTGATGCGGCCGCAAACCGTAGGCTCCATCCTGGACGCAATCGGCAAGCACTGGCGGGTGGCGCCGGGCGCGGAAGTCACGCTGGAGGCCAATCCGACCAGCGTCGAGGCCACGCGCTTCAAGGGCTATCGCTCTGCCGGCGTCAACCGGGTTTCGCTCGGCGTGCAGGCGCTGGACGACGGCTCGCTGAAGGCGCTGGGTCGGCTGCACAGCGCGCGCGAGGCGCTCGAGGCGGTCGCGATCGCGCGTGGCGCGTTCGATCGCTACTCGTTCGATTTGATCTACGCCCGCCCCGACCAGACGCCTGCGATGTGGGCGGATGAACTGAAGCTCGCGATCTCGGAAGCGGCCGAGCATCTGTCGCTCTATCAATTGACGATCGAGGAAGGCACGCCGTTTTTCGGGCTGCACCAGGCCGGCAAGCTGAAGACGCCGGATGAAGCCACCGCGCGCGCGCTTTATGACGTGACGCAGGAAGTCTGCGCGCAGCAGGGCTTGCCGGCCTACGAGATTTCCAATCACGCCCGCCAGGGCGCGGCGTGCCAGCATAACCTCGTCTACTGGCGCGGCGAGGAATATGCCGGCATCGGACCCGGCGCCCATGGCCGTCTCGATATCGACGGTGTCAGGCACGCCATCGCCACTGAAAAGCGCCCCGAGGCCTGGCTGATGCGGGTCGAAGCGTCAGGCCATGGCGTCATCACCGACGACCGCCTCAACAGCGAGGAGCGCGCCGACGAATTCCTGTTGATGGGGCTGCGGCTCGCCGAGGGCATCGATCCCAAACGCTATCAGGCGTTGTCAGGCCGCGCGCTCGATCCGAACCGGATTGCGATCCTGCGCGACGAGGGCGCCATCGTGGTCGATGACAGCGGCCGGCTGCGGGTGACGCAATCCGGATTTCCGGTGCTCGACGCCGTGGTGGCGGACTTGGCGGCGTGAGCATCTGTCGCCCCGGCGAACGCCGGGGCCCATAACCACAGGGTTTGGTTGTTGCTGAAGGAAGGCAACTTCTAGCTTGCCCGAACGAGAGGCCGCGGCGTATGGGCCCCGGCTCAAGGCCGGGGCGACGAGATATTAGGCCCCAAAACTCTTTGGCGAGCCGGCGACCGGGACGCCGCCGCCGGAGGTGACGCGCATCACCGCGAGGCCGCGCTCATTGGTGCCGTCGGCGCGGAAGCGAAACAGCCCGTCGATGCCGGCAAAGCCGGAGGCATTGGTCAGCACTTCGGGCGCGAAGCGCTGCGGCCCCTGCGTTCGCGCCAGTGCGGCGACCAGCGCCACCGCGTCATAGGCCAGCGTTGCGGTGCGCACCGGCTCGCCACCGAATTTGGCGCGGTAGCGGCCGGCGAAACCGCGGAAGCCGGAAGGATCCGGCGCGGCATAAAGCCCGCCCTGCAAGGCCGCGCTCGCGAACACGCGCGGATTGTCCCAAAGACCGGTGCCGAGCAGCTGGATGTTGCGCAGATTGGCCCCGGCCGCGGTCAGCGCATCGGCGATCGTCACCACGGAATCGCCGTCGTCGGCCAGAAACAGCGCGTCCGCCTGGCCGAGCGCCTGCGCCACCGTGCGCGCGGCCGCGGCGCGATCGGCACCGTATTTTTCGAATGCGGCGACGCGGCCGCCGCGGCGCCCCACCGCCTGCTTGAAACTCGCCTCCACCACATTGCCATAGGCATTGTCAGGCAAAAGGGCCGCAAACGATCGCTTGCCGGTCGAGGCGGCGTATTCGATGATGCGGTTGACGTCGGATTCCGGCAGGAAGCTGAGGAGATAGACGCCGCGCCCCGCGACGCTGGAATCGGTCGAGAACGCAATCACCGAGACGCCCCGCGCGCGCGTCAGCTGCGCGGTAGCCGGCACCGACAGCGCAAACAGCGGACCGAGAATGATCTCGGCGCCTTCGTCGAGCGCCTGCTGGGTGCCCGCTTGCGCGCCCTGCGGGTTGCCACCGTCATCCTTGATCAGGAGCTGGATATTCGGATTCTGGAACTCGGCCAGCGCCATCTCCGCCGCGTTCCTCATCGATTGCGCCGCAACGCCGGCATTGCCGGACGCCGACAGCGGCAGGATCAATCCGACCTTGACCTGCCCGGTGCCGACCGCCAGCGGCTGCTGCGGTGGCCCGGAGGGGCCGGCCGCCGGCTGCTGAGGACTGAACGGATTGGAGAACTGACTGAGGCTTTGCTGCACGCCGGCACAGGCCCCGAGCAGGGGCGCGCCCAGGATCAGGCCTACCGCCGTGCGCCGGGTGGCCCCGGAAGACGGAGTTTTGGGCAGATCCTCCGGATTTCGCGGCCCCACCATCGCATCTCTTCTCTTGACCGACCGGGATCGGCCAGGACGTCAGCCTCCGCGCAATCGGGAGGGTGGATTCAGGCATATTGTCGGCGAATAGTTAACCAAAACAAAAGGATTAAGGCCCTGCGGCATAGACGCCGGTTGCAGGGTTCCGTCTCCTCACCGCCGTGTCCCACGGCACCCCAGCCCAGCGCGATTTCGCGCCAGCCGGTATCCCCTTCGCCCGAAAACGCATCTACACTGCCATTATGCGCGCAAAAGCTGCTTCCATAAATACACCTGAAGGCGCGATCGGCCCCCCGGCGCGGACTTTTTCGATTGTAGGCCATGTCCTGACCGCGCCGAGGGCGGTGGCCGGCCTGCATCTGGTGGCCACGCCTATCGGCAATCTCGGCGACATCACCTTGCGCGCGCTGGAGACGCTCGCCGGCGTCGACATCATCGCCTGCGAGGATACCCGCATCACCCGCCGGCTGACCGAGCGCTACGCCATCTCGGCGCTTTTAAAGCCCTATCACGAACACAACGCCGCACTGGCGCGGCCAAAGATCCTGGAGAAGCTGGCGCAGGGCGCCTCGATCGCTTTGGTCTCCGACGCCGGCACGCCCCTGATCTCCGATCCCGGCTTCAAGCTGGTGCGCGAGGCCTGCGCGGCCGGCCATGCCGTGATCGCGCTGCCGGGGCCATCCTCGGTGCTGGCGGCGCTCGCGGTGGCAGCGCTTCCCACCGACCGGTTTTTCTTCGAAGGCTTTCTGCCGTCGAAGCAGACCGCGCGCCGGGCGCGGCTCGCCGAGTTGGCGCGGATCGAGGCGACCCTGGTGATGTTCGAATCCGGCAACCGCGTGCAGGACACGCTGGCCGATCTCAACGAGATCATGGGCATGCGCGATGCCGCGATCTGCCGCGAGATGACGAAGATGCATGAGGACATCAGGCGCGCCAAGGTTTCCGAACTGGCGCACGATGCCGCGACGCTGGAGACGCGCGGCGAATTCGTGCTGGTGATCGGTCCGCCGCAGGCCGATGCGAAGATCATGGCGGAGCACGACCTCGACGATCTCTTGCGGGCATCGCTCGCCCGCGACAGCCTCAAGGATGCGGTCGGGTATGCGGTCGAACTTTCAGGCCGGCCGCGCCGCGAGATCTATGCCCGCGCGCTGGAGCTCGCCCGGGAAGTCAGCGCGAAGGGCCACGATGGCCAAGAGTAACGTCACGACTGATGGCGCCGCATCGGACAAGCCGGCAAAACTCGCCTCGCCCGCCCGGGTCGCGGCGTTTCGCACCGGGCTATCCGCTGAAAGCCGCGCCGCCGCTTATCTGATGGCCAAAGGCTATCGCATCCTGGCAAAGCGTTTTCGCACGCCCCATGGTGAGATTGATCTGGTTGCGCGCAAGCGCAACCTGGTCGCCTTTGTCGAGGTCAAGGCCCGCCCCAGCCTCGATGAGGCCGCCTACGCGGTGACGCCGCGCCAGCAGGCGCGCATCATCGCCGCCGCCCAGGCCTGGCTGATGGCGCATCCTGAACACGAGAATTTCGAGCTGCGTTTCGACGCCATGCTGATTGCGCCCCGGCGATTGCCGCGCCATCTGTTAGCGGCGTTCGACGCCAGCACCTGACAGCTTCTTCAAACAGCGCCAACCCCGCGGACATCCCCATGAAATTGAACGTCGCCGTCCAGATGGACCCCATCGAGCGCATCAACATCCGCGGCGACTCGACCTTCGCACTGCTCCTGGAAGCGCAAAAGCGCGGCCACGGCCTGTCCTATTACACCCCCGACAAGCTGTCGCTGTTGTCGGAGCAACTGGTGGCGCCGGTGTCGATCCTTTCCGTGCGCGACGAGGCCGGCGATCATTTTACCCTCGGCGAGGCGCGGCGAGAGCCGCTGGCGCAATTCGACGTCATCCTGCTGCGGCAGGATCCGCCGTTCGATCTCGCTTACATCACGTCAACGCATTTTCTGGAGCGGCTGCATCCAAAAACGCTGGTCGTGAACAACCCGGCCAGCGTGCGCAACGCGCCGGAAAAGATCTTTGTGATGGATTTCCCGCAGCTGATGCCGCCGACGCTGATTTCGCGCGACCTCGACGAAATCAACGCCTTCCGCGACGAGCACGGCGCCGTGGTGATGAAGCCTCTGCACGGCCATGGCGGTGCCGCGGTGTTTCGTATCATGCCGCAGGACATGAATTTCGGCTCGCTGTTCGACATGTTCTCGGTGACGTTCAAGGAACCCTGGGTGATCCAGCGCTTCATTCCCGAGGTCAAGCACGGCGACAAGCGCATCATCCTGGTCGACGGCGAATTCGCCGGCGCCGTCAACCGCGTGCCGGCGCCCGACGACCTGCGCTCCAACATGGTACGCGGCGGCGCGGCGCAAGCCACCGAACTCAGCGACCGCGAGCGCGAAATCTGCGCGACGCTGGCGCCGCACCTGCGCGAGCGCGGCCTGCTGTTCGTCGGCATCGACGTCATCGACGGCAATCTCACCGAGATCAACGTCACCTCGCCAACGGGAATCCGCGCCATCGCGCGACTGGGCGGGCCGGATGTGGCGGCGAAAATCTGGGACGTGATCGAAGGCAAGCGGGGGTAGGGCCGCCGCTGCTATTGGCGGGCCCCCGGTCGGCGGCAACCTCTCAGCAATCAATGGAACCTGACCAACGGCGTCCGTGCCCTCGCGCGGCTGGCTTTGAGCATCATTGGAACGGCCCGGGATTTCGTCCGTTGGTTCGATACGGAGGACAGCCATGACGACGGAAAAGCGGGAAACGGTCAGCCTGATCGGCAGCGACAAGGTTGAGGATACGGCGGTCTACGGTGCCGATGGCGAAAAGATCGGTTCCATCGAGCGGGTCATGATCGAAAAAGTCAGCGGCCGGGTTTCCTATGCCGTGCTCAGCTTTGGCGGGTTCCTCGGGATCGGCGATGACTATTATCCGCTGCCGTGGCACTCGCTCAAATACAACGTCGAACTGGGCGGCTATCAGATCATGATCCCGATCGAGAAGATCCAGGGCGCGCCGAAATATGCGCGCAGCGGTACGTGGGATTGGGAGCGCGCGCAGGGCGTCGATGATTATTACGGCGTGATTCCGACCTGAACGGAATACGCGTTCGCGGGCGGAGCGCGCTGCATCCGGAAAAAGGATGACGACGGCAGCTTTGGGATGGCGCGCGTCCTTGAAGATCCCGGCTAGTCGCTGGGTGTCGACAGCAAGCCCCGATATTGATCCGCCGCGGCCTCCTCGACGGCGCCTCGCCTCGCCAGCTGCTCGATGCAATGCATGGCGAGACCGTGGGATTGGTAACAATAATGGGCAATCAGAGCGAGATGCTTGAGCTGTTCCACGTCCATGGCATCCGGCCTGGTGAAATCGCGAACGTAGACGACATCGGCTTCGACGAGCTGGTTCAGGGCCGCGTAGGGATCGCTGGCGAGCAGCGGCGCGATCATTCGCCTGTTGATCGCGGTAAATGCATGCGGCACGAAGCCGAGCTTGCGCAATTCCAGGTCAATGTCGCCAAAGGCCGGCTGGCCCTTGTAGAGAGCAACAAACGAGACCTCGGTCTGGGTCGCGACGGCTTGCGCCAAACGCCGCTGGCCGTGCTGAAAAACATTAAGTTCGGAACACTGGACGTCGATCTTCAAGAGATCGATGGCGTCGATCTCCCCGATATCGTCGAGGCGGCGCGTGCTGACCGGCACTTCGCTGACCACCTTTCCCCATTCGGAAAACATCGGGAAATGCCTCAGCGCATTTTCGTCGGGCTCCAGTAAACTCGTCATGCCCGGCGCGCGGCAAACCCTCAACAGGCCGTCTCGCCCATCGCCGACCGCACAGGCGAGATACAGTTCCAGATCGCTTTTCCTGGAATTCAACGCGGCCAGCGCCTCGGCTTGCGGCTCGAACCCGATCAGTCGGCAGAGGCGCTTTTGCAGCATCAGCTTGTAGGGCGGATTGCCGTCAATCGGGTTCGCCCCGATATCGACGACGCTTGTGATGCGATCCGGTCGGAGTAAAGCGGCCAATGATCCCGTGGCGGCAGTCATTGCAGTCCCTGTTTTTCGGCATCATACACCCCGCGTGTTGTCCTGAGGCAGCCGCTGCGGCGCATGCCGGGCGGATCATGCCTGCGTCCAAACCAGAGCTATGGTGCGGTAGCCGACTCGCGTAAGCGGTGGCACTGACACTACGCCACCGAGGAGCGACCGATTTGGCTGACCCAGAGGTTACTGCCGTATCCGGCGGCATCGTCTACGAGGACACCGGGGGCGCCGCGCCGCTGGTCTATTTCGACATCGTCGGCGCCTACGGCACCATGAGCGGCATGATCGAGCTCGAACTCGCCACCCGCATCCTGATCCCGCGGCCGGATGGCTCGACCGAAGTCAAATTCATCTCCTGCGGCCGGCTGCGCTGCAGCCCGAACGCCGCGATCAACCTGCGCAGCGGGATTGATTCGGCGCTGAAGCTGCAGGAGCCGCTACAGCCGGAGCCACCGGTGACGGCGCGGGAGATGAATTGAGACCGTTGCCGCAAAAAAGCCGGCTAGCTTGCCGCCATGTTCCCTTAATGTTCTTGTCGTCCCGGGAACTTTGAGTTACGCTAGACCCCCAGAGGGGCAGCATGGTCCAGCGCGTTTCCACCGTAGCCTTTGAGGGGATCGAGGCCCGCGCCGTCGACGTGCAGGTGCAGGTCGCGCCGGGCTTGCCGGCCTTCGCCATTGTCGGCCTGCCGGACAAGGCGGTATCGGAAGCCCGCGAGCGGGTGCGCTCGGCGCTGATCGCCTCGGGGCTGGCGCTGCCGGCGCGCCGGATCACGGTCAACCTCGCGCCCGCCGACCTGCCCAAGGAAGGCAGCCATTACGATCTCCCCATTGCGCTCGGGCTGATGGCGGCCATCGGCGCGATCCCGCCGGATGCGCTGTCGGGCTACACGGTGCTCGGTGAATTGGGCCTCGATGGTTCGATCGCGCCGGTCGCGGGCGTGCTGCCGGCGGCGATCGGGGCCAATTCGCGCGACGAGGGCCTGATCTGCCCCTCGGCCTGCGGCGCCGAGGCGGCCTGGGCCAGTCCCGATATCCAGATCGTGGCGGCGAATTCGCTGATCCAGATCGCCAACCATTTTCGCGGCACCCAAGTGCTGTCGCGGCCGCAGCCAAAAGTGCACGAGGCGCAGGCCGAGCGACTCGATCTGCGCGACATCAAGGGCCAGGAGAGCGCCAAGCGCGCGCTGGAGATCGCGGCCGCCGGCGGGCATCACCTTTTGATGATCGGCTCGCCCGGCGCGGGAAAATCGATGCTGGCGGCACGCTTGCCCTCGATCCTGCCGCCGCTGTCGCCGTCCGAATTGCTGGAAGTGTCGATGATCGCATCCGTCGCCGGCGAAATCCGCGACGGCGCGCTGACGGCGAAGCGCCCGTTCCGCAGCCCCCATCATTCCGCCAGCATGGCGGCGCTCACCGGCGGCGGCATGCGGGCAAAACCCGGCGAGATCTCGCTGGCGCATCAGGGCGTGCTATTCCTCGACGAACTGCCGGAGTTCGATCCGCGGGTGCTGGATTCGCTGCGCCAGCCGCTCGAAAACGGCGAGGTCGCGGTCAGCAGAGCCAACCACCGCGTCACCTATCCGGCGCGCTTCATGCTGGTGGCGGCGATGAATCCCTGCCGCTGCGGCCACGCCTATGAGCCGGGTTACGCCTGCAAGCGCGGACGGATCGACCGCTGCACGTCCGATTATCAGGCGCGCATCTCGGGCCCGCTGATGGACCGCATCGACCTGCGCATCGAGGTCCCGGCGGTAACTGCCGCCGATCTGATCCTGCCGCCGCCGGCGGAGGGATCGGCTGAGGTGGCGGCGCGCGTCGCCGCCGCGCGCGACATTCAGCTGGCGCGTTATGCCGCGGCCGGCTTGCCACACATCCGCACCAATGCCGAAGCGCCGGCATCGGTGCTGGAGACGATCGCGCAGCC
>Ga0302319_10026503_pt1 | contig 10202 bp, 8 predicted proteins | sample Bog_T0_2_FD_203319 | JGI IMG/M metagenome (GOLD analysis project Ga0302319, IMG submission 203319) | Peat permafrost microbial communities from Stordalen Mire near Abisko, Sweden - Bog_T0_2 | ecosystem: Environmental > Terrestrial > Soil > Wetlands > Peat | place: Sweden: Abisko, Stordalen Mire...
CCGTTGAATTGCCAGCCCGCACCGGACCCAAAATCCGGCGTGACCTGCGCCGTGGTGGCAATGAAACTGCCGCCCACTTTGATCATGGAGTTGGGCCCAAAATAAAAGCCGTTCGCATTCTCAAGGATCACCGTGCCATTGGCTTTCAAGCCGCCGAAAATTTGCGAGGGGTTGGCGCTGCCAATGACGTTGAGAACGATCGAATTTGCCGATGGTTGAAAAAAGGAAGTGGTCTCGCCCACGCCAATGTTAAAGCTTTGCCAGTTCAATATCGCCGTCTGGCTGACCGTGATGTTGAGCTGCGAACCGAGTTGTTGCGCCGTGGCGCTCCCCGCCACCACTCCCATGCCCGTGGGATTGGCGAACAGCCGGTTTTGACGCAACAGCGCCACCAGCGCGAGAAATACACAAAGCCATTTCCGGCTGCCTCGCGTCCTTCGGAATGAATGTCTGGCTTTCATAGGTTCTTAAAATTGTGCTCCGACTGTAAAATAGGCCTGAAGTTCGCCCTCACCGGTGGTCGGCGTGTTCAACAGTGCCCAGGCGAGCGAGAGGCGGGCATCAAAACTTTCCCCCACGTTCAGCAGGAAGCCCAAGCCGGTGCCCCATTGGGTATAGGTAAAACTTGAATTAACGCCGGGGCTGACAGGCCGGTCAATCAAAATGGCCTGGCCGTAATCCATGAACACCGAGCAGCGGAGCTGTGCCGGCACATCGCCGGACCGGCTGGGGAAAGTCCCCACCCCAATGGCCGGGGCGCGCAGGTCAAACATGGCCCGCCAGCCGTCGTCGCCGTAAATTTCACCCTGCTGATAACCGCGCACACCGCCCGTGCCGCCGAGGGCAAACTGCTCATTGTTAATCAAGGGCGCACTCGCCCACTGGCCGGCGACGTTGACCAGCGCCGACCACCCGTAAAAAAGCTTTTGCTCGCGCGCAATGCCGCCATTGATGGTGGTGTAATTCCCGCCCGCATCGGGCGCGCCGGCCACGACCGAAAAGTTGGTGCGGGCGGAGGCCAGGGCCTCGAGAAAAAGGCTTTGCGAATAGCTGAAGGCGAAGCTGCCCCATTTGTCGGGCCGCGACGCCGACCAGCCAAAGGAAAGGGGGATATAGTTGAGTTCCTCGCGGTTGTTCGAGGCCAGCGTGATGGTTTTGTTGGTCAACAACACTGGATTTCCGAAGGTGTTCAGCGCATACAACGAGAAAAACGTCAAGTTCGTGGAGAAGGTCGGTGCTTCATAGGATTTAAAATCGGCGCCAAACGAAAAGGACGAACGCACACTGGCGAAAATGGGCAGGGGGAAGTTGAATTTCCCGCCCACATTATTATTGTAGGTAAAGGTTTGTTCCGAGGACTGCGAGCGGATGCCCGCGAGCGTATTCGTGAAAATGACCGCCAGCGGCCCGTAACGCACCGGCGTGGCTGAGGCGGAACGCGAGGCGTAGATCGTAAGATCCGGATGGCCCGAAGGCGGGGGCAGGCTGAACTGGTGCGTGATTTCATCATAACCAAATGTGGCTGGCTGCTGCTCAAGCTCTTCGCGCTGGCCATGGCCGAAATTCAGCGGCAGGCGGTAGTACCCGCTGTAACTTGTGATCAACGGCAGATCATAAAAACCGTTGACGCTGCCCGCGGGTTTGTACGCCTGCGGCGAAAAATTGTAGTCAAATCCAATTTGATTTTCGTACTGCCAGAGGTTGTCATACTGCACCGCGGTGTCCAGGCGCAGCAGGGGTGTGTCGGGTTGGGACTTGTCGTTGATCTCCACCCGTCCGTGCAGCGGCAACTGGTCCTTTACCTTCAGGGTCAGTTCCGTGGTGCCGGGGTCAGGGCCGGGGGCGACGACCGGATAGATCTGGCGGTCGCGATTGGCATTCGCCTGGTCCAGTTCTGGCTGGAACCATTTTGAGTTGAGCAAAATATTGGTCGTCAGGCTGGGCAGGGCGCGCCGGACATTGTTGTCGCTGAAATAATGGTTGCCAGTGATGTCAATCTTGCTCAACCGGCCCTCGACAACCTTGACCTGCACTACTCCGTTGGTCAGCTTCTGCGGCGGCAGGGTGACACTGATGGTGGGATAACCGAGGTCGCGATAACGCGTCTGCAACTGGACCAAGCCCTCACGCAGGCGCGGAAAATTCACGTTGGTGCCGGTGTAATTGGTCAACATGCCAAAATTGTCGGGCATAAAAACCGTGTTGCCGTTCACCTGATAGCCACGGATGTCCATGGGCGCACCATTTGGCGGCGCGTTGGTAACTATGGGCAATGGCGCGGCAAAGAGGTCTTCAATTACGGCCGGAGAGTTGGTCTCATCCGCCGTGCAATCGAAAACTTTCACCGATGTCATTACTGCCACCAATATGGACCGAACTTTCATTCGCTGTGGTTGTCCTCTCGACGAATCTTCATTTTCAAACGGCAGGCCCGGTTTTTGCCGGACCTGCCGCAGGCCTGGGCTTTAATTCTGGCGCGGACTTTTAATGGGTGCTGACGCGGAAAAACTGTACGTTGCCGTTGTTGGTATGAACGATGGTGTTGACCCTGCCGTTGCCCACCAGCGAATTGGGATCCACCGGCCAATTGGTAACGGCCCCTGCCAAATTATTGGTGTAAACCACTGCATAAGTGTTGCCCACCGTGGTGGTAAACTGAACGGCGCTCAGATTGCCCGCGACGCTCACGCCGGTGACGGTTGACGCGCGAGGCCCGGCCACAAACGTCAGCACGCCGTTGGTCGTGAAGTAGAAGGTGCCGACCAGCGTGTCCGGCGGCGAATTGGGATAGATCGTGGTGGGCGAGATGGTCCAGAAATCGAGGAAGCCGGGGATGCCCTGCTGGACCTGGAAAGGCACATTGCCACCCAATTGTGGAATGCCATTGAAATGGCCATTGGACACAATCGAGTCGTAGGAGGACGAGGCGTACTGTCCACCGGTATCAATCGAATAGGAATTGGTCCCCGCGGTGGGGATGGCCAGTGGATACAGCGTGCGCGTGCCGACGCCGTTGATGACACTGCTCAGTGTTTCTGCGGCCTGGGAACTGATATTATAGGCCGTGGTGTTTGGCTCCGCGCTGGTCAACCAGTTGGTTGTGCCGCTGGTCGCCAGCAGCACGACGTCCAAATTATTGTTGAGCGTGCCAAACGTCGTGGTGACCAGGCTAAGGTTCCAACCCGTGACCGTGGTGGTATAACCATTCCTGTGGCCCAGAAAGTTGGTGACACTGCCGATGTCGAATTCGACGTCTTGCGAGCCATTGCGAAAGACGAGCAATACGTCGCCGCTGTTGTAAGTCCATGCCTGCGCCGGTCGTGCGGCCAGCAGCGACAGCGCGGCCAGTAATAATAAAAGGATATTTTTCATACGTAGGTATGCTTAAAAGGCAGGTAACTTCAGTAGCCCGGCAGCGGGGTGATCGGTCCGCCGTCATAAGCCCGGGACACTCGCAGCGCAAAATTGGGAATGAAAAGATTGGTGAACACAGGGGACGTGGTCTCGAAGGTGGCGTTGGTGACGGAACCATAAAAGACATCCAAAACCGCCTGTTGCGCCGCCGTAGGTGCGCCTGCATTGGGGGCGGTGATGAAATAATAGTTCTCATAGCCCCAGAGGGAGTAGCTGCCGTTGATGACGTTAGTGGGGGAATAGCTTACGCCATCAATCGCGATGGCACCCAGTCCCGTTTTAATGTTTTGGACCGCCACGGTGCCAATGGAGTTGGTGAGGGCCAGGACGTTGGCGGCCACCGCGCCGCCCGAAGACAAGCCGGGATCGGCGCTGCTATCTTGAACGGGCAGCCCGGACGCATTGGTGGCGTAGGTTTCGATGTACGCGGAGTTGAAAATATTCAGGTCAATTTCCGTGCGAACCGCGGCCTCGCTGTTGCGGCCAACGAAATAGACCACGTTGGTGCTCGTGCCGCCGTAAAATGTCGCCGGGTTCAACGAGGTTTCCAAAGACACCGCCTGCCGGGAGGTAAGATTGGTGATGGCAGTGACCACCGGGTAGTTCGTGTTGCGGACGAAAACCAAGGGCACCACATAGGTCGGGTAGGCGGTGAGGTTTGCCGCCACTGAACTAATTCCAACTGCATCGGGCGAAGTGGCGGAGTCCACAAAGGTGGGCACCACGGGCGTGCCCAGGTAATTGGTGTCGCCCGGTCCGGGGCTCTGGTTGACCAAGGACTGCAGGCCGGCGTTGGCAACATTGATATCAAAGGTGATGGTGCCATAGCCGGACAACAACGGATTCCCGCTGGTGCCCTGGAATCGGCGCACCGTCGAGGAAGAGCCGCCGCCGTAAACGGTCAAGGTGCCGCCGGCAAACAGGTTCGTGGCGCGATCATAAAGCACGCTCTGGCTGGCACTGCCGCCCTCGATAAAAATGGAGACGGCCGCGTGCAAGTCGGGGGTGGAAGCCAGCGCGGCAAAGGCTGCGCCCAAGGCAAGGTATTTTTTCAGACTGGATGTTTTCATTGTTTCAATATTTGGTTTTGTTCGTTTGAGCGCTTCCGGTGGGCCGGTCAGTCCTCGGTAAATGGTTGCTTGGTATGGCCTCGCTTTTGTTGCGTCGGTAAATCATTTGGCTGCCAGCAGGGAGTTGATGTCGTCAGACTCGGCATTAACGTCGGCAAACAGCCACGTGGAGAGATAGCGTTCGGAAGACGAAGGAACGACAGCGACAACGATTTTGCCCGCGTTTTGCGGGCGCTTGGCGATTTGCAACGCCGCCCAGACAATGGCGCCGCTCGAAACGCCGATGGGAATCCCGTCAAGCTGGTTCACTTCCTTCGAGATCGGGCCGGAGTCCTCCTCCGCCACTTGAATGGTCTCATCCAGGATTTTGGTGTTGAGGTTGGCCGGAATGAATCCCGCGCCAATGCCCTGCAATTTGTGCGGCCCCGGTTGTCCGCCGGAAATCACCGGCGACCGGGACGGCTCCACCGCCACGGCCTTGAAACTGGGTTTCAACTTTTTAATCACCTCGGCCACCCCGGTAATGGTGCCGCCGGTCCCAACGCCCGCGACCACAAAATCCACCTTCCCGTCCGTGTCGCGCCAGATTTCCTCGGCGGTGGTCTTGCGGTGGATTTCGGGATTCGAGGGGTTGCTGAACTGCTGGAGGATGACACTATTCGGGATTTGTTTGTGCAATTCCTCGGCCCTGGCAATCGCCCCTTTCATGCCCTTGGCGCCTTCGGTCAAAATCAATTTTGCGCCCAGTATTTTTAAAAGCTTGCGGCGTTCGAGGCTCATGGTTTCAGGCATCGTCAAAACCAGTTGCAAACCCCTGGCCGCCGCGACGAATGCCAGCGCAATCCCCGTGTTGCCGCTGGTCGGTTCGATCAGGACCGTATCCGCGCCAATCGCCCCGGATTTGAGCGCGTCTTCAATCATCGCCACGCCGATGCGGTCCTTGACGCTGGAGAGCGGGTTGAAAAATTCGAGTTTCAACAACACCTCGGCGAGTGCGCCGTGCTTTTTGGCCGTGCGGTTCAGCCGAACGAGCGGTGTATTGCCAATAGTTTCGGTGATGTCATTGTAAATGCGCGACATGGTCGTTTATGTTTTGTGATGTTGATGGATTTGATCGAAAATACCTCCGTCGGCAAAATGGATCTTCTGGGCCTTTTCCCAACTGCCGGCAATTCCATCCACCGTGAGCAGTTCTACGGGTTTGTAACGGGTGGAATAGCGGGTCAGGATGGCCTCGCTTTTGGGACGGAAAAAATGTTGCGCCGCCAGTTCCTGCCCCGCGTCGCTGTAAAGATATTCCAAATAGGCCCGCGAAACCGCTTCGGTGTGGTGCCGCCGGACCTGGTAATCCACCCAGACAACGGGTTTTTCCGCCAGGATGCTCACCGGCGGGAGCACCACCTGAAGGTGGTTGGTGGGAAACTGCTTTTGCACCAGGGCCGCCTCATTTTCAAAGGTCAGCAAAACATCGCCGATGCGGTAGTTCACAAAGGTCGTCGTCGCGCGGCGTCCGCCGGTGTCGAGGATGGGCGCGTTGGCAAACAACCTTTTTACAAAGTCCCGTGCCTGCTTCTCGTCACCGGCGGATTTCTTCAGCGCGTATCCCCAGGCCGCCAAATAGCTGTATCGTCCGTTGTCCGACGTCTTGGGATTGGGGACCACGATGGTGATATTGGTTCGAACCAAGTCATCCCAATTTCGGATGTTTTTCGGGTTGCCGGCGCGAACGACGAACACGATCGTCGAGGTGTACGGCACGCTTTTGTTCGGAAGCCGCGCCGCCCAATTGGCCGGAATCAATTTCCCAACCGTGTGCAGCGCATCAATGTCCGACGTCCGGTTTACCGTCACCACATCTGCTTGCAGTCCGTCGAGAATTGACTGGGCTGGTTCGCTTGAACTGGCCGGGGATTGGCTGACGGTCACCACGTCGCCCGTTTTTTCCTTCCAATAAGCGGCGAACTGTTGGTTGAAGTCCTGATAATATTCGCCGGTTACGTCGTCAGAAATGCTGAGAATTTTTACGTCCGCCGCAAAGGCAGTTCCCGCAGTCGCCAGCCAGCCAAAGGCGAGGAGGACGCAGAAAATGTTTGGAATCCTGTTCCGCATGGATGATGTACGTGTTTGTTTTCATGGGAACTTCCGGTGGTCCGGTCAGCGCCTTTCGGGACTTTTTGATTGTTAGTTTTACTTTATGGTTTTTCAGCTTTATCCAGCCGCACCCGCTCGGTTTTCTCAATTTGGATGACTCGGGAATCGTGAACGACGATTTCCACCACGCCGTAGCGCAGCGATTTGACGTGCTGGACAACCAGTTCCAGCCATTTCAAATCACTCGTTGCGGCCACCGGTACTTTTTCTTGATTCTGAAGCATATATATAACGATTCATTTTGTCGTTGTTTGGCTCAAAAAAAATCTGTTTTCCCTTTAAAACATTTAGCCAACTAATCATGGAAACCTATGTGTTTCGCTAAACAACGATATGTTTAGTCGTATATTTGTGCATTTTGCCATTTTTGTCAAGGGGTTTCTGGAATTAATAAAAAGCAGGTGCGTAGTCCGCCTCAAGCCTTGCGATTCCAAGGCAGTTTCAGGAGCAAAAGTCCCATGCCGCAAAAATCTGTGACGCCGGCAAACACGAGGCCCGCGCCAACGAACGCCGACAGGCCAAAGAATCCGCGATGAACGAACCACCCCAGCAGCACGCAGATACAAACCAACGAACCTGCCGCAATCCGCACCTGCCGCTCCAGGCTGATAACCTTGCTCTGGCCACGCGTCACCGGAAGACGTGCATCAATCCATGCCAGCGTGCCGCCGGCAACAACCACGGGCTGGCTGTAACCCTGCCGGGCAAATTTATCCGCCGCCTTGGCCGCGCGCTGTCCGCTGCGGCAAAGAAGATAAACCGGCTGGTCTTTCTGAAATTGCAATTGGTCCGGCTGCAAGTCGTCGAGTGGAACATTCCGCGCCTGCGGGACATGGACTTCGGCAAATTCAACCGGCGACCGCACGTCGAGCAGGGGTAAACCCGGCTGGGCGGCGAGCAGGTTTTGGAGTTCGATGGGTGAAATGGTATTCATAGTTTTAGCTGCGCTTCAGGGACCGCAAGGCGCCAATGAGCGTGTCAATTTCCTCCCGGGTGTTGTAAAACGCAAGTGAGGGACGCACGCTGCTCTCCAATCCGAAATGACGGATGGCCGGCTGGGCGCAGTGGTGCCCGGCGCGGACGGCGATGCCGTGTTTGTCGAGATGACGCGCAATGCTGTCGTTGGGCACGCCGGGAATGACGAACGCCATGACACTCGCCTTGTTCGCCGCCGTGCCGATGGGCCGCAGGCCGGGAATTGTCGCGAGCGCCTGGGTGCCATATTCCAGCAGCGCGTGTTCGTAGGCGGCCAGCGCCGGGAGGCCCAGCTTAAACAAATAGTCAATCGCCGAGCCGAGCCCGACCACGCCGGCGATGTCCGGCGTGCCGGCCTCGAATTTTTCCGGCGCGTGCTGGTAAATGGTTTTCTCAAAACGGACGTCCTTGATCATGTGTCCGCCGCCCTGCCACGGCGGCATGGCTTCAAGCAATGGCGCCTTGCCGTAAAGAGCCCCGATGCCGGTGGGCGCAAAGACCTTGTGTCCGGAGAACACATAAAAATCCGCATCCAACGCGGTCACGTTTACCGGGAGGTGCGGCGCGGATTGCGCGCCATCCACCAGCACCGGCACGCCGCGTGCATGGGCCAGCGCGATGATTTGCTCGACCGGATTGATCGTGCCGAGCGAATTGGAGACATGCGAGACGGAAACAAATTTTGTCCGTGGGCCAAGCAGCTTCACATATTTATCTAAAACCAACTCGCCGCGATCGTTGATCGGGATGACCCGCACGGTGGCGCCGACCTGCCCGGCGAGCAGTTGCCAGGGTACGATGTTGGCGTGGTGTTCCAGTTCGCTGACGATGATTTCATCACCCGCGCCGATGTGTTGGCGGCCATAGCTTTGTGCAACCAGATTGATGGCTTCAGTCGTGCCCCGGACAAAAACGATTTCCTTGGCATCGGCCGCCCCAAGAAATTTGCGCACCTTTTCGCGGCCGGCCTCGAACAACTCCGTCGAGCGCGCCGCGAGCGCATGCGCAGCACGATGGATGTTCGAATTGTCACGGCTGTAAAAATGCGAGGTGGCGTCAATCACGGCCTGGGGCTTGTGCGTGGTCGCTGCGTTGTCGAGCCAGACCAGCGGCTTGCCATTGACGAACTGGTGCAGCGCGGGAAAATCACGGCGCACGCCCTCGATGTCGAATTGCGGGACTGGCGCGGCAGTTTTGGGATAAGACTGGCAGGCCAGGGGCGACTTGCCGGAAACGTCACCACTGCGCAGGAAATAATATTCCGGCGTGACGGCCGATTCCGCTCCGGGCGCACCCGCGAGCGGATTGTTGTTTGTGGTTTTCGCGTCCCGCCTGGTGCCCTGCGGCTGATACGCGTTGCCACAGCGCGGTTCGCCAAACGCATAAGTGTCCCCGGAATCCGGCGCATGCGCGCCCGACGAAGTTTTTTCCGGGTCGGCCAATTTCGGCGCGGCCGGTTGCGCGCTGGGATGAACCGGCGGCACGGCGGAGCCCGCTTCAGAGGTGGAAACGTCCGACAGACTGGCAATTCCGGGAATTTCGGCAGGTCCAGACGGCTTCGCGGTGGTCTGTGCCCCACGGCTAAGCCCTGAAAACGCCTCGGCCACCAGCCGGGCTACCAGATCACTGTGTACCGCCTCGCTGGCCGGGGGCTCGGCACCGGCGAGAGCCGTCTCATTATTTGGTGCTGTAGTCATAATAATGGCTCACCACGACATTATCCAGGCGGGCAATGGCATCGGTGGTCAGCACGCTGGCGGAGAAATAACGGGTGACGAGATGCGACGCGATGGAGTTTTCGTTTGTGCCCATGTACCGGACGGACAAGCCGGGTTCCACTTCACCGGTGACGCCGGTCTTCTGCAAACCAACCACGCCCTGCTCTGCTTCGCCCACGCGCAGCAGCAAGATGCTTGAAATGTTGTTTTTGATTTCGAGCTTGTTGCTCGGAATCAGCGGCACTCCCCGCCAGGTGATAAATGGGGTCCCGAACAAATGAACCGTGGGCGGCGGCACACCGCGGCGCGTGCATTCGCGGCCAAACGCAATGATTGCCCTCGGATGCGCCAGAAAAAAAGCGGGCTTCTTCCAGACGAGCGTAAGCAATTCGTCCAGATCATCCGGCGTGGGGGCGCCCTGGCGCGTCTTGATGGTTTGAGACGAATCAACTTCTTTGAGCAGGCCGAAATCGGGATTGTTAACCAGCTCCCATTCCTCTTTTTCCTTCACCGCCTCAACCGTGAGACGGATTTGTTCGCGAAGCTGGTCAATTTTATTGCTATAGAGATCCGTCACGCGGGTGTGCGTCCGCAGGACTGTTTGAATCGTGCTTAAATGGTACTCGCGGGGGTCTTCGTCGTAATCCACGAACGTCGTCGGCAATTTCGGCTCGCCGCTCTCCACGGTGAGCAGGTCCACCTTGACTTCGCCAAATTCATTTGCGGGTCTTCCCTTCACGGCCTTGGCCACACGGTTGACGCGAAAGACGCCGCCGTCCACATCCACCCACGGCAGCAGCTTGTGCAACCACCGCGGCGTGATCTCGGTATATTGCGGGACGGTGACGGTGGCGGTGGCGAGGTTGCGCGCGGC
>Ga0302319_10026504_pt1 | contig 10202 bp, 7 predicted proteins | sample Bog_T0_2_FD_203319 | JGI IMG/M metagenome (GOLD analysis project Ga0302319, IMG submission 203319) | Peat permafrost microbial communities from Stordalen Mire near Abisko, Sweden - Bog_T0_2 | ecosystem: Environmental > Terrestrial > Soil > Wetlands > Peat | place: Sweden: Abisko, Stordalen Mire...
AGCCGACCGTGTCATCGGGGCAGAGATTGAGACCCTGCAGCGCGAAACCTTTGGCTACTTCGAGCACGAAGTAAATTCCGTCAACGGTCTTGTGATCGACAAGACGGTGGAAGATTCCCCCGCCAGTATCGCTGCCACGGGCTTCGCCCTCGCAGCCTACCCGGTCGGAGTCGAACGCGGATTCATCTCACGGGCTGCAGCCGTCCAGCGGACGTTAAGCACGCTGCGTTTCTTCTGGACTAGTCCACAAGGTCCGCAACACGACGCTACCGGTTATGAAGGCTTTTATTATCATTTCTTGGACATGCATACCGGACGCCGCGCAGGGCACTGCGAGCTGTCGACGGTAGACAGCGCATTCTTGCTCGCGGGGATGTTGACGGCTGCTGCGTATTTCGATGCGGGCACCGACGATGAGCAGGAAATTCGCACCCTTGCGGACGCGCTCTATCGACGCGCCAATTGGCCATGGGCGCAGAATAAGGGTGTGACGTTGACCCACGGGTGGAATCCCGAGAGCGGGTTCCTGCAGTATCGTTGGGAAGGCTATGACGAAGCGCTTCTCCTTTACATGCTGGCGCTCGGCTCGCCGACTTATCCGCTGGCGGGGGAGGGATTTGCCGCGTGGTGCTCGACGTATCAGTGGAAAAACCAGTACGGCTACGACTATCTTTACGCGGGATCGTTTTTCACGCATCAGCTCTCGCATATATGGATTGACTTTCGCGGAATCCAGGATGAGTTCATGCGGGGCAAGGGAATCGACTATTTCGAGAACACTCGCCGCGCGACGTACGTACAACAACGGTATGCGATCGAGAATCCCCTCAAGTTCAATGGCTACGGGCCCAACTGCTGGGGGATCACAGCGAGTGACGGCCCTGGGCCCGATACCATCAAGATAGACGGTGTCGAGCGGCAGTTTTTCGATTACATCGCGCGTGGAGTTCCGTTTGGGCCAGATGATGGAACCATAGCGCCTTGGGCAGTCGTAGCCTCGCTACCGTTTGCGCCCGACATCGTGCTGCCGTCGACCGAGTATTTTATTCGTGAGCTCAAACTGAAATCCGACAATCCCTATGGATTCAAGGCGACTTTTAACGCGACGTATCCGGCAAAGACCGGCAATCCTTGCGGCTGGGTGTCGCCATGGCACTACGGGCTCAACCAAGGGCCGCTCGTGCTGATGATCGAGAACTATCGGAGCGAGCTGTTGTGGCGGTTGACGCGGCGGTCCCCCTACATCGTCAGCGGCCTGCGAAGAGCGGGGTTTGACGGGGGGTGGCTTCAGGAGCCCTCGCATGCGTACCCTCCGGAGACGGAGACGGGGACAGTGCAAAGCGCGTGTCTTAGCGACGCACACGCGTCTGCGTTGACGCACCGATGAGGTGGATCGCGTGCGTCGACGCCGAGCGCGCGATGAACGAGCGTTTTCGCCAAGCATCATGGCGACCCGGCCGAGGCGACTTGGCCGCGCGCGCAGCGCGCCGGAATACTGACCGCACGGCTGCACAATCGCCGCGCGATCTCAGGTTGCGTTCGGCAGCGTACAGACGCGACGTATCGACTCCAGCATGCTTAAGAGCGCTGGATCAGAAACTTTGCGTCGACGCTGTCTCCTCTGGGAGAGGAGTGTCGAATAGGAGACGGCGTAAACGAGGATTCTCGAATCCGCTCTAAAGAAACGCAGTAAATTTCTGCTGATGGCGTCCCGAGGTACTACGTTAGAGCCGCAGTTGTGTGCGCGCTATGCGTCAGGGAGAAGCCGATGTCGAGTCCGAGCGACGAGGGCGTAGCTAATTCGTCGAGTCCGGCGACGCCCGTAAAACCCGCGAGCCCCGCAAGCTCGGCTCCCCCAGCGGCACCGGCGACTCCGGCGAGCCCACCCACTGCGGCGGCAAGCAAAACCTCTTCCTTCTTCGATCGGTACAAGACAGCTTTCATCGTTGGCGCTCTGATCCTGGCCGCTATCGCGGTGGGCTTTGAACTCGGTCGCATCGGGAGACACTCCGACAAGAACCAAACCCGATTGGTCTTGTATGGCAATGTCGATCTGCGCCAGGTAAATCTCTCGTTTAACGATAGCGAGCGCATCGCCGAGGTGTTGGTGCAGGAAGGTGACAAAGTTACGCGCGGACAGATTTTGGCCCGGTTGGATACGAGTCGGCTTCGCCCGGAAGCGGCGAGCGCCGCAGCAGTGCTAGAGGCGCAGCAGGCCGTTGTAGACAGACTCCATCACGGCAGCCGCCCGCAGGAAATCGCCCAGGCGCGGGCGAATGCTGCATCAGCCAAGGCAGACCAAGTCAACGCCGCGCAGCAATGGACGCGGCTCAAGGCGCTGACGACGCTCACCACCGGTCGCGCCATAAGCGAACAAGACCTCGATAGTGCGAAAGCGGCCATGGACTCCGCGCAGGCGCACCTGGAAGTTGCGGAAAAAGGCCTCGATATGTCCAAGATTGGGCCCAGGAAGGAGGACATCGCTCAAGGGGAGGCGCAACTGCGCGCCAATGCCTCCCAACTGCAACTGCTGCTTCGCCAATTAGCCGATGCCGAACTCGCTGCTCCGTGCGATGCCGTGGTGCGTTCCAGGCTCTTGGAGGCCGGCGAGATGGCCACCCCGCAAAGGCCGGTTTTCAATTTAGGCATCGTGGACCCCAAGTGGGTCAGAGCGTATGTATCCGAATCCGAACTCGGGAACATTCACGCTGGGATGAGCGCGTCGGTCACTACTGATAGCTACCCCAATCGAGCGCTCTCGGGTTGGGTCGGTTTCATATCGTCGGTTGCCGAGTTCACACCGAAGGCGGTCCAAACCACGGAATTGCGCTCGAGTCTCGTCTATGAAATTCGCGTTTTCGTGCGCGACCCGCAGGACGAAATGCGGCTAGGTATGCCGGCCACCGTACTTCTCGAGTTAGATCCGGGCGCGCGGACCTAGCCTTCAGTAAGGTGCCCTGCCTATGTCGTGGACGACGATCCTCGGAAGAGTTGCGATAGTAGGCATTGCCGGTGGGGCCGGTTGCGTCGTCGGCCCGGACTACCATCCCACCGCCGCGAATGCGCCCGCCGCATGGGTCTCTCCCGCAGACGATAAGGTCACTGACCGCGCCGCCACGCCCTCATCCTGGTGGGCCTCATTTAACGATGTAGAGCTTGACTCCCTCATCCAGCGAGCCGCCCGATCGAATCTAGATTTGCGCCTGGCCGAAGCCCGGCTGCGGCAGGCTCGAGCAGTTCGAGGCGGCAGCGCAGCCGAACTCGCGCCTGAGATCGACGCCTCCGGATCCGCTTTGCGACAACTGCAGAGCAAGAACCAGCCGTTCTTTGGGGCGCTGCCATTGCCGCCAAACTTCCCGTTCGAATACAACGTTTATCAAGTCGGCTTCGACGCCTCATGGGAAATTGATTTGTTCGGCGGCAAACGCCGCGCGCTGGAAGCGGCCACCGCGGATTGGCAAGGAGCGGCCGAGGCTCGCAACGATGCGATGCTGAGCTTGTTAGCCGAGGTGGCTCGCAATTACGTGGAATTGAGGGGTAGTCAACAGCGCTTGGAAATAGCGCACCGCGACCTTACGCTTCAGCAGGAAGAGATGGAACTCACGCGCACTCGCTATCAAGGCGGGATCGCGACCGAACTGGATGTCACACGCGACTCAGCCTTGCTTGCCGCCCAGCAGGCGGTAATTCCGCCGCTCGAAACCTCGATGCGGGCGGCCATGTATGCGCTCGCGGTCCTGTTGGGGCAGCCACCTGGCGACCTGGTAGCCGAGCTTTCCCCGGTCGGCAGCGTGCCGCTGGCGCCGCCGCAGGTTCCGATCGGGTTGCCCTCGGACCTTCTGCGCCGCCGTCCGGACGTGCGGCGGGCGGAGCGGCAAATGGCGGCCGAGACGGCTCGTATCGGAGTTGTAAAAGCGGAGTGGTTCCCAAAGATCTCACTCACCGGGGACGCCGGGATCGAAAGTGTATCCTTAAGCAACTGGCTCAACCCCAGCAGCCGATTCTGGTCGATTGGCCCGAGTGTGCAATGGAATGCGCTGGATTTTGGCCGAGTACGTGCCCAAGTACGGGCGCAAACGGCCGTGCAAGAGGCGGCGCTTGCGACGTATCAGAAAGCTGTGCTGGTTTCCTTGCAAGAGGCCGAGAACGCTATCGTGGCGTACGCACAGGAGCAGAATCGGCACCGCGCGCTCGTCGACGAGGTAGCCGACAACCGACGCTCGCTCGATATGGCGAACAGCCTGTATGCCGCCGGACGTTCCAGTTTTCTCGACGTCCTCGATGGGCGCCGATCACTCTACCAATCGGACGATCTATTGGCGGCGAGCGACCAAGCCGTCTCGCTCGATCTCATCGCGCTCTACAAGGCGTTGGGCGGGGGGTGGGAGACGCTGCCACAGGCGCAGGCGTTTGCAACCGCCGCGGCGCCATGACGGCAAACGCGTCGATGCCAGCATTCCAGCTGGAGCATGTTCGCAAATGCTTTCGCCGCGAGACGGGCGAATCGGTGCTGGCGCTCGACGACATTTCCTTCTCGCTGCGCCAAGGCGGCCTCGCGGCGCTGGTTGGGCCGGACGGTGCGGGCAAAACGACGTTGATTCGTCTGCTGACCGGGCTCATGAAGGCCGATGGCGGGACCGTCAGGGTGCTGGGTATCGAGGCGGCCAAGGACCCGCAGGCTATCCAGTCGCGGATTTCGTATATGCCGCAGCAATTTGGCCTGTATGAGGATTTGACGGTCCGTGAAAACCTGGACCTTTATTCGGATATGCATGGGGTATCGTCGGGCGACAGGCGAACGCAATACGAGCGCCTGATGGCCATGACCGGTCTCGAGCCATTTCAAAAGCGGCTGGCCGGACAGTTATCTGGAGGAATGAAGCAGAAACTTGGGCTTGCGTGCACGCTAGTCCGATCCCCCGAATTGCTGCTCTTGGACGAACCGACGGTCGGGGTCGATCCGCTTTCCCGTCGCGAGCTGTGGCAAATCATCCGTCAACTGCTCAAGGGCGGTCTGACGGTCCTGCTCAGCAGCAGTAATCCCGACGAAGCTGAGACCTGCGACTCCGTCCTGGTGCTGAACGCAGGGAAGAAACTCATGGACGCACCGCCTGCGGATGTCAGTCGCTTGGCGCTCGGTCGCACCTTCATCGCGCAACCACCGGAGAGTATGAAAGCGCGGGACTTCCAGGCACGGCTCCTGGCCGACCCTAACGTCATCGATGCAGTGCCGGAATCGGGGCAGATCCGACTTGTTAGTCAGGCAAGCGCCGCTGGATCCGAGGCGCATCAGTTCGCGGGCGTCGCCGCCCGGTCTACGCCAGCCCGGTTCGGGGATGGATTCATGGTGCTTCTGCACCAAGCCGGAGGAGCCCATGCCGCCGAAAGCCAAGCCCCCCCGGCGCAAGAACCCGCGATTGGCGGCGCTTCAGACTCCATAGTCGAGGTGCGCGATCTCGTGCGACGCTTCGGCAAATTCGTCGCGGTCGATCGCGTGAGTTTCGTCGTCAAGCGTGGGGAGATCTTTGGTCTGCTCGGTCCGAACGGTGCCGGCAAAACCACTACATTTCGCATGCTCTGCGGACTCCTCCCGGCCTCAGGGGGTACGTTAACCGTTGCGGGTGTGGACGCGCGGCAGAACCAAGCCTCGGCGCGGCAGTCTCTGGGCTACGTCGCACAGAAGTTTTCCCTCTATGGACAATTGACCGTCGGTGAGAACTTAGGTTTCTTTGCCCGCGCGTATGGCCTGGAGGGCGACAAGAAGCGCGAGCGCATCGCCTGGGCCTTGAGCCAATTCAAACTTGAACCCTTCGCCCGTTTGCCAAGTGGACAATTGCCAGGTGGCTTCAAGCAGCGTTTGGCCATGGCCGCAGCGCTCCTGCATCGGCCGCAGATTCTGTTCCTGGACGAACCGACCAGCGGTGCCGATCCATTTGCTCGCCGCGAATTTTGGCAGCGCATCACTGCGCTGGCCGCCGGCGGGGTGACGGTGATCGTGACCACGCATTTCATGGAGGAGGCGGAGTATTGCGATCGCGCCCTGATTCTCGCCGACGGCAAGGTGCTCGCTCAAGGATCCCCGGCGGAATTGCGTGCGCTTGTGCCAGTGCAGGCCGGGCGGGTAGCGACCATGGAGGACGCCTTCATTGCCATTGTCGAGAAGGCGCATCCCGAACCCGCGCGGATGTCTGCCTGAAGATCCTCGTGCCGGAATGGTTGGCTAAATGGCGGAGGATCTGGGCACTGACACGCAAAGAAACGCGACAAATCGTTCGCGATCCCAGCAGCATTGCCATCGGCGGCGTCGTGCCGGTGATGATGATTTTGCTGTTCGGGTATGGAATGTCGCTCGATGTGACCCAGGTCTCCGTCGCCGTCATCGACCAGGACCGATCTGCGGACAGTGCAGCCCTCATCGGAGCTTTCCGCTTGTCACCCTACTTCAAGCTGCAATCCGCTCGCTCGATGGCGCAGGCGACCAACCTGGTGCTCGATCGGAAGGTGGACGGGATATTGCAGATCCCCTCCGATTTCAGCCGACGCTGGCACGATGGTGCGGCGGTAATTCAGATTATGGTGGATGGCACGGATGCGAACGAGGCGCGCATTATGCAAGGCTACGCCGAAGGACCCGTAGCGCTGTGGAGCGCAGCACAACCCGGGGCCGTCTCAGGCGGCCCGGTTATCGTTACCAGCCGCATGTGGTTCAATGAGGCCAACGACAGCCACTATTTCATAGTCCCGGGCCTGATTGTCTTGGTCATGACCATCATCGGTGCATTCCTAACCGCCATGGTGGTCGCCCGGGAATGGGAACGCGGAACGCTCGAAGCGCTCTTCGTCACTCCCATGCGAGCCGGCGAGTTGCTGGTCAGCAAAATCATTCCCTACTTTGTATTGGGCATGTTCGGCTTCGTACTGTGCTTGCTGGCCGGGCAGTTTCTGTTCCACGTCCCGCTACGCGGCTCCTTGTGGCTGCTCTGTCTCGCCTCGATGATCTATCTCGTGGTCGCGTTGGGAGTTGGGCTGCTCGTGTCCACCTGGGTCAAGAGCCAGTTCCTCGCCAGCCAATTAGCGATGACGTTGACTCTCATGCCCGCAATGATGCTCTCAGGGTTTATCTATGATCTGCGCAGCATGCCGACGATCATTCGAGGCATAACCTATGCCATGCCGGCGAGATACGCCGTGGCGCTTCTGCAGACCTTATACCTCGCGGGCAACGTCGGCAGCGTGATCTGGCTGAACCTCGGCGTCCTGACGGCGATGGCGGCGATGCTGATGCTCGCAACCCGACTCGCCACTCGCAAGCAACTTTCTTGAGGGTGTTGATGCGCTCCTCACTGCTTCGCATCCTGGCGCTGATTCAAAAGGAATTTCTCGCGGTCTTGAAGGATCCTCGCAGCCGCTTCATCATTTTTTTGCCGCCGATAATCCAGTGCTTGATTTTCGGCTATGCCGCCAGCTTCGACCTCAATTCCGTCGCCTACGCTGTCTTTGACCAGGACCACAGCGCCGCCTCGACGGCTCTGCTCGCGCGCTTGGACGGCTCGGGCATCTTTCAGCGCGAGGCCACGTTGAGTCGCGCCGAGGATATTGCCGTTTGGATCGATAGTGGCCGAGCGCTCATGGTCATACAAATCGATCAAGATTTCGAGCGACACTTGCTCGCAGGCGATGCCACGCCGCTCGAGGTCATCGCCGACGGCCGCAATTCCAACACCGCGGGCACCGCACTAGGATATTTCAGCCATGTGGTGGCGGACTTCAACAGCGACTGGCAATCCACCCATGGTCAGGCCGGTCAAAGCGTGCAAATCCTGACCCGCTCCTGGTACAACCCAAACCTCGACTCAAGTTGGAGCATGGTGCCGAGCCTCATCGGCACGCTGACGATGATGGGCACCATGATGCTGACGGCCCTATCCGTAGCGCGCGAGCGCGAACAGGGCACATTCGATCAATTGCTCGTGACTCCGTTTCGACCCTTCGAAATCATGATCGGAAAGGCGATCCCGAATCTGGTCATCGGATTGGCTCAAGCGACTACGATCTTGCTGATTGCGCAGTTTTGGTTTCGCATACCGTTCATCGGATCCTTCGTCGTTCTGTATGCGGGGCTCACGTTGTTCCTGATGGCCGCGGTGGGGCTCGGTCTGTTCGTCTCGTCCATCGTCAAGACCATGCAGCAGGCGATGCTGTTCGCATTCCTTCTGATCCTGCCGTTTGCCATGCTCTCCGGCCTGACGACACCCTTCAGCAGCATGCCGTCGATTCTCCAATCCGCGATGGTCATCAATCCGCTTCGCTACTCTCTCGACCTCACCAAACGGGTCTATCTGGAGGGCGCGGGATTCACCAACCTGATCGCGGATTTCCTGCCGCTGCTGGTGATCGGCGTGGTTACTCTTTCCGGCGCCGCGTGGTTGTTCAGGCGGCGCTTGACCTGATTGTTAGCCGAATACGAGTTGGTTGACGCATTGCTCGTGGTCGGCGGATGAAGTCCAAGGGATGCGAATAGCCGAAGGACTTACACGGACGACGGTTACCAGGGCTACCTGGGAGAGCCATCGGCGGACGTCGGGGATCCGCACCTGCGCAGCTGCAATGCAGTCAAGGGATACCATATCAAGGCGAGCGACGGTGAGATCGGTCACGTGCAAGGTTTTTTGGTGGAAGACTTCACATGGTCCATTCGGTACCTGATCGCAAATACCAGCAATTGGTGGCTTGGGCATAAAGTGTTGGTCTCGCCAGAGCGGATTCAGGACGTGAGCTGGTCCGGTTCGTGCGTTACCGTGTCTCTTGACCGTCAAGCTATCAAGAACGCGCCGGTGTACGACGAAGTCGCGCCGTTCGACCGTGACGATGAACTCGTGCTTTATAGTCACTATGGCCGAAAGGCCTATTGGCATAATAAGCGGGAGCCCGCTTTTGCTTGAGTCGATACCTAACAGGGTAGCGTGGCCCTTGTTCTATGGGGCCACGCTGCCCCTCGGTCAGGTACGGCGCTGCTACGAGTGAATGCGGATCGGTCTTGCGACTCTCATATTCTCTCTTTGTCCGGCGTCGGGTTATGTTATCCGGGTGTGGATTTGTGCTCCGGCCGCGTGCTGCCGCAGACAATGTCCCAAATACCGCTGGTGACGCCATAGCAGCACCGCGGTCGCGCGCTATGGTGGATGAAATGCCAACGCCGACGCCTTCGCAGCCATGCGCTCTTTGCATGCCAATGGTGAATGGCATGGTGCGTGGTCGCGTAGGCAACGTAGCCGCACAACACGCCGAGCGTCAGTGCGCAGGCACCCCAGGCGCCTCCCATCAACCAGGCGGGTAAAAAGAGGAACACACCGAGTACCGAGGCCGTGACGATCGTGGGCGCGCAGATGAAGGCCGTCGGACGCGCATGATGTTCGGCATGCCAACGCCGAAAGGGCTGCACGCCATGAAACAGGAAGCGATGCACCACGTACTCGAGCGCGCTCCAGCCGACCACTCCCGTGATTGCCCATAACGATACCCTTGGCCATAGAGCCTGCGGTGTTCCGACCACGAGGACAACTGCGAACACCACGATTGTTATGCCGTAAAACGCGAAATCCGCCCAGTAGGCAGCTTTACCATGCTCGATCGTAAAAATATTCATGCAGAGCTCTCATTTGGGGGATCCGCATGACGCCGCGCCCGATAACGACGTATTAGTGCATTGGTGGAGGTGTCATGAGCGAGCGTCGGCTCGCTGACGCTCGCAAGCTCTGCCGCGGTACGCTTGGCTAGGACTTTGCCCAGCTCGACGCCCCATTGGTCGAACGAATCAATATTCCAGATGACCCCTTGGGTGAACACACTGTGTTCGTACAGCGCAACGAGAGCGCCCAGCGTGAAGGGCGTGAGCCGCTCGGCAAGCACAGTAGTGGTGGGCCGGTTGCCCTCGAAGACTCGGTGCGGGACCAAGGCCTCCGCTGTCCCTTCGGCTCGGACCTCGTCGGCCGTCTTGCCAAAGGCCAGCGCTTCGGTCTGTGCGAATAGATTCGCCATTAGGAGATCATGCTGGGTTGCTAGCGGGTTCAGCGTTTGGCAAAAACCGATGAAATCGCAGGCGACGAGGCGTGTTCTCTGGCGCAGCAATTGGTAGAAGGAATGCTGACCGTTGGTCCCTTGCTGGCCCCATACGGTGGGCGAAGTGGGTTCTGTCACGGGCC
>Ga0302319_10026507_pt1 | contig 10201 bp, 5 predicted proteins | sample Bog_T0_2_FD_203319 | JGI IMG/M metagenome (GOLD analysis project Ga0302319, IMG submission 203319) | Peat permafrost microbial communities from Stordalen Mire near Abisko, Sweden - Bog_T0_2 | ecosystem: Environmental > Terrestrial > Soil > Wetlands > Peat | place: Sweden: Abisko, Stordalen Mire...
CGCTTCGTACAGACCCGAGAACTGGGTGCAGGAGTCCGGTGGTGGGGGTTCCTCTACGGCGGCAACACCGCGGGAGCAGTCCTCGGCTGCATCGTCGCAGGCTTCTGGCTGCTTCGCGTTTACGATATGGCGACCACCACCTACGTCGCCGTCGTCCTCAACCTTGCCATCGCCGCCGTGAGCTATCTGTTGGGCAAAAAGACCGAGGCCATTCCCGCTGAAGAGCCGGAATCCGAAGCCGAGACGCCCGAAGCCGCCGCCGAAGCTCCCACCGGGGCCGTCTGGCCCATCTATCTCACCATCGCGATCTCCGGCGCCACCGCGCTCGGCGCCGAAATCGTCTGGACGCGCCTGCTCGGCTATCTGCTGCTGGCCACGGTCTACGTTTTCTCGATCATCCTCGCGGTCTTCCTGACCGGCCTTGCCATCGGCAGCGCCGCGGGTTCGGCGCTGCTCAAGCGCATCAAACCCCAGGCCGCGCTCGGATGGGCCCAAATTCTGCTGGCATTCGGGATGTTCTGGACCGCCTACACGATCGTCAACACCATCCCCTTTTGGACCGATGACGTTCTTACCACCAAAGACGCCTGGCACATGTATGGCCTCGATCTCAAACGAGTCCTCTTCGCCATCTTTCCCTCAACGCTGTTCTGGGGCGCCAGTTTCCCACTCGCCTGCGCGGCGGTTGCGGGAAGGAAAGCGCCCGCGGCTCGTAAGGAAGCCGGACGCCTCGCGGGAGGTATCTACGCCGCCAACACCCTCGGCGGTATCGTCGGGGCCCTCGGCGTCAGCCTGATTCTGATTCCCGCAATCGGCTCGCAGGACACGGAGCGCGTCCTGCTCGCCCTTGCCGCCCTCAGCGGCGCCGTCTGCCTCGTCCCCCTGCTAAAAAAATCCGTCGGCGGCATCTTTGGTCTCGTCGCCGTCCTCGCCGTCGCCGCCCTCCTCACCTGGGATATCGACCCGATCCCCGGCGACCTCATCGCTTACGGACGCCGCATGGCCGGCAACAAAAACCTCTCTCAAATCCTCTACGTGAAGGAGGGCCGCAACTCATCGGTCGCCATCTCCGAGTGGAACAACGGCGCCATCTACGTCAACGTCAACGGCCACGTCGAAGCCACCACCGAGATCTACGACATGAAGCTCCAGCGCATGGTCGGCCATCTCCCCGCGCTCCTTCATCCCAACCCCAAATCCGTCCTCGGCATCGGCTTCGGCGCGGGCGTCTCCGCCGGCACCTTCACCCGCTACCCCGGCATCGAGCACATCACCATCTGCGAAATCGAACCCGTGATTCCTCCCGCTTCGACGAAGTTCTTCGGGGTGCAGGATTACCGCGTCGCGCTCAACCCGAAAACCCACATCGTTTTCGACGACGCCCGCCACTACCTGCTCACCACTACCGACAAGTTCGACATCATTGCCTCGGACCCGCTCGACGTCTTCGTCAAGGGCACCGCGGCGCTCTATTCGAAGGAGTATTTCGAGTCCGTCAAACAACACCTCAACCCCGGCGGCTACTTTACCCTCTACGTCCCGCTCTACGAGACCGACGAGCCCACTATCCGCAGCGAGCTGAAAACCTTCTTCGAAGCCTTCCCCTATGGCTCCGTCTGGGCCAACCTGCGCGACAACGAGGGCTACGACATGGTCTTCATGGGCCAGGCCGAACCGCTCAAAATCGATATCGACTCAGTTCAGGCCCGCTATAACCTGCCGGAACACTCGGGCGTCCGCCAGTCGCTCCGTGACATCGAGGTCGACAACCTCTACGACCTCTTCTCGTCTTATACCGGCAGCGCCAAAGACCTCGAACCTTACGTGCGAGACGCCGCCATCAACACCGACGGCGATCTTAGACTGAGCTACCTGGCCGGCTGGGGCATCAACTCCAACCTCGAAGATTACCTCTACCGCCAGATGCTCAAATACCGCACCTCGCCGACGCGGGTTTTCACCGGCTCGCCCGAAGCACTCGTTCCCCTGATGGCCTCATTCAGCCAGCACTGACGCGAAATACCCGGCGCTTTCAACTCTCAGGGGATCAGTTCCCAGATCTTCAACTGCCTCAAGAGAGTTGCCAAATTGATCGGTTTGCTCAGATAACTGTCGCTGAACTCCTGAAAACAGCGGATCACCTCTCCCGGATCGTCCACCGCCGTCATCATCACGATCTTCGCCGCCAACGCCGCCGAATACCCGGCAGCGTCCTCCAGTTCCCGGATCTGCCGGACCGCCTCCCGGCCGCCTGTTTCCGGCATAATCACATCCATGCAAATCAAATCGTAGCCGACGCCCCTGTCGATCGACCGCCGGCACGCATCCACGCCATCATTGCCGTTGGCCGCCAGATCGCATGCCCCATATCGCGAAAGAAACGCCTTCAGCATCAGGACGCTGGGCGGATCGTCTTCCACCACCAGCGAGCGCAGGACTCCGCCGCTCAACAATTCGCGGCGCCTTGCCGGCGAATCCGTTTGCGCGGAATTGTCGCCCCCCGCTCGGCCGGCAAGTGTCGCCATCACTGCGTCAATATCGGCCTCATTGCTGGCGGCGGGATTCTGCAGCAGCATCTGCAGCTTCTCCACCCCCAGCAAAAGACCCCGAAGTTCGTAAGGCCGCGGAACCGCTTTGGCGAACGTCAGCCGCACCCACGCTCTCTCCATCTGATCGGCGAGTTCGCCCATCTTCGCTAGGCCCAGGAACGCCGACCCCCTCACCGCATGAATGGCGCGCAGCACCCGCTTCGTAATATCTCCGGGCGCCTCGGATCCGCTGCCTTTGGCTATCGCAAGAAGATCCGTTCGAATTGCCGTCACGTGTCCCGCATACTCGGCCAGAAACTCTATCGCCATCTCGGAACCGAGATCGGGCGCCGCTGGTGTCACAGCCATCCCGACCTTTGCAGAGTTTCCCGGAACTGTTCCATCTCATCTTCCGCGTAACGAATCAACTCGCCGCACTGTTCCATCTGTCCACCCTTTCCCGCCTGTTCCAGCGCCAGCGCGATCGCGTGCAGACTGGCGGCCGAAACCGTCGCCGCCGATCCTTTCAGGCAGTGCGCCTGCGCCAGTAAGCCCGGTACATCGGCTTTCTCAAAGAGTTGCCGGAGACTGTTCAGCTGATTCGGGGCATGCGCCACAAACTCCTTCACAATCAGACCTGCCAGCTCTCGATCGCCCATCAGCCGATTCAGCAGTTCCTCGTCCCGGAACGGCCTTGTCTCGGGGATTGACTCGGCACTGCTGTGCTCTCCCCGCCCGCCAGACCATTCGCTGATCACTTCTCCCAAACGCTTCATATCGACAGGCTTTGAAAGGTGATCGTTCATCACGGCGAGGCACCGATCCCGATCTTCCTGCATCGCGCCGGCCGTCAGCGCGATAATCGGGATCCCGGTATCGATCGATTCCCGAATGCGCTGCGTCGCCTCAAAGCCATCCATCACGGGCATCTGACAATCCATCAGCACCAGGTCGTACTTCCCGCGCCGTACTGCTTCAACCGCCTCGGCGCCGTTTTCCACCGCCGTCGCTTCATGTCCCAGCTTCCGCAGTTGGGCCAGGATCACCAGCCGGTTGGTCGAGTTATCCTCCGCCACCAGAATCCGCGCCGTGCGATTACCACTGGCAGGTTCGCTCCTTGCCCTCTTCCGCTCGCTGACCTCCTCGCGCCGGGCGTCGGCCGTTTCAAACACCGCCGTGAACCAGAACGTCGAGCCCTTGCCTGCCTCGCTCTCCACTCCCGCGGTTCCTCCCATCAGCTCCGCCAGCTGTTTGCAGATAGCCAGACCCAGCCCGGTTCCGCCATACTTTCGAGTTGTCGAGGAATCCGCCTGCACGAAAGGCGAAAACAGTTTTGCGATTTGTTCCGGCCGGAGTCCTATCCCGGTATCGGTCACCCTGAATCGAACCGTCACGCTGCCCTCGGCTTCCCCGTCGAGCGAGACCGCCAGTTTCACTCCGCCGCGCTCCGTGAACTTCAGCGCGTTACCCGTAAGATTCGTCAGCACCTGCCGCAGCCGATAGGGATCTCCGTTTACCATAAGCGGAATCTCCGGTGCTGTTGCCAGGTCAATCGACAGGCCCCTGGCCGCGGCCTGCGCCCGGAACATATCGACTACATCTTTTACCGTTTGCGGCATATGAAACCGCACACACTCAAGCGTGATTTTTCCGGCCTCGATTTTCGACAGATCCAGAATGTCGTCGATCAGCGCCAGCAGCATGGTCCCGCTCTTTTGGGCGACCGTGGCGAAGTGCTCCTGCTCCCGCGTGAGATCCGTTTGCAGCAGCAGCTGAATCATCCCCTGCACCCCGTTCATCGGCGTTCGGATCTCGTGGCTCATATTGGCCAGGAAGGCGCTTTTCGCCGCGTTGGCCCGCCCCGCCTCCACCGCCAGTTCGTTGGCTTTGACGGTAGCCTCTTCCAGCTTGCGGTTGCTTTCCCGAAGCTTCTCGGCGGCCTCTTTCGCCGTCGTGATATCCCAATTGGTGCCGATCAACCGCAGCGGCCGTCCGTCGGATCCGCGCTGTACCTGTGCAAGCGCCCGGATGCTGTGAACGCTGCCGTCGGGCCACACCACGCGAAACTCAGTGTCGTAATCCTTTTCGCCTCTCAGTGCGGCCTGAATCTCTTCGTCCCCCCGCCGGCGATCCTCCGGATGCACGCCTGCCTGCCATGACTCATAGGCGCCGCTGAAATCCTCGCGCGCAGTTCCGTAGAGGCGAAACATCTGGTCGTCCCAGACCAGCCTGTTGTTCACGAGATCGTATTCCCAGACGCCCACCGCCCCGGCGCGTGTCGCCAGCGCCAGCCGGTCGGCCGATTCCTTAAGCAGCGCCTCGTTTCGCCTTCGCTCCGTGATGTCCCAACCCAACCCGACATGCCCCAGAAACACGCCGTTTGCGGAAAATCGCGGCGCCGCGCAAGAGGCTACCCAGCGCCACTCGCCATCTCCTCGCCGGACCCGCACCTCGCCATCGAAACGGGCCTGCTCTCGTACCGCCCGCCGGAAAGCGCCCACATGTTCGGCGGCATCGTCCGGGTGAAACAACATTTGCCACCGGGTCCCTTCCACCTGTTCATATGTAGTGCCGCAGAACTCGCGATATGCCCGGTTGATAAACTGAATGCCGCCCACCGCGTCGGTCACAAACATAGGGGTCGGGCAGCCATCTGCCATAATGCGGAAGCGCTCTTCGCTCTCGTGCAGCGCGGCCTCCGCCCGTCTTCCCTCCGTAATGTCCTCGGCATGCAGCACATAGCACGTCGGGTTACCCGCCGAATCCCGAATCGTCGAAAGACTGGTGTGCGCCCATACAATTCTCCCGGTCCGGTGGATGTAGCGCTTCTCCCACTCGGAAGCCTTATCGTCGGCAGCCTGTTGTATTTTCTCTACTCGTTCGAGCGAAGACCTCACATCGTCGGGATGAGTTACATCCGTCCATGAAAGTTCCAGCAGTTCCGGCTCCGAATACCCCAGCATTCTGCAAAGCGCCCCATTCACCCGGAGGAACCGCCGGTCCAGCCCGCTTACCGACATCCCGACGGGCGCATGCTCGAAAATCTGCCGGAATCGCTCCTCGCTGTCGCGAAGTCTGTGTTCCGCCTCCAGCCGCCGGCCGATTCCCCGCGCGATGTTTGAAGTCCCCGCCACCTCGCCGGCTGCATTGCGGATGGGTGAAACCGACAGCGAGACGTCCACCCGCGTTCCCCCCTTCCCTCGCAGCGCCATATCGCAATTCCTGTCGCCGCCATCGGGCAATCCCAGGATTCCGGCGGGTTTTCCGAGGATTTCCTCCCGCGTATAACCGAACATTGCCTCAGCCCCGCGATTCCAGCTCGCAATCGTTCCGTCCGGCCCCGTGCTGTAGATCGCGTCGTCGGACGATTCCACAATCGATGCCAGCAGCGCCTGGGCCTGTTCAGCCTCGAAACGAACCGAGACATCCCGCAGGACCGTCGAGACTGCCGTTACGTCGCCGTCCCGATTCCTCAGCGGGAAGAAGGTGACGGAAACATGAATCTTCCTCCCGTCCTTTCTTAAGCACGTCCCCTCGTGCTGCGAGACGAATTCTCCCCTCAGCACCCGCTCGGTCAGCCCGACGAGCCGGTGCTGCCTGTCCTCGGGAACCAGCATCGAAACGGGTTCGCCGATGACTTCCGCCCCCGAATAACCGAAAACCGTTGCCGCGCCCCGATTCCAGTTCAGGATCAGGCCTTCCGGCGAGAACGCGACAATGGCATCCTCGCAGCTTTCCACAATCGCCGCCAGCAGCGCCTGCGTTCGCTCCGCCGCGTGACGTTCGGTCACGTCCCGCTTGATGGCGATATAGCCTTCGATGGCGCCATGCTCATCCTGCACCGGCGTGATCTGCATTTCCTCGTCGTAAAGCGTTCCGTCTTTGCGCCGGTTGACCATCGAGCCGTGCCACACTTGCCCCGCCCGGATCGTGCTCCACAGGCCCTCATAGAACTCTCTGGTCTGTACGCCTGACTTCAGAATGCTGGTAGGCTGCCCTTCGGCTTCCTCGCCGGTGTAGCCTGTCATCCGCGTGAACGCGGGATTGACGTACCGGATTCGCCCCTCGGCTCCCGTGATTACAATTCCGTCCGCTGCCTGCTCTACAGCTGCGATCAGCCCCGCCTGCCGGACCAGTTCACTTTGCCGATGCAAATCTCACCTCAGGAGAGAAAGCCCCTCCTAAGGCTTATCGACTGAAAGCGGGAATTCCTTCAGGGAAGACTATTTCTTCAGACTTCTACTTACATCCCGCCCAAGCCTCAGCGCGGCGTCAAAGCTTCGCCCGGCATCGCCCACACCCAAGACCGAAATCAGGACATAAACCCGCGCCGCGGGCAGAACATGCAACTGCGTCCCGGCACCCGGAATCTCCATCGCATAAGCCCGCTCGGCGATCCCCTTCACTTCACGAATTGTCGAGCCGGGGATTGCCTCCGTGAGATTGCGCAACTCGGCCTTCAGATCGAGCTCCGCTTCGAGCTGCTGAGTCGAGATCGTCACCACGGCCGGGCCCGACTCGTAGCTGCACGTCGAGCCGGTCTTCGAATACTCCTCCACCCCTGTCGCAAAACCGAGTCCCGTGGCGGCCTCTACCTGCGCGCGAGTTATCGCGCCGCACGCTCCCTCCGAATTCAGCAAGACCAGAAACAACAGGAAAGGAACCATGTCCAACCAGTTCAGCACCGAAATGCCCTTACCACCAGGGGATAAAGTACCCGGTACGGACAAGGCATAACAGCGATGCGCGGAATGGACAGGCACCGAAGGCTTCTTTAGCCCGGGTGCGCGATGCCACCGCGGTCGCGCCAGTTGTGGTGACGGTTCGCGCCACTATTCCGGGCTCTTAATGCCTTCGTGAGGGGCGGTCTGTCAGGCTGCCTGTCAGGCTGCGGAGTGGCTTGAGCCACCCCCGGCGATTTGGTCGCCCGCAGTCTCGCGGCGCTCATTTCGGCGCAGGACAGAATACTCGCTTCTTGAGGGTTGATAAACCTGCAGCCGATTGTCAATCGGCCACACGTGGCCCTGGCCGCCTGTACCGCAGCTGGTGCGCGCCCTTGCTCTCTGCCTGGTTATTGGGTGGACCAAACACCAGCTAAGCTGCCTGCGGCTAGGTCTTCTTCGGACGCCCCGGCCCGCGCTTCCCGGTAGGCAAACCCGAGGCCGCCGCTGCCTTCCGCTCCGCCCAGCGCCGTTTCAGCGCCGCGATCAGCCGAGCCTTCCCTTCAGGCGTCATCCCGCCCTTGCCTTTCTTCCGACCGCGCTTCGCGGGTTCCGCTGCCGCAGGAGCGCTCGGTGGCGCATCGATACTGCCGACACCCCGCAGCGCCGCCAGCGCCGCTTCAATCGAACTCCTCTGCTGTTCGAGCAAGGTAACGATATCACCGAAACCTGAGCCGATCGGCGAACCCGACTTTACCGAAGCCGGCGCCGCCGAAGCGGTCACCGCTATAGCCCCGCCCGGTTTACCCGCCCCGGCCTTGCGAGCTTTCGACCACCCGGCATACTGCTTCGAATGCGCGCCGCGAATATGAGAAGCCAGCCCGGTACCGCGGGTCGACACCTTCGGGCAAAATGGACACTGCAGATCCTGTTGAGCCATATACAGAAGTAGGTTATCAGCAAAGCATCGCTACCGGGCAACTGCTCTAACTTTTCAACAGGGAATGCCCCTGGACTTCCTTGAGAAACACCGTTCCTGCCGAGATCCCATGCGGGCGCACGGTTGCCGCGCACCTCCCTCTTGCGGGGTTTTTCAAAAGAGTTATTTGCGCGGCGGGAAAACAACGGAAAACACTGGCGAGACCTAACACACAATGCTAGAATGTGCCAAAGTACACCTAATTCTAGCGTATATCAATCGTCCGCCCTGAGTCAAGTATATCGGAATCTTTTTATGCGTTTTCTCGAAAAACAGAGCTCGTGTTCGCGCAGTATGGTTCTGCTCGCGCCCCGCGGGGCTTGCCTGCATGCATTTTCCGGCCCTGTCACATTCTCCGATTCCCTGCATTCACGGTTGATCGGCAAAGTGCAGCGCCTCCGCGGCGACGTCTATCTCAAAGATGGCGCCCTTCACCCTTCCCGGCTCACCCGTTCCGGCCGTCACTTCTCGCCCTTCGACAAACACAGCTGGCACCTGCTGACGGTAAGATCGGACGGCGCCGTTCTCGGCTGTATTCGCTTTCTGCGTCATCCCAACACGATCACCTCCGAACAGTTACGTGTCGCCGGTGCCCCGCTGGCTCGGTCCCGTGACTGGCGTGCGAGCTTCTTTTCCTCCCTCGACTGCGAAATCGAAGCCGCCCGCCAGTCCGACTTCTCCTATGTCGAGATCGGCGGCTGGGCGCTGGCCCAGGAACTGCGCGGCACCCGCGAAGCCCTCCAAACCGTCCTCTCCACTTACGCCCTCGCGCAACTCCAGGGCGGGGCGCTGGGCATCACCACCGCGACAGAACGCAACGGCTCCGCCTCCATTCTCCGTCGCCTGGGAGGTCGTCCTCTCGAATGGGGCGGCGCCGCCGTACCGCCCTATTTCGACCGCACCTATAACTGCGGCATGCAGGTCCTTCGCTTCGACTCGCGCCGCCCCAGCGAACGCTACGCCTCATCGGTCGACTCCCTCAAGAGACGGATCACTCATCTTCCCGTGTTCTGTCCAGGCCTGACCTTCCCGCGATGACAACCGCAACCGCACCCCGCACCGCCCTCCACCGCTGGATCGAAATCCTCGGGGACCGATACGTCATTCAACATCCCGACCGCCTCCGCGCGGCCGGAACCGCCACCTTCCCTGCTTCTCAGGCAATCCCCGTAATCCTTCAGCCTGCCGATCTCGATCAGATTCAGGCCATCGTACGTATCGCCAACTCCGCAGGCCAGGCTCTCTATCCCGTCAGCAGCGGCAAAAACTGGGGCTACGGCTCCGGCGTCCCCGTTCGCGACGGCTGCGCCATCCTCGACCTCAGCCGCCTCAACCAAATCACCGATTACCGCGAATCCCTCGGCTACGTCACTGTCCAGCCCGGCGTTACCCAGGCCGACCTCTTCGCCTTCCTCCGGCAAAAACAATCCGGTCTCTGGATGGACGCCACCGGCTCCAGCCCCGACTGCAGTCTGATCGGCAACGCGATGGAGCGCGGCTTCGGCCATACGCCTTATGGCGATCATTTCGCCCAAATCTGCAATCTCGAAGTCGTGCTGGCGAATGGCGAACTCATCCGCACCGGCTTTGGCAGCCTTCCTAAGGCCAAAGCCGCCTCCGTCTACCGCTGGGGCACGGGACCCACCCTCGATGGTCTGTTCTCTCAGTCGAATTTCGGCATCGTCACCGCCATGACTCTCTGGCTCATGCCGGCGCCCGAGTACTTCCAGGCCTTCTTCTTCCAGTGCGAGAAGGAAGAAAGCATCTCCGAAGTGGTCAACGCTCTGCGCCCCCTCCGCATGAACGGCACGCTCCGCAGCGCCGTCCACATCGGCAACGATTACAAAGTCCTTGCGGGCATGGGCCAGTTTCCCGAACTCGAAGAGCGCCCTCTCATGCCCGCTCGCATGAAACACCTCCGCTCCGCCCTGAAATTCGGTAGATGGAGCGGCTCGGGCGGCCTCTACGGGACCCGGCGCCAGGTGTCCGAGGCCCGACGCCTGCTTCGCACCGCGCTCGCCGGCAAAACCGAC
>Ga0302319_10026508_pt1 | contig 10201 bp, 5 predicted proteins | sample Bog_T0_2_FD_203319 | JGI IMG/M metagenome (GOLD analysis project Ga0302319, IMG submission 203319) | Peat permafrost microbial communities from Stordalen Mire near Abisko, Sweden - Bog_T0_2 | ecosystem: Environmental > Terrestrial > Soil > Wetlands > Peat | place: Sweden: Abisko, Stordalen Mire...
ACAGCATGCGCTGGCGAAGTGGGGTCATAGGAACCTCCTCCCTATGACCTCTCACCCTAACCCGGAGTGCCTCGCTGAGCTAGTCACAACTCTCAGTCCGTCGCGTCAGCGACTTCGTTCTAACCGGCTTTTCGGTCACTCAAAATCTGTTACGGCCAAGGTCGCGAGTTCGATCCCCGTCGTACTCGCTAAATACCAAAGTGCTTAAGTTCTTTCTTGCATGTGACATCAAGGTACAAAAAGGTACAACAACTGCGAAGTCGCAGGGAAAAGCATTTGTCGTTGCGTTCTCGTCTATTTCGAAACCAATGGCGGATCTGTCCGAAAGCGCAACCGATCGGCTGTAATTGGGCTCTGCGCCCCTCTCGCCAATGGCTCCCAATTGGCTGTAGGGCAGCAGGCGTCTTGTTTCATTGTCCGGTACCGCTTAGGGCAATGTTCTGGTGCAACCCGGTAGCGCTGTCGGTTAGTGTGATGGCAGCAGTCAACGGGCCTGCAGCCGCTGGCGTGAAGTGCCCATGGATGGTGCACGATGCGCTTGCAGCCAGAGTCGTTCCGCAGTTGTTTGCGAAAACGAACGAAGCTGCATCCGTCCCCGTAACCGCGATGCTCTGGATAGACAGTGGCGAACCTCCGGTGTTGATTAGGGTGACGGACTGCGAGTTGCTCTGTGTGCCCACTGGCCTGCTGCCAAACGACAGGCTTGTGGACGAAAGCGAGACCAGCGGAGGAGTTCCGCCCGTGCCGCTCAATGCAATCGTCTGCGGTGAACCGGCGGCGTTGTCGGTGATGGTAATGACGGCCGGCAGTGAACCAGTCGCCGTTGGCGTGAAGTGCCCATGGATGGTGCAGGCCGCGCTTGCCGCAAGGCTTGACCCACAGTTGTTCGCAAACACATACGAGGAACCGCCCGTGCCGCCGAGCGCGACACTAGTGATGGCCAGCGGCAATCCGCCCGTATTGGTGAGAGTCACGGACTGCGAAGCGCTCTGAGTTCCCACGGCCTGTACGCCGAACGAGAGACTGGTCGCCGATAGTGTAACTACCGCGGGAGTTCCGCCGGTTCCGCTCAACGTAATGGTCTGCGGCGAGTTTGCGGCATTGTCGGTGATGGTGATGACGGCCGGCAGTAAACCAGTCGTCGTTGGGGTGAAGTGCCCATGGATGGTGCAGGCCGCACTTGCCGCAAGGCTAGACCCACAGTTATTGGCAAACACATACGAGGAAGCGCCCATGCCGCCGAGCGCGATGCCGGAGATAGCCAGCGGCACTCCTCCAGTATTGGTCAGCGTCACCGACTTCGACACGCTCTGAGTCCCCACCAATTCACTGCCAAACGACAGGCTGGTCGCGGACAGTGTCGCTGCCCCCGCGGTTCCTGTTCCACTCAACGAGAGTGTGAGCGTCTGCGATGCCAGGTTGGTGCCGTTTACAAATGTCACGATGGTTGCCGTGCCCGAGTAGGGTTGCGCGGATGTGGGCTGGAACGTCACCTGCAACTGACAGCTGGTGTTCGGCGGAGCGGGCGTGGCGCATGTGCCTTGCGACACTGTGAATGCCGGGCTGTTTACCGTGACGCTGTAAATCGTGGAGGAGTAATAGTGGCCTTGATTGGTTAGAGTTACCGGCAGAGTCTGGCTGGTTCCCGCTGCCTGCGCCGGGAACACCAGTGCGTTCGGGTTCAGCACGTCATAGATGCCGTTCGATGTCCCCGTCAGCTGAATTGTCTGCGTAACATTCGTGCCGTTCAGCGAGTTGGAAACCACCGTGAGAGTTCCTGAAAACATCCCTGCGTGCCCGGGCGTGAACGTCGTGTTCACCAGGCATAACGCGCCTGGAGCCAGCACCGTTCCCGAGACACAATCGTTTGGCTGGCTTGCGTCCAAGCTGAATCCCGCGCCGGTCAGCATGAACTGCGAGATCGTCAGCGATTCATTGCCGCCGTTGTAAATGCTAGCCGCCGAGCCATTCTCTGGGCTCGTCGGACTCACCTCGCCAAAATCGATAGTCTCGGTGGTTGAGCGGTTAAACACGTCGAGGTTCACGTAGTTCGAAACGAAGACAGTTCCGTCGGAGCCAAGCGAAACTCCCAGGGGAGAAGAGTGCGAATCGATTGATGCGATCGGCGTCGAGTAGTTTGACGCCGGCAACTCCGCAACACCGCCGCTCGGTTCGTAGCGGGTCGCGTAGAGCGTGTTGGCCGCATCCACCGCAAGGCCGTCCCAGGCGCCTACAGTGTTCACCTGGGTTGTGATGCCCGCCGGCGAGACTTCATCGATCTGATAACCGCCGACAAAAGCATTTCCCTGGCTGTCGACCGCAGCGGTCTCCGGCTGAAGCACGCCAGGGTTCAAAATGTCCTGATAGTTGCTGCTTCGGTTCGCGTTGAACTCGTAAAGCTCGCCGTTGTTTGCGATCTGATCCACGATATAAAAGTTGCCCTGCCCATCCACGGTTCCGGGATACCAATCCGTGGATGTTCCCGAATACGGGATCAAATACGTGCCTTGAATTCCCTGTACGGTATCGTAGGTGGTGACTGTTTTCGATTCGCCGAAGATGTAAAGCACTCCAGCGCCGTCGATGCCGATCGACCAGAAGTAAGGGGGACTTGTGAGCGGGATTTGGGTTGCCACCCCGCCTTTCGATATGCTGAGAATGAAATCATCGTTGCCGGAGGGCAAGAGGTAAACGGTCCCATTCTCGTCCGTCACCGATTGATAAATGTAGTAGGAGGTGGCGAAGCTGCTGCTGGGAACACCGGTCGTAAATGCGCCCGGTTGAAGCAGCGACATTGGCCCCTGGCCCAAGCCATTCAGCAGCACCGTCGCCAGGCGCGTGCTCCCGTTCATCAGAAAGATCGCGTCCTTGCGGGTGCCGGGAAGCGTGGGTTGGAAGGTCACATTCACGGTGCAGGTTGCTGCACCACCCCCTCCTGAGCAAGCCGTCGCGCCAATGGAGTAGTCGCGACCGTAGTGCAACTGGGCCTCGATCGCCTGACCGGCAAATCCAGTCACAGCGAACGATGCGGTGAGCGTCTGCGCTGATCCAGCCGCGATGCCGATGGGGGCGGGGTTGAAGGAGAGATATGTCGCCGAGGGAGCGGCAACCTGCGCGGATACGAATCTGGGGCCAGACAGAATGACAAGCATGGCAACGAGGCAAAGGGGAAGATGGAATGCAAGAAAACGGCGCATCGGGACCTCACAGTAGGCGGAATTGGCTTCATTTCCAAAAGGGAATGCAAGAGCGGCAACGGAACAGCCAATCCAGCGCTTGCGTGCAGAAAGACCGATTCGAATCGGCGCGAAATTCACGGGGCTTTAGGATTCGGGCCAAGTGGGCTGATCTCCCCTATGGCTCTGCGGATTGGCTCGCCACCCTGAGCGGGCTTAGGTTTGGGAACGGTCCTCTCCATCGCCGCGCGATACTGCTCGGTCACATCCACATGGCGCTCCGCTTCGAAGCCGCGGCGTTTGGCGACAATGCGGTAGTCGAAACTCAAGGAAGAAGTTCCCCCTCCCGATTCCCGCACCTCGAATGTGGTTGCGGTTTTGCGAATCACATATAAGCCCCGTGAGTCCGCATTTGGTGTGATGAATACGTGATAATCGGATGTTTCGCTGACCGTCTCCGCAAAGGTAGGGTCAATTGTGACGATGGCAACGCCGCGCTCCAGTGCCCCCGATCCGAAGTCTTCCATCCAGTTCTCCGGCGACTGCATCGCATAGGTCTCCACCCTGCGTGTGCCCCCACCCGCGTTGATGAGCGTCTTGATTTGCCCCGTGCAACTCAGGTTCCCGGCCCCGCCGATGCCGCAGGTGCCATCCGGACTGCTGGCCTGGAAGACCTTGAACAGCGTGGACACCTGGTTCCCCTGGACGTTATAGGCGTAGATGGTTGCGCTGTTCTGGCTATTGTTGCGGAAGACGCCTGCAACCTCATCGCCCGCGGTGGCCATCAACGATGCGTAGTTTCCCTGCGGAGCTCCGGAGGCCAGTTCGCCATCCACCCATAGGGCCGCGGTGCTAGCCCAATCGTGCCAGGGGGAGGTTAGTCCAATGGTGCCGCTATTGTGCACGATGTGAGCCACAGGAACAGTGGAAGCGGCCGAAGCTGCGACCAATGCAATGCCGTTGGTCGCCGTCGCAATAATCCCATCGCCGTTTTGGGACGAGCCATAGAGGCCAACGCCGTAGTTTTGAGCCGTACCGTAGATTCCCACGCCGTTCGTCGACGTGCCGTAGACTCCGTAGCCGTTTGTCGACGTGCCGTAGACTCCGTCGCCGTTAGCCGCCGAACCATACGTCGCGATGGCGTTCGGGTCGGTCGACGCATTGACCCCGGCCAGCGCAACCCGGCTGGCGCTGCTGTTTCCAAAGTATCCCGCGTTTCCGGCTCCCGAGTTAGAAGCGTAAACCGTGGCCTGATACGTCGAATTGTTGCTGAACAGGCCCCCATATCCGTTGATGGATGTCGAAGTGAGGGCATTTCCATTGTGGGTGGTGATCTGCAGGCCGTCTCCCTGTCCGGCACTCACGATCTGCGTGTTCGGGACGGTGTTGGCCTGCGACCAGAGGTAAGCCGCCCCTCCCTCGCCATAGGTTTGACCGGTGATGCCCATCCCTGTGGTTGTCGAGCCAACAATCGCAGCGCCCCCTGGGCTTGCGCCCTCAATCCCCAGCATGTTGCCTGCGGCTTGCGCCAGCAGCGTCCCCTTGGATTGAGCACTCTGGTTGGTAACGACCATCATCCAATCTGTTGAGCTGCCGTTCCACGTCGTCTCGCCTCCGAATGACGCCCCGGAAGTGAATGAGTTGTAGGCGCTCAGCTGCGGATAGACGCCGTTGAGGGTAGCCTCCAGCGCCGAAGTGTCCAAGCTCAGGCTCACAGCTCCCGATGTGGTTTTCGCGGTTACCGGGCTGGTTGCAGCGACGCTTGCAATGGTTCCGGGAAAGGTCTGTTTAGGCGCGAAGTTGATTACGCCATTGCCGCCGATGGAGAGAACAGTAACGCTCGCGGGGCCGTTTTGATAATGGAATTCAAACTGGCCTGCAGGCGATCCCGTGTTGTTGTTCACAACATTGGTGAGCAGCTTGAACGTTGGGGTAACCGGCGCGTTAGCCGTTGAGGACCATCCACTGGCGCTGAGCTGAATCAACTGTGAACGCTGTCCTGCGGTGGCGGTCGCTGTGCCGAATGCGGGCAGACTCAGAATGCCGCGCACATTTTCCGAACCGCCCACGTCCAGCGTAGCCGTTGGAGATGCTTGATTGATGCCGACGTTCGATCCGACTTGGACGATCTCCGAGTTCCCCTGCGTCAATGTCCCAGTCCACAGCGGGACCGTACCTGTCGTGCCTAAGCCAGTGACCGTACCCGATAACAGGGGCTGAATCGCCTGCTCTGCCAGAGCCGCCGCCGTTGCCTTGAACCGGCTTTCAAGTTGTTCCCGGGTCACGAAGTTGCTCGCTGGCATTCCGCCCAGAGTGCTTGCATCCGCGGCCTTCAGCGCATAGGGCACGCTCGTCAGCAGCGTGCGCGGCCTCGGATTCTGGCCTGCGATTTGCACTTCCAGCCAGCGCGCTTCCCCGCTCAAAAATAGGTCACTGGGAAGCCCGCTCGATAGGGTTGACCCTAGTTGAACAGTGAATCTCCCGGTCGAGTCGGGAGTCACGGTTTCAACCTCAGACCAGAGGGCTTCGCCCCCCTGCGGGCCCCCGTAAATGAGAAAGGTTACGGGAACTGGTTCGGTCAGCGGCTTGCCGTCACGGCTGGCGGCGATTCCGGTGTAAGGAACCAGTGCCGGAACCGGCGTAGGTGCGGTGGCGGCCAAAGGCACAATTGCGGTGCTCTCCGATATCTGGCCGAAGCCCGGTTGCGATGCCACGGCGAGCGCCGCAACAGCGAGCGCCGCGGCAAGAGCCAGGGAGTGGAAACGGGGACGGAATATTGGAGAAGCTGGCATCGGGAACCTCACGGAGAATTCAGTAGCCCCATTTCCCCATGGAAACCCGGACAGGTCAAATCAACTGCCCATCAAGCAATTGTTAACAGATAAATTTATATCTATCAGCAAATTGCACGGAATTGCTTGGGTATGTTAACCGCGCCGAATGGTATGCTTTGACCAAGTTGCTGCTCCAACTCCCGAAGTTCAGATGCCAGAAACTCAATCACCACCGAGAGCATTTGCGTTTGCGGATTTCGTTTTGGCTCCGCAAGACGGCACTCTCACGCACCGCGGCCACAAGGTGCGATTGCAGGATCAGCCGGTGCGCCTGCTGGTCCTGCTGGTCGAACGGGCAGGCGAGGTGGTCACGCGGGAGGAGATTCAGGTCCACCTTTGGCCGGAGAACACTTACGTTGAATTCGACAAGAGCCTGCGCGTGGCCGTGAGCAAAATTCGCGAGGCCTTGCGTGACTCAGCGGACCGGCCAAACTTCATTGAAACGGTGCCGCGCCGCGGCTATCGATTTATGGCTCCGGTAACCGCCCGATCTCCCGAGCCCCAGGCGGACATCGCGGTACCTGCTCCGCCGCCTCCGGTTCCCCCAACAAGCCTCCCGGGCGCAACAGACGCAGGCCCCTCTTCGCCGTCGGGCTCAGCGCAGCCCAGGTGGGGGCCAAGGTTGCGCTGGGCACTGATTGCGATCCCGGTTGCGCTACTGCTGATTGTTCCCCTGACGCAGCTGCTTCGCCGAAACTTCCGGCCGCAACCTGCCCCCGGTGTCTCCGCCCATCCGCTCCTGCGCCGGTCGGTCGCGGTCGTCGGCCTGCGCAGCCTCAATGCCGATGCAAGCGACCGCTGGCTTTCGACAGCGCTGGCGGAGATGCTCTCCTCCGAGCTTTCCGCCAGCGACAATCTGCGCGTGATTCCCGAAGAAGAGGTGGCGCGGGCTGGTCTCGCGGAAGCTCCGGCGGAGACACCCTCCCACGAGTCTCTCTCCCGCTATGCCCGCCAACTGGGAGCGGACATGATCGTCTACGGCTCGTTTGCGGTGACGCACTCACCGCACCCTGGCAAAGCCGGCGAGCCCCTGCGCCTTGACCTGCGCCTTGAAAACTTCTCCTCGGATGCCCCGTCGCTGGTCCTCATCATGACCGGAAAAAGCTCCGATCTTTTTGATCTGGTGACCGCGACCGGCGCAGATCTTCGCCAGCGACTGGGGCTTGAGGCGCTTACGCCAGATGCCGCTTCCGCAGTCCGCAGGTCATTGCCCACTGATCCGGAAGCCGCTCAATTCTATGCGGAAGGCCTGAATCGTCTGCACATCTTCGATGCCCTCACCGCGCGCGACCTGCTGCAAAAAGCCGCGAAGATCGAGCCCGGTCACGCGGGAACCCATGTGGCCCTGTCCGATGCTTTGAGCGTGCTCGGTTACGACAAAGAAGCGCTGGCGGAAGCGCAACTCGCCCTGAAACTGGCTGAGGGACTTCCCCGCCAGCAGCTGCTTGCCGTCCGGGGTCAGCTTGCCATTCGCTTGAGCGATGGTGCGCGGGCCACAGAGATTTTCCGGTCGCTCTTCACCTTCTATCCCGACAATGTGGGCTACGGAATGCGTCTTGCAAGCAGTCAGCTCCTCGCCGGCAACACCCAGGATGCCCTGGCAACATCGCAGTCGTTAAACTGGCCGGGCATTTCAGAGGTCGATCAAGCTCGCATCGAACTGCAGCGATCGAGGCTGGAATTTGAAGTGGGTCAGTTCCAGGAGGCGCTTGCGAGTTCAGATAGGGCAAACCAGCTGGGCAAGAACTTGAATCTGAACCTGATTCGCGCACAATCGCTGCTGCTTAAATCAACCACGCTGGAGAGGTTGAGCAAAGCGCAGGAATCCTCGGCGGCAGCCGAAGAAGCGGAAGAACTCTTCAAGGCGGCCGGAGACAGGCGGCAAGAGGCAACTGCGCTGTTGATGAAAGGCGACGTTCAGTACGACAGCGGCAAACTGCCGGAGGCTCGCGCGACCTTTGAGTCGGCACTGGTAGTCTTTCAAGAGCTTGGAAACAAGCACAACGCTGGAATTACGCTGGAACGGATCGGCAACGTCTACTTTGAACAGGGCGCATATCCGGAGAGTCGCAAATACTATGGAATGGCGCTTAATATCTATCGCGAATTGCACCTTGAGGGATACGTCGCCTCGGCGATTGGGAATATTGCGAACGTGCAGGATGGCGAGGGCGATCTTGTGGGGGCTATCAAGTCCAATCAGGAGGGCCTCGCACTTTTCCAACGCACAGGGGACAAGCGAGGTGCTGCAGTGACACTCACCAACATGGGAAATGCGGAGATGGAGCGCGGCGGGCTGGAAGCAGCTCAGAGCGACTACAAACGTTCCGAGGAGATCAATCGAAAAACAGGCTATGTGCGCGGGCTTGCATTCTCCCTCATCGGGGAAGGCGACGTTTTGGTGGCACAGAATGATCCGGCTAGGGGGATCAAGCTCTATCGAGAGGCGCTGAAGCTGGTTGAAGGTTCGGATGAATCCGAAGTGCTGACAGATTTGCACGATTCGCTGGGCATCGCCGAGTTGCTTCAGGGCGAGCCTCAGCACGCAATCAACGATCTTCAGCGAGCTCTCAATCTCGCACTCAAGCGCGGGGACCACGCGAACGCTTCCTTCGCGCTCTCATGGATCGCTCGTGCGCAGATTGCGAATAAGGGCATCGCGGAGGCGGCGGTTTCTGCCTGCCGCGCAATGACTGAGGCGAAATCGCAGTTCAGCCCGCCATACCCACTCATGGCATTGACTGCCCAAGCCCGGACCGAAATAGCAAAGGGACAAATTGCCGATGCCCTACGGGACCTGCAGGCCACAATCACCGGCGCGCGGAACTACGGCTACCTTCCCATTGCACTCGAAGCCCGAATCTTGTTGGCTCAAACCGTTGCCAATCCCGGTGATCAACGACGCCAACTCAATGTACTGGCTCAGGAAGCAACGACGCATGGTTGGAAGCATCTTGCGGTGGAAGCCGCGAGGAGATGAACCGGTTGACCTTCAAACCCGCAACCGAACCCACGAATACCTATTCAATTTGCAACTTGCCCCCCGTTTCACAGCCCCAGCGTGTACGTAGGCCATTGAGATTCTGGTTTTGGCTGCCTGTCCCGGCAGAAGTCAACATTCCACGTGAACGAATTCGGCATCTCGTACGGGTGCCCCAGAAACGCGTTGCGGGCTTGCCAACGCAAGAAGTGAACGACAAAGAGATTTCGCAGACAACCGGCACACTCGGTACCGGAGAGATCAGGTTTTATCGGGGTTCAAATCGGGTGTTATTGATTGGTGGAATTCAGTCCCCTCGCTGTAACCTGGCCTCAGGCGCACCGGCAGCGATCAGCCAGGACTTCGTTGGCCGGTTCCAGTCCTGGCTGTATCCACGACTCGACGTACCGTTGCTTCCTCCGGCCCTGCAATCAGGTTGGGAGACAGAGCATGAAGGCACTCAGTTTGATTGGGCTGTTGGCAGGGAGCTACTGATCCAGAAGTCCCAGCGGTAGCAGCAGAGCGACCCGCTGGGGATCGCGCATTCCTTTCTTATCTTTTGAACTGCACATCGAGGGCCAATTTAAGCGCCTGATATCGAACGCCTGGATCGGTGAATGCGCAAAGGGCCCACCTTGCGAGCCAGCATGCGGCCGTGGCCAATGGGTTGATCGCGTCCGTGGTGAGGGCAGGCGGCCGGCACCTTCGAATAATCTCGACGACAGCCATGGCGGCGGGAGCGGCATCTTTCGGGAACTGGTTGGTCCGCTCAGCGAGCGCCAGCTTGCGCTGAGCTTCGCAAAAGATCTGCTCGCCGAACCCGCCTGACCACTTCTCTTGTATCAGCCAGTCACAGATCGTCTTCGATCCTCTGATAGAAGCCTGTGTGCGCTCAAACTCGGTCGCCTCATGCTCCTTGGCCGCGCTTTTGATTTCCGCCACCTTAGCACGCCGGACCAGTTCATTGGTTGAGATTTTTCCCCAATGTGCAAGAAGCCGGTCTTCAACCGGAGCCCGGATAGCCAAGATCAGACCACGGAGGAGGGACTCGCCGCAATTAAGTTCGCGCGCAAGTTCACGAATGCTAGTGTAGTGCGTCACACGGATAGGCTTTTATTCCTTGCGGCTTGAGCGCGGGTGACTTTTTCCAGGATGTCTGTGGCTTTGGCGGTCCAGATGAAGGGCTTTGGGTTGTCGTTGTGCCGGTCGAT
>Ga0302319_10026509_pt1 | contig 10200 bp, 7 predicted proteins | sample Bog_T0_2_FD_203319 | JGI IMG/M metagenome (GOLD analysis project Ga0302319, IMG submission 203319) | Peat permafrost microbial communities from Stordalen Mire near Abisko, Sweden - Bog_T0_2 | ecosystem: Environmental > Terrestrial > Soil > Wetlands > Peat | place: Sweden: Abisko, Stordalen Mire...
TGTCTACGCGGACTTTTCCGCATTCATTCAGGATGAGTGGCATGCGACGCCACATCTGAACGTGTCCCTGGGGCTTCGTTGGGAAATAAACCCGGCCCCGGGAGCTGCTCGTGGGTTGATGCCGTATACCGTCTCAGGATTGAAGGACCTTTCGACGCTTGCCTTGGCTCCGCAGGGAACACCCCTTTGGAACACCGCGTGGTATAACCTGGCGCCTCGTCTTGGCTTCGCCTACGTTGTAAATCCAGATACCGGACATGAGCTTGTCCTGCGCGGGGGGGGCGGAGTCTTCTTCGATACCGGTCAACAGACGGGCTCCTATGGATTCGACGGCCCGGGATTTGCGGCATACAACTTCTTCGGCACTGAAAATGGTACGGCTGCCGGGTTTCCTGTCGCCCCTTCGGAGGTCAATCCGCCCATCGTCAATCCACCAATCGCCCCGTACAACTCTCCGATCTATGCGAATCATTCTCATCTCGAGCTGCCCTACACTTTTCAATGGAATGCCAGCCTGGAGCAGGAGTTTGGAAAGGCGCAATCCTTCACCATCTCCTATGTCGGCGCCAACGCCAGAAAGCTGCTTGAGGAGGCCGACATCGGTTCGCCACCGCTCGACCCGCAGTTGGGAACGAATCTGTATCTGTTCAAGAATGGACTGACATCGAGCTACAACGCACTGCAGGCTAAGGTCCAACGTCAGATCAGTCAAGGCCTTCAAGTTCTTGCCTCCTACACATGGTCACACGCCCTGGACTTCGGTTCATACAACACAGCCTTCCCATATGAGCGTGGGAACTCGGATCAGGATGTACGGCAGAATCTGACTGCGGCGGCCTCTTATGATCTTCCTGCAGCAGGGAGGTCGCCCCTCTCCTACGCCCTCCTCCACCAGTGGGGTGTCGACGGTCGATTCACCGCAAGAACTGGATTTCCCGTCACCCTCGATGGGTACGGTGTGACCGACCCCGCAACCGGCGAGTTCTACTGGGGCGGCCTCAATGTTGTGGCTCAAACTCCGATTTGCGTTTATAGCCCTCAATTTCCCGGCGGCAGAAGCATCAACCCGGCCGCCTTTTCTCTCCCTCCAACCAATCAGTATGGGAATGCGCCCAGAAACTTCGTCAGAGGGTTTGGGGCGGAACAGATAGACTTCGCACTTCGACGCCAGTTCGACATTCTTGACAAGTTGCACGGTCAGTTTCGCGCAGAGGGATTCAACCTCCTGAATCACCCCAATTTCGGGACGATCAACCCCTACTACGGAAACGCGCAGTTTGGTCAGGCAACGGCGACTTTGGCGCAGAGCCTGGGCGTGCTGAGCCCGCTCTATCAAATGGGCGGTCCGCGCTCTGTTCAACTCGCGCTCAGGCTTACCTTCTGATCCGTATCCGAGAGAGGCTGGGTGCTGCAATGGCTACATACGGCAGGATTCTATTATCGGCAACCGTGCTTTTCATCGCGGCGGGGTCCACTGTCTCCTATGGCAAGATGCGCGAAGTCACATCTCTCGATTGCGTCCAGGTTCGTTATATCGAAGACGTATGGATGAACCCCCAAGGCACAGCCGTTGCGTATCTCGTCAAGGGACCGAACTTCGAGCTCAATCGAAATGACTACCAGCTAAATGTAAGAGACCTCAAAAGGCCAGGGGTGGATCGGCTGGTCCTCTCAGGTGAAGGAATCTCCGATGTTACATGGTTGAGCCACGGAAGCCGCATGGCGATGCTGATTTCAATTCATGGTGTCAAAACAATCGCCTTCGCCGCGGTTGAATCGGGCAAACAGGACATCGTGACCGAACCGAGGCCGATCAAGTCATATAGCGTGGACGCCGGCGGGGACACTGTGGTGTATGAAGTCGCCGACAATGCTCCAGGGCTCAATGCACCGGCCGAACAGGTTCAGGATCGTATTGCGGCGGGCTATCGAGTCGGTGTTGAAGAAAATCGAATTGCTGATCTGGCGACTTCTTCCCTGTATATCCGCCGCAGGGCGGCAGGAGGGGAATGGAGCCAGCCAACGCCAATTGCGATTCAAGATCCATTCGATCGCACGACCATAACGCACTTTCCGCTCCTGAGCTTCCTGAACCTCGCGCCCGACGGCAAACGTCTGCTCTTCAGCTATGGAACCGCCCATATCCCCTCCGATTGGAAGGATAGCCCCTACGTCCGGAACTGCATCGAGGAGGGCAATCCCGCCCTGCCAGTCTTGGTTCTCCATGATTTTGAAAAAGACACGACCGGTCTCGCATTCAAGACCGTCTGGCCAGACAGCAAGTCCGTTTGGTCGGGTGACAGCAGGTCGTTTCTTGTGAATGCCCATTCTCCGGTGGGGAGCATCTGGGAGCAGGAGGACATTCGAGCTCATCGTATCGCCAATCCCGATGCGAATATGTTCTGGGTGGATGCCGATACTGGCAGAGTAGAGGAAGTCTACAGGCACGTTCCAGCGCATCACGAAAGAGCCCTCTTTTGGCGAGATGATGGGGATATCATCCTCCACGCCACCGGCGACTCGGTCCTACGCCTGCATCGAGACGATGGGTCTTGGCGCGAAGTCGAACGTATTACCATTCCTGGGAGTGAGCTGGACCGATTCTCATCGCTTGCATCCGGCGGGAAGACAATCGTCGGGGTGCATGAGAGAGTCACGGTTCCCGAGGAATTGTTCATCTACGAGCCTGGAACAGGCAGCATACGCAATCTGACCGACCTGAATCCCCAACTGAAGAGCGTTAGATTTGCGCCTGTAGAGATAATCCACTGGCCGACGTTGTCGGGCCTCGATATCAGCGGCCTGCTCTTCATGCCTCCGGACTACTCACCCGGAATGCTCTACCCCTTAGTGATCCAGACCAAGGGCGATGCGGGGTGGTTCACGTGCGATTCGGGACAAAACCATGATCCCGCCTTCGCTCCGCAACCGATCGCCAGCGCCGGGATGATGTATCTGATCCGGACGGTCAAGGAAGGTTTCAATTACGAGGACGAGACATCCAAGCAGCCGAAGGGATATCCGGGACAGATCGGCGAGGCGGTCCAGGCGATGGACATCTGGGATAGCGCGGTCAAGACACTGAGCAGCCGGGGGCTGATCGATCCAGGTAAGGTCGGGATCATCGGATTCAGCCGGACCGGGTGGCATGTGGAATATATATTGGCCCACTCCCCGCTCCACTATGCAGCTGCGACCGTTACCGACAATGTGCAGTACAGTCTGAGTGAATATTGGCTGCACCCGAACTTCGAAGCTGCCGGCGAGTCCATGTTCGACGGGCCTCCGTACGGCAAGACACTGGACAATTGGGAGAAGTATTCGATCAGCTTCAATCTGGACAAGGTGCATACGCCAATCTTGTTGGAGGAGATGGGATACGGAGCGATCGACGACGTTCCCGGATCGACACCCGACGGATTGTCGCATACCGCGGAGATCCTCAATGGACTGACCAGGCTTGGCCGGCCAGTCGAGCTTTATTACTACCCCAATGAAGACCACCAGCCCGACCATCCGAAAGCACGGCTCGGGAGCCTGGAACGAAATGTTGATTGGTACAGATTCTGGCTGCAAGACTATACGGATCCCGCGCCGCAGAAGGCAGAACAATACGCAGGTTGGCGGAGGCTGAAGAGCCTGCACACTCAAGATCTCAAGACAGGAGGTCAATCTATCTCAGGTCAAGAGCCGTTGCAGTAGGGTTGCGTACCCGGTTCTCTTCTCTTCAGAATCAGGGAACGGATCGTCAACCATTCCCCTTTGAGGTTTGCGACGCTAGAGCCCGATGCAGGTATGGCGGGAAGTCAAGGCATTGGCATCCCGCCAGTCAAACTAACTCCGAATTTCACACATCGCATCAGCACGATGTGTGTCTCGGCTTACTCGTCGGCTTCGTACGCGCCTGTGGTCGACATTTGGATCAGCTTGTTCACGTTGTCGGGACGGTGACCGGCCTTCGAGCCCCCGTGTGCTGTTGCTCCCGTTCCGTTTTGAATGGCGCAGGTCGCGTTCACCGTTGCCAGGACTTTGGGTGTTGTGTACCGCATGATTGTGTTCCTCTCTTTGTTGCGAATTTCCGTGTACGCAACGCTAGCTCGCGGCGTCACTTGCACGGAGCTTGTATGCCCGGGATGCCGCGGGCAGAATATCGTCGCGATCCTTGCCATGAAGAGCGTTGCGGGCGCTCACATTCGACGCTCTGAGACTTCTTAGCCAGAGCTCCAGGCCGATCGCTCTCGTTAAGGGCGCGATCCACTTCAGGTCCCCGGCCAACTCGCCGCGAAATGCTTGGAGGAAGCGAGGCCTGTCGATGAAACCAAAGTCGGCACTCAGTGGATGTGAGAAAAGTTCTTCGATTCTCTGCTGTGCGTTTCGGAGATTGGTGAGTGGGCTATGGGACACAAAGGCCTTGCGTTTGCGTTCGAGAATCTCTACCGGGACAATCTCCTTGAGCGCACGCCGCATTAGAAAGCGCCTACGGCCCGGTCGGACGAGTTGCTCGCGCGGAACTCGGTGAAGGAACTCAACCAGATCACGATCGAGATAGGGATACCGGTATTCGTAGTTGCCGGCGAGCGGTGGGGCCAGATGTGGAAGCGTTTCGAGCAGGGCCCACCACACTCGTCCATTGTTGATGGCGCTTGGAGTCCGGGCCAGGATGGTATGCAGCTTCTCTCGATGGGCACGGGGACAGAGACATAGCTGCCTCAATTCGGTACTCAACCATGGAGGAACAGCGCTTCGGTCCGGCACTGGCCTTCGATAAAGATTGAACGTAAATGCCATGGTGCCGAGAAGCGTGTGAATCAGAGGCTCGCGACTCACCATGCACCATTCGGCCGCAACTGAAATAAGCCGGAAGAGCTTCCCTTCCCGAAGGTGGTCCGCAAGTTGCGGCATGGGTGCCGGTACCCCGCCCAACAGTTCATCTCCTCCTATTCCGGAAACAATGACCCGATATCGCCCTGCCCCAACCGTCTGCTCGAATTGATCTGCAAAATCGAGTGAAGTCCGGTCTACTCCGGGATAGGGATAGATTCGATCAGGCAGCACCAGAGGCTCATAGCTCGGAACTCGCGAGGACCAATCGATATGGATTCCTCTCTTGTTCCGCCAACTCTCCACGGCAGTGAAATATGGGCGCTCATTCCAATCGGGTTCAGTGTCGTCAAAGTACGAGACGGTATCGAGGGGGTTTGTCCCGCCGATGCGGCCTTTGACGATCTGGTCCGCCATACAGACGATCGAACAGGAGTCCATGCCGCCACTGAGTTCGGCCAGAACGGGCGCTCCTGGTCCAATCCGTCTCTGAACGGCCTGCCGAAATAGGTGAAGGAAATGTTCGTCATATTCCCCATCCGAGCCGTAAACGATTTTCGTGTCGGCGATCCAGCGCCAATATGGAGAGAGTTTTACCCTGCCTTCGCGAACGACGATATAGTGTGCCTTCGGAACGGCGCGAATGCCTTTGTAGGGGGTCAAGTCGCCGATCTCCTGGCCCGAAAGGAGGCACGCAATGTATTCCGGGTCGAGGTCCGGGAAACTGTCGCCCACGAAGAATGTCTCAAGATAGGTCGACCACCTGATGCCGCCGTTGTCGTTGCGATAATAGAGGCTTCTCATTCCCGCGTGATCGCGGGCCAGGTAGAGAGCGCGATCTCTGGCCGACCACAATGCCAAAGCCCAATCTCCCACCAGTCGAGAAAAGCACTCCTCTCCCCATCGAGCAAACGCATTAAGTATCAGGATTGAGTCGGCAGGACGAACTCCGATGAGTCCATCTCCGGCTGCAAGTTCCTCGTGGTTGTCCAATCTGCCATCAAACACAAGAATGTTCCCAACCGCATCGACGGCCGGTTGCGTCCCAATGAGCGAGCGTTCATGGGTATGAAACGCCTGGAAGCCCATACCAATCCGTCCCTGGGTATGCAGAGCCGTTCCATCATCTCCGTATCGTGCAGTCGCTGCCGCCAGTCGGGATAGGGTTGCCCCTTCAACGGTCGCGCCTTGCGGGAGACAATCTCCGAAGATGACGCTCATGAGACCTCCTAACAACCAAGACCAGCTTCAGCAGCGTTCCATCTCGCGGTAGAGTTCAGGCATGTAGGGCTTGTCGTTGATCACCCGCCGGTCCAATTCAACCCAGGCGTGAGATCTGAACGGAATGATCTGAACGCCAATCACCAGCTCTGCGGAGAATCCGTGCCGGCGAAGAAGCATGGCGGTGGCCGCGGAACGCTGCAGACAGAGGACCCTCTTGAAATACAGCACGCACGCAACATCCACGGCGCGGCATATCTGTTCCGTTGCAAAGCGGGAATGGTTGTGGTTTCGTGATTGCGATCGATTCAGGCTGTCCTTCAGGGCCGGCAGCCCTCGCCGGCGCATAAGCCATTCGGTGTATAGGAGGTACCTGAGAGCTTCAACGGCGAGTCGTGTCATCCTGGGCCTCCTGAGGAAATGGAACTCCGAGTTCATGGCACAGAAACGCGATCCGGCGAGTCAAGCCATCGACGCGGACCGAGAGAGGCATCGTCGGAGAATGACCGCGCTCCGAACTGTGGTCGATCAGGATCGCATGTTGCTGGGCCGAACGATCCTGGAGGCGAGCCGCCATCTTTCGTGCGTGTGCGGGATTGCATCGGGTGTCTTTGTCGCCACATACAAACAGGACTGCCGGGTAGTTGGTCTCTTCACGGACACGGTGATATGGCGAATAGGCAAGAAGGGCTCGAAAGTCATCGGCATCGTCTGCAGTTCCATATTCAGAAGCCCAAACGCTCGCGCCGTCGAAAAGGTGATAGCGCACCATATCGAGAAGGGGCGCAATACAGAGCGCCGCACGAAACAGATCAGGCCGTTGCGTGATGGCCGCGCCGACCAGAATTCCGGAGTTGGATCCTCCGAAGATGGCAAGTTTCCCTGGATTGGTATAGCCCCTCTCGCAGAGCCAGTCCCCGGCCGCGATGAAATCGTCAAAGGCTACCTGCCGGTGCCGACCGCGAGCCGCCTCATGCCATTCCTTGCCGCGTTCCCCGCCGCCACGAATCTGGGGCACAGCGAATAGGAATCCAAGTTCCAGCAGGATGGAGACGAAGGCTGAGAATTGCGGGGTCAGCATGATGCCGAAGCCTCCGTACGCGGTCATGATCGTCGGCGCCCCTCTCGGAATTGCGTAATCCACGGAACCAACCAGCGTCATCGCAATCTCGGTGCCATCCTTCGACAAGTAGGACAGCCTGCGCACAACGAACGGGATAGCCGGAACCGGGGCTTGGCGTTGGCTCCAAACGACGCTTTCGCCGGTTTCTAGGCGATAACGAAGTAACGTTGGTGGCCGGGTGAAGGATTCGCAGTGAAGGAAAAGCTCGTCGGCTTCGCTTGTGTATGTGGGAACCAGGCCCCAGGTGCATCCTTCCTCCAGAGGCAGCGTTCCGAGATCATCTCCATTGAGCGACCAGATACGCACGAGAGTTTCGCCGCCCGAGACGTAGCTCAAATACAAGCAATCGCCCACGATTGCGCATTGTTTCGCCCGGAGATGCCACTCTGGAACGATCACGCGCAATGGCTGGCCGCTCATCATGTCCAGTTCAACGATCTCGCCGTTCGGCGTTTCGCTGAACCGAAATGCAAACAGTCTTTCGCGATGGAAGAAAGGGCTAAAGGGAGCGGGTTCGTTCTGGCAAACACGCTTCCAGATGTACTGCCGGCCTTGCCTGGCAATGTAGAAATCGACAACTGGGACTCCGGCTTGCTCATGGCAATATATCGCCCCGAGCATCTCCCCCTCACAGTTCAGCACCAGCTTACTCAATCCGACACGAGGCAGAGTGAGCAGCGAAACATCATCCTCAGCCGGGCTCCCGAAGCGATGAAACAGTACGACGTGATCCTTGTCATGAGCATCAGGGGCATTCGCAGATTCATGGCAGTAATAGAATCCGTCATGCGCGCTGCGGAATTGAAATCCCCGTGCGAGGCCCCGCTCCAGATGGTCCGGAAGCACCATTCCGGTCTCGACGTCTACGATGTGGATGGCCTTGGTATGTTCGCCTCCTTGTTTGACATCGAAGGCAAGCGATGTTCCATCGGCAGCAATGGAATAAATACCAACTGCGGTGTAAGGATCCAGGCGAGAGGAGTCGACCAGGACCCTTTCGGAGTGAACTGCCTCATCCATGACGAAGATCGACGGTTGCTGTTCCGCGATGCCGCGTTTGCGGTAGTAATAATGGCCTTGAACCTTTCCGATCTGGTCGACCGTTTCAACATCCACGAACTCCAACACCCGTTGTCTCAGGTTCTGTAAAGAGCCGAGTCGCAGAAGGTAGTCCTCAAGACGCAAGCGTTGCTGCGCAATCCACTCTTCCGTTTCCTCCGCGTTGCGGTCTTCCAGCCACCGAAAGGGATCGGCAACCGGGATGCCGTGAATCGTCTCCGTCGTGTCTCGGTTAACTTCTAGTTCAACTGGCATAGTGCCTCCCTCAGCTCTGCGCTGTTTGCAATCCGGTCCATGTGCCGGGCCAGGCTGCGCGAGTAACTCAGAAAAGCTGGCTGAGTCCGGCGGGAGGTTTCCAACCAGTCCCCGCGTCCGTGAAGATAGGACAGCACGGATAGCAGCGGGGCAAGCTGCAGTGCTCGTTCAACCTGGTGTTCCGACAGGTCTTTGGACCAGACAGATCGGTATACAGCCTTGAGCGCGGAACTCCAGTGTTGAGAACTCTCAGATTTGCGGCTAGCGTGAACACACAGCTGCTCCTGGGTGATGAAGGGATTGCCAACGTAGGCCTCACACCAGTCCGTAAATACGCAATCGAGCCCGTTGGTAAGAATGCTTCCCGGACTGATGTCGTTATGCAAGAGTGAGTCGGGTATATTCAGGTCCTCCATAGCGGAACAGGTTTCGTGCAGAAGATGTCCAATTTTGTTCAGTCGTGATGCCGAAACTGGGGGGACTTTTGTGCTTGTCTGCTGAGACATGGCGTAATCGAGATATTCGATCAGGTTGTCGATATGGGCACGAAGTACTCCAATGCGATGGTCTCCGCACCCGGCGTCAAGCAGGTCTGCCGATCTTCCGATGAGTCGTCTCTGAAGATTGGCAAGATTGAAGGCCGCGCGCTTGAAGTGTTCGAGCGAACTCGATGAATGGAGCGAAATCCCATACTCCTCCATGAGCCAAGCCCTCCAGTCGGCTCGAATCGCGAGAATCGGAGGTAGGTATTCTGGACAAACTGCAGCAAGGTAAGCTGTGACGCCAAACTCGTGTGCGTTTGGTCTTCCGACGGCCTTCAACCAGTAAGCGGGTCCGGCAATGGTCTCGAGACGTAACAGACAGAATTCGCCGCCCGCGTTTAGATGGCGCAAATCGTCGGTGAAGACGACGTCGTGATCCCTAATCACGGTGCGAATCCACTCTTGAACTTCATTGATCCACCCAATGCGTGCGAAAGGACTTCTCGACGCGTCGCTGCCCGACAGAATGGAAAGAAGTGCGGACCTCTCATCGCCGGAGAGGGATAAACGGCCGATATTTTCGAGAGGAACCGTGGTGAGACCTAGCTGCGTAAATTTGGAGGAGGAACTCCTCACTTCGATCACTGCGCACGGTGTTGAAAGCGGACTGTCGCAGAGCAGGTCGAGCACAAGTGTCCTAATGTTCCACGTTTCTTCGATGAGGCGCGTCAACTGCTCGGCCGGACGCTGCCACATGGGAACACTGATTCGCGGCAGTTCGAGATCGCCGGCGCTCTGTATCCCGAGCAATTGACGGGACTCGGGAAGGATGAATGCCAGTCTGTATTCAGTGCAGTCAGCCATATAGCAACTCCGTTTCTGTTTCGCTAACGCTGAAGTAAATCCGCCACGAGGTGCTTCGACTTAAGTTGTTCCATGAAGGCATCGACATCCTTTGCAATCATCTGTTCGTCCGCTCCCGTATCGCTGGCCAATTCCGCAACGATTGTGTCAAGCGGCATACCACGATTCAGCCGTTGCCAGACGTAGGCGCCAGTGGCGTCCAGTATCGTCATTGCATTACGAGATGAATCGAGTATGACCGCGCCGTCGTGGTCCACGATCGAACGAAGATGGGCCGGCATAGTGGCCATGGTTCTTGTCTCCAACGCGGAACGTCTTCTGCGCGTCAGAGGCGCGCAGCTTTCCTTGCCTCTCTGCCTGCACCTTTTGCAGACG
>Ga0302319_10026511_pt1 | contig 10200 bp, 9 predicted proteins | sample Bog_T0_2_FD_203319 | JGI IMG/M metagenome (GOLD analysis project Ga0302319, IMG submission 203319) | Peat permafrost microbial communities from Stordalen Mire near Abisko, Sweden - Bog_T0_2 | ecosystem: Environmental > Terrestrial > Soil > Wetlands > Peat | place: Sweden: Abisko, Stordalen Mire...
CACGGCCGCACCGAGACACTATCGAAATTCCACGCCATATCTGGGACCGCATGACGAATGCGCTCGCCCACGCCGTATGAATTGGCCAAAGTCGAGCTTAGGGTTCGTTCCATGCCGAGTAAGCGCACGGACACCACCTTAATCGATTACCTAACCAGAGATGAAATTGTTGCACTTTTGGATGCGCCCGACCCGCGATCCCGATTAGGAATTCGTGATCGTGCCATGCTGCATCTCGCTTACGCTGGCGGTCTGCGCGTCGCCGAGCTCCTGTCGTTGCAACTGCAGGACTTACCCGAGCGCTCGCTCGCCACGGTGCACGTCATGGGCAAAGGCCGTCGCGAACGAATTCTACCGTTGTGGCGAGAAACGCAGGCCGCGCTTCGCAGCTGGTTGGCCGCCAGACCTGCGTGCGAGACGACGGAGATATTTCTCAATTCCAACGGTCAGCCGATGACGCGGGATGGTTTCGCGTTCAGGCTGGCGAAGCACGTGGCGACGGCGGCCCACAAGCAGCCGAGCCTCCTGACCAAACGGGTCACGCCACACGTGCTGCGGCATTCTTGCGCGATGCATACGCTCGCCGCGACCGGTGACATTCGGAAGGTGGCACTCTGGCTAGGCCACGCCAGTTTGCAGAGCACCGAAGCCTATTTGCGCGCCGATCCCGAAGAGAAGTTACAGATCCTGGCGGCACATTCAACGCCGGGGATAAAGGCCGGCCAGTTCAAACCGCCCACCGATCCGCTGCTCTCAATGCTCGATGACGCTCGGAAGCTAACGTAGCTCGAAGAGTCTTGTGCCTTCAGCTTCCCAGTCAGTCCCTAATTATCCGGAGTAAAATCCATGCCCTATCCTTGAAAAACCAGGCCTTTGTTCGGCCCACTCGACATAATCATCCGCTACAAATAATTTGTGATCGGGGTTCCCGAGGCGAGGATCAGAGCGCGACCAGGGCTCTTTGCCGCCGTGTAGCGGGATTTGACGAAGAGATCCCAAGCGCGTTGCGAACCGTCGGGATCGACGCCCTTGAGGCTGGTCATGTTGGTTGGGAAGGAAAGCTTGCGGAATTCCTGGGCTTCGTCGACGATGATCTGATCGACGCCGATCTCGCCAATGGTGAGGAGATCGTCTTTGCGCGATTGCAGGGCCTCGAATTTCGCTTCGAGTTTCTCCTTCATGTTCTCGATGCGCTTGCGCGAGATGCGATCGTCGCCGTCAACTTTTTCGAGAAGCTCCGAATAGCCGTTGATCTGGCGCTGAATGAGGAGTCTCTCGAATTCGGCGGGGGCTGGAATGAATTTGAACGCGCTGTGCGTGATGATGATGCAGTCCCAGGTCGCCGTTGCGGCGCGGGACAGAAACCGGTGGCGTTTGTCCTTGGTGAAATTGGTTTCGTCGGCGACGAGGATTCGGGCGTTTGGGTAGAGGAGTAGGAATTCGCGGCTGGCTTGCGCGAGGCAATGGCCGGGAACCGCCATCATGGCCTTGGTGATGAGGCCGAGGCGCTTTTGCTCCATGATCGCTGCGGCGATACTGAAGGTCTTGCCGGCGCCGACGGCGTGCGCGACATAGGTCTGGCCGGTGCTGATGATGCGCCAGATGACGCGCTTCTGATGTTCGTAGAATTTGATGACGCTGCTGGCACCGGGCAGCTGCAGATGGCTTCCGTCGAAATGGCGGGGGACGAGATTGTTGAACTGGTCGTTGTAGAGCCGGCTTAGGCGGTCGGCGCGCTCGGGATCGGTCCAAACCCAGCGTTCAAAGGCGGTCTTGATTTTTTGGAGCTTTTCTTTCGCGGACTCGGTTTCGGCGGCGTTCAAGACGCGCTTTTCCTGGCCGTCCTCGATAAAGGCGTCGTAGATCTGTGGAATCGCTGAGTTGAGCGCGTCGCTGAGAAGTTGCCCGGCGTGGCGGCGCTCGGTGCCCCATTCGGAGGTGGCGGCAGCCTGGCCGGCGAAGGCTTTGACGTCGATCGTCCAGGCCGCGATTTCGGGGGTGTGATGGATGAAGGTCTTGATTCCGATGATCTCGGTTGAGAACAGAGCCACGTCGTCGGCCGGAATCCAGGGTGCGCCGAGCCTTGCACTGATGTCAGAGGGCCTCAGGTCTTCGGGCTGGACCTGGCGAAGGGCTTCGACATTGCGGCGATAGCGGGGATCGAGCGCGGCGGCGGCGATGGCGGCGGCAAGTTTGGTGCGGACAGGGCCGGAGAGATAGGCGTCGGCGGTTTGCCAGCTTTCTATGCGTTCGATCGTGAGCTTGGGATCGAGAAAAATACGGTCGCCGAGTTCGGCGATGGCTTCGTCGCGCGATCGTCCAATCAATTCGGCGATCCGGCTGAGATCGACGTATCCCACCTCATGCAGAGTGACGGCGAGGGCGTCGCCCGCGCTTTCGATAAGTGGCGTCACTGGGGGATGCATGACGCGTTCGGAAAAGACCGGACCTTGTTTGGCTTTTCCGGTTTCAAGGTCGTAGTCCTCGATGGAGGCGACAAGCCAAACGTCGGGATCATCTAGGAAGGGGGCGAGGTTCGGCCGCCTTTGCGTCTGGCGCGTCTCTCCAGTGTCGGGGTCCGCCGTCTCCGAGATGGTGGTGAGATTGATCGGGCCGAAATTGCGCACAAAGCTCGCGTAGGCGACACGAAGGCGGACTTGCACCGGTCCCCATGGGTCATTGTTTTCCTGAGCACGCAGGACGTCGCGCAGGGCATCGCGGATGGGGACCAGGTGACGGATGATCCTGGCGTGTTTGGCAGGGATCCCATCAGTTCCTTTGCCGTTGCGGACCGTGACGGGGACGGTGGCGCCATCGATGATCTGAAAAAGCGCGTTGTTTTCGAGGACGTAGCTGCCTTCCTTTATGGTTGCCCCTTCCGCGGCGGTCCCGACCTCGAAGTTTGGCTGCGCGGGGAGAAGATCCTGCGTGTGTTCCGCCGGGGGTTTTTGAATCTCCGCGGGCAGGCGATGGACGGCGCTGTCGAGGAGTTCCTCGATGCCGCCCTGCGCATGTGGCTGGCAGGTATAAGCGGGTCCGAAGGGGCTTCTGGTCCGCGCATGGCGGCCGAGGACCATTTCGGGATGTTCGAGGAAATAGCGATTGATGGAGAGTGCGGGCTCGCCGTCTTCGGCGGGCAACGCCTCCATCAGGGTGTCCCAATGATTGTCGCCGCGAGGGTCATCGGGGAATCGCCGCTGCAGGAATAGGATGTCGGCGACGACTTCGGTTCCGGCAGCGGCTTTCATTGCGCCTTCCGGCAGTCTGATGGCGCCAATGAGATCGGCCATGGATGCGATATGTTCGCGGGCCTTCTGATCGGCCTTGTCCATGGTCCAGCGGCTGGTGACGAAGGCGGCGAGGCCGCCGGGTTTCAACCGCTCGATCGAGCGGGCGATAAAATAATCATGCAGGGAGAGAGCGAGACGGCCGGCCGGATCATCGGCACGTACAGTGCGATCACTGAACGGCGGATTGCCGATGGCGAGAGTGTAGGTCTGCGCCAGACGCGCTTTGGTGAAATCTTCATGCCGGATCCAGGCGTTCGGGTAAAGCAGGGCGGCGATGCGCGCCGTTGACGCATCGGCCTCGATGCCGGTGAGGCTGGTTTTACCGGCGAGGGCTTCGGGCATAAGGGCAAAGAACAGCCCCGATCCGCAGCCGGGCTCGAGGATCGGGCCGCCGGAAAAGCCCATGTGCTGGACGGCGCGCCAGATCGCACGGATGACGAATTCCGGGGTGTAATGGGCATATTGGGTGGAGCGGGCGAGGCTTGCGAGATCGTCGCGCGAAACGAGTTGCTCCAATTGGTCGCCGAGGTCCTCCCAGCCGGCGGAAAACAGTTCGCCGGCGCGGCGGAAGAGTGAGTTGGCGAGTTCGCTGGCGCCGAAGCCGGTGAAGCGGCAGAGGATTTCCTGCTCGTCTTGGGTGGCGTTGCGTTTTCCTTCTTCGATTTGGAGCGCCAAGCGCATGCTGGCGAGATTGTCGGCGGCGCGGGCTTTCCAGCCGCGTGCGAGACGGCGATCGCCGGCAAGATGGAAGTTGCGGGCGGGGACCGCGGGCGTTGAGGGACTGACGAGAGTGGACTCGTCATCTGTCGACTCTTTCGGTGATGATGGGGTGTGAGGCTTGCTGTAGTCTGCATCCAAGGTCAGGCCACCGGCGGAGAGGCTGGTGGTATCGAGGAAGGAAAGGGTGAGCTGGTTCGTTTCACGGGCCATGGAGGATCCTTTTGGGCGAGCGGAAGGGCCGGCGCGGGCGGCTGCCGTTCGAGTGCTGGTTGGATGGAGGAGGAAAGAGGTCTGATGCCTTGGGAGGGTCCGCGGCTGGCTTGCCGGGACGCGGCGTTCAGATGCGATCAGCGAGACTTATCGGGTACTCAGCGTGTCCCAGAAGCCCCACAGGACCGCTTGGCGGGCTTGGCTCCAAGGGATGCCAGGGTCGTGGGCAATCCGATCCAGAATTTTCATTAAAAGCTGGGAGTCCGGATGATTGAGCGCGATCACGGGCGTGTTCGGCGATGTCATTCCTTGCCCATTTTCGGAAACATGTTGCCCATCGTCCGTGCTTGATTCTGTTGTACGGATATGGACGGATTGGGTGCCGTCCGGCCAAATGCGGGTCGTGAACCATTCGAGATGATCAGGGGTGCATGGAGCCGGTGCGGCCGAAGCAGGGAGTTGGCTTGGCTGCGATGGGGATGTTGGGATTTGGTCGATGGTGTTCATCGGGGTCTTCCTTCGTCTTCTTCGTGAAGATCCGATGGGCAGGCCGCGGGCGGGTGGCCGGTGCAAAGGCGGCGCTTGCGCCGGGATCTCGGCGGCCTAGCGCAGTGGCCGCGAGATCAACCCTTTGCTGCGGCGGGCCGTTTGTGGCCCGGTCTATGTCTCTCTTTGTCTTGTCTTTTCTCCGTCGCTCGGCTGGGGCGATGTTTCGTGCCGGGCGTCGTGCAGTGTGTCGATGATCGCGTCGATTGCCTCGGCAGCGCTGGCAAGTCGCAATATGGCGTCGCTGCGTGTGTGACAGCCCTCGGTGGCGCTGAGTTCGTGGAGTATAAAATGCAGGAGGGTGTCGCCGCATCTTGCCAGGGAGGTTTCGAATTCGGCGATTGGAACTGATGCGAGATAGGAGAATTCGCCATTGGAATAGGTCTCCAGTGCGGCAAATTGAAATGCGTTGAGATGCAAAATCATTGTGCGCTCCAAGGTTTAGTGGACTCCTCGATTACCATGCGTTCGCGCGGGTCGATCAGATCGAGGGCCTGGAGGTGGAGAGCGCTACCGGGCCTAGCTTCTTTAACGACATGATCCCAGGCGTTACGATCGCAGGTGAAAGTGTGCTTTCCTGTATAACGAGGAGGGATATAGGCCTGGATTTCGATATGCGGTTTGCCATCGGGATAGATGCCGAGGTCGGCGAGGACCCATCCGTCGCGCCGGGCCGCGACGTGATCGAATTCGGTGGTGGGTGTCGTCGTGCCGGTGGCGGTTTGTTTGGAGTAGTGCGGGATTTGCGCAAGCCTGCGCGGCGCATAATGAGCGTGGATTGGGCTAGGCGCGATCTGTTTGCTGGGCGCGCTGCGCCGGCTAAGTGGGAAGGAAATGAGTAGGTCTTCTGTTTTGCTGAGGGTTTCGGCAAGTTCGAAGACGCACTCACGCGCTATTGCGGTGTTTTCCGTTGCGTTCCAGCGCTGGCCGACGGTGGCGCAGGCTTCCGCGATTAGGCGGGGCAGCTCCGGATTGTCGTCAAAGACCTCACGAGCGGCTTCGATGGCATCGTTGGTTGTGAGGAGGTCGAGGGCGTACCACCCAAGCTTATTTTGGCATTGCAGATAGAGTGCGCGGGCGTCCTCCTCGGTAAGGCGGCCCCGCGCGAGGCGCCAGGCATGGGCGAGACGCGTGAAGAAGGCGCGGACTGGCCGCCGCTTAACGGGGACGGGTCGTAGGAATTCTGAAAGCGAGTGTAAAAGTAAAGGGGAGTGTATGCTGGACATGGCAAACTCCATGCGCATGAGCAATTGTTGAAGGATTGATGGGTGAAGAGTGGCTTGGCTGTCAGCTGTGCCAGGAGCCGCACGCGGCCTCGATTGCGAGCCTGTCGGCGCGGTCTAGGAGCGCGAGGGTTTGCCGATGTAATGGCGACCCCTGCCTGGCGCGTTTGACCGTGTGACCCCAAATCTTACCGATATTGGGTGTGACCGAGCTGGCAGCGGGCCCGGATGGGACGGGCGTATGTACCGCTGCGCGAGCCTGCGTCATCATCTGAGATGTGGCGCAGGTGAAGAAACCGCGAAGGATGTCGAGGAACGTTGGTGGGGTGTGGTCTGTGCCAACTGTCCTGGCAGGTATTGTCGAAACGAGCGCATTCATTTGGGTCTCCTTTGATATTTTTTCCAAAGACCCTTCGGGCACCGTCACGGCTGTCGGCGTTTTGCAAATGCGGCGCGGGCTTCGCCATCGCCTGTGTGCGATGGCGGCCGGGCGCCGGGATGGCCGCGGCCTAGCGCAGCGACCGCGGCCTCCCACCATTTGCAAAATGCCGGCAGCCGTGGCTTGTGTTATTCTTTCCTTTCTGAAGGTGTTGGATTCATTGTCAGTTGCCAAATATAATGTCATTTGAGACCGTCTCAAACCTGGGGGCGATATGGGATCAGGTGTCCGGCGTGCGAACCTGATCGAGCTTATCCCAGCGAGGGGGCTCTCGGTGCGACACCTGCTGCGCGAAAAGGATACGCCTTACTCGGAGCTTGGGCTTGAGGACGAAAAATGGTCCGGCGACGAGCTGATAGATTTTATGGTGGCGGATCCGATCCTGATCAATCGGCCAATCGTCGAAACACCGCTCGGAGTACACCTCTGCCGGCCCTCGGAGAGGGTCCTCGAGATCCTGCCGAACACTTACATTGGCCCCTTCGTCAAGGAGGACGGCGCGGTCGTTATAGACGAGGTAGGGAGCCGCGTTGCCTGATCTGACAGACCTCCCTAACCTGCTTCCGTCCGCTTTTGAGCGCCTCGACCCCGCTGCGTTGCGGCCGCATCCGGCGACGTACCGGCCGCGCATCTTGTTGCTCTATGGGTCGCTTCGCGAAAGATCGTTCAGTCGCTTTCTTACGCTTGAAGCCGCTCGGCTGCTTGAAGCCTTCGGCGCGGAAACGCGTATCTTCAACCCGAGCGGCCTGCCTTTGCCAGACGATGCGCCTGTCTATCATCCCAAGGTCCAGGAATTGCGTGAACTATCAGCCTGGTCCGAAGGGCAGGTGTGGTGCAGTCCCGAACGCCACGGAGCCATGACGGGCATCTTGAAGGCGCAAATCGATTGGATACCGCTCTCAATTGGCGCGGTTCGGCCGACCCAGGGCAAAACGCTTGCGGTGATGCAGGTCAGCGGCGGCTCACAGTCTTTCAACGCAGTGACTCAGATGCGCGTCCTGGGCCGCTGGATGCGCATGATCACGATCCCAAACCAGTCGTCCGTTGCCAAGGCCTACGAGCAATTCGACGACGACGGCAGGATGAAGCCCTCCTCCTATTACGATCGCCTTGTCGATGTGGTCGAGGAGTTGATGAAGTTCACGCTGCTTACGCGCCACGCTTCTTCCTACCTTACAAATCGATACAGTGAGCGCAAGGAGGATGCGGAGAAATTGCAGGCGCAGGCCGGGCTGAACGCCAAGTGATCGGAGCGACGGGAGCTCATCGAGACCAAGCATTCTGAAGTGGAATTGGCCCAGACCTAGCCGGAGTCGAGGCCGGTGATCCCTTTCAGCAGGAGAAATTGCCATGACCCTAAACTCGTCGCCACTGCGCTTGCCGCAAATATGACGGTGATAACCAGCGCGATCGCGCTAGACCAGAGCCTTCCAGCCGACCAGGCCGTCGGCGACGTTTCCGGAAGGATTAAATCGGTTGGATCTTCCCAAATATCCGACCACCTTACCATGACGTTGCCAAAGGCTTGATCATCGGCCATCGTGCGTCATCAACAAAGGGTTGCCGGGCGATGTCCGCAGCGCCAATCGGCTTCACGATCGACAGAGGGCAGGCAATGAGCGCGTTGTTCACTCCATATCGACTGGGCTCGCTGGAGTTGCGTAATCGCATCGTCATCGCGCCCATGTGTCAATACTCTGCCGACGACGGACGCGCGACGGATTGGCACCTTATCCATCTCGGCAATCTCGCGCTTTCCGGAGCGGGGCTCCTGATCATCGAGGCGACCGCAGTGTTGCCGGAAGGAAGAATCAGCCCCGACGATCTCGGACTTTGGTCTGCCGAAACCGAAAACGCGCTAAGAAGGGTCGTCGAGACCGTGCGGCGGTATTCAGACATGCCGATCGCCATCCAGCTCGCGCATGCGGGGCGCAAGGCATCGACGCACACACCGTGGAAGGGCAGTGGGCAGATCCGGCCTGGCGAGGATCGCGGCTGGCAGACGGTGGCGCCCTCGGCCATCCCCTTCGCAGAAGGCGAGAATCCTCCGGTCGCCCTCGATCACGGCGGGCTCGCCGCCGTTCGTGACGCTTTCGTGGAGGCGGCAAGGCGATCCGCCAGGCTCGGGTTCGATGCGATCCAGCTCCATGGCGCGCACGGTTATCTGCTGCATCAGTTTCTCTCGCCCTTGGCCAACCAGCGCGAAGACGACTACGGTGGCAGCCTCGAAAACCGAATGCGCTTTCCCCTCGAAGTATTCGATGCCGTCCGCACGGTCTTTCCGGTCGAGCGGCCAGTCAGCATGCGCGTATCGGGGACCGACTGGGCCGAAGGAGGTTGGGACCTCGAGCAAACCATCGCCTTTGCGAAAGCGCTCGCGGCGCGAGGCTGTAGCGCCATACATGTCTCGAGTGGGGGTATGACGCCTGTACAGAAGATCCCGGTCGGGCCGAGCTATCAGGTGCCGCTCGCCCGTGCCGTCAAGGCTGCAACGAACTTGCCGACCGTCGCGGTGGGCCTTATCGCTGGCTATGATCAAGCTGAGGCGGTTATTGGAACCGGCGACGCCGATTTTGTCGCTCTCGCGCGAACCATACTCTACGATCCGCGCTGGCCGTGGCATGCGGCTGCGCATCTTGGTGCGACCGTGAAGGCTCCAAAACAATATTTGCGCTCGCAGCCAAACCGCCATCGGCATTTGTTTGATGTCTGAGGGACAGTAATTTCGCATTAGGAGAGAGGGCGGCGTCATGCCAGATCCGGTGTCGCACGGCTGACGCTCTCGCCATCCCTGGCGCGTAGGGTCCAAAAGGACAGTGAGGAGACGATGGTCAACCCGCCCAAGGTCACGAAAGCGCGATGTAGCGCCGTGATGACCGCGAGGCGATCGGACTGCGGCAGATCTCCAAGATACCATGCTGCCACCAACGATCCGCAGGCCAGGCCGAAGCTCATGGAGATTTGCTGAAACGAGCTGGCTATCGTGCTCGCCATGCTCGACTCACTCGTCTCGATGTCCGCATAGGCCATGCTGTTCATGCTGGAAAACTGCAGTGAATTGAAAAAGCCCAGAGCGAGGCCAATGGCTATGATTGCCGCCAGCGATGTGTGCGCCGTCACCAGCGCGTAAAGACAGATGGTCAAGCCGATCATCACCGTGTTGACGATCAGCACTTTGCGATATCCGAAAAGCCCCAGCACGCGCGTGGAAATAAACTTCATTCCCATCGCGGCGGCGGCGGTGGGCATCATCAGCATGCCCGATTGCCACGCCGGCAGACCCAGCCCGATCTGAAACAGCAAAGGCGTTAAAAAGGGCAATCCGCCAACCCCGAGCCGCGTGATGAAGCCGCCGATCACCGAAACGCGAAAGGTTCGCACCTTGAACAGCGCCAGCTGCAACAGCGGATAGGGCGCTTGGCGCGCATGACGCCAATAGGCGGCGAGCAAGGTCAGCGCGAGCAGCAACAGCGCCGCCTCCACGGCGATGTTGATCTCGTGTTCACCGAAAATCTCCAGCAGCCAGGACAGCAGCGCGGTCCCGGCTCCAAACAGCGCCAGCCCGATCACATCGAGTGGGCGCGAGGTGTCGCCATAATAATCCTGCATATAACGATGAATGAGCCACAGCGCGACGATCCCCGCCGGAACATTCACGAAGAAAATCTCCCGCCACGACAACCAGTGGACGATCAAGCCGCCGACCGTCGGGCCAAGCAACGGCCCGATCAGCGCGGGGATGATGACGAAATTCATTGCTTGCAGCAGTTCC
>Ga0302319_10026513_pt1 | contig 10200 bp, 10 predicted proteins | sample Bog_T0_2_FD_203319 | JGI IMG/M metagenome (GOLD analysis project Ga0302319, IMG submission 203319) | Peat permafrost microbial communities from Stordalen Mire near Abisko, Sweden - Bog_T0_2 | ecosystem: Environmental > Terrestrial > Soil > Wetlands > Peat | place: Sweden: Abisko, Stordalen Mire...
ATAAATCCCAGCCGACGCTGATTCCCCATTCCCATCCCCATCGCTATCTTCGTAACAGGACGAGCTTAGGTCCCAGCAAAAGGAACCCCAATGCACTTCTTGATTGCAGACGACCATGCGAACGTTCGACGCGGCCTCAGTGAGATTCTGGTCGATGCATTCGCAGGCTCCACTTTCTCCCAAGCCTCAACCGGTTTCGAAGTTCTCATGCTGTTGGGCATATCAGTTCCCGACTTCCTGCTACTCGACATCAACATGCCAGGCCGCAACGGCTTGGAGGTCCTGAAGGATGTAAGGGCTGCTTATCCGCGGATTCCAGTCATCATGGTCAGCGTGCAGCCGGAGAACCAATACGCATCGCGCTGCCTGGCCGCCGGTGCCTCCGCCTACATCAACAAGAGTTACGCCTCAGATGACCTCGCCCCAGCGATCAAAAAACTACTGGCCGGTCTGGCCCTCGCATCCCGTCCCCACGCCGCCTAGCCGGTCCTTCAGGCGGTAGGCCGGGGCTTTATCCCCTGCACTCCTTCGTGCGGTAGGCCGGGGGGGCATGCGGTAGGCCAGGGCTTCGCGCGGTAGGCCGGGGCTTTATCCCCGGCACAAACCCACCCCAAAAAATAAGAAATCATGAACGCGACGAAGTCGCGTTAAAACCCGTTCCGACTTCAGCCCCGAAGCAGACCGCAACCCCGCCCACCCCTGACAACCGAAAACTAACCACCAATCACTAACCACTGGCCCTGTAAGACAACCCCTACAAACCTCGCTTCGAAACACCGACACAAAGAACAGCTTTCCCCGATATTCAACCCGCTCCCAACCCCGTATCTTCAAAACATCGGCAAGGTTTGAGGCACTTAGAACCGTTGCTCCCGTTCAGCAAGAACGACAAGATTTGAAAGGAAATCAACCATGGCTACTTGCTTCGCAACCCTGTCCAATCCCGCACAAGGAATTCCCTTGAGTTTCCCCTTCCCCACCGCCGCATTTGGCGAATCGAAATTGGTTGCGAAGACATCAAGCACTCTGCCAATTTCCGCATCCGCATTCAACCTTCAATATCTGCTCGACAGTTTCATGCCCGGAAAATCCCTCCCCGAATACCTGCCCCTGTTCAACTGAATCATCTGTCACCCAGAGCAAGCGCAGCGCGCCGAAGAACCTGCTTCCTATAGCTTTTTATAGCCTTCACAAATCACCCGCCCCTGAGTCCGCGCGCAGTCGCACTACAAACAAAACTGAAATAAATGTCACATTATCAATAACTTAAGCCGCTATCCCATATGGAATCAGTGCATTTGCGGCAAAAGCGTTCAATTCTCTTGAACCCTTTACCTCTAAAAGCTCAATTCTGCGGTTACGAAAAATCTCCAAAGGTGCAACCCACGGTCTATGTCTCGAAGAATCGCAACCACAGGTTCCAACCTTTCGCATGTTTTGTAACCGTCTAAGCCACCTTTTACCCTATGTAGCACAACCTGCCGACGCAACCTTTAGCTACTTTGAACTCCGAACTTAGAACTCCGCCCCAGCGGCTATTCCCTGGTCCCTAAGTCCCTGTCGTTCGCGGCCACCGCGCAACCACCGTAGTCCCAATTCCCCCCCGCGGCCGGAACACTCCCTTCACCTCCGCCCACACCGGATCGCAAGCCTTCACCACGTCCTCAAGTACCTGATTCACAATGTTTTCCTGGAAGATTCCCAGGTTCCTGTAGCTGAACAAATACTCCTTCAGCGACTTCAATTCCAGGCACTTCTCCCGCGGCATATACCTGATCGTCAGCACCCCAAAATCCGGCAACCCCGTCTTCGGGCACACCGAGGTCAATTCCGGGTCGTCAATCAGAATCTCGTACCCCGGAAACTGGTTCTTCCAGGTCTCAATAGCCGGAAACGCAAAGTCCAGCCCCGCCGCCGCATGATCATCCGTATAACGTGGTTCCAAAGCCATGTCCCCATTGTACTTGCCCACTTGCCAACGAATCAAAGCCGATACCCCACCACATCTTTTGTTCGCATTTTTCTGACTCCAAAACCCCTTTCCCGACTCTTATATACTGACCATGGTTAGGTGAATGGCAGAAGAGAAACAGCAATCAGACCGACTGCGCCTCTGGATATGGCGCGGCGCCGGCGTTTTCATAGTAATAGTGTTCTTCGTCGCGCGTTTTTTAATGCGCGACCGCCTCTTAGTCCGTGAAGTCCAGGTCCGCCACCAGGAATTAGTCAGCACTGTCCCCACAAATGGCCGCGTAGAACCTGACATTAACTACGAGTACCACAGCCCCCTGGCCGGCCTCGTCAAGGCAGTCACCGTGCATCCAGGCGACGTGGTTCCTGAAGGTAAGTTACTGATTCAATTGGACAATCTCCAGGCAGAGGCCCGCATGGCCACAGCCCAAAGCGGAGTAAAAGCCGCTCAGGCAATCATGGAGTCCGTCACCCAGAATGGCACCCTTCAGGAACGTCAGGCATCGGCCACCGACATCGCCCGCACCCAGCTTGAAAGCGATCAGGCCCACCACGATCTGGACGCGCTAACCCGCCTGAATTCCACCGGCGCAGCCTCCGCAAGCGAAGTCGCCGCGGCAAAAGAGCGAGCAGCAACCGCCGATGCAGCCCTCCACGCAGCCCAGCAAAGCCAGCAAAGCCGCTATTCCCCCGCAGAAATTGCACGCGCACAAGCCGCCTTATCCGACGCAGAAGCCAACCTGGCCGCCGCAAAAGCCGTAGTCGCGCAGTCTTCCTACTACGCCCCGATTGCCGGAACCGTCTACAGCCTCGACGCTGGACCCACGGATTTTGTAGAAGAAGGCAAGTTATTGCTTCAGCTAGCCGACCTGCACCACGAGCATGTAGTGGCTTATTTCGACGAACCATGGATCGGGCAACTCGCCGTTGGACAGAAGATTCTGATCAAATGGGACGCAAAAGCGGGTAAAGAGTGGCATGGACATATCGTGCGCACTCCCTCCACCGTCATGGTCTACGGCACTAGGAATGTTGGCGAAGTCCTGGTCCAGATTGACGATGGCGATGGCGACCTGCTCCCAGATACCAACGTCACCGTCACCGTCACCACTTCGAGCGAACCCAACGCCCTCAGCCTGCCTCGCGAAGCACTCCACTCTCAAAACGGCAAACCCTATGTTTTCAAGGTTGTAGGGGACACACTAGTGCGTACCCCTGTCACCATCGGAACCATCAATCTGACCCAGGTTGCCATCACTTCCGGTCTCAACGAAGGCGATTGGGTCGCCACTGGCACAACCACGGGAATCCCCTTGCAAGAGGGAGTGCCCATCAAGAAGGTTGGACCTTGAGGCTGGCGCGCGTCGCTGCGGGCGTGCTTGGGATAGGCCTGATGGCCACGTCCATCGCCAGTGGTACGCCCATCAAAGTTGCAGCGACCTCATCGGCATTTTCACGCGAATCCGGCGACCCTCTCCTCCAGGCCAACGCTGCTCTCCAGGCCGGCGAAGCCGATAAGGCGCTGGACCTGATTGGTTCCCTGCCGAATCCAGTTTCCGCCCAGGTACACAACCTCACCTGCCGCGTCCGCTTCACCCTCGAGCAGTGGGACGCTGCTATCCACGAATGTGAACTCGCCACTCAACAGGATGGCCAGAACAGCAGCTACCATCTCTGGCTGGGCCGCGCGCTGGGCGAAAAGGCGGATCACGCCACCTTCCTCAGTGCCTACTCGCTAGCCAAACGGGTCCATGTGGAATTTGAAGAGGCGGTCCGGCTCGATCCCCACAGCGCCGAAGCGCTTGCCGATCTGGGCGAGTTTTACAAAGACGCTCCCGGTGTCCTCGGGGGTGGTACCGACAAGGCGGAAGGCATCGCAGCGCAACTCGATAAGGTAGATCCGCCGCGCGCCCATGAGCTTCGCGGTCAACTAGCCTCAGGCCGCAACGACTACGACACGGCGGAGCGCGAATTCAAGCAGGCCATCGCCGTCAGTCCGCACCCAGCCTTGCAGTGGGCTACGCTGGCTGGCTTTTACCGCAAGCGCGAGCGAGTGGCCGAGATGGAATCCGCCATCAACAGCCTTATCGCAGCAGCCGATCGCGACAAACATGCCGGTGTTGCGCTATTCGACGGCGCAGCCATACTGGCAAAGGCAAAACGCGATCTCGCCCTCGCCGCAAAAATGCTGAATGGTTATCTGGCCAGCCCTGCCAAATCTGAAGAGGCACCGGCCTTTGTTGCTTATACTCGCTTGGCCCGCATCGACGGTCAGCTCGGTGATACCGCCGGAGCACAGCGGGATCGCGCGGCGGCCAACGCCCTGGCGCGCGAATATAAGCCCGCCTCCGATTCTGGAATTCAGGAAGACAACCATTGAGGGAAACAGCCCAGTTGATTCTCTTGCACATCGCGCGCAGGTTAGCCGCTCCAGTTTTCCTTGCAGGGGCTATCGCCGCTGTGCCTTCGCTGGCGCCCGCCCAGGTCTCACTCACCACCGTGGTAGACCTTGCGCAGCGCAACTCCAGTGCCGTCAAACTGGCTGAGGCGGATGTTCAAAAGGCACAAGCCGCTCTCTCCCAGACGGAAGATGCGTATATTCCGAATTTCGTTTTGGGCTACACTGTTGGCTATTCACATGGCTTTCCAACTGGTCAGCCTTCCGTCGGAAGCGCCACCATGCAGTCTCTCGTGTTCAGCTACTCCCAGCGCCAGTACTCCAAGGCGGCACGGGCCGGAATCGATGCCGCCGTCTCCAACCTTAAAGATGCACGGCAGCAGGTGGCTCTTGAAGCTTCCACCACCTACATTGAGTTGGATACTGTAAACCGTGAACTAGCTTCCGCCCAGCAGCAGGAAACGTTCACCGCCGACCTGCTTCGCATTGAACAGCAACGCGCCGAGGCTGGCGTCGATTCGAATCTGGACCTGTTGCAGACGCGCCTGAAAGTTGCCCAACTCAAGCTTCAGCACCTTCATCTCCAAACGCGTTTGGCCACACTCACAGAGCAGCTCAACACCCTGACCGGCCTTCCCCTCGGCTCCATACTTACGGACCACGCCAGCATTCCCGAAATTCCTTCCCTGACAGCGGATGGAGCGCCGAGAAGACTCCCTGGTATCGACGCAGCTGAATCCCTCACGCGGTCCAAGCTATTCCAGGCGAGGGGTGATGATCTCGCGTGGCGCCGGCCGCAACTCGGATTCGGAGCGGTCTACAACTACGATTCCAACGAACTCAACAGCTATAGTGATTACTACAAGAACTTCACCCCCAACAACGTCAGTTTCGGAGTGCAGATCAATATTCCCTTCTTCGACTTTGCCTTGCGCGCAAAGGCCAAGGTGACTGCGGCGGAAGCGCTTCGCGCCAAAGTCGAAGAGGAGCAGGCCCAGCGGCAAAACGATGTTCAGATCGCCACGCTTACAGGCAGCCTCCGCGAGTTGGACACCCTGGCCGAAGTTGCCGGTCTCAAGCAGCAAATCGCCGACGAACAGCTTAAGTCCGTTCTCGCGCAACTCGAACTCGGAAACGGCGGCGGAACCGGTCCGGGTGCTCCTCCCCAACTCACGCCAAAAGCCGAACAGCTCGCCCGCATCGATGAACGCCAGAAATACCAGGACGCCCTCGACGCCAGCCTCGATCTCGCCAAAGCCCGCCTGCAACTGCTCCGCGCCCTCGGCCACATGGATGATTGGCTCCAGGAGTTGCACGCAAAGTAACCTTGACCGAATCAAATCAGTTGAAAACCTGAGAAAATGTTAGAATAAAAGGGATGCCTATGCCTCTGAAAACGCTCTTTCTGAATCCGCCCTCGTTCAAGAACTTTGACGGTGGCGCGAGTTCTCGCTGGCCCGCAACCCGCGAGATTGAGTCTTACTGGTACCCGGTGTGGCTAACCTATCCGGCCGGCCTGCTCGAGGGGTCTCGCGTGCTCGATGCGCCACCGCACCACGTCTCCGCTGAGGAAACCATTAAGATCTGCAAAGACTATGAGTTCCTGGTCCTCTTCACTTCCACAGTGGGCTGGGAAGGCGATCAGCGCCTCGCAGAGGCCATTAAGGCCGTAAATCCATCCATCCGCGTCGCCTTCGTCGGCCCTCCGGTTACCACCGACCCCGAGCGCGCACTCAATGAATGCTCCGTCCTCGACTTCATTTGCCGCCGCGAATTCGATTACTCCGTAGTTGAGTTTGCCCAAGGCAAGCCGCTCAGCGAGATTCTCGGCATCAGCTACAAGCAGGATGGCAAAATCCTGCACAATCCCGATCGCCCGCAGGTTGAAGACCTGGACGCGATGCCCTGGGCCACCAAAATTTACAAGCGCGACATGGACGTCACCAAGTACAACGTCCCCTTCCTGCTTCATCCGTACATCGCGCTCTACTCCACCCGTGGATGCCCCGCCCAGTGCACTTTCTGCCTCTGGCCTCAGACCCTCAGCGGCCACGCATGGCGCAAGCGTTCAACAGACGACGTTGCAGCCGAACTGAAGTGGGCAAAGGCGAACTTCCCTCATGTCAAGGAATTCTTCTTCGACGACGACACTTTCAACATCCAGAAGGTCCGCACCGTTGAGCTGTGCGAGAAACTCAAGCCCCTCGGCATCACCTGGAGCTGCACTTCGCGCGTCACCACTGACTACGACACCCTCAAGGCCATGAAGGAAGCGGGCTGCCGCCTGCTCATCGTCGGCTTCGAGTCCGGCGACCCGCAGATCCTAAAGAACATCAAGAAGGGTGCCACCGTCGAGCGAGCCCGCGCCTTCGCCAAGGATTGCAACGACCTCGGCCTCGTGGTCCACGGTGACTTCATTCTCGGTCTTCCGGGCGAAACCAAAGAGTCCATCCGCAACACCATCAACTTCGCCAAGACACTGGATTGCGAGACCATCCAGGTTTCCATTGCCCACGCCTATCCCGGCACCGAGTTCTACGACTTCGCCAAGGCCAACGGCTACATCACCAATGAGCGCATGGAAGACGGCGGCGGCCACCAGATGGCGCATATCGAGTATCCTGGCCTGCCTGTCGACTACGTCATGGAGATGGTGCACAAGTTTTACGACGAATACTACTTCCGCCCCAAGGCAGCTTTCCGTGTGGTGTGGAAAGCTATCGTCAATCGCGACGTGCCCCGCCTCTATGTTGAAGCCAAAGCCTTCATGAAACTGCGCTCGCAGCGTAACAAGGCGGTAAAGGCCACACGTGCCCTCCATACCGACCCAACTACCCCGGCAAAAGCCGGCGCTTAATCTTGTTTTCGCAAAGAATCAGGGCGGGCGCAACTGCGTCCGCCCTGATTCTTTGCATTCACATCATTGGAACCTTACGCCCACCTCCGTACTCTATAGGTAGGGCGCTCGCCGGGACGGTAGCCGCCTTGCATTTTTTGCCATTCCGGAATCAATTCAAATAAGCATGGCTCATCATCGACTCACAGTACAGCAGTACCTGATCCTCGCATTCGTCTCCGTCGGCGTGCCCCTCGGTGACGCTTCACTTTCCCGCGGCATGACCAGCCTGCCCGCCATCTCCCTGGCCCATCCCCTCACGCTCATTGCCGCCGTCTTCACACCTTGGATCGCCCTTGGCATCCTGCTCCTCATTGGATACTTTGCCAGCTACCTGACCGCGCTCTCGTGGGCCGATCTGACCTTTGTTATGCCCGCGACTGCCCTCGGCAACGTGTTTGTTGTTTTGCTTGCATATTTCTGGCTGCATGATAAAGTCTCTCCGCTACGTTGGATGGGCGTCGTGCTTATCACCGTTGCCGTGGGATTTGTCGCCCAGGGTCCGATATCCACCACTCCGCCCTTGAATCTCCCCGATCCCGTCGACAAGGCGGAAGACCCTCCTCGCAACGATGCCCTTGAACGCGACTCCGTGGTAAAGGAACAAATGCGATGATGCCTGCCTCCAGCCTCACCCAGCCCAGCTTCTGGCAAGCCACAGCCATGATCGCCACCATCGTTCTAACGTCATCCACGGGCGAAGTCTTAACCGCGGCCGCCATGAAGTCCATGGGCGATCTCGATGACATTCGCGCCCGTTCCGGCATGAGGGGTGCCATTCGCGCCGTCGTCACTTCCCCGCTCTTCGTCGCCGGAATCTTCTTCATGGCAGTTGCGTTCTTCTCCCTGCTCTTCGCCCTGAATCACATGAATCTCAGCCTGGTCGGCCCGGCCGCTGCCTCCCTCACACTGGTCACCAACACGATCGCCGCCAAATTCTTCCTCCATGAAAACGTAGACCGCCGCCGCTGGACCGCAGCCGCCCTGGTCTGCATCGGCGTCTATCTGCTGGCTCACTAAATTGCACGGTAGGCCGGGGATTTGTCCTCGGTGTAATTTCACCCAGATTGACTTGAACTTCCGCCGCCGCGTTTCTACGCTTTCATAACCACATTCGTCACCCGAGCTAAGTCGAAGCATCGGCTCATTCTTCCTCAGCACGGGAAACCCAGCATTTATACTTAGGTATGACGTCTGCGGCTCAGGTACAATTGGGCTTCCGCCGATTGTGTCAATAAACCACTTCGCAGTGTCGGGTATTTTGGCCCCTCATTTCCTGCCCTCATGGCCTATATGAGGAATATGCGATGGGCCGCTGAATCAAATTGAACTCAGGAGTCCTGCCGTTTTGCCGATGAATATCATAATGTCCGTTCGCCGCCTCGCTTCGATACGTCTCGTCTCTATGTTCACTGCCCTTGTTGCACTCGTAGCCTTAGGCCCTGTGGCCAGTGCGCGTGGAGCGGAGCAGCACAAACATCCGCGTCTCCACGCGATGCGCCACATACTGGCGAACGTCGGACTGCCTGAAATCGGTTTTATCCCCGATGGTGACGATGATGATGTGCCCGAGGACGGACCGAAGTATGAGCTCAAACTCGCACGGCAAGGCGGCGAGATAATCGACGTCGTTTACAGGGTGGGCGATACTTATATCCCCGAGGCTCTCGACCAGCTAAGCCAGTTCCTCCGCGACACCCACAACGACGAGGTCAAGAGCTACGATCCACGCACCTTCGATGTGCTCCACACCATGCTTGCCAAGCTGAATCGATCGGCCAACGTAATCGAGATTCTGTCCGGCTACCGAACCAAGGAGACGAACGACGCTCTCCGTGAAAGTGGAACGACGAACGCAGCCGAGCACTCACAGCATATCGAAGCGAATGCGCTCGATCTCCGCGTTCCTGGCATTCCAGCAGTGGAGCTGCGCGATGCTGCCCTGTCACTCCACGCCGGCGGCGTCGGCTACTACCCCAAAGGTCAATTCGTTCACGTAGACACCGGTCCCACCAGGAAGTGGACCTATGCGAGGCACCGCGTCAAACACACGCACCGCCGTCGCCACACGTAACGCCGTCTGGTGGCCCACTTGTCACGGTACAACGAACTGCGCTCCGTTTACCGCACTTCCGAAGGCTCGGGCTTCTACTGTAATCTGCAGCCTGTCATCTGATATCTGCTCTTCTCTAATGTCATCTGTACTCTGTAACCTGTCATCTCGACAAGACTCGCATCAGCCCCCGCGGCTTCAAATCCGCATCCAGAATCCGCCTGGGATTTTCAGCCGCGGCGCAAATCGCCTCCGCCGCCAAATGCCCGCTCCTTATCCCGCTTTCCATAGTCGAAGGCCATCCCGTCTGCGCCCAGTCCCCCGCAAGAAACAAGTTCGGCCACGGTGAAATCGCCGACGGCCGCGCCGCGTCAATCCCCGGAGGCACCCCAAACGTAGCCCGCACCTCTTTCACCAGCACCACTTTTTCGACCTTCGCTCCCCTTACCAGCGGAAAAAACTCAGCAAGCTCCCGCAGCGCCTGCGCAATCGCCTCATCACGCGGCAGTGCTGCAAACGCCCGCGTTGCGCTCACCACCAGCTCGATATAATTTCCGCCCCGCCCCTGCAGCCGCGACTGGTTATACATCCAGTGAATCTCGCGATCCAGCAGCACCGCATGTTCCAATTCCGTAATCTCCCGGTCAAACCAGAGATGCACGCTGCAAATAGGCCAATGAGCGTGCTGCTCGATCTGCCGGGCCAGTAAAAGGGCTCCCTCCGAGGCCGGAAGATGCGGCAGCAACTTCTCCATCGCCTCAAACGGCAGCGCCACCACCACAAAATCCGACGTCAGCGCACCTGTCCGCGTACGAACCGTCCATTGTGATGTCTCAACATCCCACTCGGCGCCTTCCACATGCGCATTCAGCGCCACAGAAC
>Ga0302319_10026514_pt1 | contig 10200 bp, 8 predicted proteins | sample Bog_T0_2_FD_203319 | JGI IMG/M metagenome (GOLD analysis project Ga0302319, IMG submission 203319) | Peat permafrost microbial communities from Stordalen Mire near Abisko, Sweden - Bog_T0_2 | ecosystem: Environmental > Terrestrial > Soil > Wetlands > Peat | place: Sweden: Abisko, Stordalen Mire...
CGACGCCGAGGGCCACCTGAGCATCGTGGACCGCAAGAAGGACGTGATCATCACCGGCGGCGAGAACGTCTCGTCCATCGAGGTGGAGGACGTCATCTTCTCGTTGGACGGCGTGGCCGAGGTGGCGGTCATCGGCGTGCCCGACGACCGGTGGGGGGAGATGGTGGTGGCCCTGGTCGTCCCGTCGGAGGGCAGTGGCCTGACCGAGGCGTCGGTCACCGAGCACTGCCGGTCGTCACTGGCCGGCTACAAGTGCCCCAAGCGGGTCGAGTTCCGGGAGGTGCTCCCCCGGACGGCCACCGGCAAGCTCCAGAAGTTCAAGCTGCGTGCCCCGTTCTGGGAGGGGAGGGAACGCCAGGTGAACTGACCGGCCTCAGCCGGGCGGCGCCTGCACGGGGGCTCGGTCCTGGTCCGACGTCGAGGCCGGGTCCGACCCTGCGGCCGCCGACGCCGCCGGGGCCCCTTCGTGATCGAGCCAGTCCCCGATGGTGGCCCGGGTCCACTCCGGGGCCTCGAGCATCGGCACGTGACCGATGTCGGGTGCCACCTCGAGCCGCCAGTCGGGGTGGGTGGCGGCCATCCGCCGGGCCGACGCCAGGGGGATCAGCCGGTCACGGGCGCCGTGCAGCAGCAGCGTCGGGGCGTCCAACCGGCCGAGGCGTCGCACCGTCTCGGTGGGTCGTGCCAGCACCATCGACAGCGAACGGGCGGAGCGGAGGTACGCGTCGTCGGCCCTGGCCCGGTCCAGCCGCTCGGTCAGCTCCACGTGGGCCTCGACGATGGCCTCGGGCACCCGCGAGGCGTCGACGCAGCAGATGTCGAGGACCCGGCGCACACTCTGTTCGGCCGTCGTATGCCGGCGCCGCTGGGTCAGATAGCCCTCGCCCAGCCCGGGCACGGCGCACAGCAGGAAGTTGGCGATGACCCTCGGATGGACCAGGGCCGGGCGGCCGGTGGGGAGGGCCGGGTCGACCAGGATGAGCCCGGCCACCGACGCCGGCTCCTCGGCCGCCTGGAGCGCCGCCACCAGGCCCCCCATGGAGTTACCCATCAGGATGGCCGGACCGTCCCCCCAGGCCCGGATCAGGCCGCTCACCAGGCGCCGGTGGCCCTCCATGTCCGCCGTTCGGGAGCCCACCGGGGTGAGGCCGTGGCCCACCTGGTCGAGGGCCAGCACGCGGCAGCGACGGGCCAGGTCCGGTCCGATGGCCGTCCAATTGAGGTGGGATCCGCCCAGGCCGTGCAGTGCGATGAGGAGCGGGCCGTCGGGTGGGCCACCCATGTCCAGCACGTGCGTCGGGCCGTCCACGTCCACCATCAGGGAGCGGGGGGAGGGCCCAACCGGTTCGTTCACGAGGTCAGGCTACCGGCGCGGCCCCTCCGCGCTGGTCCCCCGACCCTCAGCGCTGGTCGCCCGAGGGGAAGTGGAGCGCCACCGGGGCCGCATGGCTGCCGGCCGGCCCCGGGGGCTCGGGCCAGCGCGTGGTCACCGACTTCAGCCGGGTGTTGAACCGGACGCCCTCCATCCCGTGGATGTGGGCGTCACCGAACAGGGAGTCCTTCCATCCCCCGAAGGAGTAGTAGGCCATGGGGACCGGGATGGCCACGTTGATCCCGACCATCCCCACCTGGACGTCACGCCGGAACCGGCGGGCCGCATGGCCGTCGCGGGTGAAGATGGCGGTGCCGTTGCCGTAGGGGTTGGCGTTGACCAGGTCGATGGCGGCGTCGAGGTCGGCCACCCGCAGGACGGCCAGGACCGGCCCGAAGATCTCGTCCCGGTACACCGTCATGGCCGGGGTGACCCGGTCCACCAGGCTGGGCCCCAGGTAGAAGCCCTCGTCGTAGCCGGGCACCTTGATGTCCCGGCCGTCGACCACCACATCGGCCCCGTCGGCCGACGCCGAGTCGAGGTAGCCGGCCACCCGGTCCCGGTGGGCCTCGGTGATGAGCGGGCCCATGTCCGAGCCGGGGTCGGTCCCCGGGCCGGTGGTGAGGGCCAGGGCGCGGTCGCGCAGGGCAGCCACGAGGGGCTCGGCGTCCCCCACCGCCACCACCGCCGAGATGGCCATGCACCGCTCGCCGGCCGAGCCGTAGCCCGCGGCGATCAGGGCGTCGGCGGCGGCCTCGACATCGGCGTCGGGGAGCACCACGGCGTGGTTCTTGGCGCCACCCAACGCCTGGCAGCGCGTGCCGGACGCGGTGGCCCGCTCGAACACGTGCCGGGCCACCGGCGTCGAGCCGACGAAGGACACCGCGGCCACGTCGGGGTGGTCGAGGAGCGCGTCGACGGCCACCGAGTCCCCGTTGACCACCGTGAACACGCCGTCGGGCAGGCCGGCGTCGTGCCACAGATCGGCGATCAGCAGCGACGGCGACGGGTCGCGCTCGGAGGGCTTGAGGATGAAGGTGTTGCCGCAGGCGATGGCCACCGGGTACATCCACATGGGCACCATCACCGGGAAGTTGAAGGGCGTGATGCCGGCCACCACACCCAGGGGCTGGCGGACCGACGACGCGTCGATCCCGGTCGAGACATCCTCGGAGAACTCGCCCTTCAACAGGTGGGGGATGCCGCAGGCGAACTCGATGACCTCGATCCCCCGTGCCACCTCGCCCCGCGCATCCTCGGTCACCTTCCCGTGCTCGTAGGTGATCAGCCGGGCCAGGTCGTCGCGGTGCCGGTCGGCCAGTTCCCGGAAGGCGAACAGGATCCGGCTCCGCGCCGTCAAAGAGGTGTCCCGCCACGAGTCGAAGGCGGCGGTCGAACGGGCCACGGCCCGGTCCACGTCGGCCGCCGAGGCCAGCACCACCTCGCCGGTCTGCTCACCGGTGGCCGGGTTGTAGACGGGCGCCGTCCGGGTGCGCCCGGCGTCGGGGGTGCTGCCGATCCTGTTCACTGTGGGCAACTCCTACTCCTTGGTTGGTGCCGGATCCCACGCGGACGTGGGAGGATCTGGTCATGGCGCAGGCCCAGTCGAGCGAGGCCGAGCCCACCCCGCCGGCCGGCGGGCCGCCGTCGGACCGCACACGGCTGCGCCGCTTCCCCGAGCAGGGGAGCCACGAGGTGGCCGACCTGCACGCGGTCCTCGACGCCGGGTTCGTCTGCCACCTCGGCATCGTCGTCGACGGGTCCCTCATGGTGGTGCCCACCAGCTACGGGCGGGCGGGTGACCGGCTCTACCTGCACGGCTCGGTGGCCAGCCGCAGCCTCCGCGCCGCCAAGAAGGCACGGGTGGAGGCGTGCGTCACCGTGACCCACATCGACGGCGTGGTCCTGGCCCGATCGGTGTTCGAGCACGCCGTCAACTACCGGTGCGCCATGGTCTACGGCGTCCTCACCGTCCTCGACGACCCGGACCGCAAGCTGTGGGGGCTCGAGGCCATCAGCAACCAGGTGGCACCGGGTCAGTGGGGGTACGTGCGGGCCCCGGCCCCCGAGGAGCTGGCCGTCACCACGGTCCTGGAGATGGACCTGTCGGAGGCGTCGGTCAAGGTGCGCCAGGGCCCACCCGCCGACGGTGACGGTCCCGACGCCGCACTGGACGTCTGGGCGGGCGAGGTCCCGCTGCGCACCCTCCGGCTCGACCCGGTGGCCGATCCGTCGCTCCGGGCCGGCATCGGGCTCCCCGCCCACCTGGCCGCCGGACGCCTGGCCCCCGGGTGGACGGACCCCCCGGACTCGCCTCTGGGCAGGAAGGGGCCCACCGGGCCGGGGTGACGGCGGCATCCGGGCGTCGCTCAGTCGAGGAACGGGGCCAGCGAGGCGGTCGGCATGCCGTGGGCCTCGGCGACCGGCTCGTAGACCACCGACCCCTGCACCACGTTCACTCCCTCGGCCAGGGCCGGGTCGGCCCGCACGGCGTCGCGCCACCCGTGGTTGGCGATGGACAAGACGTAGGGAAGTGTGGCGTTGACCAGCGCGTGGGTGGACGAGTGGGGCACGGCACCGGGCATGTTGGCCACGCAGTAGAACAGCGAACCGTTGACCTCGAAGGTCGGGTCGGAGTGGGTGGTGGGGCGGGTGGACTCGAAGCAGCCACCCTGGTCCACGGAGATGTCCACCAGCACCGAGCCGTCCCGCATCCGGCCCACCAGGTCGTCGGAGACCAGCTTGGGGGCCTTGGCCCCGACCACCAGGACGGCGCCGATGACGATGTCGGCGTCCACGCAGGTCTCCTCGATGGCGTGGGTGCTGGAGGCCACCGTCTCCAGGCCGCCGCGGAAGTGGTGGTCGACCTGGCGGAGGCGCTCGAGGTTGCGGTCGAGGATGTAGACCTCCGAGTGCATCCCGACGGCCAGGGTGGCCGCCGCCATTCCGGCGACCCCCGCCCCCAGGATCACCACCTTGGCGCAGCGCACGCCGGGGACCCCGCACACCAGCACCCCCCGGCCACCGCCCGGGCGCATCAGGTGGTGGGCCCCCATCAGCGGGGCCATCCGGCCGGCCACCTCGCTCATGGGGGTGAGGAGCGGCAGGGAGTTGTCGGCCAGGCGCACCGTCTCGTAGGCGATGGCCGTGTTGCCCGCGGCGATCAGCGCCTCGGTGCAGGGCAGGGACGCCGCCAGGTGGAGGTAGGTGAACAGCACCTGGTCCTTCCGGAGGCCGAGCCGGGGGTACTCCTCGGCCACCGGCTCCTTGACCCCGAGGATCATGTCGGAGGCGGCCCAGATCTCGTCCGGGTCGTCCACGATCTTGGCCCCGGTGGCGGTGAAGTCCTCGTCGGGGATGGACGAGCCCACCCCGGCGCCCCGCTCCACCAGCACGGCGTGGCCGGCCGACGTGAGCTCACGGACGCCGGCCGGGGTGATGGCTACCCGGTACTCGTCGTCCTTGACCTCCTTCGGCACCCCGACGATCATCGAGGCCACCTCACTCACCGATCTCGGTGTAGGCGATGGGCTTCTGCTTGAAGAAGTCGCCCTTGGTGGTGAAGCGGGCGATGATGACCAGGGGGATGCCGAGGAGCAGCGTGATGATGTCGGCGTAGGAGCCGCTCCAGCCGCCCTCGTAGATCACGTAGCCACACACGAACAGCAACACGATGCCGCCCACCAGGGGGAGCAGGACACCGGTGAAGAAGAAGCTGGTCTTCTGGAAGGCCACCTTGCGGTAGGCCCAGGCACAGGTCACGCCGGTCACGCCGTAGTAGAAGGCGATCAGAACGCCGATGCTCAAGATGAGGTTCTGGAAGACGTTGTTGATCGAGCTGGACAGCGTGGTCATCACGATGCCCAGCATGGCCACGAAGGCCAGGATCAGCGTGCCCACCATCGGGGTCTTGAGCTTCCCCTGGATCGTCCCGAAGACAGAGGGCCAGACCCTGTCACGGGCCATGGACAGGGTGATGCGGGCGCACGGCAGCAGGGTGGTCTGGGTCGTGGCCACCGTCGACGAGAGCACGGCCACCAGCATCACGTAGCCGGCCCAGTGGCCGGCGGCCTGCTGGGCGAAGTAGAGGAGGATGGTCGACTGGTGGGCGTTCCAGGCCTTCTCGGGCAGGAGCATCTGGGCGGCGATGATATTGATGGCGAACACCAACAGGAGCAGGAACATGGCGATGATGCCGGCCTGGCCCGGGGTCTTGGTGGAGTTCTTGGACTCCTCGTTGAGGTTGGTGGCGGTGTCCCAGCCCCAGAAGAAGAACACCCCGAGCGCCAAGCCGGCGGTGAGGGCCCCGATGCCGCTGATGCTGAACGGGCTCAGCCACGACATGTGGAAGCCGGTGGAACCGGCCGGGTGCTTGACCGCCACCTTGACGATGCCCCAGATGGAGAAGCCGATGACGGCCACGTATTCGATGATGAGGAGGACCCACTGGAAGTTGGTGGTCCACCGGATGCCCCAGATGCAGATGAAGGTGATGAAGGCCAGCCAGAGGGCAGCCGTCACCGCGGCGGCGTCCAGCGAGTTGGCCGTCGCCGAGGAGACCCAGCCCCACTCGTTGAACAGCTGGAGGGTGTACTGCCCGGCCACGATGGGCGCCGACACGCAGAAGATCACGCCGGTGGCCACCTGCACCCACCCGTTGAACCAGCCCACCGCCGGGTGGACCAGCTTGGACAGCCAGGCGTAGGAGGCCCCGCAGTCGGGGTCCCGCCGGTTGAGGTGGAAGTAGGCGATGGCGATGAACAGGACCGGCACGAAGCTGACCCAGATGACCGCCGGGCCGGCGTAGGCGATGCCACCGGTGAGGAACAGCACGGCCATGGTGGCGGCCAGGGTGTAGGCGGGGGCCACCGACGAGATGGCCACCACCGTCGAGTCGAAGAGGTTGAGGGTGTTGGCCCGCAGGGTGGGTCCGGCCTCATCGGTGGACACCGGGGCCCCGAACGGGCCGGGGACCTCCGGCGGCTTACCGGTGCTGTCAACGACGTCAGTGCTCATCTGAACTCCCCTTCAGTTGCAGTGGACGGTGGTGTGGCCGGTCAGGCGGTGGATCAGGTGCCGATGTAGCTCATCACGTGCTTGATGCGGGTGTAGTCCTCGAACCCGTAGGCGGACAGGTCCTTGCCGTAGCCCGAGTGCTTGAAGCCGCCGTGGGGCATCTCGGCCACGATCGGGATGTGGGTGTTGATCCACACGGCGCCGAAGTCGAGTCCCTTGGCCATGCGCATGGCCCGGCCGTGGTCCCGGGTCCACACGCTGGACGCCAGTCCGTAGCGCACCCCGTTGGCCCACTCGAGGGCCTGGTCCTCGTCCGAGAACCGCTGGACGGTGATGGCCGGTCCGAACATCTCGTCCTGGATGGCCTCGTCGCTCTGCTCCAGACCGGTGATCACCGTCGGGGCGAAGCAGAAACCCCGGGATCCCACCCGGCTGCCCCCGGTCACCACCTCCGCCCGCGACGGCAGGCGCTCGATGAACCCGGTGAGCCGGTCCAGCTGGGTGGCGTTGTTGAGCGGCCCGAAGTCGGCGTCCTCCACGTCGAGGCCGCCCACCGTCTGGGCCGCGGCCTGCTCGGCCAGCGCCGCCACGAAGTCGTCGTAGACCCGGGGTCCGGCCAGGACCCGGGTGGCCGCCGTGCAGTCCTGCCCGGCGTTGAAGTAGCCGGCGATGGCGATCCCCTCGGCGGCGGCGGCCACGTCAGCGTCGTCGAACACCACCACCGGTGCCTTGCCGCCCAGCTCGAGGTGGACCCGCTTCACATCCGACGCGGCGGCGGCGGCCACCTCCATGCCGGCCCGCACGCTCCCGGTGATCGACACCATGGCCGGCGTGGGGTGCTCCACCAGCAGCCGGCCGGTCCCCCGGTCGCCGCACACGACGTTGATGACACCCGGGGGCAGGAACTCGGACATGATCTCGGCCATCAGGAGCGACGATGCCGGTGTGGTGTCGGACGGCTTCAGCACCATGGTGTTGCCGGCCGCGATGGCGGGCGCCCACTTCCAGACGGCCATCAGCAACGGGTAGTTCCACGGCGTGACGGCGGCGCATACGCCGATGGGCTCGCGCCGGATGAACGACGTGTGGTCCTTCAGGTACTCGGCGGCCGACTTGCCCTCGAGGTGCCGGGCCGCTCCGGCGAAGAAGCGGATCTGGTCCACCATCTGGGGGATCTCCTCGGCCAGGGTGACCGCGATCGGCTTGCCCGTGTTGGCCGACTCCACCCGGACCAGGTCGTCGGCCCGGGCCTCGAAGGCGTCGGCGATGCGGAACAGGGCCAGGCTGCGCTCCGAGGGCGTGGCCTCGCGCCACACCGGGAAGGCGGCGGCGGCGGCGTCGAACGCCCGGTCGACGTCCTTCCCGCCCGACACCGGGGCCTCCAGATAGCCCTCGCCGGTGCTGGGGTCGACCAGGGTCGAGGTGGCCCCGTCGACCGTCTCGACGTACTCGCCGCCGACGAAGTTCGACAGGCGACCGAGCCCGGCGTCGGCCTGTTGGGGCGTGCTGCTCACTGTTCCTCCCGAGGGTGCCGCTGCTCCATCCGGGCCACCGATCGGCGCCCGTCCTCCCACCGCCTGACCTCTGCGATAGCTCATAGTGACCGAAGATCGGCCCGCAGACAAGTTTTTTCTCGGTCGAAATCGCCTCGGGCCACTGATCCGATCGAATTCTTCCCCTCAATCAGCTCGAAATGCTATAACGGAACCCGCATGCAACCGATTCGCACGTCCTCGTGCTGCCGGCCCGGGACGGTGGCACCCCGCCGTCCCCACCCCCAGCTCCGGGGGCCGGGCGCGTGACGGGCCAACCCAGCGGCTCCAACGGCTCCGGGCTCCTCGACGACGTGAGCAAGGCCATCGTCGAGGAGCTCCAGCAGGACGGCCGCCGCACCTACGGGTCGATCGCCGAGGCCGTCGGCCTGTCGGAGGCGGCGGTGCGCCAGCGGGTCCAGAAGATGCGCGACGCCGGGATCATGCAGATCGTGGCCGTCACCGACCCGCTCCAGATCGGCTTCCGGAGCCAGGCCATGGTCGGGATCCGGGCCGACGGCGACACCCGGCTGGTGGCCGAGCGCCTGGCCGCCGTCGAGGACATCGACTACGTGGTGATGTGCACCGGCTCGTTCGACATCCTGGTGGAGCTGGTCACCGAGGACGAGGACTCCCTCCTCGAGCTGTTGAACGGGGTCATCCGCCAGATCCCCGGAGTGCGCGACACCGAGACCTTCATGTACCTGAAGCTGACCAAACAGACCTATAGCTGGGGGACCAGATGACCGAATTTTCCAATGAGGCGCTGCAGGCGAGTGCCCACCGCCACCTCTGGATGCACTTCACGCGCATGTCGGACACGTCCGACATCCCGGTCATCGTGAAAGGTGAGGGCGTCTACGTCTACGACCAGTACGGGAAGCGCTACCTCGACGGCCTGTCCGGGCTGTTCACCAGCCAGGTGGGCCACGGCCGGACCGAGCTGGCCGAGGCCGCCGCCCGCCAGGCCAGCACGCTGGCCTACTTCCCGGTGTGGAGCTACGCCCACCCCATGGCGGTGGAGCTGGCCGACCGTCTGGCCCAGGTCACACCGGGTGACTGCAACCGCATCTTCTTCACGACGGGCGGCTCCGAGGCGGTCGAGTCGGCCTGGAAGCTGGCCCGCCAGTACTTCAGGGTCACCGGCCAGCCCGATCGGCTGAAGGTCATCAGTCGCAACATCGCCTACCACGGAGCCACCATGGGGGCCCTGTCGATCACCGGACTGTCCGACATCAAGACGCCCTTCGAGCCATTGGTCCCGGGAGCCTTCAAGGTGCCCAACACCAACTTCTACCGGGCGCCGTACTTCGCCGACGACATCGACGCCTTCGGCCAGTGGGCCGCCGATGCCATCGAGCAGGCCATCCTCATCGAGGGACCCGACACCGTGGCGGCGGTGTTCCTCGAGCCGGTCCAGAATGCCGGCGGCTGCTTCCCGCCCCCTCCCGGGTACTTCCAGCGGGTGCGCGAGATCTGCGACCGCTACGGCGTCCTGCTGGTGTCGGACGAGGTCATCTGCGCCTTCGGCCGACTGGGCCACTGGTTCGGTGCCGAGCGCTACGACTACCGGCCCGACATCGTGACCATGGCCAAGGGACTCACCAGCGGCTACTCGCCGCTGGGGGCCATGGCGGTCAGCGACCGGCTGGTCGAGCCGTTCCTGAACGGCGAGAGCTTCCTCCACGGGGTCACCTTCGCCGGCCACCCGGTCAGCGCGGCGGTGGCCCTGGCCAACATGGACATCTTCGAGAAGGAGAAGCTGCTGGAGAACGTCCGGCAGCACGAGGGGGCCTTCCGCGCCGCCCTCGAGACCCTCAGCGACCTGCCCATCGTGGGCGACGTCCGCGGCGCCGGATACTTCTACGGGATCGAGCTGGTCAAGGACAAGGACACCCGCGAGACCTTCAACGACGACGAGGCCGAGCGGCTGCTGCGGGGGTTCCTGTCCGGTGCCCTCTACGAGGCCGGGCTCATCTGCCGCGCCGACGACCGCGGGGACCCGGTGGTGCAGCTGGCCCCGCCCCTCACCTGCGGTCCCGAGGAGTTCGAGATCATGGCGGACATCCTGCGCTCGGTGCTGACCGAGGCGTGGAAGCAGCTCTGAGACCAGCCTCAGGCGAGGACTACCGCCGGCTCTCCCTGTGGTGGGACGGCGTCCCCTCCCCCATCACCCTGCGGGAGCCGCTCCCCGGAGACATCGACGTCGACGTGGCGGTGGTGGGCGGTGGCCTCACCGGGCTGTGGACGGCATACTACCTCGCCGAGACCGACCCCTCC
>Ga0302319_10026515_pt1 | contig 10200 bp, 3 predicted proteins | sample Bog_T0_2_FD_203319 | JGI IMG/M metagenome (GOLD analysis project Ga0302319, IMG submission 203319) | Peat permafrost microbial communities from Stordalen Mire near Abisko, Sweden - Bog_T0_2 | ecosystem: Environmental > Terrestrial > Soil > Wetlands > Peat | place: Sweden: Abisko, Stordalen Mire...
TCCCGGTCAAGTTGTTGGTCACTGAAGAATCAATCGGCTTATTGAAGGTGATGTCGATTTCCGAATTCTGTCCCAAGACACCATTGTTAACCGGCAATACCTCCATGACCAGCGGCCCGTGAATATCATTCGTGTCCGGCGGCGGAATGCTCGAAACCGGATTCACGGGAACCGGTCCGGTAAACGCAATCGAATATGGGATGGTAACGTTTTGAAAGCCGTTCTGGCCCTGCACAATGATGCTCAGCGAAACCAGCACCGGCTGATTTACGGATAATGTCCCGGTCCAGCTGGCATTCAGACCGTTCGTCTGTTGCACGTTGGCCGGCGGCGTAAAGACGACGTTCGTTAACGGCAAATCCGTCAGCAGGTTGGTTGTCCCCACCGATAAGACTTTCACCGCGATCTTAGGCGGAGCCACCGCCGACGAAGCATTGATGATCAACTGACAGGGCTGGCCGGCGCCCGGCTGCACCGGCACGCTCGACACACTCACCACCGGGGGCGTCTGCTCCAGCGCGGGAATCTGGAACAGAAAATTCTTGAACACCACGCCGTTCAGGGTGAGATCTCCTGAATTTCCCGGAATCAGCGACAGCGGATTAGCGGCTTGCTGCTGCCTTTCCTGGAACATGGGATCCGTGCAGGCCACAATATAATTGGCGCCGGCGGCGGGCGCCACCGTCAGAAAAGTGCCGTCCTCACCGCTCGTGGCATAGACCATTCCAGGATTGAGCCGCCCAGGCTGATTCACCAACGGTCCGCCGGCCAGGGTCACGGTGACAAATGCCCCGCTCAACGGCGTGGCGATTTTCAGCTCCTGCAAGTCGATCGCCTGCTGCTGAACTTGAAAATAGGTCTGCGCGATGTTGCCCACCGGCCCGAGCGGCGTGTAAATGTTGGGCAGACCGATCTGCTGCGCAATCTGCAGCGAGACATCGAGAACCTGATTGCCCGACTGGCTGTTTACCAATTGGTTGGCCAGGTCGGCCCATCCCGGGATCTGAGTCACATCCGTGGGAATCGCCTTGACCAGACCCTTGATCACAACCGGCCGGGGACCGAACAGCAACGGTACGAGCACCTGGTTAAATCCGATCAGCGCAATCTGCCCTACCGGTCCCGCCGCGCCGATCAACAGCCCGGACGAACTGGTCAGGAATCCGGAGGCGACCTGTTCATTAATCGGGTTGCCTTTCGGGTTGGGACGCGGAGGTCTTACCCCCATCTTGCTGCCTTGCACCCCGTTCGTACTCGGGGTAAAGAGCAGTTGGTCCATCACTTGGTACGTCGTGACATCTTGTGTGTTCTGAACGACCGTCAGCGCGGCACACGCGTTGGTCGGAGCTTCATTCGTGGGGTAGCCCAGCGTGGTAAGATCAACTGGAAAACTCACCTGCACGGGCAACGTCGGTATATCGCCCGAAATATTCAAATTCAGCGCCGAGCCCGCCACCGTTCCGTTGGTCGGCATCACCCCAGCCAGCTGTGTTTGCAGTTCCGCGGGCGTGATCGAGCTCAGCCTGAATTTTGTGCGCGTGGGAATCGCATTGGGTGGCACCGTTATCTGGATCACCCCGCCGTCGCCGACAGACTGCAGGCTTCCTCCCTGGGAATACAAGCCCACGGATCCGTCGTCAAATATTTGCCGGTTTACCGGCACATAGATCCGGGCTCCATTTAAGCTGATAAACGTGGCGGAGATAAAATCCGCCGCCTGACCATCGACCCAGGAGGTGAAGCTGCCGTCCTCCTTTGCGATCACCGTCGAAGTTTGTCCCGAGGCCTCATTGACAATGACCACCGGAACGCCCGGATCCGAGACACCCGGCGTGCCATGCACCACGACTTCGTTTTGATTCGTTCCCGGCACGTAACCGGGCAGATCCGCGAGCACGTTCGTGTCCAAATTCGTCGCACCGGGTTCGTAGATGATCAGTTGCGCCGCCGGATCGCGCGTAGAGACGGCAACGGTATTAAATGTGAAACTATTTTGTCCCGTCAAAGACCGGCCGATCGAATCAGTGATATTGGTGGCCAATAAAATCTGGAACTGCGCCCCGTTATCCAGCGAACCATTCGGCAACAGCGTGACCGTCGTGCCGGCCAGATTCAGGCTCATGATCGTACTGATCACATTCGTGCCTTCGATCAATTGCACCGCGTTAGTGACCAGGGTGCTGGGATTGATGGCCCGGCTAAAATTGATCGTCACCGAGGTCACTACCGGGACGTTAGATTCGGTGTCGGACGGCGTCAGCGAAACCACATTCAGGGTCGCCTGCGACACTCCGACCGCTGCGGTGACCGTTGCCAGATTGGTCGGCACGGTAAACGGTTGCGTGCCCGTATCGCCCGTGGCCAGATCCATCGCCGTAACGCCGTTCGTACCGGAGGGCGCCAGCAACTTATAGGAGCCGTTCTGCGCCGAGAACGTCAGCCAAGGTTGACCGGTAATCGTCACCGGCAGGCCGTTCGTGGCCTGGCCGCTGGAATCCGTGGCGACACCCTCCACGAGCCCCTGCTGGGGATTCACTTGCAACAAGACATACTGGCCCGCCATGGTTAATCCGGGCAGCCGGTCGCCCGTCGCCGGCTCGTCATTGAAAAGATTCCCTACGGCATCACTGTGCAGCCGGTCTCGCGGTTCCAGCCCATATAATCCGTCCTGCTCAATCACCCGGGCCAGGACGAATGTCTGGTTGGTCGGCACACCGGTAACCGCCAGTGACAGCTCATTGGAAATAACCTGGCCAACGGCGAGTTGAAAGGCCGCCACCACCGTAAAATTCGTGCCGGCCAGGCTGGCAAAATTCGTCGCAGCCAAAGTCTGTAACTGAATGGCTTGCTGCCGGGAAAAGACACCCGGGCCGGCCAGCACAAGAATCGGATCGCTGGCGACCAGGCCCCCATTCGTGTCCAGCACACCACCCAGAAAAGTTCCTGGAGCATACAAATCAAGGTGCACGTTTGCCACATTCAGCGTCTGCGCATCCAGCAGCAATAATGGGCGCATCGGAAAATCCGCGTGTAGCGTCCCGGCGGGTGTGCCGTAAGGCCGTTGATAGCCAACCACATAATTATCAAAGAGGGGCGGAACGCGGGTCGTGCCATCTTCGAGCAGATAAAGTTCATTCACTTGTCCATGGAGCAACGTGCCGCTCGCCAACGGGCCGCTCAAATTCGTCACTCCCACGTCCGCCGTTGCAGTCACCAGCTCCGGCACGGTACTGGCCGGACTGCTGGACGGTGATACCGTGCCACCCGCCAGCAATTGCGCCGGATTGGGCGCCGCTACCCCGCTGGATTGTAGTGCCGTTCCGACCGCGGGCGCCGGCGGGGCAATCGGCGCGGCATCCGCCACCACCAACGCATAAGCCCCGTTGCCCGGAAGCGAGACGCTGACGGAACTGGCCCCATTGCCGGGGACGATTTGCAAAACCTGCCAGGTCACGGTTGCCGGAATAAACTCCACCAGATACGCGTTTTCGCTGGCGGCAATCGGCCCCCAAGGCGTCAAGCTGGCCGTGATTGACTGGGCGGGTGAGCCCACCGAATCCAGCCAGAACGCCTGCAGCGGACTCCATCCCAGCGGCAAAAACGCGGGCAGGGTTTGTCCATCCACCGGCGTAATTTCCACCGAAGTCATTTGGGAAAAACTGCCTCCCACAAACTGTAATTGGATCGTCTGGTTCGTCGCCATCCCGCCCGTGAGCGGCGAGATGCTAAAACTTTGCAGCGAGCGCGGGACAAGTCGCGGAAAAGGAACGATCGACACCGAATTTTGTGACAAGACTGCCTGCCGCCAGACCGGCTCGTAACCAGCCAGGGTAAACTGCCACGTATAATTCCCCGGCGCATGGCCCAAGGTAACCACCCCAAATTCCCCGTCCGTAACATTGGTGGCACTGCCATTCGGACCACTTTCCTGGATTGCGACGTTCGGCAGCGGCTGCCCCACTTCATTCAAAGAGCGGGCGAAACCCAAAGCCTGCAAATTGGTCTGCGGCGCGGCGGCAAAAATCCGCGTTACCCAAGTGGGTGATGTGCCGTTAGTGTAGGCCATCGAAATTGTCCGGGAGGTCGTATTGGAGCCCGGGCCGAGAACACCTTGATTGAGTTGGCCACTCAGATCGAAGTAACTCTGGCTGTCGGAAACACCGTCCGCTCTTAAGGGCCCGGCCGTCCCCGTATAACTGTCGATTAGCAAAACCAAGGGGCCGGAGAACGCCTGGCTCGTCTTGTTGCTAACCGTCACGTTGACGTCCCATTCGCTCGCCGCGCGGTTATACCGCATCGCCGTATAATAAACATCTGCATTCGTAGTGATCTCCTGCAAATCCAAAGTCACGCTGCCGAAAGCAAAATCACGTCCGAACGCCGTTGCTGGCAGGGAGAGCGCAGCCAGGGCGAAAAAAATCAAGCCCAAGAATTTTGCCTGCTTGAACATATCGGTTAAGGGCATCGGCCGAATTTCTTTTTGATCGCGATTAGCACCAGACCGAGGCCGACCATCAGGGCCGTTCGCGGTTCCGGCACCGGGGTCATTACACCCAGATCCTCGTACCAGCCAAGCGACGAGGCTCCGCTTAAGTTGTCGTACAAGTCAAAATAAACCGTCAGGGAGTTTCCGAGAAATTGCGTGGGCACGGGGAATTGAACGGAATACGCCAGACCCTGCCCCAATACGGGAGAGTCGCTCGGCGGAGAAATGGCCTGCCGGATGACCTGACTATCTGTGATGGGCGTCGCCCCGGGAGAATAGGGCGCCCAGGTGACGCCGCTCGCATCCGCCGTCAGCAGCAAGGCCAAATCCGACAATGGATCCTGAACGCTGACCGAAAAGGAATCCAGCACCACCCCAGGCGCAGGGCTTTCGCTCGTCACAAAACCAAAATTGAAAGTGATCACCGCGCCACTGTTGGTACCGACAACAACCGTCTGCTGGGAAGTGACCAGTGGCAACCCCCCTCCCGTCTGCAACACCGTCAACGTCCCTTGGGCAAGAGCTGACATGGGAACCATACCTAAAAGAACGAGCAGGATAACGTTAGCAACCGTATACAGATTGGATGCAACCATCTGAAAATGAGACAGTAAAGGCACAAACTTCAGCCTAGGCTCACGACACAACTTACGCTCAAATCGCACAACTTTCTTGGGTGGGGTTTACCGATCCTGCCCGCGTATACTGTCTAAAAAATGGAACTTTGTCAAGAAGTCTTAGCAAAAAAATGTCATTAAATAACAAATTAGGTAACGACATTTGAGGCACATTCGCATGATTTAACCACGGTATTGGCACTTCTTTACGTTGAGGCGCCAATAGCGTTGCCCAACCAACGCCTTAGCGAATGTCTTAAAATCATCCAACAGATGTCCGAGCTGTCAAAATGGCCCGAACATAATCGATGTGGCCGCGCAAACTATAAAACTGGTCCGCAAACGACGCCGGCACCTTCATCTGCTTAACCGCCTTTTCAATCTCGTCCAATCGCCGCAGCTTTTCTGCGTAGTGAGCCGGCGTTGAGTCCTCTGATATTTCCCGTTCCAAATGCAGCAACGATCGATACCATTTTTGAATCAGCATCCGCATGCGCCATTTATAGATGGCGGGAATCAATCGCAGGCCCGGGATCAGCACGATGACCATCGGCACAAAGGACACCAGCACCCGCTTGAGCAGGCTGGCGACCCAAAATGGGAAGAAACGATTTAAAAAACCTTTGGTGGATTTGCCGTAGTAGGTGCGGGCATCTGCGCTGATCTTAAATTCATGTTCCAGGGGCGCCGGAAACTCCCCCTTGTTTTGAAGCAAAGTTGCGGCGCCATGCACATCGCGAGCAGCATCGAGCAACAAATCCGACAGAGCCGGATTCAGCGTCGGCCGCGCCAATAGTTCCACCGTGGGCCCCACCAGCCAGACATCCTGCGCCGGCAGGTTCTTGCCCAAATCAAATGCCCCCTCAGGAATTTTTATTTTATTGAGATAAACATATTTTCGCGTGTAGGCATCGGCCTGCTCAAAACTCAAAAGTTGCACCCCGGGCGCCCGCAGCAGGGAGCGCATCGTTTGCGCCGAGGCGGAATCACTCATCAAAAAAACCGCATCCACCGCGTCGTTCGTAAGTCTCTTGGCGCCATCATCAGCGGCGATTTCCAAAATCTTGGTGGCGCCCTTTAATTGGATCCCGTTGGTTTCCAGCAACGTCAAAGCCAGATCATGCGCCCCGCTGCCCTCCTCGCCAATCGCCAGCCGTTTGCCCTCGAAGTCTGAAAGCAAGCGCAGCGGCGTCGGATTTCGGTAAAAAACCAGCAAGGGTTCATACGATACGCTCCCCAGGGAAACTAAATTGTTGCTCGTGTTCCCGCCCGTGACACCCCCCTGCACAAATCCGACATCCACCTTCATCTTCGGATTTTCCAGGCGCTGGAGATTCTCCAAGGATCCTTCGGACGGGAGAATTTTCAATATCACTCCGTTCGCCGCCAGATTCGTGCGATAACGCTCCGCGTTAATGGCAAACGGACTGCCGGGCGGACCGCTGGAAATCGTCAAGGTGCGCGGCGGCGCTGAGTGAATAAACCAGAAAACCGCGAGAAAAAGCACCAAGGCGATAAAAATCACCACGGTTACCGCCAGAATACGGCTCAACCCGAATATATCCGTGAATATGGACACCGGCTTCGCCAAAACTTTTTTATGAACTTGTTCCATGTGCAAATTTTAAACAGGTTTCAATCCTTAATGTCGAAACGCTTCGTGAGGTTAACCCCTCGGCGAGTATAAATCAGCCCCGAATTCAGATTTATGGGAAGTCCCCCGGGGAAAGGAGCTTAAGCCACGGATGGAATACAGATGAAACATCAATTTGGGGCCAATATTCCTTTTCCTTATCAAACAATGACGAGTGTAACTACCTTGAAAGGTTTCACTACTGCGATATAGCCACTCGATAGAATTTGGCCGGAGCGTTGCCAGTCGGTATCGAAACGCTCATGACAGTGTTGGTCGCGAGGATGGATGTCCCAAGATTGGCCCAACTGGGCTGGATGAGACTGGTCGTGGATTGGACAACATACCCGACATTCAGGAACGCATTCCAATTCAGGGTGACATTACCGCCGGAAACTGCTGCGGCATTCAGAATCGGCGCGGGAACAGGTTCCACGGTGACGTCGTCCAACCCAAACGCCCCGGGGTCGTTGTTGAAATCAAACTCGAGGGTTGTGCTCGTGGTTGTGGAGGGAACGACGAACTGCAAATTGGTCCAACCTAAAGCGTTCAGATTGGTTCCGGCGTAGAGCGTTGAGTTATTCCATTTCGCGATAAACTCGTTGTTCGTCGTCACGCCCTGTTCGTCGGGAACGCAAGTCAACCAGAAGGATACCAGGTACTGTTGACTGGCCGTGGTGGCCACGGTCTGAGAAAGTGAACCGACGGCCGGGTTACCATTCCAAGCCCATTCCCCAAGGTAGGCGCCATAAAGCCCCGAACGTACAAACAGACCGTCGGGTTGGCCGGGCAAGGCGGCACTTCCCGCCACGTCCACGTCGTCAGCTGCCAAAGCAAAAACCAGCTCGGTGCTGCCGACCAGCGTCCAATCGGTGAGATCGCCGGTCTCAAATCCGCCATTTCCCGCGTAGAAATCAATTTCCCGGTTCTGCACTGTGCCGGCTGTCCGGTTGAAAATTGGAACGTTGCCGCTGAAGTTGCCGATCAACAAATCGTTTGCCGCCGGATTCAGGCTTATTGTGACCGTGGCGCGGGCGCCCGCCTTCAAACTGCCGGAGGTGGAGGAGACTGCGAGCCAACTGGAGGTATTGACAAGGCTCCAGCTTAAGGGCGTAGAGCCTATGTTTTCCAGAGTGTAGGTCTGGGAGGCCACCGTGAACGGGCCGCCACCGGGGCCGAAAGCAGTGAAGCCAAGCGCCGGCGTGATGAGCAGGGTTTCAGAGGGATGAGCCAGCAACGCCGTTATGAGATTGGCGCCGTTAGGCGTGCCTAAGCCAGTGCAAAGGTCATAGCCGGCAACCGCCCAGTATTTGGTTGGACTGGTGCTGTTCGTATTGCTGCCGGTGGTGATGTCGTTGAAACAGGACTGGTAGTTGGTGCTTTTGGCAATGGCGTAAAGAGCCGGATTGGCGAAGCCAATTGGAGACTGGCCATTGATGGCGGCCTGTTGGTTCGCCAGGGCTATCAAACCCGCCCAGAGAGGGGCTGCCAGGCTGGTGCCTCCCTCTGCAAAGTCCATTGAGCTTCCAAGAAGATCGTTTCCCCATACAATATTAATATTGTTGGCAACCGAGGAAACATCCGGCAGGTTGCGCATGGTGGTGGAGCCTTGGTTAGCGGTCATGCTGATGCCCTGTTGCCAGGTCGGGATGCCATAGGTAAGACTGATTCCCCCGCCGGATGCCTCTTCGGGTTCGTTACCATCCAAAGGATCGACCGTAGCCGGAGTGAGCCAAGTGGTTTCTGACGCCCAGGCTCCTGCCGAGGTCGTCGTCAACGTCGTTCCCCCGACGACCGTGACGTAGGGATCGTCGGCCGGTTCGTCAATGGCCCCCGGATACGCTCCGGCATCGCCGCTCGCCAGGAAAAAGCTCTGACCTTGCGCGGCGTATTGTTGGAATATCTGCATCGTCGAGAGATCAATATCGAACCCGTATGAGCAACTGAGCTGCTGGGCCAAGTCATCCGTGGCCATGCGATTGAGCACGTCGTTGATCTGGGCGGTCGTTGACGCGTCTTGGATGTAATTTGTCCCCAAAGGCGGCTCATCCTGGGGTGTGGGACCTTCATAGACCAGCACGTTGCTCAACCCCGGAGCCATGGCGATTGCCATTTCAATATCGCCCGTGACCTCTAACGCATAATCGAGGTAGCCAGGATCATCGGTGTAATCAACGTCGGCCGTATCGCCGTCGGCGCCGTCAATCAAAACGGACTGCACGTTGACGTAGGGTGAGCTGCCGACTTCGTCTTGGTAGTCCTGAATATCCTGGGGATTGAAACCGAAAAGTTCAAAAAGCCCGACCGACTGTCCGGTGCCGTCCAGCGAAACACCGGGGGCATAAGCGTTTTGGAAATCATAGCCCTCGAAGGGGCCGGTGTTGCCACCACCGCCGCCACCGCCGCCGCCACCGCCGCCCAGAGGTCGGACTCCCGGTTGGAAAGATGTCCTCGCAGGGTGAATTTGCGGATGCGGCTTCACATAGTTATCCAGACCGCTGATTGCCAGCACGGGCGTATCGAGGTCCAAGGACGGATCAACATCCGGGGCAAAAAAAGTGCGGGCTTCCACGGGATGTTTATAGGTGAGCAAGTGTACGTGAAAAGCAGTCTCAATATCGGCCACCGACCCGGAGACATCGAGCAAAGTGCGGTTCGGGTGAGTTCTGTTGACCACCAGCCCCTTGGATTTCGCGAAATCAATCACCTTCTGGTAGTCTTCCCGGCTGGGGCCAAACGACGCAGCGAACTGGTCCGTCGTCAAATAGCGGCGAAAGTTCGGGCTGGACGGATTATAAATGTCTTCCAGCAGGTTGGCGAGCTGCTCACGATTGCGCAGCGGCAAACCGATCGCCAACTCCAGGTGGTAATTGGGGTCGAGCCTGCCCTGCGAAGAAAGCTTCTGGGTAATCTTGGGCACATGGCCGCTGACGACCTGTCGCTGCACGGTCCAGGAAACCGGCGCGGATAACGCCGTCGACGCAGCCAACAACGCCGCTAGGATAAAGGTTTGTGTTTTGAACTTTCGCGCAAAGCCCGATTGCCATATTGCAAAACAATGATTCAGGCGGGAAACACACATAAAAATATTCGAGACATTGGCTAATTATAGACGCAAACCGGAAACGATCCAAATAAATGAGACTGCCCATCTGGGCTTTTGTCCGTGATTTATAATTTCCATCGCCTAAAAAGTTCATGGGGGGTTGGCGGCCAGCCAGAAACGAATGTCGGTCGCCTGGGAATTGGTCGGGTCCAGTTCCATAAACTTTAAATAGTGCTTCCGGGCCAGATCAACGTCATGAATTTGCCGCGCATAAATATTGCCCAAGGCCAGATGAGCGCGGGGATCGTTCGGACTCGCCGACGCCATTTCGTTCAACTCTTTGAGCGCATCGGTCACGTATCCCGCATTTTTCAGAGCGATCCCAAAACTATAACGGGCGTCGATGGAGTCCGGCTCG
>Ga0302319_10026516_pt1 | contig 10199 bp, 7 predicted proteins | sample Bog_T0_2_FD_203319 | JGI IMG/M metagenome (GOLD analysis project Ga0302319, IMG submission 203319) | Peat permafrost microbial communities from Stordalen Mire near Abisko, Sweden - Bog_T0_2 | ecosystem: Environmental > Terrestrial > Soil > Wetlands > Peat | place: Sweden: Abisko, Stordalen Mire...
CGTGGGCACCTATGTCCGCGGCAAGGGCGATGCCAAGATCGAGCGCCTCAAGGACGGCCTGCTCCAGATGACATTTTCAGAGCGCACGCTTGTCCTGCACGCCATGTCCCAGACGAAATTCTTCGCACTGACGACCGACGTGCAGTGCGAGTTCACCCTCGCCGACGGCAAGAAGGACCTGTCGATCACGGTCGGCGAGGACAGCGAGCATCCCATGCAGCTGCACGGCGAGTAAGCCTAGTAGGCGTAGCTCATACTCACCCTGAAGAGAGCCGAGGCGGCCAGCTGGTCGCCCGTGAAGTGCTGGTACGCGGGCAAGCCCACGTCCGCGTCCAGCCTCACACGGCCCCGGGAGAATTCAATTCCCGGGACGACGAGCACCCTTTCAAAGCCCGAGGCTACGGGATGGGAGGCGTTGGGGCCCCCGTCGCTCCCGCGGACCGAGCCCTTGAGCTGCAGTGCCGGGGAAACCAGGACGCCCAGCACCGTCCCGCCGCTGTAGTACACGCCGAACGACGCATCGAGCTCGGTGCCCGGCCGGTAGCCGTCCCGGGTGACCACCGGGGCGTCGAGAACCACCTGGGTGAATCCGCTCCAGTCGGGGCTGGTGCCTATATTCAGGCGGCGGAAGGCCCCGAGAATCACGTCCGTGCTGCCGCTTCCGAACTCGGTGTCCCGGTCGATATCGCCGTAGGCGTCATTCTTCGTGAATGATCCCGTCGGCAGCTTGATGCCGAAGGTGAGGCCCGTCACGAAACCCGGCGAAAGCCCCGTGTAGATGGCCTGGAACCGGGTGTCCCCGATCCCGCTGAAGTCCAGCGACACGAGGTCCCCGCCGCTCGCCCCTCCCGTCGTCTCGAAGTGGCGCTGCTCAAACGGAAGATCCACCCGGGCGCTCCAGTCCTGGTTGAAGACCTCCTGGAAGGAGACATTCTCGACGCTGGTGCGTATGTCCTTGTCGGGATTGTCCTCCGCGGGAGCACGTGAATCGCCGCTCCAGTTGCGGTTCTGGTCCTGGTAGTCGAAATCAAGGGAGGTGACGAGGCCGGTACCCATGGGCAGCATGGAGCTCGTGCCCACCTGGAAGATGCCGCAGCCGCAGGCACACGACCTGCCGGCATTGGGAGTTACGAGGGAGGCGGCCAACAGGGCCACGATGAGCGACCTTTGGGCCGCCCTGTATTGGAAAGGGAAACGGAAATTCATGAAGAGAAAACAGGAGTATTGGGACGGAACCCATCCCGCATGGCGGGATGGCAGCAGCCGCGCGGGTTTTACCGGCACGGCACAACACGGGTCAGGACCCCGTGCAGCCCTCAGGCTCGCACGGGCCCCAGGTCAGCAAGCTGATCTTGGAGGCGGGAGCGGGACGTCCTCCGAGCGCGCCGGGGCGCGAGCGGATGTCACCAATGGCCAGCCCCGTGACGGGGCCCGGCCGACAAATATTCCAGATTCCTCGAATGCCAGGACGATCTTCACCGCCTCCGCCTGCGGAGCCGCGGGGCTGTGGGAACACGAGGCTTGCCTCGCCGCGCTGACCGCGAGGCATAGCCGGCAGGGTCTGGCCGGGTCAAAGGTGTCCCTCGCGGCCGAGGCGACCGACTCGCTCCTTGCGTAACCGGCGAACATCCTGGCCCAGGCGACCCCCTGCGCGACATCGAGCATGGCGCCGCTGGCGCAGAGCCAGGCGCAGAGCAGGGACACCGATGCGAGCCGTCGCGACATTACAAATCAGATTTTGGACCGGGCAGGCCTTCTGCAAGCATGAAGGATTTCAATTCACGGCCCTGCTTGGAGCAATAAGGACGGGACGAATTGCCGGAAAGAGCTGGCCAATCTCGACAACACGCCGGCGCAGGTGCAGCTTTTGAGGGCCGCGATCACCCCTCCCCTCCCGGCCTTTCAAGCCAGACAGCGGCACCCCTGCAGCCCTCCAATCCCCCATGGATGAACGAATCTTGAACCGGCGTGACGCAATTCGGACAGCTGCCATCGCGGGCGCTCTCCTTCCCTTACTCGAACTAAACCGGGCCTTTGGGGCCGGCGAGGCCCCGGCGGCCTCGGCACCTGCCTCGAACCGCCTGACCCTTGGCCTCGCGACCTACTCCCTTCGCAAGATGGACGTCGACGACGCAATCAAGGCCCTGGCGGAGCTCCAGATCGATTCCATATCCGTCTTTCGTGTGCACGTGCCGATCCAGCTCGCATCGCCGGAAACCTGCGCCGAGGCGGCCGACAAGTTCTACGCGGCCGGGCTCAAGATACGCAGCACAGGTGTCGTCACCCTAAAGAAGAGCGAAGGCGACATGAGAAAGGCCTTCGAGTGCGGCAAGGCCGCGAAGCTATCCCTTATGACGGCCTCCTACGCGACGCCGCCTGACAAGGAGACCCTTCTGCTGACGGAGCGCTTCGTGAAGGAGTACGACATCCGGCTCGCGTTCCACAACCATGGCCCCGAGGACTCCATCTTCCCGTCGCCCTACGATGTCTGGAAGGCTGTCGAGCCCTACGACGAACGGATGGGGCTCTGCATCGATGTCGGGCACTCGCACAGGGCGGGTGTCGACCCGGCGGAGGCGATCGCAAAATGCGCCTCCCGCGTCTACGACGTGCACATCAAGGACACCACCGCGCCCGCGGGCGAGAAGAAGGACCGGCCTGTCGTAGTCGGCAAGGGCATCCTCGACATCCGCGGCATCATGGCGGCGCTCCTCAAGATCAACTTTGGCGGACAGGTCGGGCTCGAATACGAGGTCGACACTCCGGATCCCGTTCCTGGCATCGCCCAGTCCTTCGGCTACATGCGGGGTGTCCTCGACTCGCTCTCGCCGCGCTTTCCCGTGGCCTGACCTCCCTCACAACCCCAATCCCCCGAACACATCCCATGAGCAAACTCACTGATCGCCGCGATTTCATCAAGACGGGCGCCGTGGCCGGCGTCGCCCTGGCCGCCATGCCGACGTGGCTGGGCGCGACACCCGACGCGAACGCAGGCAACAAATTAAGGGTCGCCGTCATCGGCACCAACAATCGGGGACTGGACCACATCAACTGCCTCTCGGGGATAGACGGGATCGACCTCGCCTATATCTGCGACGTGGACGACAAGGCCCTCGCCAAGGGGATGAAGAAGGCGGCCGAAAAGATGCCGGGCTCGCAGCCGAAGCCGACGAAGGACTTCAGGAAAATGCTTGAGGACAAGAGCGTCGACGCGGTCACGATAGCGACCCCCGACCACTGGCACACGCCGCTGGCCATCATGGCCATGGCTGCCGGAAAGCATGTATACGTGGAAAAGCCCTGCAGCCAGAATCCCCACGAGGGCGAGCTGCTCCAGAAGGCCATCGCCCGCTACGGCCGGCTTGTGCAGATGGGAAACCAGAGGCGGTCCTTCCCCACCATGCAGGTCGCGGTGAAGGAGATCCGGGAGGGCGTGATCGGCAAGGCCTACTACGCCAAGGCCTGGTATGAGAACAACAGGGCGAGCATCGGTGTCGGCACGGAAGTGCCGGTTCCGGACACCCTGGACTATGAGCTCTGGCAGGGACCCGCTCCGCGCAGGCCCTACAAGAGCAACCTCATCCCCTACAACTGGCACTGGTTCTGGCACTGGGGCACGGGCGAGGCGCTTAACAACGGCACGCACGAGGTGGATGTCTGCCGCTGGGCGCTCGGCGTCGACTTCGCGACCAAGGTCACCTCGAGCGGGGGCCGCTACCAGTTCAAGGATGACTGGCAGACACCCGACACCCAGGTGATCGGCTGGGAATTCGCCGGGGAGAAGTCGATGAGCTGGGAGGGGCGAAGCTGCAACGGCTACCCCACAGAGGGCCTGTCCCGCGGCGCAATGGTCTACGGCACCGAGGGGGCCGCGCTTCTGGAGAACAACAACTACACGGTCTTCGACACCAAGAAGCGCAAGGTTAAGTCGATGGTCGAGCCGGCCGAAGCGGAGGGAACGAACACGGGCAGTGCCAACGGCGTGCGGCTTGACCGCATGCACGTTCAGAACTTCGTCGATGCCATCCGCACGGGCGTGCCCCTCAACTCTCCCATATCGGAGGGCCACAAGAGCGTCACGATGCTGCACCTGGGCAACATCTCACAGAGGGTCGGCAGGACGCTCAATTGCAGCGCTTCGGACGGCCACATCGTCGGCGACGATGAGGCGATGAAGCTCTGGCAGCGCGAGTACGAGCCAGGCTGGGCGCCGGACGCCTGAATCCTCGGGCGTCCCGCGGCCCCGGCGATCCAGGGAGTTTGTTCGGCTCATGCAGGAACGAACCGAAGGGTGACGTGGAACGTCGTTCCCCCGGGGCCCGTCGTACCCAGGGCCAGCGCAGCCCCGATCTGCCTGGCGAGAAGCTGGCTGATCGCGAGCCCGAGGCCGGAGCCCCCCGAGCGGCCGGACCTGCCGGGCTCGAAGAGGTGCGCGCGAAGCTCGTCGGGTATGCCATGTCCCTCGTCGGAGACGGCGACGCAGAGGCTTTCCGGGGTCTTGTGGAAAGTGACGGAAACGCTGCTGCCCGGGGATGAGGCCGCGATCGCGTTCTGAGCCAGGTTGCCGACGATCAGGCAAAGGAGGCCGCCCCGGTGGCTGTCGATGCTCTGCTCGAAGCCGCCGCTCACCCTGAACTTCACGCCCTTCTCGGCAGCCGCGGCCCCATTTCTCTTCTCGATGGTGGCGGTGATCTCGGAGGCGGTGAGCTCGTAGGAGGTCTTGTTACCCGCGTCACCCAGCAGGGCCACGGTCTCCTGGATGATCGACTGCATGCGCTCGGTGTAGTCCGAGACATTCTGCCAGTCCGATCCCGCGGCCGCAGAGGGATCCCGGCTCGCCACGACACCCCTCAGGCTGGCCACCGACCCCTGGAGCCCGTGGACAAGATGCGAGGTGATCTGGCCGAGCGCCGAGGCCTTGGCCGAAAGCGTGAGCTCCGCGTTCGCGCGGACAAGCCGCTCGTTGCGCTCGGAAATGAGCCGCTGGGCAGCCCGGAGGCTCATGAAGGACCCGAGGACCACGAGGGCGATCAGGGAGGCGCCAATGAGGAGCGTCGCGGCGGTCTGCCGGGCTATCCTGTGGTCGATCGTCGCGAGTTCCAGGGCGAGCGGCCTGGCGTCGATGTAGTACTGGGCGAATCCCACCACGCCGGAGGGGTCGCGGCCGTGGAGCGGGAGAAGCACCTCAAGTACGGGCGTCGGGTTGGCCGCCGACGCCTTCACTCCAGCGAAATACTGCCCAAGCGGAAAGTCGGGGTAGTAGCGGCTAATCGGGCCACCCTTAAGGAGGCGCACGTAATCCTCGAGCGGCAGCTCCGCGAAGAGCATCGAGCTCGGGGCGAACCGAAGCGTGTGCCCCTGCGCATCAAAGACGGCCACCGCTATCATGTCCTCCTGCTGGGCGCTCTCGAGCACCGCCGCCAGGAGGTCCGTCGTGCTCGTGGGCAGCGCCGAGCGCTCGGCCAGCTGCCGCTGCGCCACGGGCTGCAGCACGGCCGCGTCGCGGTCCACGATGCTCTGGTGGATCTCGTCCCTTAGGGCCGAGCGGAACCTCAGCACCACGGCGGCGAAGACCGAGACGAGGAGGCCCGCCGTCAGCACTGCCAGCAATGCGGGACGCGAGTTGCGGAGGTTCACTCGGCTGGGACCTGCGGGGGTTCCTGGGCGACCAAGGTGGGAAAGGTCACGGGTGGGTCAGTATGGGCTCGGTGACGTCGATCTCCCGGATCTCGGAATTGAACTGCCTCACGAGGGAATTCACCGGCTGGTCCCCAACCTGCTGGTCGCCGGGTGCCGCAATCTGGGCCAGGTCGACCCGTATGCCCTGCGCCGTGCGGCTGAGCATGGCTATGCGTCCCGAGTTCTCCGCGTTGAAGGCGTCCAGCGCCCGGTGCGAGTCGTCGCCCCAGGTCTTCGCGGCCAGCCTCGAGGCCAGATCCTCCATGAGGGCCGCCTTGTCCCGCTTGTACTGGTCGATCCTCCTCTCGAGCTCCGGGGGCACGCTCGAGGCCGTCCATTTCTGCGCCTGGGCCTCGGAGGCCGTCTGGCCGCCGATCAGGGCAGTCTCCGTGGCTGCCGAGCCGGAGTCAGGAAGGCTTGCCATGGCCCTCGGGATTCCAACCTCCACGTCGCCCTCCGGCAGCGGGCGCCTTAGGAGGCCGAAGGTGTCCTTCCCGAAATACTGCGAGGCATACTTTGCCATGGAGGGGAGCACCTTCGAGAAATCCATGCCTTGCTGCCGAACGCTGAAGCGCGTCTCCCATACGAGCTTGTGCTGCCTCTGCTTCCAGAGCTTCTGGAAGTCGTACGCCATGAGGACGACAAAGTACCGGTTGTGCCTCACCTCATCCAGGAGATCGTCCCGCGTTACGTGAAACGGCGTGATGCCCGCGCTGTCCGGCACGACGAGGCCGGAGTCGTAGCCGAGGATCGCCGCGTTTCTCGAGTCCGAGCTGCCCCGGTTGAAGATCTCGCTGCCGTCGGTCACCTCCTCGTCGAACGAGAAGGTCTGGCCCTGCGCGGGCCGGCCATTTTCCTGAGCCAAAGTAGACGGGTACGAGGCGGACTTGATGGAGCTCGGGGTGACGTTCGCGTGGTAAGTCACCGCACCCGGCGTCCCCGAGCCGGTCGTGGTTCCCCAGTACACCATGATGAGGAGCTCGGTCTTGTTGGGGTCCCTCGTCGACACGTAGTCCTGCTCGGCCAGCGGCCCTGCAATGGCCCTCTCGACGTCCTCGAACTTCACCTTCTCCGAGGACGGGTCCCTTTCGCCTCCGCCGTAGTCGCCGCCAATCCCGAGCGCATAGGTCTCCTGCTTGTACCGCTTGTCCAGGGTCTGGGAGCGCTCGTAGTCGTTGCTCGTGCGCGAGGACACCGCGGTGTACTCCGATCCCCTTGTGCCGGCGAGGACGGCCAGGGCCAGCACCACCCATGCGACGCGCCTCATGACGCCTTGCTCAGCGCCCTGTCCGAGGCCAGGCGGTAGCGGACATAGTCCCGCGTGACGCCGAGCCGCCGAGCGGCCGCCGAGACATTGTTGTTAGTCACCCTGAGAGCCTCCGCGATCAATTCCCCGATCGTCGCGTCGAGTGAGAAGCCTGCATCCGGCAGGCGCCATGTCGGGTTGCGCCACTCGACACGCGGGATGCTCAGGTCGCCGCCAAGCTCCACGAAGTCGAGGAGGGTCTGCCCGCTGAAGATCACGGAGCGCTCGATCTCGTGGTCCAGCTCGCGGATGTTGCCCCTCCAGGGGCGCGAGAGGAGCCGGGACTCACCGTCCGGAGTTATCGAGAGTTCCTTGATCCTGTGGCGGGCGCCGATCCTCGAAAGGAGATGCCGGGCGAGCATGATGATGTCGTCGCCCCTGTCGCGCAGCGGCGGAAGATAGAGGGACAGGAGATTCAGGCGATGAAACAGGTCCTCACGGAACACACCCCGCTCCACGAGGCCGGCGAGGGGCATGTTGCTCGCGGTGACGAGGCGCACGTCGAGCGCGGTCTCCCTCGTGGATCCCAGGCGGCGGATCACGCCCTCCTCCACCGCGGTGAGGAGCTTCGCCTGCGTCGATGCGGAGAGCGAGCCCACCTCGTCAAGGAACAGCGTGCCCCCGTCGGCAGCCTCGAAGAGCCCGATGCGCGCCCTCTTGGCGTCCGTGAACGCCCCGCGCTCGTGGCCAAACAGCTCCGCCTCGGCGAGGCTGTCGGGAAGCGCGGCGCAGTTGACGCTGATGAACGGCTGCGAGGCGCGTGGCCCATGGCGGTGCAGCCAGCGGGCCAGCACGCTCTTGCCGGTGCCCGTCTCCCCCTCGATCAGGACGGGCGGGATGCGCCGCATGAGCCGGTTCTCCATCGTCACGATGGACTCGAGCTGCGTCTTCACGGCCCCGAGGCTCCTGCCAAAGAAGATGTGGTCGGCCTCCGCCGCGGCCTCGGCGCTCCGGTGCTCGGCCCGGCGTGTCGCGCCCCGCTGGTTTCGGCAGCGGGCAAAGGCGAGCGTCACCTCCTCGGGCTCGAAGGGCTTTGAGAGGTAATCCCCGGCGCCTAGGCGCATTGCCTCGACGGCCTGCTTTACGCCGCCAAAGGCCGTCATGACGACGATCCCGGTGTTCTCCGAGAACGCGCCCTCCCTCAGCAGGCTCACGACCTCGCCGTCCGGCAGGTGCATGTCGAGGAGCGCAAACTCGAAGCGCATCTGCTGGAGCTGCCGGCGTGCGTCTGAAAGCGATGCGACCTCCGTGACCTCCGCACCTTGCTGACGAAGAAATGCCGCCAGCCTTTTCCTTAGCGGGCCATCGTCCTCCAGGACGAGCACCTCGCATCCGCGGCACAGCACGGGTTCATTGCCTTGGTGGATGGAGGCCGAGGGCATGGATTGGATTGTCTCTAATGCCCGAGTCGTGCCACGCCCTTCGCAAATTTCATAACGCTCTGTATTTTAAAGGATTATATCTTTGTCTCGGCCACCCCTTAGCCGACCTCCCAAACAGATTGGGTGTATTCACCAATTACCGCGACACACTTCGGCGGCCCTTTTGCGGACCTCTCCCAGCGGTTTCGCGCCGTGAATAATCAAAACTGAAGCTGCGAGAGATTGACGGCCGCAATGCCGTCCACGGCCTTCCCGCCCTCAATGGCCGGCTTGAACCGGAGGCCCCTGATGACGCCGTTTAGGAAAATGTCCCCAACCTCGTTCCTGCAGGAGGGATCGCTGTAGGCCTGGTTGCCATATCCGTCCCGGGAGACCTTCACGTAGTAGGTCGACGCATATTTTCCCGCCGCCAGCTTGCTTTGAAGCTCGACGGGCAGGTGTCCCATGGCGGCGATCGGCGGCAACGTGTCCTTCGAATGGGCGCCGAGGTACTCCATCTTCACGTATTCAAATGCCTCCTCGCGCGTCAGCTCCACCCTGTCCGCGGAGACGTTCGTCGCGAGCTCAACGCCGCGGTCGTAGATGTGCAGCTGGAAATCCACGACCTCGAAGCCAAACGGGAAGCCCTCCTCTACCAGGTGAACCCGGCTGATGTGCTGGTCTATGGGGTCAAGCGACTTTGCATAGACCATGTTCTGCACAAGCCCAGGCTTGCTGCCGCTCGTGCGGAACCGCGTCATCGTGACGACATATGGGTTTCGAAGCGGCTTGGCCGAGCGGATGCCGAACTGGACATCCATCGCGTCCATGCCCTCGGTCACGAGTCTTCCCATTGGCTCGTTGCCATTCTGCGCCTGGGCCACAGTGGCCCGTGCGGCACTGTCTGCCAGGCCCCTATTCAGGTCTGAAACCGGGTTGACCATCATGTAGTGGCCTGGGTCGCCCTGAAGCATAGCCTCCGTGACATCGGGCAAGAGGTAGTTTCCCGCCGTGGATGTGTTCGTTGACGGGGCGGCCGGATTTTCCAGGAATGCCCCCGTGCGGTGAACTGCGCCCGGTGTATTGAGGCTGGCAAAGGCGAACTCGGCCGTGGTCATCATGGCATTGTCCGAGAACTGGTCGTCCGATGACGCGAGCCAGGACATCGCTCCCAGCGCATGATTGCTCACGGTCTCGGAGCGAGCCTGGGCGTCACGGCCCGCATCCAAAAGGTCCGCGCCCATCGCGGCGGACTGGCTCATCCCTCTCGTGAGAAGCACGGAGGGATCGTTCCTGAAGGAATAGGCCTGCGACTTCACGAAGCCGACGATCATCACCGAGCCCTCGGTAAGCTTGAGAACGGGGGTGATCTTCAGGTGCTCGGGAGCCTCCCTGGACGATATCTCGTGATCCCTCCCAGAGATACGCACGACCCAGTCCGAGCCGACGACGTCGTGCACCCGGTACAGGTCCCTGTCCAGCTTCAGGTCGATGTCGGCCCCCATAAAGAGCGTGTGCGTCTTCGGCGACACCGCCTCGTCAACGTTGTAGGTCTCCATGCGCGTCGCCGGCGCGGATGAGACCTCGGCGGTGGATGATCCAGAACTCCGGCCCTGGACTGCCGCTATGACGCAGAAGAAAACCGCACGAAGGGCAATGCTCAGCGCAGCCTTCATCAGAACTCCAATTTGCGCAGATCGACGGCAGCGATCCCGTCGACCGCCTTGCCATGGTCAATGGCCGGCTTGAAGCGAAGGCCCTTGATGACGGAATCCAGGAACATGTCCCCGACCTCCCGCGTGCAGGCCGGGTCGGCGTACGCTTCGTTACCGAAACAGTCCCTTGAGACCTTC
>Ga0302319_10026517_pt1 | contig 10199 bp, 6 predicted proteins | sample Bog_T0_2_FD_203319 | JGI IMG/M metagenome (GOLD analysis project Ga0302319, IMG submission 203319) | Peat permafrost microbial communities from Stordalen Mire near Abisko, Sweden - Bog_T0_2 | ecosystem: Environmental > Terrestrial > Soil > Wetlands > Peat | place: Sweden: Abisko, Stordalen Mire...
AATCCCTGATGTGATCCCCTATCTGAGGAGCGCAATTCCCTATGGTCCGCAAAATTCTCTCCGCTGCTGGTCTTTTCGCCGCATTGTCGGCCCTGTCGTTTTCCCAGGTGCCGCCGGCCTCGTGGGTAGACAAGGACACCGGCCATCGTGTAATTCGCCTGACCGATGGGCCCGGTTCATCCGGCCTTTACTTCAATGTCAACGCGTTCACGCCGGACGGCAGGCAGATGATTTACAGCGCCCCGGAAGGCATTCGCTCCTTGGATCTTGTCAGCTTCAAAACCCGGCTCATTGTGCCGAATCCGCCTCCACCGCCAGCTGCCGTTTCCGGCACGCCTGCTTCCTATCGATTGGGCATGCGCGTCATCGTAGTGGGCAGCAAGACGAACTCCGTATTTTTCTCGCGGACGGACCCATCCACAAATCTATCCTCGGTCTACAAGGCAAACGTCGATTCAGGCGAAGTCACCAAGCTCGTCACGCTGCCTCCCCGCGGGAGCGTCGCCTCCATCAATGCCGACGAAACCATCGGCGTGGGAACGTACGAGGAAAACGCAACGCCGGCCAGCCAGGAGTACGGAAGCAATCGGACTCCGCCCTCAACCAACCAAACGCCTGCAACCAGGGCGGTGCCCCAGGCGGGAACCCTGGTTCAACCTGACGGCAAGGGAGAGATGATGGAGCGGCGCCTGGCCGCCCGCATTCCCGTAGTCCTATTTTCCGTCGATCTCACCACCGGCAAAGTGACGCCCTTGCTGCACTCTACCGACTGGATTGGGCACATGCTCTTTTCGCCCGTCGATCCGACACTCTTGATGTATTGTCACGAAGGTCCATGGCAGAAGGTGGATCGCATCTGGATGATTCACGCCGATGGAACGCACAATGAACTCATCCATAAACGGACGATGGCGATGGAGATTGCGGGACACGAGTTCTGGGGCCTTGATGGCAAGTCCATTTGGTACGACTGGCAATACCCCAAGGGAGAAGACTTCTTTCTTGCCGGCTATAACCTCGCGACACACAAGCGGGTCGCTTACCACCTGCAGCGCAACGAGTGGTCGATCCACTTCAACCTCACTCAGGGAGAGACCTTGTTCGCAGGCGACGGCGGAGATCCCGGGCAGGTGGCCAAGGCGCCCGATGGCGAGTGGATTGAGCTGTTCCGGCCGCAAATGCTGAACGTTTCTTCCGGAGCCCTCGATGAACCTCAATTCTGGCAGCCAGGAATCCTCCACTCCGAACACCTGGTCAACATGGCGGCGCACAACTATAGGCTTGAGCCCAATGTTCATTTCTCGCCGGATAAGAAGCTCGTCATTTTCACCAGCAACATGTTCGGTCCCAGTTATGTCTTCGGTGTCGAGGTGGCCAAGGCGGACAATCCCCCTGCCTCAGATGTTCAGTTCACACCCGGGCTGGCGCGTCAGTTCAATTCGCAGGGACCGGTGCCCCCTCACCCTTAGTCTCATGGCCGCGAAATCGGACGCTCGGAACTCGCGCCAGAATCGGAGAGTAAATTTAATTTGTATTGATGCCGGACATACGCGTTTCGCAGTCCGGGCATTCGCAAGGAAAACCAAAATCCTCGTGGAAAACGCCGACATTGACGGCAACGACGACGCGCTTGTCCTCAAGGCCGGTCGCGACTCAGACGGCCTGCGCGTCAATCGTCCCACCGAGGACGTTGTCATACGCGACTGCATCGTGCGCCATGGCGCGGCGGCTATCACCATCGGCAGCGAGACCTCTGGCGGGTTTCGCAACATCGAGGCCTACAACATCACCGCCCTCAGCGGCGTCCCTTCCGGCATCCTGTTCAAGTCCGCCAGCATGCGCGGCGGATTCGCAAAAGACATCCGCATCCACGACCTCACCCTCCAGGGAGTCGCCATTCCCATTCACATCACCATGAACTGGAACCCCAGCTTCAGCTACGCCGTCGTGCCCGAAGGGATGAACAACATTCCGTCCTACTGGGTCACCCTCGGCACAAAGGTGCCGCGCGAAAAGGGACTGCCGCACTTCAGCGACGTGCACATCTGGAACATCAAGGCCACAGGCGCAAAAAACGCGTTCAATGTGGCCGCCTATCCCGACGCCACGCTCGACAGCTTCCGCCTCGATCACCTCGATATCGAAGCAGATACGGCCGGAACCATTGCCAACGCCAGCAACTGGACCATCACCGAAAGCTCCATCAAGACCGCCGACGGAAGCAAGCCCGTCTTCACCGACTCCACCTTCAAAGATCCAAAAGACATTCCATACGGCGAGCCCAAATAAGTTCCCATTGCGGCCAGCAGAGCGCCGCAGCCCTGCGGAGAATCAAGCCACGGGGCGGTGGTGCATCTTCTTCCCTTCGTTGCCCGTCTCTTGTTACACAACGCGATGGCGCAATCATTGCCTCAAGCGCGGTGGGCTCGTTACACTGGCGTTCCATCCATCCGGGAGCCGGGGCACAACCAGATGAACCAAATCAAAATGAAAGACATCGCGCAAGCATGCGAAGTTTCTATCATTACCGTCTCCAAAGCCATGCGCGGACGTCCCGATATTGGAGCGGAAACGCGCAAGCGTGTTCTGGCCAAGGCGAAGGAGTTGAACTACCGGCCAAATCTGACTGCCCGCAGCCTGGTGACCGGACAAAGCCGGCAGGTCGGGGTCATTGTTCCGACTCTCTTGCATCCGTTCTTTGCCGAGGTACTGGAAGGACTGGCCGCGACAATGAAGCAAGGCGGATACGCGGTCATGATTTCTTCGTCGATGGAGGATTCGGGAGCAGAGGAGGTGGCGATTGAACTACTGCTGGGACATCAGCTTGACGGCTTGATTGTCGCCTCTTGCAGTACGTCTCCAGGAAAATTCGAACAACTCAAAGAGCAGCGAGTTCCATTTGTGCTGATCGATCGCTTCTTCCCCGGATTCAAGGCGGACTTTGTCGGTGTCGACGATGTCGCCGTTGGCCGGATTGCCACAGAGCATCTGATTGCCATGGGTTGCAAACGAATTGCACACATACGAGGCCTCGAATTTACAACCGGGGTGGGCCGCTTTGAAGGGTACAAACAAGCGCTCCACAAGCATGGTATGAAGATAGAACCTTCCATGGTCAGCCCCTTCATGACCGCCGACGGGAAGGACTGGCAACAAAGCTACGAGGCCATGCGCCAACTGCTGTCTCACAGACGTCCCGATGGGGTTTTCTGTTATAACGATCCGATTGCAATTGCGGCCATCGACGTCGCGCTCGAAGCTGGCCTGCGGATTCCTAAAGACATCGCATTCATTGGGTGCGATAACCTGCACTTTGATGCTAGCCTCAAGGCTCCCCTTTCCAGCGTTGACCACCATAGCAGGCTCATTGGTGTGCGCGCCGCCAAGTTGCTTCTAAGCCGCCTAAAAGACAAAGCCCCAGGCACCCCTCGTCACATCGCGCTGCAACCTGCCCTCGTGGTGCGCGAATCTTCCCTCCGACGCCCCCTTGCGCAATAGAAATTCAAATTCAACAGATAACGGGCACTTCTCCATTTTCGGGTGGAAGTGAGTGGGCCTGAATCCCTGCAGATCTACCTAAGTATCTGAGAATAAATACCCTTTGCAACATCAACGTTAGCGTTACCGTTTTTTCTTGACAAGCCCCTTCTTTCTCACCTACATTCGCAATCGAAATAGTTCCCCCATAGAATCGTCACAATTCGCAAGTTCCCCTTCGGAGGCACCACAGATGCTGCAACTGAACTCCCGTACCCATCGGTCCGCACCCGCGGGACTCCACGTCACATGGTTGCTAGTCGTGTTTTCACTCATCTTCCCCGGAGCAATCCGGCCACAGACCGCTGGTGAAGGCTCCATCACTGGAACCGTCACAGATAGCCTCGGCGCAGTCGTCGCCGATGCCACAGTAACAGCGACCAACATTGCAACGAACATCGCCGAACAGAGAAAGACCTCATCGGCAGGCCTTTACACCATCGCTCCACTGCCTGTCGGGAAATACAACCTGAAGGTGGAAGCCAAGGGATTCAAATCGCTGGAACAGGAAAACCTGGATGTCGACGCATTGAACCCTCTCGCCTACAACGCGAAACTGACGGTTGGCGCTCAGGTTGAGACAGTGACGGTCACCACTGCTCCACCCGCCCTCGATACGGAGAGCGCGGTATTGGGCGTCGTGATGGAGAACGAGGAATACGCCAATCTCCCCATCATTATGGCCACCACGCAGCAGCGAGACCCCACCGCGTTTGCCACCCTGGTTCCGGGCGCGCAGAGCGGCTCTCGCACACCGGTCGTTGCCGGTATCGCCAACTATCAGGGTTATCTCTATCTGGATGGCGTGCCTTCGGAAACCATCAACCAGCAGGGTGACAACCGCACGGTTTCGTTGAGTATGAGCCTTGAGGCCGTTGACCAGTTCCAGGTGCTCACCAGTGTCCCGCCGGCGGAGTACATGGGCGCGGGCGCGTCCAACTTCACCATGAAGTCGGGTGGAAAAGCGTATCACGGGCAAGTTTCCGACTTCCTGCGCAACACCATTCTTGACGCCTGGCAATTCGCGCAAAAGGAAGCAACCGTGAAGACAGTCACCGGAGCCACGGTGCCAGCGCCGAAGAGCATAGAGCACGGCAATGAGCTGTCGGCGTCCGTGGGCGGTCATGTCCCTCACACCGGGGATAAGGTCTTCTTCTTCTTCGCGTACGACAAGTACCACTCCCGTTTGAACGATACGCCGGGACTTACCACCATTCCCACCACCGCCATGGAATCGGGCGACTTTTCCGCGCTGTCCGATGGCGGCAAGAACGATGTCCCGATCATCTTCGATCCAATGAGCAACACCTGCGGAGGGTCCGGCTGCACACGCACGCCATTCAGCTACAATGGCAAGCTCAACGTCATTCCGCCCGGACGAATCTCGGCTATCACGAATAAAATGCAGTCGTTCATGCCCAACTATCCCAATTCACCCAATTCCGGGTTGTCGGGCAACTACAACTCCTCGGTGTTTAACAACGACTTCCTCGGCACCCAGGTCGGAGGCCGCGACAACTACCTTTATGATTGGCGCGTGGACTACGACGTAAATTCAAGAAACCGCATTTCTTCGGTCGGCGCGATGGGACACGTGGTTTACACCAACAACTTTGGCAGTCCCTACCTCCCAGTTCCGTATGCAGTCGGCGACTATGCCACCATCGTTCCCAAACAGTACAACATCGAAGACGCGTACACCATCACCGACCACCTGACCAACCAGTTCAAGGTCGGATACACCCGGTTCTACATGCCCATCACGAATCCCACCCAGGGCCTGGACCAATACGAAATTGGCACCTTGGGTGTCACAAATCTGCCCGCAGGGCAAGCGGGACAGGAGTTTCCCGGGGTGTCGTTCGCTGGAGCCGGCTCGTTGGCGGGCAGCGTCCTTCCTGCTACCTGGACCACTGACAGCAACTCAGCTTCAACCCAGCTCACCATTCCAAACAACTATGAATTGGTCGACAACGTGGGATGGCTGAAGGGAAAGCACCAGTTCACCTTTGGCTTTACCTATCAGTTTGAAGGGCTCAACAACGCCAACCCGGCTACCTACACCGGCGTTCTTCCGCTCACATTCGATCAGTATGCAACCGCGGGATATGGATGCTCAGGCAGCGGTTGCTCCATCAACGATGGCTCGTCCTCTGTCATTGATCAGAGCAAAACAGGATATGCATACGCCAGCTTCCTGTTGGGCGCGGTCGGCGCGACGGGAAGCGGCACCACAGGCTTGACTCTGCCCCTGCAGGATGTGGCCACGATTTACAGCCGCATCAAGGCCATAGCGCCTTATGCCGAGGACACTTACAAGCTCACCTCCAAGCTGACACTTGATCTCGGCTTCCGCTGGGACTATCTCCCTCCGCTGCATGAAAAGTTCAATCACTTCACCTTCCTGAATCCCACCGCGACAAATTCTGCGGTTGGCTACGCAGGCGCACTGGAATTCGATGGCAACTTCGGTGGCGCGGCCGTAGCCTGCGGTTGCAAAACCCCGGTCCAGACCTATTGGAGGAACTTCGGACCCCGCGCTGGCATTACCTTTGCGCTTGATGACAAGACAGTGTTCCGGGCCGGATCGGGCCTCGTCTACTCGCAGGGCGGCGGAACCGGCGGTGGCCGCGTGGCCGGCAACGGCGGTTCGAATGGCGCAGGGCAGGCACTGGGATTCAACACCACTGCCGTAGCGCCCGGAGATACTCTCACCGGCGCGGCTGCAGGTCCGTCCTTCTGGCTCAACAGTTCCAACAGCGACCTCTTCGGCGCGGGATATGCTTACCCGGCAGCCCCCGCGCCCGGTGCCGCAAGCACCATCCTCGATACCGGCAACTACCTCAACAGCACCGGCGGGTTCGTCACTCCATCGTCCATGGGATACGTCGATCCTTATCTGTCGGGACGAGCCCCGATGTATACCTTCTGGAATGCGGGCCTGGAGCGCGCCATCACCAAAAACATCATCGTCCAGGTCAACTATGTGGGAGATGAGGCGCACCATACCTGGGACGGCAGTTCGCAAAATGCGCGCGGCTACTGGAACAATCAATTGAACCCCGCCTACCTTGCCACGCTCGGTCCGGTAAATGGAACCAGCGCCAAAGGCGCACCGGTTTCCCTTCTCACCGCGCCTGCAACCACGGCGAATGTAGCCATACTGAATGCAAATATGGCAGGTCTCCCGAATCCCGCTTCCTTCATCGCCGCCGCCAACGCATTTCCTAGCCAGTCAACCCTCAGCATCGCTCAGATGCTTACGGCATTCCCTCAATACAACTCAGTGGTGGACACCTTTGGCGGACCGTTTTCAGAGAACTTCTCCTATAACGCGGTCCAATTCACCGTTAGCCAACGCATGACCAGCGGCCTCTCTTTCAACGCCAACCTCACTCTCTCAAAGAACATCGGAGATGACGGCACCTTCCGCAGCGGTTATGCCATTCCGGCCGCAGCAATAGATGGCCACGGGCAAAGCTGGAAAATGGATAGGATCGATCGCTCCTGGACAACCATCTCCGTACCCACAATCCTGAATGCCTACGGCGTCTACCAGCTTCCCTTTGGCCCCGGCAAGATCGGCGCGACCAACTTCCTGGTGCGCCAGCTCGCCGGCGGATGGCAAGTGTCGGGTGTCTACTCGTATGACACCGGCGGTCCGCTAACGCCAACCTGGAGTTCCAACGGCAACTGCGCCAACGCGGCGCCCAATGCCGGGCAGTGCATGCCGTCGATAAACCCGGGATTCGGCAGCACTGCGCGCATCAACGGCAAGTACGGCAAGGGCCCCAACGGCTACGTGCTTGGCAACGCGGGCACCATCCGCTACGTCAACCCGCAGGCATTCGTTGAGCCGGCCAACGTGTCAACCGCCTCCGGTACAGCACAGTACCTCATCGGCAATGCACCCCGCACAAGGCCGTTCAACATCGTCGGACCAGCAAATCAGACCTTCAACGCCTCGGTACGGCGCACCTTCCCCATTTACCACGAGATGGCCTTCGTCTTTCAGGCGGATATCCAGAACGTGTTGAACCTGATGATCTGGGGCACTCCAAGCGGAGGCTGGGGCCAGAGTGGGACAACGTACAATTCCACGTTCGGAACTGTCTCGGCGCCCGGTACCTTGCCGCGCGACTTCCAATTGTCGGGACACATTAACTTCTGAGTCGTTGTGACTCCTCCTCCCGAAGAGGTGTAGCAGTTCGATATGCTTGCCTCTTCGGGTTATTTTTCGAGAGATCTTACCGGGGCTTCGAAGCTGCACGCTCTGACGTCGATCCGACGCAACGAATCGAAACGAGTGTGATCACCTCAAAGGCGGAAATCCATCGACGGCAAGTTTATCGTTCACTCTGCAACAACACGAGGATGGTCAAGAATGGACGTTGTGGCTGGAACCCTCGAAGTTGACCGAAAAGACGACACGCACGAAGTGATCATCCATTACCGTGATCTCTATCCTGGCCATGAGTGCGGGAGCCAAATCGTCTTTTCCCCAAGTCAGGCCCGCCATTTCGCCTATCTTCTGCTGAAAAATGCCGCCGATGCCGAGAGAGAATCGTCAGGAACAATACGGAAAAGGGGGAAATCCCGGATGAAGTAGCGCCATGGAAACTCGCCTGCGGATTGCTGCTCCAAGCGGTCGAAATCCCCAAGCAGACTCCAACAGGATTAAGAACCCAGGACCCATACAAATGATTGAATGTCCAGGGACTGCCATGACGCGCACGCCGATGACCATCATGACGTGTCATTGTGTGTCCCGCGATAGGAAACGCCGCTAGCGGCTCACAAGGCACCGTTGCGCTGTTTGCCGGCAGGAAGAATCCGCTGAGCCGATTCCTCAAACATCCGGGTCCACTCTATCTTGAAAGGGAATGGAATACTCGATGCCCCTCACTCGTCGCAATCTGCTGATCGGCTCAGCCTCGCTGATGGCGTCTGAATTTGCCATTGGATTTGGACAGGATCGGTCGCGATTCGCAGACGCATCTACGTTGGATTTAGCGCAAGTTCCCCTCCCTTCGAATCATGCAGCGCATGCTCTCTTCCGCCAGATAGGCGCTGATAGTTGGAAGGAACTGAACCAGCGCATCCGTACCGTGAATGCCGACATTCAGGCCCACGGATTGCGCCACATCCCCAACATAGAAGGTACTTTCCTCACAGGATATCCGTACAACGAGTTCTACGACTGGGACCTCTATTTCGAAAACCTTTACCTCTCGTACTTCGGTGTTTCACAATACTGCTTTACAAATCTCAAAGAGTTCCTCAACAGGGAACAGCCGGACGGCTATGTCAACCGTAGCTTGATCAAACAGAGAGACCGGCAGCAGTTCAAGCCATTCCTTGCGCAGCTTGCTGTGCTTGGATCCAAACAGAATCATGACGATTACGAGTGGCTGCGGGGCCAGTACTATGACCGCCTCGTGAAGTATCTCGACAAATGGTTCTCGTACGATTCAGACCACAATGGCTTGCCGGTTTGGAACTCCGCCGACGCCGCCGGTACTGACAACCAATGGTCGCGGGCGGGAGCGTTGAGCGCTTTTGAGGTTGAAGGCGTCGATCTTGCTTCTTACCTGATCCGCGAGTTGCGCGCCATGTCGGTCATTGCGGGCCATCTCAACTTAAAGTCCGATAGCGCTTCATTCGATGCGCATGCCGATCACGTCATTGACCTGATTAACACCGTCTTATGGGATGACGCGGGCGGGATGTACTTTGATCGCAACGAGAGAACCGGCAAGCGTGTATACGTAAAGTCGGCAACCAACTTTATGCCGTTGTTTGCAGGTGCGGCGACCCCCGCACGCGCAAAGCGGATGATCCGCGAGCACCTGCTGAACCAGGAAGAATTCTGGCTGAGCTATCCGGTGGCAAGCTATGCAAAGACCGAGCCGGACTATTATCAAGGCTCGCACCGCGAGTGCAATTGGCGCGGCCCCACCTGGGCCCCCACAAACTACATGATCTTTCAGGGGCTACGCCGTTATGGACATCAGGCAGATGCCCGCGAATTGGCCACTCGCTTGTTCACCATGGCTCTGCTGAAGAATCCAGTTCTCCGCGAATACTACAACGCCGAGACAGGAGACGGCCTGGGTCAAACCCGCTTTTGGGGATTTACTGCCCTCTATTATGGAATGCTGCTGGAATCTCTCCTGGGATACGATGCTTCATCCCTTACGAAGTCGTCACTTCCAATCATGGAAAAGGAGTTGAACATCCCCTTCGCATCCTCTTAGCTGGCGCCCACATTGGGAACGCTGCATCGATTGAATTCGAAACAAAGGCATTCCGATGATCCTGAAATTCACCTCTACGTGCGCCTTCAAGGGCCCGTTCAGAGTACTCCCTATGGTCCTTGGCCATGTCTGGGCTCAATCTATGAGAAGAAGTCTCGCCACCAATCCGTTGATCATTGAAGCGCCAAGAGGCATCGAGGCCCAATTGACCGCTCGGGTCGTCAGTTACATCCGCGCGAAAATCGAGGACGGCTCACTTCAACCAGGCGACAAACTTCCTCCTGAGCGCGAGTTCGCCAAAGCCCTGCGAATTAGCCGAGCGAGTCTCCGGACGGGAATTGGGTATCTCGCAGCCACGGGGGTTGTGAAGGTCCATCGCGGTCTCGGCACATTTGTCGCCGATTG
>Ga0302319_10026518_pt1 | contig 10199 bp, 8 predicted proteins | sample Bog_T0_2_FD_203319 | JGI IMG/M metagenome (GOLD analysis project Ga0302319, IMG submission 203319) | Peat permafrost microbial communities from Stordalen Mire near Abisko, Sweden - Bog_T0_2 | ecosystem: Environmental > Terrestrial > Soil > Wetlands > Peat | place: Sweden: Abisko, Stordalen Mire...
ACCGTGCCTAAAAAGAGGGGCAGGCGTGCCATCCGCCGCAGGAACAAAGGAAATTGGGCGAGCCGCAGGGTATAAAAAAAATGAGCCATGAATAATCATGGCTCTTGAGGGGGCAGAGTCCGAAAACCGGTGTCAAGCCTGGCAGTTTGCCCAGGAAACCTGACGCATATCGCCGGTTTTGGCGAATTGCTGGTGCATGCCAAAGGCGGCGCGCAAGGTCTGGGGGGAGTGTCCGACACCACTCAGGTGGACGTAGTCGCGCAACAGGGTTCGGTATTCGGGATGGGCGCAGTTGGCGATGATGGTCTCCGCCCGCTGGCTGGGGCTCTTGCCGCGCAGATCGGCGACGCCGTTTTCAGTGACGATGATTTGCACCGAATGTTCGCTATGATCCATGTGACAAACCATGGGAACGATGGTGCTGATCTTTCCGCCCTTGGCCGTGGACGGACAAGTGAAGATGGACAAGAAGGCGTTGCGCGCAAAGTCACCCGAGCCGCCGATGCCGTTCATCATGTTACGGCCCAGCACGTGGGTGCTGTTGACGTTGCCGGCAATGTCCACCTCGATGGCGGTGTTGATGGAGATGATGCCCAGGCGGCGGACCAATTCGGGGCTGTTGCTGATTTCCTGCGGGCGGAGGACAAATTTGGGGCGGAAGAATTCAAAGTTGGCGTAAATGTCCTTGAGCACCGCGTTGGTGACGGTCAGGGAACAGCCGCTGGCAAACCGGATTTTCCCCTGCTTCATCAGTTTGATGACGGCGTCTTGAACCACCTCCGTGTACATTTCAAAGACGGGTATTTCGGGGTTGGCGCCCATGGCTTCGAGCACGGCGTTGGCGGTATCGCCGACGCCCGACTGAATGGGCAGAAAGGATTTTGGGATCAACCCGCGGTGCAATTCGGCGGCGAGAAAATCCGAGACGTTGCGACCGATACGCGCGGTGGTCTCGTCGATCTCGCTGAATCCGCGCGTCTCGTCGGGCGCATTGGTGTCCACGACGGCAATGATCTTTTCGGGGTTCACCTTCACCACGGGCGCGCCGATGCGGTCGGACGGGCGAAAGAGCGGAATGGGATTGCGATAGGGCGGATTTTCCGGCTCGTAGATATCGTGAATCCCCCGCAAAGAGTCGGGATGGAACCGGTTCAACTCGATGATGATCTTGTCCGCGACCCGGCAAAAGGTTGGCGCGGCTCCCACCGATGACGTCAGGGTGATTTCGCCCGCGGGGGAAACATCGCAGGCCTCGATTACGGCATAGTGCACCGGGCCGAGAAAACCATACCGGATGTTCTGCGGCGCCATGGACAGGTGCATGTCGAAAAATTGCGTGCGGCCTTCGTTGATGCTTTTGCGCAGCGTCGGATCGGACTGATAAGGCGTGCGAAAGCTCACGGCCTCGGCATCCGCCAGCGCGCCATCGAGCGACTTGCCGGTCGAGGCTCCGGTCATGACTCCGATTTGAAACGGTTTGCCGGCGGCGTGAATCGCCTTGGCCCGGACGCCAATGGCTTTGGGAATGTCCTTGGGCGCGCCCGCGGGAGTGAATCCGCTGAAGGCGACGGTTTCTCCGTGTTGAATCAGTTCGGCGGCTTCCGCCGCGGTCATTTTGGAATATGAATTCATGGTAAAATCAAAGTTCGCGCAACAGCCGGACCTGATGCGGTTGGAAAGCGGTCGGGCCCAGCGTGTCATCTTGCAGCAGGAGGCGCCCCGCCTCATCAATCCCGGTAAAGGAACCGGACCGCTGCACCCCGTCGAGATCAACCGTCACCCGCCGGGCGCCGCCCCAGAGCTGGTTGATGCGCGGCTGCAACGCGCTGAAGCCGGCCTTCGCCATCACATCCACGGCGGATTTTAGCGAGGCGAGGATCGCCGCGGTCAAGGCGGAGAGCGACGGCGGCTGGGAAACGAGATCCGCCAGCCGGATGCTGGTTTCTTTCAGCGCGGGATCATGCGCGGCGGGGTGGTTAGTCACATTGACCCCGAGGCCGATGACCGCCAGTTGCGGTTGGAAGGTGTCCACGAGCAAGCCGGCCAATTTCCGTTCGTTGACCATGATGTCGTTGGGCCAGCGCAGCCGCGCGGAGGCGAGACCAAGGCCCATCAGGGATTGAATCACGGCCAGACCTGCAACCAGGGGCAGGGCCTGCCAGCGCTCGCGGTCGGCTCCGGTTGGCACCACGGCGGACAACCAGAGTCCGCCGGCATCGGAAACCCAGGAACGCTGAAAACGTCCGCGCCCGGCGGTCTGGGTATCGGCGCGGACAGCTTGCCAGGCGCCCAATTTTGCGGCGACGAAGCTGGTTGAATCCACCGCGCCGAGCTCCAGCAATTGCCAGCCGGCCACGTCCGAGAAGCGGTGCGCGGCGTCCGGCTGGCTGGCGGCGGGACTCATGGGACGATTCCTCAACCGATGGTGACCAGCACCTGGTTTTCCTCGACGACCGCGCCCAATTCCGTTTTGACGGCCGTCACTTTGCCGCTTCGGGGCGCGAAAACAAAAGTGTTCATTTTCATCGCCTCGAGCGTTACCAAGTGGTCGCCCTCTTTGACGTCCTGACCGGTTTGCACCAGGACGGCGGTGACGCGTCCCGAGAGCGGGCAGGGGACGTCGCCGGGCCCGGCGGCTCCCGGGGCGGCGGCGGGCGCTTTCGGCGCGGCGGCCGACGGGGCCGCGGCGGCCGGCGGGGCGGCGGTCACGGGCGCCGGCGGGGGCGGCGAAGAAATCGCCGGCGCCGGAGCGCCCGTTGGCGCAGATTCCTCCGGCACCTCGACCGTTACATCATAAGAGATTCCATCAACTGTTACGCGCAGTCTTTTTATCATAGAGCTTGGTGAAAATATATCAGCGGACTTTATGGGACATGAAAATTTGGGTGCGGCCTTCCATCGCCCACACGTTGAGGTGAGGCACCACGGGGACCGAGACCTGTTGGACGGAGACCAGCCGATAGGGCCGGTCAACGACAATGGAAACCGCCGCCGCAATGACCGCCGCGATTTGGGGCGCGACGGTCGTGCTGACATTTTGCGCGCCGAGAGGGGCAACCGCGGCGGTCCCGCCGATGTGTGCGCCGCGGGCCGCTTCGAGCAGCGACACCGCCTGGCTCAGCGCGGACTGGACTTCAGTCCGGCGCGCGGGATCATCAAGGCGGGGCAAAATCTTGTGAATCAGCGCCAGCACCTTTCCGAGGCTGGTCTCGGCGGGGGTCAGGTCGTCCGGCGAATGGGTTGAATTACTCATCATTCAGGGAGCTTAAGGGTTACAGCGGAATCGTGCCATGCTTCTTGGGCGGCCGCGTTTCGCGTTTGCTGATCAGATTGCGCAAGGCCAGTGAAACCGCGGCGCGCGTTTCGGCCGGGCTGATGACATCGGTGATCATCGCTTTCCTGGCAGCCTCGTAGGGCGAGCAGAATTTCTCGCGATACTCGGCGACGAGCCGGGCCTCCTCTTTTTTGGGGTCCGCGGCGGCGGCGATCTCGCGCTTGTAAAGAACCTTCACCGCGCCATCGGCGCCCATCACGGCAATTTCCGCCGTCGGCCAGGCATAGACCGCGTCCGCGCCCATGTCCGAACTGCACATGGCCAGATAGGCTCCGCCATAGGCTTTGCGGAGAATGACGGTGATTTTGGGGACCGTGGCCGAGGCGTAGGCAAACAGCATTTTGGCGCCGTGCCGGATGATGCCGCCGCGCTCCTGCGCGACGCCGGGCAGGAAGCCAGGCACGTCCACCAGATTGACAATCGGGATATTGAACACGTTGCAGAAGCGGATGAAACGCGCCGCCTTGTCCGAGGAATCAATGTCGAGCGTGCCGGCTTTGACCGTCGATTGATTGGCAATGATGCCCACCACCACGCCTTGAATCCGGGCGAAGCAGATGACGATATTTTTGGCGAACTCCTTCATCACCTCCAGGTAATCGCCCTTGTCCACCAGGCGCGCGATGACCTTGGTGACATCCATCGGGTTTTTCGCCTCGTCAGGCAACAGTTTGTTGAATTCCGGATCCAGGCTTAAATCCACCTGCGCCGTGGGCGCATGCGGCGGATCCATGACGTTGTTCGCGGGCAAATACGACAGCAATTTCTTCACGATGCGCACCGCGTCGGCATCGTTCTCGGCGACGAAATGGACATTCCCGCTCACGCTCGCATTCGCGGTGGCGCTGCCGATTTCCTCCATCGTGCATTTCTGGCCGGTGACGGCATGAATCACGTCGGGCCCGCAGATGAACATATTGGCGCTGCCCTTGACCATGATGATGAAGTCCGTCAGGGCCGGCGAATAAGCCGCCCCGCCCGCGCAGGATCCGGCCACGACCGCGATCTGCGGCACCACGCCGGAGACGAGGACGTTGCGGAAAAAAACCTGGCCGTAACCCGACAACGAATCGATGCCTTCCTGAATGCGGGCGCCGCCGGAGTCATTGAATCCGACGATGGGGCAGCCGGACTTCAAGGCAAAGTCCATCATGTCGCAAATTTTCTTCGCGTGAATGCGGCCCAGGGCGCCGCCGCCGACGGTGAAGTCCTGGCTGAATGCCGCCACCGGGCGGCCCTCCACCAAACCCGTGCCCGTCACCACGCCGTCGCACGGAAACGACTTGCTGCCCAGGCCAAAATTCTGGCATTCGTGGTCGGCATGCAGGCCCGCTTCCTGAAACGTGCCGGCCTGGAACAATTCATTGAGCCGGTCGCGCGCGGTCATCAACCCCTTTTTGCGGCGGGCGTCGAGCTTTTCTTCGCCGCCGCCGGCGCGCGCGACGGCGCGCTTTTTCTCCAGTTGCTCCAACATTGCTTTGGATATGGCCATAAATTTTTTTCTGGTTGAGCTGCTGATCAGTGGGCTCCGTTGCCCGGCTTGGGCATGCAAAATTCCGTCAACACGACGTAGGTGGATTTGGGATGCAGGAAGGCGACGAGCTTGCCCCCGGCGCCATCGAACGGCTGCTCGTGGATCAATTTCACCCCCGCGCCCGCGGCCTGCTTCAGCTGGGCCTGGACGTCGTCCGAGCCGAACGCGACGTGATGAATGCCGCCGGCGGGATTTTTCTCGAGGAATTTCGCGATTGGACTTTCGGGACTGGTGGGTTCGAGCAGTTCGATATGAACTTCGCCGCATTTGAAAAACGCGGTGCGGACCTTTTGCGAGGCGACTTCCTCGCGGTGTTCACATTTCAGGCCCAGCGCCTTTTCGTAATAGGGCACGGCTTCATCGAGTGATTTAACCGCGATTCCCAGGTGGTCAATTTTTTGGATCATAAATTTGCTAATGTTCAGTGCCGGTCGGAGCCGGAGGACTTTCCTGATGGGCTGCCAGCAAAGCTGCGGCGGCGCGCACGGCGGTGATTTCCCCGCGCAGCAATGCCTGCTGAACGAACGGGAGGCGGGCTTTCACGCTGGCATCCCGGTAAAACCTGCGCTTTAACTCGTCCTGGATCAAGTCATTTAGCCAGGCCAGCGATTGGTCCTGCCGCCGGCGGGCAATCACGCCCAGCGGTTCGAGCTTCCCGTAAAATTTTTCGACGCGCTCCCAGATTTCGGGAATGCCCTCCCCCGTGAGGGCGGCGCAGAGAACCACTTCGGTGGGCCATCCGCTGGTGGCCGGCTGCAGATAGTGCAGCGCGGCGGCCTGATCCTGCCGGGCCAGTTCGGCCCGCAGCCGGTTCTCGCCGTCCGCCTTGTTGATGGCCACGAGGTCCGCCATTTCGACGATGCCCTTTTTGATGCCTTGCAATTCATCCCCCGCGCCGGGCAGCAGCAACAGCAGGAAAAAATCCACCAGGGAGCGCAGCGCAATCTCGGTCTGGCCCACGCCGACGGTCTCCACCAAAATCGTGTCGAAGCCCGCCGCTTCGCAGAGCAGCATGGTCTCGCGGGTGCGCCGCGCGACGCCGCCCAGGCTCAGGCCGCTGGGGGTCGGCCGGATGAAGGCCGCCGGCAACTGGCAAAGCCGTTCCATGCGCGTCTTATCGCCGAGGATGCTGCCGCCGGACCGCGAACTGGTCGGATCAATCGTGAGCACCGCGAGCTTCTGGCCGCGGTCCACCAGCAGGCAGCCGAGGGATTCGATGAAGGTGCTTTTGCCCACGCCGGGAACGCCGGTGATGCCGACGCGTTTGGCCCGGCCGGTAAAAGGCAGCACCTGATGCAAGACTTCCTGCGCCTGGACTTCGTGCCGGCGCGAGTCGCTCTCCAACAGGGTGATGGCGCGGGCCAGGACGGTACGATCGCCCGCCCGAATCCCGGCGACGTAATCGTCCACCGACATTGGTCGCCGGCGAGGGGCCGGGCTGGATATTTCTTCACTCATGAGGCGGCCGTCTTTCCAACGCAAGCTTTCGGATACCGCGGTACCTGCCAAACCGGCGCGCCGCTGGCGGCGGCGGACAGTTTTGCAAATGCTGTTGGCAGGTTCATTCATCAGTCAAGCGTTTGATTCAACCGAGTCAACATTTCCTTGGCGGCGTCGGGAATAAAGGTGCCGGGGCCAAATACCGCCGCGGCGCCGCTGGCTTTCAAAAATTCATAATCCTGCGGGGGAATAACGCCGCCCACCACGACCATGATGTCCTCGCGGTTGATCTTCTTGAGTTCATCCCGCAACTGGACCAGCAAGGTTTTATGGCCGCCCGCCAGCGAGCTGATGCCCACGACATGCACGTCATTTTCCGCCGCCATGCGCGCCGCTTCCTCGGGCTGCTGAAAGAGCGGACCAATGTCCACGTCAAAACCGAGGTCGGCATAAGCCGTGGCCACGACTTTGGCGCCGCGGTCATGGCCGTCCTGGCCCATCTTGGCGATAAGAATGCGCGGCCGGCGGCCTTGCTTCTCCGCGAACTGGTCGGTTAGTTTGCGGACCTCCTGGATTTGCGGGGCCGCGCCGAATTCGGATTGATAAACGCCACTCACAGAACGGATGACGGCTTTGTGCCGGTTGAATTGTTTTTCCAGGGCAAACGAAATTTCTCCCAGCGTGGCGCGCGCGCGCGCGGCCTCGATGGCAAGCGCGAGCAAATTGCCCGTGCCGCTGCCGGCCGATTGGGTGAGGGCCTCCAGCGCCGCCTGCACGCGCGCCGCATCGCGGCCGGCTTTGACGGCCGCCAGGCGGTGCAGCTGGGCTTCGCGCACAGCGGCGTTGTCCACGTCCCGCACTTCGAGCTGATCGGCCTTTTCGAGCCGCAGGGTGTTCACGCCGATGATGGCTTCCTTGCCGGAATCGATATGCGCCTGGCGCCGGGCGGCCGCTTCCTCGATGCGCAATTTCGGCAGGCCGGTTTCAATCGCCTTGGCCATGCCGCCGAGCGCCTCAACCTCTTCAATGTGATGCCATGCCCGCCGCATGATGGCTTGCGTGAGCGCCTCGACGAAGAACGAGCCGCCCCACGGGTCGATCACTTTGGTGATGCCCGTTTCCTCCTGCAGGAGCAGCTGCGTGTTGCGGGCGATGCGGGCCGAGAAATCGGTGGGCAGCGCAATGGCTTCGTCCAGCGAGTTGGTGTGCAGCGACTGCGTGTGGCCCAGCGCGGCGGCCATGGCCTCGATGCAGGTGCGCGCGACGTTGTTAAAGGGATCCTGCTCGGTAAGCGACCAGCCCGAAGTTTGCGAATGGGTGCGCAAGGCCATGGACTTCGGGTTCTTGGGATTGAACTGTTTGATGATCTTCGCCCAGAGGGCGCGCGCGGCGCGCATCTTGGCGATCTCCATGAAAAAGTTTTTTCCCTGCGCCCAGAAAAACGACAGCCGGGGCGCGAAGGCGTCGATGTCAATGCCGGCCTTGATGCCGGTGCGGACATATTCCAGACCGTCGGCCAGCGTGTAGGCCATTTCCAAGTCCGCCGTGGCGCCGGCTTCCTGCATGTGATAGCCGGAAATGGAGATCGAGTTGAACTTGGGCATGAACTTCGAGGTGAAGCTGAAAATGTCCGCAATGATGCGCATCGAAGGCGCGGGGGGATAAATATAGGTGTTGCGCACCATGTATTCCTTGAGGATGTCGTTCTGGATGGTGCCGGCCAGCTGCTCCAGCTTCACGCCCTGCTCCTCGGCGGCGACGATGTAGAAGGCCAGGATGGGCAGCACGGCGCCGTTCATGGTCATCGAAACCGAAATGCGATCCAGCGGAATGCTGTCGAACAGGATTTTCATGTCGGCAATCGAATCCACGGCGACGCCGGCCTTGCCCACGTCGGCAAATGCTCGCGGATGATCGGAGTCGTAACCGCGGTGCGTCGGCAAGTCAAAGGCGACGGACAAGCCCTGCTGGCCGGCGGCGATGTTGCGCCGATAAAACGCATTGGACGCCTCGGCCGTGGAAAAGCCGGCATACTGGCGGACCGTCCAGGGCTTGGTGACATACATCGAGCCATACGGTCCGCGCAGAAACGGCGCGAGGCCAGGCATCGTGTCCAGCGCTTCGCAACCCTGCAGGTCAGCGGCAGTGTAAAGGGGCTTCAGTTCAATCTGTTCCAGGGTCATGAAGGCCCATTCCTCGACGGACTTGCCGGTCTCGGCTTTGAACTGCTGGCACCAATCGTCGTAGCTCGCTTTGGCCGGCGCGCTATCAAAGGCAATTTTGGTAAAATCAGGAAAATTTTTCATTAGAGGATCCCCAGTTGATGGTGAATTTTGGCGAGCACTTCGAGCGCGTCGGCGCGGACATGGATGAATTCGTCCACGCCGGATTGCTTATGGGCCTCGATTTGCTCTTTCGGATAGCCTGCCAGCACGATCAATGCGTCCGGTTTGTGCGCCCGGATCTCGGCGACCAGAGCCGGCACCAGCGCGGGATAATTTTCGTCCGTCGAACAAATGACCGCGACCTGCGCCTTTGATTTAAAGAACGCGGTGGCGGCATCCTCGGGCGTCTTGAAACCGGCCGGCGAGATCACGTCATACCCGCCCACGCTGAAAAAACCGCGCGCGAAATCGGCGCGGGCTTTGTATTCCTTGAGCGACCCGAGATTGCAGAGAAAAACTTGCGCCGGCTCGGGCCGGCGGTTCATCGCGGCCCGCAGGGCTTCGAACTGCGCGGAGGCGCGGGTCAGGCAAACGGGCGTGACCGGCACACAGGGCGAATCCAGGATGCGGATGGCCCGGGTGAGTTCGCCGAGGGTGGCGCCGGCGCCCGCCGCCGCCACACAGGCTTCAAATCCGTCGGCAGTTTGGGGTCCGATCACTTCCGCCAGGCGGTCCAGCACGATTTGATTCTCCGCGTCGTCGAACGAGGTGCGGTGCGAAGCGATCTGCTGCACCCGCCGTTTGTGAAAAGCCCTGGCATCCACCTCGGGCAGTTCCAGGGGCTTTTCCTTCGGATTGGCGTATTGGTTGACCCCCACGATGGAATCGCGGCGCCGCGCCACCGCCTTGAGTTTTTCCGCCGCCGTGACGGAAACCGCCTTTTGCGGAAAACCGGCGCGCAAGGCGGCTTCCATGCCCCCGAGCTGCTCGACATCCTGAAAGAGCGCCCAAGCGCGCGTGGCCAGTTCTCCGGTCAAACTCTCGACATACCACGATCCGCCGGCGGGATCCACGACGTGATCCAGGGCGCATTCTTTCTGCAGCACCAACTGCGTGTTGCGCGCGACCCGCAGGCTGAAGTCGTCCGGCGGCCGGATGACCCCGTCAAACGCCGCGACTTGCATGCTGTCGCATCCGCCCAACACGCCGGCGAAGGCCTCGACGGTGGCGCGGAGCAGATTGTTGTAGGGATCCACGACCGTCTGGTTCCACTGGGCCGTGCGGACGTGCAGGGAGATTTTCTGCGCGGCTTCGTTGCCGCCGGCCGCCGCGACCGCGCGCGACCAAAGCATCCGCAGGGCCCGCAGCTTCGCGATTTCCATGAAAAAATTCACGCCGACCGTGACGGCAAACCGGAGGCGCGGAGCGGCGACATTCACTTCCAGACCGAGTGCGTTCAACCGGCGAAGATAATCCACGCCTGTCGCCAAAGTGAAAGCCAGCTCCTGCACCGCGCTGCCGCCGGACTCGTGCCACGCGCGGCTATGGACGCAGACGGTCTGCAACTGGGGCGCCTGGGTGGCCGCCCAGCGCGTGAGCGAGAACATTTCCTGATAGGCGCTGGCGAGCGACTGCGGGAGGCGGCCCTCGTGGGCCAGCACCCCGAGCGGATCCATCTCGATGCAGCCGCGCAAATTGGCGGAAGCCTTTCGGCGTTTCCTGGCCA
>Ga0302319_10026519_pt1 | contig 10199 bp, 2 predicted proteins | sample Bog_T0_2_FD_203319 | JGI IMG/M metagenome (GOLD analysis project Ga0302319, IMG submission 203319) | Peat permafrost microbial communities from Stordalen Mire near Abisko, Sweden - Bog_T0_2 | ecosystem: Environmental > Terrestrial > Soil > Wetlands > Peat | place: Sweden: Abisko, Stordalen Mire...
GTTCGCCGCCTCCTCCATCATCGCGGGCGTAAGTCCCGGCGCCGATGAATACTGGGGCGGATCCACCGATGCCGCCGGAAGAGCCGCGAGCGGGGTAACGCATACCAGCAAAATTGGGGCGATCAAACTGGGGGCCGCGACTTTGTCCACCGGCGTCACCGTTCCATTCCAAACGCCGGCCACCGGCATTGAGCACTCGGCTATTGAATCGCTTTCCCTCACAAGCATCCAGATCGGCAAGATCAAAGCCCTTACCAGCTTCACCGCAAGCCATTGGATCGACGCCAACGGCGGCGCGGAGAGCGCATCAGACACCGCGATCAGGATTGTCTGAGAAAGGCGGTCCCTCCCGCGGCGCGCCGCAATGTTCAAACTTCCCGCATGCCCGGGGACTGCCGTATGATTGAGCCATTCCGATTGCGAAACCGTGAAATCGACAACCCTCCGCCCATGACTCCTGGCAAAAGCCTCAAACTGCTCGCTTTCGCGATCATGGCAGTCGGCATAATTCTCGGCGTTATCCTGGCCCTCGAGATGCGCCGCTCTCCCTCCACGGCTGCGTCGAAGTCCGCCACTCCATCCGCCGCCGAAGTAACTCCGGCGGATCTCCATGCTTTTGGCACCGCGCCAATCTCCGCATCCGGCGATATGCAGCGGATAAACGAAGCGCTGGATGATCTGTCCTCCAGCAAGGACGCGGAGACGTCCAGCCGCATCCTGGCAAAACTGCGCGCCTATCTCCTTACTCTCCCCAAGGCGGCTGCGAGCCGACTTATCGAACAATTCCTGGATCAGAAGAAGGATGGGGCGACAAAACTGGAGTTTGCGATTGAAAAGAACGGCTTTCTGTCTGGAGCGCCGACGCTGCGGGTGTTCCTGATGGATCTGCTGGCGAAGATAGATCCGCAGGCGGGGGCCCAGTATGCCTTGCAGATCCTCTCCACGCCGGGGTCGCCGGATGAGTGGGCGATCAGTCTGCGGAATTATGCGCTGGGGGGCGATGCGTCCGCGACACAATCCCTGCTGGAGGAGAAACTGGAGGAGATGCTGTCCAATGGCGCCTGGCGCGCAAATCCGTCGGTGGGATATCTGGAGGCATTTGACGCGGCGGTTTATACCCACGATACCGCATTGACGCCGAATCTCTCCCACTTGATAGGTGACAATCGAAATCCCGCGGTGGCCCACGCCGCGTTCCTGGCGCTGGATCGCCTTGTGCTCTCCGATCCGGCGGCGGTGCTCACCCAGTTACAGTCCCAGCCTGACCTTATGGCGGGGCATGAACAGACGCGAGCGGATTACTTTGCCCGCGCGGATGCGAGTGATTCGCGGCAGAAGGCGCTGCTGGAGGGTTATCTGCTGGACCCAAATCGCACGCAGCAGGAGCTGAACGCCTTTGCGGGAATCTATCCCAATCAGAATTATATGATCTCCAATAATCTTCTGACGCAGTCGGACACTCCCACTTATACGCAGGTGGTGGCGCGGGACCGTGAAGCGCTGACGACGGTGCAGGGCTGGATGGGCGACCCGCGATTCCAGGCGCTTCAGCCGCAGCTGCAGACGCTGAATAACCGCCTGACCACGCTGCTGCAACAGGCGCCGACAGCGCAGCAAGGAAATTGAGCCGCGGCTTTCCGCTATTTCTCCGTCAGTTTCACAACGCCCGTCCACTCCTGCAGGGCGTTCTCTTTCTGAAGCTGGGCGATTTTTTTTAAGTAGAACTCCGATGGGCCATCCTCGCCGCCACGCTCCCAGACGGTTTTGCGAAAGAGGCCCTTGGCCTGCTCAAAGGCGCCGCTCTTGATCGCTTCAATCGCCTCGGCAAACAGCGGCACCCATTGCCGGTGCGTCTCCGCCGCGGGGTCGGACGCCGGGCAGAGCAGCTCGTGGATGGGATGGCCATGGGACTTGCCGACCGGCGCGAAATGTCCCACCAGCCGCGTGATGAACCGGCCCCCGAGGCGCTTTTGTGTGGCATCGGAGATGAGGATGCTGGTGTTGACGATCTTGTTCATGCCCTCAAGGCGGGAGGCAAAGTTGGTGGTATCGCCGATGAGCGTGTAATCAAAACGGTAAGGTGAGCCGAGATTCCCGGCCAGGACGGGTCCGGTGGCCACGCCCACGCGCGTGGTGAGTGAGCGCCCGAGGACCACGATCTTTGACGCCTCCCGCATCTGGTATGCGGCGAGGGCGGCTTTGTATGCATGGTCCTCTTCCTCGATGGGCGCGCCCCACGCGGCCATGACGGAATCGCCGATGTATTTGATGATGGTGCCGTCATTATCCAGGACGCACTTGGAGGTTTCGGTAAAATAGGCGATCAAGGTTTGCGATATCTTCAGCGGATCATTCAGCTCCTCGGACATGGCGGTAAAGCCCTTGCAATCGGTAAACACCAGCGTCGCATCCACCAGTTTGCCGCCCGGGGTAAGATCAAAGTCGGAATTGGCGATCCGGTCCGCCATGTGCGGGGAGAGGTAGAGCGAAAAGGCATTTCGCAAGGCGGCCCGTTTCTTTTCCAGCTCGGCCCGCCGCCGGGCCTCCTCAAAGTACTGGACGCCGAAACACCAGACGATGCCGAGCGGGATCTGGATTCCGGCAGGTACGAGCCAATCCCACCAAACGTGCTGGTACCATGCCATCTCCACGGACGCCACCAGGATGAACCCGGATGCCGCCAGGCCAATCCAGAGAACCCGCGTGCCCCGCATGAAATTTCCCACGAAGGCGACCCCCAGCCCGCAGAGCAGGATCAACGAAACCTCCACCCCACCCCGGAGCGGCGCGAGCCAGTCGCCCCGGATGAGATTCAGCACTTCCGTGGCGTGAATCTCGACGCCCGGCATGAACAAGGATCCCCATCGCGAATAAGGATTCGCAAATTCATCGCGGCCCAGGTTCAAGGCGCCCACCACCGGCCGGCCGCCGATGAAAACGATCTTGTCCTTGAAGAATCCCGGCGCAACCCCATCCGGCTGGAGCGCCTGGTAGAAGCTGACGGAGGGAATGGAGCCCGAGGGGCCGTAGAAATTCAAATACCGCAGGGCGGAGCGGTTTGCGGCATCCTGCGCGATGGGCGCGCCCAGGAGTCGCGCGGCAGCCCAGCTCGCGGTCTCCATGGCGCTGTCTCCGGTATAGAGCCTGCGCACGGCGTAATCGGGATCAATGGGCTTGAAGATCAGCAGCCCGCTCGCCGCCGCGGCTTTTAAGAGCACTGGAGTGGGTTGGTCGATTGTTTCCCGGTAAAGGCCCTGTTCAATCGACTCATCCAGCGCGCTGCCGAGGATCACGTGCCCATTGCGCGCTATGGCGGCGGAAAAATCCTCATCCACTCGGGGGTCCGCCGAGGGCGCGGCGAAGACGATATCGTAATAGACTGCCTTTGCGCCGTCGTTCGCAAGCCGGTTGAGCAGACGTGTGTGGAGGGAGCGATCCCACACCGCATCCACGCGCTGACCCAGCGACTTCGCGGATTCCTGATCCAGATAAACAATGACCGCCTCCGGGACGGAAATTCGCCCGCGCAGGGCGAAGGGCAAATCGTAACTCAGCCGGCGCACGCCATCCAGCGCGGGGATGTACCAGCAGAGCGGCCCCACCGCCAGCAGCAGCAGGATGCCGGCGATCCGCACCGGGGAGCGGATGAGCTGGCTGAAGGAGTGGCTGGAATGATCGGAGGAATCGCTGCTCATCAGGCGGGATGGCCCGGGAGATGCCCGCCCGCGACTCCGCGGCGGTGGCAATGACCTGGCGACCTTTCATTTCTATGTATCTACCGGGAAAACTCCATGCAATGAAAAGTTGCCCGCCGCAACCAAAGCCCGGCGCGGCGCTTCCATCGCAAACCACTCTCAACCAGAGACATTTCCTTGTCTTTCCATAGGATAATATGCGACAACTCACACACCGCTCAGGGTGGGAGCCGTGCAATGACCCGAAGGGCGCCGAGAGAAGGCCGATTTCAGATGATTCCCCCTGATTTTAATTCGCGCGGACATCCCAGTAGATCATCGTGGTGGCAATCATTCCTCCTCGTCTTCCTTATTGCAATCGTGGCGCTGGTGGCGGGGTTCGCAACCCGGGTGCAGGCGCAGGGACAGACGCGCAAGGCAGCCGCCTATGGGCAATTGCCCCTCGCGTTTGAGATAAATGAAGGGCAGACCGATCCTGCGGTGAAATTCCTTTGCCGCGGGACCGGATACGGGCTTTACCTGAGCGGAAGCGACGCGGTGCTGGCGCTGACCCGGCTGGAACCGGCGGAGAAAGGGAGATTGCCGGTTGTGAAGGGCTTCCGTGCACGAAACCCCAAGGTCGCGGCCAGCGATCTGCTGCGCCTCACATTGCTGGGGGCAAACCCGCACCCGGTGGTGACAGGGACGGATATTCTGCCGGGAAAGAGCAACTACTTTATCGGCAATGATCCCACCCGGTGGCACACGGATATCCCGCTCTATGCGCAGGTGAAGACAGGGAATATCTATCCCGGCATCGATCTGGTCTATTATGGCCGCCAGCGGCAACTGGAGTACGACTACCGGGTGGCGCCGGGGGCGGACCCGGGGGCAATCCGGTACAGCGTGAAGGGAGCACAAAAGATCAGCCTGGATGCGCGGGGAAACCTGGTCTTGCACACTACCGGGGGCGATGTCGTCCAGCGGACGCCGGTGATCTATCAGGAGGTGGATGGGAAACGGGAGACGGTTGCCGGCGGGTATGAAATCCTGCCGGCCTCAGAAGGGGCGGGAAATTCAGAAACGAACCCCACGGTCGGCTTCCGCGTGGCCGCCTATGACCAGAGCAGGGAGTTGGTGATTGATCCGGTGCTTACCTATTCCACGTACCTGGGGACTTATGGAGTCTCCCCGAGCAATAATGATTACTACGCAGGCAACGGCATCGCGGTGGACAGCGCGGGCAATACGTATATCACGGGGCAGGCCGCAATACCCACCAGCGGAGGAGGACTAGGAGGATCCCAGTACACTTTTTTAGGCGCATTTGTCTCGAAACTCAACTCGAACGGCACTAATCTGGTGTATAATACCTATATTGGCGCCAACGCCAATAATGCCACCGTCGGATTTGCCATCGCCGTGGATGGCACAGGGAGCGCCTACATCACCGGGCAGGTTTGCGGGGCAGACCTCCCAATCATCAGTGGGGCATTTCAAAACAGATATGGTGGCGGCAATTCGAGCACAACCTCGAACGCCTTTGTTACAAAGCTCAGCCGCAACGGCAATTCGCTCATCTACTCCAGCTATCTGGGCGGAAGCGGCGCCAATAATCCAATATATTACGGACTCAATCCCGTTTTTGGCGCAACCGGCGTAAACTATAATGGCGGCGATATTGGTTACGGCATTGCATTGGATGGATCTGGCAATGCCTATGTCGCCGGCGTCACCATCTCCGACAATTTCCCGACCACGGCTGGCGCATTTCAGGGACCGCCCACTGGAAACTATTCGAGCGCATTCGTGGCGAAGGTAAACGCGGCGGGCACTAAATTGGTTTATTCCACATGCCTCAGCGGCACATACGGGGGCTTCAACGGCACATACGGGGGCGATATGGGATCGGCTATCGCAGTGGACGGATCAGGCAACGCCTATGTCACCGGATTTGCCGGATCAACGAATTTTCCCGTCACCAGCAATGCCTTTCAGACCAGCGGTGGAGGAAACGCCTTCGTGGCAAAGATGAATGCGACAGGAACCGCGCTCGTCTATTCCAGCTATCTCGGAGGCAGCATTGCGGATCAGGGAAATGCGATTGCCGTGGACGGATCAGGCAACGCCTATGTCGCGGGCTTAACGTCTTCAATTGACTTCCCCGTCACCGGCGGGGCCTACCAGACAAACTACGTTGGCACCTCAATCAACAGCGGGTTCGAATATTCCCCAGGATATAGCGGATTCGTTACGAAGGTCAATCCCGCTGGCACGGCGCTTGTCTATTCCACCTTTTTGGGCGGCACAAACAGTGACTATTGCTCCGGGATCGCCGTGGACGGGTCGGGCAATGCCTATGTCGCCGGGCAGACCAGTTCCCAGGACTTCCCGGTTACCTATGACGCGATCCAATACCAGAAAAACGGTTTATACAGCCTCAATGCATTTGTCACTGAACTCAGCGCGGATGGGTCGGCCCTTGTATATTCCACATACCTGGGAGGATCCTACAGCGACTACGCATCCGCCATCGCCCTGGACGGCTCCGCCAATGCTTACATCACGGGATTGACCACGTCCACAGACTTTCCCACCACCCCTGAGGCATATGACACCGAGTTTCCGAACGGCGGGTATCCTTACGGCAATGCATTCGTCGCGGAGCTCACCGAACAGCTCGCCACTATTACGCCGATCGCCGGGCCCAATGGCAGCATCAGCCCAAATACGGTGCAAACCGCGGCAATGAATGGGGCCTACGGGGTACCGCCGAATCCCCTTCCTTTTTCTTACCCGAATTTTGATTTCACGGCTACCCCGGAGTCCGGATATGTCGTAAATCAATGGTTGGTCAACGGCCACTCGCAACAGAGCGGCGGCAATGACTTTGATTTCACGTATTATGGGGGTTCCAACACGACCGTGGAGGTCACATTCTCCCTGCAAACCTTTTTGATCACTCCCAGCGCCGGTTCCAATGGCGGCATCAGCCCATCCACGCCGCAGTCCGTCGCCAGCGGCAGCAACATCACGCTTAACGCCACTCCCTCGCCCGGCTACGCGGTCAACCAATGGACGGTGAATGGCGCTGTGGCTCAAACGGGCGGCACTTCCTACACGCTGGCGGATGTCACGGGCACGGCCGCGGTGAATGTGAGCTTTGAGACGCTACCTCCGCAGACGATCACCTTCGCGCCCATCCCGACGCATTCCGTGGGCGATGCGCCGTTCCCCTTGAATGCCACGAGCAGCGCCGGGCTGCCGGTGTCATTGAGCGTGGTCTCCGGTCCGGCTCGGCTCGATGTTAGCGGCACGATGCTGACAGTGACCGGGGCGGGACCGGTGGAGATCGAGGCCTACCAGGGCGGGAACTCCGCCTATCTCCCGGCGGCGCCTGTTTTCCAGTATTTTACGGTCATCGGCAGCACGGCGCTCTTTGAGGGATTGCCGGATGTCCCCGTGATAACCGGGACCGCGACGCGCTCAAATGCGGTCGCGGACGGCGGGCTCTACTCCGCAGGCGACGGCCAGAGCAATTTCGACGTTACCGCACTGCGCTGGGATGCCCTGCTTGGGATCACAAACCTCAATCCAACCGGGCCGCCCGGATTTGACTCCGCGTTTGCCATCTCCGCGAATGGAACGATGATGGCCGGACGGAAGCTCGTGAGCGGCACTAACAGCGCCTTTGTGTACTCTGACAGCGCGGGGGTAAACCTGCTTGCGCCGCCGAGCGGAGATGACAGCGGCGAGGCGCATGGGATCAGCGGCGATGAAAGCACCGTGGTCGGGTACACCTATGCCGCGGCGCAGGGATCCGCGGCCAGCCATGCGGTGGAGTGGATCAACGGAAGCCCCTCGGAGCTTTCAAGCCTGGCCGGCTCGCAGGCATACGGAGTCTCCTCCGACGGCGCGGTCGTCGTGGGGGCAAAGCCAAGCCAGGTAAACCTGAACACCTCGGTGACGGCGGCGGTGGTCTTTGTGAATGGCGTGCCGACTCCTCTCAAATTGCCAAGCAACAACGTGGCGGCAATCTCCGGCACCGCCTTCGCGGTTGCGGGCACGGCAGACAATTACACGGTCGTGGGAGGCTCGACTTACACGGACTCCAATGGCAATTTTCATCTCTCCCCGTTCTACTCTGTGAACGGAGGCCAGCCGGTTTCCCTGGGCCAGATTGATCCCACCGACAACGCCGGCGAGGCGCTCTCCGTTTGCGCGGATGGAACCTACATTGTCGGTTACGGGACCAGCAGCGGGCAGCAGATGGCGACCATCTGGGATCAGGCACACGGGCTCCGCGCGCTGGCGCAGGCATTGACGGATGATTATGGGGCCGGCGCGCAACTCGCCGGATGGCAATTGCTCTCCGCCAATGGGATTTCACCGGACGGTTTTGCCATTACTGGAAATGGGATCAATCCGCAGGGCGCTCTCCAGGCATGGCGGGTGACGGTGCCACGCCCGGCAACGGTCGGGATTGTCTCGCCCGCGCCGGTAGGTGAAGGGGCGCGGAGCGTTGCGGTCACGGTGAATAAGTCAATCGGCGTGGGAACGACGGTGACTTATCAAGTGAGCCCCGGCACGGCCATCCAGGCGGTGGATGGGGTGGGCGATTACGATGCGTCGCAACTGACCGGGCAATTGCGTCTGAATACGGTGGATACCAGCGGGACGATTCCCATTCCCCTGAATCTGGACCTGGCCCCCGCGGTCGGGGGGAGTCGCTCCTTCACCGTGGTGCTGACCGCTGCCACCAACGGCGCCATCATCTCCTCGGGGACGGCCACTGTGACCATCGAGGCAAGCCAAACGCCTGACCCCAACGCCCCCCCCCTGCCGCAGGCCGCGCCGCTTGCCTCCTCCTCCACGGGGGCACTCCAGATATACCTGGCGGAGCCGGGGGGCTCGGGCAATTACCCCACGCGAGTGCCGGGGCAGGTGCCGGGATGGAAATTCGCGGGCGAATCGACCTGGCATGGCTCCGGGGAAGTGGTCCAGGGCCTGACGGTGCCCGGGCAGCAGGGGGCGAGTTTCTTGATTGATTTTGAGTCGGTGGTCAATTTCGGGAGCAATCCGCAGGTATTGATCCCGGCGCCGGCGCCCGCCGTGGCCACGGTGCTTGCGGGCGGCACGACGAGCCTCACAATCCAGTACCCGCAAGCCAGCTCCGCCCAAACGGGAACGCTGGAAGTAGATATCAGCCCGAACTCGGTGGCGGATGATCCATTCGCCGGGCAGCGCGGCCAATGGAATTTCCTCGGGGAGACTGTCTGGAATGACAGCGGCAGCGTCTTTTCACTGCCTGCGGGATCGTATCTCCTGGGTTTTAGTTCGGTTCCGGATTACGCCCCGATTCCTACCTATAACGTGGAGGTGACGGCAGGCAGTCCCACAGTGGTCCAGGCGCTCTACCAGGATGAGGAACTGGTGAATGGCAGCAGCATCCTGCCGCAGTCGCTCAATTATCCGGCGGTGACGGGGAGCGCGCCGTATGAGTATGTGGGACAGGTCTCGACGGATGTGGGCACAGGGAGCGGCGTGGCGGTCGCGGATCGCGTGGTGCTGACGGCGGCACATGTGATCTTTGATGATGCAACGCAGACTTACTCCACCGGGGTCCAATGGCGCTTTGAGTTGTATAGCGGAAACTTGGAGCCGCAGCCTCTCACCCCGGCGGGGGGCTATATCCTCTCCGGCTATGCGGCGGCACGCGTGGGCGCTCCCTCGGACGTAGGCACGCCCGCCTCCCAGCAACAGGATGCAGCGGTGCTCTTTTTCAACCAAAGCGCGGGGAATGGCGGCTCCAGCGGATACCTGGTCTCTGGCACGTCAAACCAATGGCTACTGAGGGCCCGGCAGAAGACGCTGATTGGTTATCCGATGGATACGAAGCAGCAGGGGGATACCGTCACGCCCGGCGTGATGCAGGCTACTGCGCCGCAGCCGGTGGCATTCTCCGAATCCGGCACGACCAGCGTCTTCAGCACCACGCGGATCGCCGGGCTCTCCGGGATGAGCGGCGGGCCGCTCTGCGTGCAGTACGACGATGGCTTGTTCTATCCGGCCGGCATTTACCTCGGTGGAAATCAGGAATGCGTGGTGCGCAGCATCGACGCCGATGTGCAGACATTGATCGAGACCGGCACGGCTTCCGGCGGAGATGGTCAGAATCACCTCAACGGAAGCGGAGTGGGCAGCTATATACCCCCACCGGGCTCCAATGGAAATCAAATCGCTTCGGTGAGAGTCATCTTCTCGCCTGCGACGCCCGGCGCAAGCTGGAGATTCACCTCCGACCCAGCGAAAATGATGCGAACAGGCACCAGCGCGGTGGGAGTGCAGACGGATACCTACTATACGGTCTTTTTCAATCCGGTACCTACTTACAAGAGTCCGGCCAATTTCGGTCCATTCGAACTCCTGCCCGGAGAGACCCAGACGATCACCGTGGGGTACAGCAAAATCAAAGCGCCGGTCATCACGACCAGCGCTCTGCCGTACGCAGGGGTGAAACTCCCC
>Ga0302319_10026520_pt1 | contig 10198 bp, 9 predicted proteins | sample Bog_T0_2_FD_203319 | JGI IMG/M metagenome (GOLD analysis project Ga0302319, IMG submission 203319) | Peat permafrost microbial communities from Stordalen Mire near Abisko, Sweden - Bog_T0_2 | ecosystem: Environmental > Terrestrial > Soil > Wetlands > Peat | place: Sweden: Abisko, Stordalen Mire...
CGCAAACCCTGCGCCCAGAAATATTCCCACCAGTGGAAAATAGGTGTAGCGATCGGCAACCGATTGTGAGCCCACTTGAATGAGCCCGATAACGGGGAGCAACGTGATCAAGAACCAAAGCCAGCCCACCACTAAATAGGGGCTGGTGTGGCGTTTCAGCCAGGTCAACCAGGAAATCGCCCCCAGCAGCAACGCGGACTCCAGGACAAAGACCAGGGGGATTTTTGGATGGTACGGATAGAACGCCGCCAAATGCAGCGGCCAAATCATTTTGCCGAGGTAAGTGACATAACCCGTGACGACATTTTCCAATCGGAGGCCGATGGGAATGTTGCTGAAGGATGACTCGGCGTGATGTTGCGAGCAAATTGTGATCACGCACACGATTCCGGAGCAGGCCACAAATGGCAGCTTTTCCAGCACCAATTGCCGAGCGACGGCGAACTGCCCCGATCCGGCACCCCAGCGGTTTAACGGCCAGAAATCCAGCAGCAGCATCACCAGGGGCAAGGTCACCGGCATGGATTTTGACAGCAACGCCAACGCAAAGCATATCACCGCCAGGACATAATCACGGTCAATTCCCCGGGCGCCGTCCTGGCTCAGGGCCGCCTTGGCGTGCGTCCTGCGCTGCGCGTACTGCGCATAGCATAAAAGTGTCAAAAGGGTGAAAAATGTGCTTAAGACATCTTTGCGTTCCGAAATCCAGGCCACGGATTCGACATGGAGAGGGTGCCACGCAAAAAGCGCAGCGACCAATGCGGCCGGCCAGACATTGCGGGGCTCGCGGGCGGGTTCATCGTCAACCGGCAGCGGATTGGTCAACCGCAAGATGAGGCCAAACAGGAGCGCCGCGTTGGCCGCATGAAACAAAATATTAACCAGATGATGCCCGGCCGGGTTCAGGAGGAATAAATCGCAATCCAGCATGTGCGACAGCCAGGTCAGCGGATGCCAGTTGGCCGCGTGCGCTGAAGCGAAAGCCCACTTCAGGCCATACCAGCTTAATCCCTGGCTGACGATCGGATTCTCGGAGACGTATTCCGGATCATCAAAATTGAGGAATTGAGCGAACGATGCAGGGAGAAAAATCAGCAGCGTTGCGAAAAGCAGGAATAGGCCGAACGCACGACTACGCATCATAGCACCATGGATCGCAGATTATCTCTTGGTTCTTTGTTATGGCAATGGTTTATGACAAATGTTCAGGTTAATCAAGCCGGACTCAGTTTTGACACGCGCAATCTTCGTACACGAAAACTGCCTGGATCAAGTTCAATTTGGCAGAAACGCATTATGCAGGTTTGAGCTGGTTAGTGCGACGGAACACGTCGGCGCCAGGCTCACGGCATTAATATTGTAACTGCCCCCCACTGGCTCGTTCGGCATCGCCACGCCGGTGCGCCCAAAGTAGGGCAGGATGTCGGTGCTCGAAGGCGTGGCGCTGGAGACTTGTCCATATTCCAATGCCCATTGCTGTTTGGCCTGGTCAATAATCCGGAGATTATTAATGCAGGCTTTGGTTTGTGACGTCTGGCGGGCCCGCACGAAATTCGGTATTCCGATGGCCGCCAATAAGCCGATGATTGCCACTACTATCATGATTTCCACCAGGGTAAATCCCGCCCTGCCTCGGGTTCGTAGACGAATAATGTTCATAATGTTGACTTTCTGCTAATGCGGTGGAACCAAGTCAACGGCATGTTTATGAGATGATAACGTGTTTGTTCCGTAATGGCCGTTGGCAACCGCAACCACCTGATAAAGCAACACACGTGCCACACGTTTTGGGCCACCCTGGAGCCATTGAGGTAATCCATTCCCCAACCACCACGCCGCCGATAAACAAAAAGAGCCCGGATTGCTCCGGGCTCTGTGTGAAAGGCTTCGCGAACCTTAGTTATTCAGGATCGCATTATGCGTGTTGGTCGCATAGTACGCGCAGGTGGGAATCACCGACAAGGCGCCGATGACGTAGGCACTGGTGCCGAGGGGGCAGAGCGGCATCGCCGTGCCGGAACGACCCATGTACACCACAATGTTCGAGGAAGACGGCGTGGCGGAGACCACCTGGCCGGTTTCCAGACCCCATTGCTGCTTGGCAGCATCAATGATGCGGAGGTTGTTGATACAGGCATTCGTCTGCGAGGTTTGACGGGCGCGCACGAAGTTGGGAATCGCGATTGCAGCCAAGAGGCCGATGATGGCCACGACGATCATGATTTCAACCAGCGTGAAGCCGGACTTACGATTTGTTTTCAGCGTTTTCATTTTATTACTTTTAGTTGGACTTGCGGCAGAACATCACAGCAGGCGGGTTTAAATATGATGACATACTCGTTCTCTTGATTGCCTGCTGCAACCGCGATGTTCCTCAACAAAGCAACCCCAATGCCAAGCCTTAGAAGACTCAATATCCCCATTCAAGTCTTACCAATTCCTTCATTTTGATGGTTATTTGACCCTTTTCTTACTGATTTTAACTGAATTCCAGCCTTATTTGGGCTGAGCGCACATTACATCTGTACAAAAAAAAGACAGTCCTCTGGAATTCATCCTAAAAACAGGACACTCGCGCTTCGCATGCCAGACTTTGTTTTTGTTGCGTGCTTGTCCTGCACCCAAACTCCGCAACCAAATAAAAAAGCCCGGATTTCTCCGGGCTTCGTGTAAACGATTGAACGATCTCAGTTATTGAGGATCGCATTATGAGCATTCGTGTCGTAATACGCACACTGCGGAATCACCGACAAGGCGTTGATCACGTAGGCACTGGTGCCGAGCGGGCAGACCGGCATCACCGAGCCGGTTCGGCCCATATACACCACTATGTTCGAGGAGGACGGCGTGGACGTCACCAACTGGCCGGTTTCCAGGCCCCATTGCTGCTTGGCGGCATCAATGATGCGGAGGTTGTTGATACAGGCATTCGTCTGCGAGGTTTGACGGGCGCGCACGAAGTTGGGAATCGCGATCGCCGCCAAAAGGCCGATGATGGCCACGACGATCATGATTTCCACCAGCGTGAAGCCGAATTTACGATGGTTTTTGAGCGTTTTCATTTTTTGTTATTTTGTTTTTCTTGCGGCCGAATCTGACAGCAGGCTGATTTGCGTTATATGGTATGACATATGAGTTTCATTTATAGCCCGCCGCAAACGCGGCCCTGCCAATTGCAGCATCAAAAACGCCATTGAAAAAATATACAAAACATTAATAATAAACGTTTTATGAAATATAAAAGAATTGTATTACATACGCCTTTAAATAGGATTGATTAGCACCTCTAACCTTATCCGCTCCCCTTGCAAAAATAAAAAAGCCCGGATTTCTCCGGGCTGCGTAGTAAAGTCTTCGCGAAGCTTAGTTATTCAGAATCGCATTATGCGTGTTGGTCGCATAATACGCACACTGCGGAATTACCGACAAGGCGTTGATCACGTAGGGACTGGTCCCCAGCGGGCAGATCGGCATCGCTGTGCCGGAGCGACCCATGTAAACCACAATATCCGACGAGCTAGGCGTGGCCGAGGTCGATTGACCTTTTTCCAAACCCCATTGCTGCTTGGCGGCATCAATGATGCGGAGATTGTTGATGCAGGCATTCGTCTGGGCGGTTTGACGGGCGCGCACAAAATTCGGGATGGCGATCGCCGCCAAAAGGCCGATGATGGCCACAACGATCATGATTTCCACCAGCGTGAAGCCGGATTTACGATTGATTTTAAATGTTTTCATTTTTTAACTTTCTTTGACTTGTGGCAGGATCCCTTACGGGTTGGTCAACGATGTTATGATATCAACACTTTTTATGGCCTGCCAACTGGTAATATTACCGCAGAGTCATTTCGATGCCATACTCTGCGTGGTTAAACCCCTTTTTATTAAAAAAGTTTCGCCCATTTTGAGAGTAAACACCCACAACCAGTAGACTGTACCACATGTCCATATTTAAGGCAATCAGCTTCGGCAGGAATCTCTCAAATAATGAAAATGCGCTGGCAGAATGCTCTAGCCAGACCAGAAGCGGAATCTAAAAATCCGGGGCGCCTTGGGCAATGTAACCCGACTCAGAGTCATGGATGGCACTTTCCCCAATCGGCAGCGGTAATTCCCCGCCCGCGAGCTTCACCTTGAATTCGTCAATCATCTTGGAGGTTTCATCAATCTCCTGGGACAACCGCTCCCGTTGTTCACAAAGCTTCCGAAGCTTCTCCTCCAACAAGGGAAGAAATTCCTTGGCGGGCGAAATGGATGTCACAACGTCTGATTCCATGATCACCATTTTAAATTTAAAGGTAATTGCCTTTCAACTGAATAATGGCTTCAGATTTGCCGTGCCATCAAGGGATCAAGGCCGCTACTTGAGGATTGTGTCATGTCAGGAAATTCGGCTTGCGCCTCCATTGGGGTCATCGGCTCAGTAGCCGAAGCATCCCCCGGGTTCAGAGCCAATGCCTCCGCGGCGACTCGGCGGGGCGGTTGATTTGGGTGACTCGAGGCGGCCCGGACGAGGCGGTCGATCTGATCAGTGGTCTCCTTCACCTCCAAAATCTTGCCTCCCGTTAAGTTCAACCGGGTAAATCCGGAGTTCTGGGAATAAGCAATGAACTCGTTGATCGCGACCCCCACCACCACCTGACCACTCAGGCCCTGCATCAAAGTTAAGTGAATCTTCGGGGCCGGAGACGACCACGGACTGTTGTCTCCATTAAGCGATGTCACAGACTTGCGAGCCATGGGGTCGAATCTGACCCATAAATTATTAACCGCAAGCCCGAGTTATTCACAATCCCCGCGGACAGTTCCCGTCGAGACTGAAAAACCATTCCTATTCCGACATAATCCACGATGAAAAACGTGCGGCTGGGGATCATCGGCACAGGGAAAATCGGCAAATTCCACGCGGAATATTTGCTCAAAGGCAGTGTCAGCCGGTGTGGCAGTCCGAAGACATTCCGTTCGACGATGCCACCCGAAGCGCCTCCCTGCCCCATGCCCGCATCACCCAGAGTTTTGTGGATGCCATTCTGGAGGGCGCGACGCTGATTGCCCCGGGGGCGGAAGGTATTCATGCCCTCGAACTGGCCAACGCCATGACCTTTTCCTCCCTGCTGGGCGAGACCATCAAACTGCCGTTGGACGCCGCGGCCTGGGAAATCAAGCTGGAGCAATTAATTCATCAGTCCAGCTTGCAAAAATAGTTCTCGCATATTTTCAAAGTCAAGCCCACTGGAGCAACCCGACAAGAAATTGCTGGTGGCCGGCCGCATCACGCTTTACTCAGTCCAATTGCTTTGCGGCCGGTAATGGCAGGGTATAACACCCCATTTAGATTTAGGCCAAATGAATTATGCTGAATGAATGCGGATTCAAAAATCACTCTTATCGGCATTAACCACACCCTGCCTTCCTTGTCATTGCCTGTTAATACGACGTATGTCACTGGGAGTCTGTTGTTTAAACCATCAAAGACCGCATATGTTTATTGAGACATCCGGCATTATCGGAGCCTACAGAATTTAGACGGGATTTAGACATGAAAATCATTGACCCCAAAAAGGCCTTCGGGGAATCGGTAAAGGTCTCAAGAAATCTTCTTGGGATCTCTCAAGAGGCATTGGCGGAGAGGTCAGAGTTGCATCGCACTTATATTTCGGATGTGGAGCGCGGGTCGCGTAACCCGAGTTTGAAGACCATCATCCGCTTGGCCGAAGCCTTGGAGGTCTCGGTTTCGACCTTGCTGCCTTCGGCGCTGGAAAAGGCGAATATTCTGGGCCCGCTTGGCATGGATGCTGATCGGAATTGCGTGAATATATTGCTCGTGGAGGATGAGGCCGATGATGTGGATCTGATCCTGAGGGCATTCAAGAAAGCGCGCTTCGCCAATCGGGTCGATGTCGTTTCCGACGGGCAGGCGGCACTGGATTATCTGTTTTTCCGCAAAGAATTCGCCTTCCGCCGACCGGCAGAAAGGTTGCAGGTCATCCTGCTTGATTTGAGCCTGCCGAAAATTGGCGGCCTGGAGGTCTTGAGCCTGATCAAGGCGGATAAACGAACCCAGGCGATGCCTGTGGTGGTCCTCACGGCCAGCAGCGATCATATGAGTATCGCGGCCTGCGAGCGGCTGGGAGCCATCAGTTACATCAACAAACCTTTCGATTGGCATGGCTTTGGCACGGCGGTCAGGAAGCTAAATCTCGACTGGGTACTGTTGAATCCGCGTGAGCCATTAAGCAGGCCGCAACACTCAATTTAAACTGATGGGAATGGATATTGATTTTAAAACGCGAAAGAAAAGCGCCGCATTTTGTTTTCGTTCCTTTCGCAGCCGTGGAAACTGGCCATGACCGATCGCCCCAGGCCGTTCTTCCTGACTTATGGCTGCGCCGTGATCAGCGTGGCTTTGGCCGTTGTCTTACGGCATTTGCTCGACCCGTGGCTGGGTGGCCAACTTCCTTTCACGATGGTGTTTCTTGCCATCATGGCGACGGCTTACTTGGGTGGTTTAGGGCCCGCTTTGACTGCCGTCTGTCTGGGCGGCATAAGCGTAGACCATTTTCTGTTCGCTCACGGCGGCAGTATGGCAACGGGTAAAGCCGGCTTGCCGGGCTGGCTGCTCTATCTGGCCACGGGCGTGGGGATCGCGGTGCTCGGCGGCCTGATGCACCGGGCGCAGCGTCGGGCGAAAGCCATCACTGCCGCTTTGCTCAACGCCAATAAACGGCTTGAGGTTCGCGTCCAGGAACGCACGGGGGAATTATTGGAACGGACCAGGAACCTGGAAGCGGAAATCGCCAAATGCGGCCGGAAGGAAGAGGAGCTGCAGGATTCCCTGCGGGAAATCGTCGACTTGAAGAACGCGCTGGATGAGCACGCCCTGGTGGCCATTATAAATTCTTCGGACGACGCCATCATCGGGAAAAACTTGGATGGTGTCGTCACCAGTTGGAATGCCGGGGCGGAACAGATTTTTGGTTATCGCGCGGCAGAGATGATCGGGCAGCCAATCCTGCGGTTGATTCCGCCGGATCGCCATGCCGAGGAGGAACAAATCCTCGCCTGCGTTCGGCGCGGCGATAGCATCCGCCATCTCGACACCCTGCGCGTGCGCAAGGATGGCCGCTTGATTGATGTTTCCATCACCACATCCGCCATCAAAAATGCGGCGGGCGAAATCACGGGCGCCTCAAAAATCGCGCGGGACATTTCGGAGCGCATCCACGCTTTGCGGATGCTGCAACAACGCGAGGCGGAGTTCCGCACCCTGGCCGAAGCCATGCCCCAGATCGTTTGGGCAACCGCCGCCGACGGCGGGAATATTTATTTCAACCAGCATTGGATGGATTATACCGGACTCACCCTGGAAGAAAGCCGCGGCGATGGCTGGAACAAGCCTTTCCATCCGGAAGACCGGCAGCGCGCGTGGGAGGCGTGGCAAAAGGCGGTGGCGCAAGGTGGCGACTACTCGCTCGAATGCCGCCTTCGTCGTGCCGACGGCGTTTACCGCTGGTGGTGGATTCTGGGCGCGCCGCTGCGCGCCGCCGACGGCAGCATCCTCAAATGGTTTGGCACCTGCTCGGATATCACCGAGCGCATCCAAATGGAAGCAGCGGTCCGCGAAAGCGAGGAGCGGTTCCGGACGATGGCCAATTCCATGTCGCAACTGGCGTGGATTGCCCGGGCAGACGGGTATATTTTCTGGTACAACCAGCGCTGGTATGAATATACCGGAGCGAAGCTCGGGGAACTGGAGGGCTGGGATTGGCAGAGTGTGCATGATCCGGCAAGGCTGCCCCAAGTCATGGCCAAATGGCAGTCGGCCATCGATTCCGGAGAACCGTTCGAAATGGAATTCCCGTTGCGCGGGGCAGATGGAAAGTTTCGTGAATTCCTGACGCGAGGGCTGCCCTTGAGAGATTCATCCGGCAGTGTGACGCAATGGTTTGGCACGAATACGGACGTGAATGAATTAAAGCAGGCCGAGGAAAAAGTCCTGCGCCTGAACACCGAGCTGGAATGCCGCGTCATGGAGCGAACGGCGCAACTGAAAGCTGCCAACCAGGAGCTGGAAGCCTTCTCCTACTCCGTCTCGCACGATTTGCGCGCGCCGCTCCGGGCCGTGAACGGCTTTGCCGACATGGTCCTGGAGGACTTTAGCGCGCAATTGCCGGATTCCGGCAAACATTATTTGCAGCGCATTCAAAAAGGTGGCCAGCGGATGGGGCATCTGATTGATGACCTGCTCGCGTTTTCCCGTCTGAGCCGGCAACCCGTGATCCGGCAGCCCATGGAAATGGGCTGGCTGGTCCAGGCCGCTCTGGAAGAATTAAAACCACAGCAGGAGGGCCGCGAATTCCAGATTCAGGCCGGGCATTTGACCGCCTGCCACGGGGATCCGGCACTGTTGAAGCAGGTCTGGATCAATCTGCTCTCCAACGCGATCAAATACACCAGGGGACGTGCGCCGGCCGTCGTCGAAATCGGCTGTTACGTTGACAAGGGCGAAACGGTTTATTTCGTGCGCGACAACGGCGCAGGCTTTGACATGCAATTTGTGGACAAGCTCTTTGGGGCTTTTCAACGACTACACCGTTTCGACGAGTTTGAAGGCAGCGGCATCGGATTGGCGAATGTGCAGCGGATTGTTCGCCGCCACGGCGGTCGTGTCTGGGCCGAGGCGCAAGTGGATCAGGGCGCGACTTTTTCTTTCACCCTGGCTGACACCAAAGAGACATGATCGATTACCGCCCCATTTTTGGAAGCAGAGTGACCAGGCTGAAAGCCCCAACCCGGGTGCGAACCTTGGCATCGAGACGTTGGTCGATATTGGATGTTTCGTCGGCGCGGTTCGAAATCCCTGCCTCGACCGGCTGCTGCCTGACCGGAATCCAAAGACGGAACCTATGCCGACGCCACTGAACATATTACTCGCGGAAGACTCCATCGACGATGTGGAGCTGATCGTAGCTGAGTTGCGCCGGGCGGGGTTCGATCCTACGTGGAAGCGGGTTGATAGCGAACGGGATTTTCTGGCTGAACTGCAAAAAGGGCCGGATGTGGTCCTGGCTGATTATTCCATGCCGCAATTTAACGGTCTTCGCGCGGCTGAAATTACCCGGGACAGCGGGCTGGATATTCCCTTCATTCTTATTTCCGGGACCGTGGGTGAGGAACTGGCGGTGGAGGCGATGAAACGCGGTGCGGTGGATTATTTCCTTAAAGACCGGATCGCCCGGTTGGGGCAGTCAGTCCGTCAGGCCTTGTTCCAGAAACAACTGCGCGGTGAGCGCCGGCGGGCGGAGGGCGCCAGCCAAAATCAATTGCAGGAACTCCAACGCTGGCAGGAAGCCATGCTGGATCGCGAAGAGCGTATCATCGAGCTAAAGCAGGAAGTCAATGACCTCCTCGGCCAATTAAAGCAGCCAAACCGCTATTTCAACCCGGCCGAGCCATGAAAGCCCTATTGCCTCCCGATGAAACGCAGCGGCTGGCGGCATTGCGCAGCTACAACGTGCTGAACTCGTCCGCCGAAGAAGCATTTGATGACATCGCGCGGCTCGCCGCCCACATTTGCCAAACGCCCATCGCCCTGGTTTCCCTGGTTGATGAAACGTGCCAGTGGTTTAAATCCAAAGTGGGCGTGAACTTTGCCGAAACGCCCAGGGATATTGCATTTTGCGCCCATGCGATCTTGCGCAAGGATGAAATCCTGGAGGTGCGGGATGCGCTGGCCGACCCCCGCTTTAGCGACAACCCGATGGTGACCGGCGACCAGCGGATCCGCTTTTACGCCGGGGCACCGCTGGTCGCGCCAGGGGGGGAAGCCTTGGGAACTCTCTGCGTGATGGATCAAACTTCGCGGACACTGACCGCAGAACAACACTCGGCCCTGCGAGCCTTGAGCCGCCAGATTGTTTCGCAACTGGAATTGCGGCGTCAGGCCCGCCAAATGGAGCAGGACGCCGCCGAGCGTGTCCGCGCTGAGGCCCGGATCAACGAGCAAATCAGACAATTGTCCGAGAGCAAACAGGAATCCGACAAGTTCCTGGCCCGGGCGGAGAAGATGCGCCTGTCGCTTTTGAGCGTGATTGAGGACGAGAAGCGCGCGGGGAAAAAGCTGCGTGAGAGTGAAGGGCGTTTCCGTCAGCTCGCCGAGAACATCAATGAAGTGTTCTGGATCACCGACCCCGCCATG
>Ga0302319_10026521_pt1 | contig 10198 bp, 9 predicted proteins | sample Bog_T0_2_FD_203319 | JGI IMG/M metagenome (GOLD analysis project Ga0302319, IMG submission 203319) | Peat permafrost microbial communities from Stordalen Mire near Abisko, Sweden - Bog_T0_2 | ecosystem: Environmental > Terrestrial > Soil > Wetlands > Peat | place: Sweden: Abisko, Stordalen Mire...
CGTTTCTGTTCAGCATGACGATTCGCGAGAATCTGGCGTTTGGCGCTCCGCATGCGAGTTTGGAGGAGACGCTGGAAGCGGCTGAAGCGGCGCACATACGGGCCGAATTCGAGGAGTTTCCGCAGGGGTTCGAGACCATGGTGGGCGAGCGGGGGGTTACGCTTTCAGGTGGGCAGAAACAGCGCGCGGCGATTGCCCGGGCGCTGCTGCGCCGGCCGGCGATACTGATTCTGGATGACGCGCTGGCCAGCGTGGACACTTATACGGAAGAGCGGATTTTGAACGGGCTACGGGGGTACACTTCGTCGGCGACTACGATTTTGATTTCGCACCGCGTTTCAACGGTGCGGAATGCCGACCAGATTGCCGTGCTCGACCGGGGACGGATTGTGGAAATGGGGCGGCACGACGATTTGCTGGCGCTGGACGGCTACTACGCCGGGCTGTACCAGAAGCAGCAACTGGAAGAAGAGCTTACGGTGGCGGGGTGATGAATGCAGGGACTAAGGGACTGAGGAGAAAAAGGACCAGAAAAATCAGTCCGTCTTCGCGCGCCGCAGGCAAACCTTCCGTCCTAAATGAGCACTGATTCGGACCGTTCCCTAGTCCCTATTCCCTATTCCCTATTCCCTGCCTTTCAAGCATTCCATCTGGAGCCGGCAAAGGTGTCGGCGCCATAATCGTCGCTTTCCGAGTTCGCCTTCCCGCGCATGGAGGGGGCTGAGATCACCTGGAGTGGCGCTGGATTCACTTCTGGGTCGCGAGCGACATGACGCCAGGCATCGCGAACATTTCGCACGCAGTCGATGGCGTGCTCGAATTTCTGTCGCGAGGCCGACTGTGAGGCCTGCAGAATCTCAGAGAAGATGGATGCATAGAACTCGCTGAGCACCTGCGCGGGCCGGCCGCCCACATCCATTCGGAGCCGCGCCTGAAGGTGGATGATGATATCCAGGGCGCGCTTGACCGCAACCCTGCGGCCGTTCTGGTCCCCGCGGTCGACGGCGGAGCTGGCAGAGTAGAGGAAGCGCAGAATTCCGTCGTAGAGCGCCACCACCAAGTCCACGGCCGATGCGCCTTCCAGTGCATGTTCCTGATAACTTCCCATTGCAGTAAGGCTCCTTAGCCGCCTGAGTTCTGGTTGTACCCGGTTATGGCCGAGTAAAGTTCGTTTACGCCATCCAGTTGCGACGGCAGTTCCTGCATAATCTCGTTGGCGCTGTTCAGTTCCGCGGTCAAGCTGGTTTGCTGCGCGGAGATGAGGCTGTTCTCCTTCGAGATATCCGCATTGAGCGTGGATTCGATGTTGCTGTTGGAGCTTGAGGCCAACGCCAGAATGCCTGTGCCCGCTGTGGTGCCGGAGTCGGTGAGCGCGTTCGAAAATGTCTGGCCCCAACTGTTTGCGTTCTGAAAGAAGCCCACCACGCTGCTGTAATCGGAATTCAACACCGAATCGAGCGAGGTGGCGTCCAGCGTGAGCGAGCCGTCGTTGTTGACGCTGATACCGAGGCTGGTGAGGCTGTTGATGTCGGACCCGCCGTTGTTGTATTTGAGGGAGGTATTCGTTGCTGTGTCGGTAATCGAGGGGGCCACCGTCAGCACGCCGTTCGATCCGGCGGTGTTTGACACCAGCGCGAGCTGTGACCCGGTGCTGCTGGTTACCACATTGGCCGTAACTCCGATGCCGGCTGAGTTGATGGCGCCGGCCAGGCCTGCGAGTGTGTTGTTCCCGGATGCTGTTGGGACGCTGACGATCTGCGGGCTGGTATCGGCGATACTTGAGGTTACGGTCAATGTTCCGTCAGCGCCCGATGTTTGACTCAGCAGCGACAGGCTGGACGAACCATCGTTGTTCGTTACAATCGACGCGGTAACACCGATATTGGCCGTGTTGATGGCCTGAGCAAGTCCGGCAATCGTGTCAGGGGTGGATGAGTCACCGATATTGACGGTTTGCGCTGAGCCGCTGCCCACCTGAATGGATATGGAGCCGGTGAGCGCATCGGCGGCGTTGGCGATCGGATTCAGCGTTCCCGTCGACGCCTGCGTGTCGGTGCCCGCCGTACCGCTGAAATACATCGGCAGGCCGCCGGCCAGCTTGATGCTGATGGAGCCGGTCAACGTGTCCGAAGCATTCGTGATCGCATCCAGATACCCGTTGGGGTTCTCGGTATTCACGCCGTTCATCAACTGCTGCTGCAGCAGCGTGAGTGTGGGAGAGCCGAACAGCGGCTCGGGATTGCCCGACGCATCGTTCCCTTCCTGCGTGTTCATGGCGCTGATCAGGGAGTTGTAATCGGTAACGAGTTGGTTGACTGTGCTCTCGACATCGGTGTTATCGTTGCCGATGACCACCTGCACCTGTGCGCCGCTCGCGCTAGGAGCCAGCAGTTGGAAGGTCACGCCGGGGATGAGATTGGCAACCGTGTTCGAGGCGCTGGTCAGCGGATCGCCATCTACCGTCAGATGCGCATCCAGGCCGGTCACTGGGGACGTATAGGCCAACGTACCGCTGGGTGTGGTGGTGTCGGAGATCGAATTCGCGCTGACGGTGATGTTTCCAAGCGCGCCCGAAGTGCCCGAAACCAGGCTCAACTGGGATCCTGTGGAATCCGTGAGAACGCTGGCATTGATGCCCACCCCGGACGAATTGATGGCCTCGGCCAGGCCTGCGAGGGTATCGACGCCGCTGCTGGTATAAATTGTGTTGGCCGCAGGCGGGCTCGGCGCGGCGCCGATCACGATGGTCTGCGCTGTGCCGCTTCCGACCTGAAGCGTGAAGGACCCCGACAAGCTGTCGGAAGCCGAGGGAATTGCAGCGAGGTAGCCGCTGGAGGTCGTTGCGAGGCTTGTCACTTCCACCGTGTGCGTTCCCGCTATGGCCGTCGAGTCGGCAGCTGTCAGCGACAGCACATTGGTGTCGGAACTGGAACCCGTCTTCTCCGACAAGATTCCTTCCGCGTCGGTGAGAGAGCTCATATCGTTGGAGAGATTCGAGAACAGCGTCCCAAGGCTGGAAATCACCGTGTCCTGACTTTGCAATGAAGTCAGTTGCGTCTTCCACGGGGTCTCAACATTTTGCAGGTTGCTCACGATCGAGGCTACGGTGGAGCTCACGTCGAATCCAGCTCCGCTGGTCGGCGACCCGAAACTCAGTCCCACTGTCCCCATCGCGTCCTCCGTGAAGAATTGAAGCAGCCTTGCATCCATACCGGCGCAAGCCGGATTGGAACCGTCTCATAAGCCCTGATCGCATCGTTGATTGGGCTGTCGAAATCACTGCCCTGCCGGAGACTCGCAAGGTTCTTCGGCACAGGGGCTTCATCGGCATCCCAATCGCCAGCATTAACGGGTTCGGTCTCGAATGCAGAGGTGCATTTCCAGTAATTCCCGGTAAGGTGAATGGCCCGGGCCTGAAGGCCTTGTTGATTCGCTGCGTAATCGGGGACTAGAACCCGCTCGTCCCTCCGCAACCTTCGACCTACAACTGTGGTCCGAAAAGCGGGGCTCTCCCGTGTTTTCTTCTTTAGAGCGCGCAAAAGAAGGGCGCCGCGCGGGCACCCTTCTTTGGCTGGCCGGCTTTCGCCGGCTTACTCCGCCCCAGCGACCAAGACCCGTCGCCGGGGACCCCGGGATTATTGCAGCAGCTTGGTTACTTCCTGCTGCATGCTGTTAGCCTGGGCCAGGGCGGAAATGCCGGTCTGGCTGAGGATTTCGTACTTGGACATGTTGGAGGTTGCCGACGCATAGTCGGTGGCCTGGACCGCGTTCTGCGCTGAGGTTACGTTCTCTGACTGCGTGCTGAGCACCGAACTGACTGCGTTCAGCGTGTTGATCTGCGCGCCAACGTAACCGTCCTGTGCTGCCACATCCGCAATAGCCGTATTGAGATCGGTAAGCGCGGTCTCGGCGCCAGCCTGGTTAGCCAGGGTGGTGGCCTGGAGGTTCTGACCCGCCGTGGGGGAGTAGCTGATGGTGGCAGTTCCTACGGTTCCATCGTCGACGGTCGACGCTGCTGTCTGGGTGGTGCTGGTATCCTCGAGCCCCGTCCCTCCCTGGGCAAGCTCGATGTTGAATCCGCCGTTCGTAGTTGGCGCGACATTTCCCACCGAGCCGGAAATCATGATTCCGGTGTCGGTGGCCGCAGCAGCGGAGGCGTCCCCGGCTGCTCCGGCCGTAGTGAAGGATGCAGTCAGGCCCAGGCCCGAATCGTTGATGGCGGTCATCATGCCTGCCACGGTGTTCGCGTAGCCGGTTGCGCCGCCGGTGGCGATCGTTGCGGTGGCAGTTACCGGGCCGGCCGCGTCGCTGCCGATCACATAGGTGACGTCCAGTGTGCTGGCGGCGACAATCGAATCGGTGGACTGGGCGTTGCCCGTACCTGTTTGCGACAGATCGACGAAGACGCTCTGGCCGGAGGAGTAATTCATTGTGCCGCCAGCCTCTCCCACCTGAGAAGATGACAATGCGCCAATGGTCAGATCGTTGATCGAAGCGCCCTTAGCCGAAGAGTCGCCGGTGTAGATGTCGGTGTTGGTGCCGAAAACCGCCTTCTGGTTGTAGGTAGTCGTGGAGCCGATGTTCGAGATTTCCGACAGGATTGACTGGTACTCCTGATTGGCTGCCGAATACTGAGTACCGCTGAGGGTGCCGTTCGAGGCTTCGGTAGCCAGCGTCACGGCCCGGTTGAGCAGGCTTGTCACTTGCGAGAGAGCGCCATCGGCCACTTGCAGCAGGCCGACACCCTCCTGCGCGTTGGTTCCAGACTGGGTCAGGGCTTGTGAGTTGGCCTGGAGGCCATCGACCAGCGAAAGGCCGGCGGCGTCATCCGCGCCGGAGTTGATCTTCGAACCGGAAGACAACTGCTGCAACACGGTGTTCAGGCTGTTGGTTGTGTTGTTCAGATTGTTTTCTGCATACATCGCGGAGAGGTTATTCAAGACACCCAGGGACATGGGGTACTCCTTGTTGGATGCGTGGATTTACGGCCCTTTCACGGTAGGCGTCCCCATATTTTGTCTAACCCTGGGTGGCTGCTTCCGGATCGGTTACCGTCGCATCTGGCCTCTTCTTCGGCATGGGTGTTGGGGACTTTATGGACCCCGCGTTTGTGTCCTGCCGGGGACACTTCCAGCCTGTTTCTTCTAATCTTTTAACCTTTTCCTTCTTCCGCCGATAACCATCGCAAAGGAGGTATCCGGCCCATGATCGAACTTACTCGGCTTAACGGCGCAACGATTGTCTTGAACAGCGATTTGATTAAAACCGCCGAATCCTCTCCAGACACCATGCTTACGCTTATCAACGGAGACAAGCTGATTGTGCGCGAGACCTGCGCCGAGATATCGGAGCGGGTGCTGGCATACCGGGCGCGCCTGCTGGCCGCGGTGGCCTGGCGCACCGCGTCGGGAGATCTGCACCGTGTTGCTTCCATTGCCAGCCTGGACGTTGCAGGCCAACGCAGTCCCGCACTTGAGTTGCGGCGCGATCCGTTCCACGGTGCGTGAACAATGAGATCGAGACGCCCATCGATTCTTCAGCCGTGGCGCGCCGGGGTGTTGCCTCGCCGATGGGGTGGAAATCAAGGGTATACACGCAGTTTTGAACCAGGAGCAGTGTATGGATAAAGCGAGTGTTGGCGGAGTGTTGCTGGCAGTTGCCGGCATCCTGGCCGGGTTGCTCATCGAGGGAGGAAACCTCGGCCAGATTCTGCAGCCCACCGCGGCCTTGATCGTCTTTGGAGGCACGCTGGGAGCTGTGCTCATCCAGTTCCCGCTCACCACAGTCGTAGCGGCATTCCGCAGCCTTGCGCACGTTTTCGCCGCGCCACGGACACAAAACGACCAGCTCGTTCGTACCCTTGTGGCTCTTGCCAACAAGGCGCGCCGCAATGGTGTGGTTTCGCTGGACAGGGATCTGGCGAGCATAGAGGACCCATTCTTCAAGCAGGCGCTGATGCTTGCCGTGGATGGCACCGAGCCCACTGAGTTGCGCAACATCATGCGCGTCTCCCTGACATCGACCGCGGAAAGCGAGGAGCGGCTGCCGGCGGTGTTCGAGTCGGCTGGAGGCTTCTCGCCGACCATCGGCATCCTTGGCGCGGTGTTGGGGTTGATTCAGGTTATGCAGCATCTTGACAATATGCAGGAGGTAGGTCGCGGGATCGCCGTAGCTTTTGTTGCCACCATCTATGGAGTGGGCGTTGCCAATCTCTTTTTCCTGCCCTTCGCAGGCAAGATGCGAATCCGCATGCAGGACATCCATCAGAGCCGCGAAATGATGCTTGAGGGCGTGATCTCGATTCTCGAAGGCATGAACCCGCGCATGCTTGAGGTAAAACTGGCAGGCTTTCTCGATGAGAGGGTCCAGCAGAAGAAGGAGCGCGCGGCATGACCCGTCCCGCAGGCAAGGCACACGGAAGCCGCGACCGCTGGCTGGTATCGTATGCCGACTTCATTACGCTTCTGTTCGCGTTTTTCGTTGTTCTCTACTCGGCGTCAAGGGCAGATTCCAAAAAGCAGATGCAGGTATCCGCGTCAATCAACTCCGCATTCCGTTCCCTGGGTATCTTTGCCGGCGCAAACCGTCAGTCGAACAAGGTAAACGGCGGAGACAAGGGCATCGACACCCCTGCAATACCGATGAACATTGTGATGGGCGAGGACCTGCTGTCTCCGGCAAAGGTTCAGGAGGATCTGAATCAAGTGCGCCGGGATCTGGAGCAGCGGCTCTCCAACCAAATCGCGCAGCACACGGTGTCCATCCAGATGGGCCGGGGCGGGTTGGTGATCAGTCTGCGCGAGGCTGGCTTTTTCAATTCCGGCTCGGCGACCCCGGGACCGGAGACGCTGGCTACACTGCGCCAGGTGGCCGCCTCGCTGGACCGCACCCAATACGACCTGCGGATCGAGGGCCATACCGACAATGTTCCCATCCACAACAGTGAATTCGATTCCAACTGGGAACTCTCGACGGCTCGCGCCACCCGCATCGCAAGGCTGTTTCTGGAACTCGATGCCATGCCTGCCGAACAGCTATCGGCCGCCGGCTATGCCGAGTTCCACCCCGAGGCCAGCAATGAAACCGCCGAGGGCCGCGCAGAAAATCGGCGCGTGGATCTGGTGGTGCTGCCCCGCACTCGAATCGATCTTTCCTCTGCGAACCTCTCCACATCAGGCGTGCCCCACTCCTCCGGGGCATGGCGGAAGATTACGGACGATGAGTGAGCGGTGCTAGCTGTTATAGCGGTGTTAGCGATGCTGGCAAGTACTCCGATACGAACTGCGGGCCGTTTAGCTCCGTCAACCGCGCTAGCCACGCCAACTCCGCTAACTCCGCTCACCGCTATTCAACCCCCAGCACTTTCACGATCACACGCTTGCGGCGCTGACCGTCGAACTCCGCATAGAAGACGCGCTGCCACGTGCCCAGGTCGAGCTTGCCGGCGGTAACCGGCAGCGTGGTTTCATGGTGCAGCAGCAGCGACTTCAGGTGTGCATCGCCATTGTCTTCGCCCGTCTGGTGGTGCTTGTAATCGGGCTTTGCCGGGGCAAGTTCCTCAAGCCATTTGCCTATATCTTCAATCAGCCCGCTTTCCAGATCGTTCACGTAGACAGCCGCCGTAATGTGCATCGGCGATACGAAACATAATCCATCCTTGACACCGCTGCGCCGCACCACCTGCTCCACTTCTTCGGTAATGTGAACTATCTCGCGCCGCCTTTTGGTCTGGAATACCAGGTACTCTGTGTGACTTTTCATCGCGTCCTCCCATCATTTGCCGAACTCGCTCCGCCGGCTCAGCCTTTATCCTAAAGACTGCCGTGACCCAACCCAACTCTCTCACCGCCGATTTGCTTTGCCTGCGCGGCCATGACATGCTTGCCTCCGGCGAGCCGGGCGAAGCTGCAGCGGCATTTCGCGCGGCCATCTCTGCCTCGGAGCAGAACACCGATGCGCATGTTGAAGCGCACCACGGGCTCATCCGCGCGCTGCGCGATGCCGGCCAACTGAATGAGGCGGTGGGCGCCGCACTGGCGCTGACTGCCCTGACGCCTGGCGATCCGCTAGCCCACACTGCGCTGTCCATTTCGCTGCAAGCTGCGGGACACGTGCCCCAGGCTGAGGCCGCAGCGGCCCGCGCACGGATTCTGGAGTGGAAGATTCAGCTGCAATCGCCGCCCGGCGAGGGACGACTGCCGTGAAGAGCCGTCGCCAACCCAGCCCGGCCCAGCGGCTGCGCTCCATGCACGATTTGCTCGCAAAGGCTTATGGGCCCCAGAGCTGGTGGCCGGCCGAAACTCCCCTAGAAGTAATTCTCGGAGCCTATCTTACCCAGAACACTGCATGGAAAGCCGTCGAGCGCTCGCTTGCCAACCTGCGCAACGCCGGGGCGCTGACGATGGATGGCTTGCGATCGCTTTCGCTCGCCAATTTGCAGAATCTCGTTCGGCCTTCGGGTTTTCATACCCGCAAGGCGCCGGCTATCAAGGCGTTCGTAGCCATGCTGGACGAGGAGTTTTGCGGCTCTCTGGAATTGCTCGCCGCATCGCCTACAGAACAGCTTCGCAAACGCTTGCTGGCTCTGCCGGGAGTTGGTCAGGAAACCGCCGACGCCATTCTGCTCTACGCCCTTGGCCATCCCGTCCCGGTGGCGGACGAATATCTTCGCCGCATTGTGGAGCGGCACCGGCTCGTCTCGATACCAATAGCGGGCGGCCGCATTCGCTATGAGTCTCTGGTCAGCCTCACTCGCAAGGCGTTCGCACCGGACTCGCCGGGATCGCATAAAAGCCTGTTCAACGAGTTTCACGCTCTCAATGTGGCTGTGGGCAAGGCACATTGCGGAAGAACGGCCCACTGCACCGGCTGTCCGCTATCGTGCGACCTTCAATGGATGAATTCGCAAGACTAACTCGCGTCGAATGGAAGTTATTCCGAGTTATGCGTCCTGGTTAGTGGAGGTTGGATTGAATCTCTGTCAGCACGCTGTGAGCTTCGGCTTTGATTGAAAGCGCTCCGGGAGAGATTGCATTGGCGAGCAGTTTTTCAGCAATTTCGGCGTGTGGCAAGGCCTCCTCATATCGATGCTGTCCAACCAGAGCCTCAGCCCAGACCAGGTGCGATATCCCAAATCGCCGATCGGTAGGCGCTACTTTGCCTTCCTGAATGGAAATCAGCTCTTTGGCCAACTTTTCGCCTTCAGGGAAGCGCCCGGTTTGAACGTACGCCCTGGCAAGGAAGTAAAGCGCCTCGGAGAGCTCGGGACTGGAGCTCGCGATCTTTCTCCACGCGGGCAGAGAATCTTCAAGCAAAGGAACCGCTTCTTTTGCCCGCCCAAGCTTCATCAGTGTGCTGCACTTGTAGTCAAGCTCGGTTAGCGCTCCGCGGCTTCCCGGACCGGAGCATGCCTTGAATCCGTCGTAGGAACGCTGGTAAAGCGCGAGCGCATCCTGTAGCTTGCCGCGCATTTCGTTTATGTAGGCCAGTTCTCCAATGTCGTTAGATTGCTCGCAAAGAGCGAGTTGATCCTGGCTGTAAATCTGAAGAGCTTGTGTAAATGCGCTCTCGGCTTCATCGAGACGGCCGCGTATCTCCATATCGCTACCCAGATTATCCAGCGCGCCGGCGGTGTCTCGCCCGGGGAGATTGCGCTCGCGGCTTTCCTTTACAGCGTATTGGAGCAGGCGCACATTCTCGTCGGAGCGGAAGCCCAGGTTCTCGCGATTCCAGGCATAGAAGACCGCTGCCCAAACCTGTACCACGGGTGAAACACCCGGCTTGCGGGAAAGGGTAAGTGCGTCCGCCGAAAGGCTTGCTCCCAGGTCATCCTGCCCCTGCAGGTAAGCAATGTTTCCCGAATAGGCCGCCGACTCTGCCTGCGCCTCGACATCTCCTGCAACTCTTGCGTTGGCTAGAGTTTGCGTAAAAACCTTCTGCGCACTGTCCAGATCTCCATTGGCAAACATCGATTCGGCCAGGCTGATCTGGGCTGCGCGCAGGTCGGCAGGGTTCTTGATGTACTCCGGCAGAGTCTTTACGCCCAGTTCCAGAAACTCCGGTACGGTGGCAGCGGGCTTGCCGGTGTAGTCGGAGTTGGCGAGCTTGAACAGGCGGTACATGAACGTCTGCATGCGCAGCGCGCGCTGGCCTTCGCGGAGCGCCTGCTGCTGCCGCCACGCCGCATAGCCAAGGCTGG
>Ga0302319_10026522_pt1 | contig 10198 bp, 10 predicted proteins | sample Bog_T0_2_FD_203319 | JGI IMG/M metagenome (GOLD analysis project Ga0302319, IMG submission 203319) | Peat permafrost microbial communities from Stordalen Mire near Abisko, Sweden - Bog_T0_2 | ecosystem: Environmental > Terrestrial > Soil > Wetlands > Peat | place: Sweden: Abisko, Stordalen Mire...
ATCGAACAGGGGATGGACGTCAAAATCCTTGCCGGAGTACACCGGGGATGCCTGAGGGTGCAGGCTTCCACTACGGGCAGTGTTCAAAACCTGGAGGATTTGCGCGGAAAGCGAATTGGCGTGCCGGGTATGGGCACGCCGCCGTTCATTTTCGCCAACAGGGCGCTGGCCTTGAAGGGCATCGATCCGTCGAAAGAAATCACTTGGAAGGTCTATCCGGCCGGCGAGTTGAAGCTGGCATTGGAGCTGGGCGAGGTGGACGCGGTGGCAGACTCGGAGCCGATCGGCACCCTCCTTCTCTCCAGCGGCAAGGTCAAAAACATCGCCGACCAGGCGGTCGACGAGCCCTTTGCCAGCGAGTACTGCTGCGCAGTCGTGGCAAACGGGAAATTCGTCGCCAATAACCCGAAGGCCGCCGCGGCCGCGACGCGCGCGATCCTGAAAGCCGCCAAGTGGGTGGAAGCCAATCCCCGGGCGGCCGCTATCATGGCCGTGCAAAAGAAATATCTGGCCTCGACGCCGGAAATCAACTCCGTCGCCATTTCGCATCTGAGGTACGAGCCCAGCATCTCCGGAGGCGAGAGGGCCGTGAGATCGGCTGCGGTGGCGATGCAACAAGTTAAGATGCTCAATGCCTCCACCGATATTGACGACCTAACACGGCGCGCTTTCCTCCATTTGGACGGGGTTTCCGATGACTGGCTCAAGTCGGTCCAGGTGGAGAAGTTGGCCGAGGGCCAGTTGCTCCCTGACCAGGATGCTCGTGTTCGCGTTGAAATCGCTGCCCACGGCACAGAATTTTTCTCGTCCTGCTGCAGTGCGGCCGTGGCAAGCAATTGACGCGGTCCATCGAAGAAATCAGTAGGAATCAGGCAGAGAGTCCGACTCCTTCCGTCCCCGGATTGCCATCCAGAACCCTTCTGGCGGTTCCGGCGTCAGTCATAGGGGCGATGGGGGTCCATGCGGCCGTCTCGCGCCAGGAGCCTGCAACGCAGACCCATTCCTACTGGGTTTTACTGGGGACGGCGCTGGCCATCTCCTTGGGCTTGTCGCTGGTCCAGCGGTGGTCCAAAGGCTTGCGGCGATGGATGGGCCACATGTTCCCAATCATCGCGGCGGCCGTGGTGCTCCTGACCCTCTGGTCCGTGATCACCTCGGGATTTCGTTGGCTACCGCTGCCCTATTTCCCCAGCCCTGCAGGCATTCTGCAAAGCATGATCGAGGACCGTGCCATGCTGTTTGACAGCACCTGGCATTCGTTGCTGCTGCTGCTAGGCGGGTACACGCTGGGTGTGGCAACCGCATTGGTCACAGGGGTGTGCATCGGCTGGTTCGACCAGGCGCGTTACTGGGGAATGCCGGCATTGAAGCTCATTGGGCCGATTCCAGCGACAGCGTGGATCCCTCTGGCGATGGTGCTGTCGCCGTCGCAAACGTTGTCCGCGGTGGGATTGATCGCGCTGTCCGTGTGGTTCCCGGTTACCATGTTGACAGTGTCGGGCATCGCCAACACACGCGCGTCCTACCTGGACGTTGCGCGAACCCTCGGCGCCGGGCGCGGCTACCTCATTTTCCGCGTGGCGGTACCGGCGGCTATGCCCAGCATATTTATCGGGCTGTTCATGGGCCTAGGCACCTCATTCCTGACGCTGGTCGTCGCCGAAACGGTCGGGGTCAAATCGGGCCTTGGATGGTATTTAAGCTGGGCCCAGGGCTGGGCCGAGTACGGTAAGGTTTACGCAGCCCTGATCATCATGGCGGCGTTTTTCTCAACGATCATAACGGTGCTGTTCAAGGTCCGCGACCGGGTGCTCGTCTGGCAGAAAGGGGCGATAAAATGGTGACAATTGCCGCACCCGATGTCGCGAGAGAACCTTCCTCACTCCGCGCGCGAGGGGTGACGAAGAGCTTTGTCGCGCACGGCGATTCCGCGATTCGCACGCTCGCGCTGTCCGATGTTTCGTTCTCGGTTGATGCTGGCGAGCTGGTCACTGTCATCGGGCCTAGCGGCTGCGGAAAATCGACGCTGCTGAGGCTCTTGGCGGGGCTGGAGACCCTGGATGCGGGCGAACTCCTGGTCGGCAATGATCCGATCGCGGGGCCTAGCGCGGAACGCGGGCTCGTATTTCAGGATCCGAATCTTTTCCCCTGGCTCACGGTCAGGGGTAATATCCAGGCCGGATTGGTCGCGCGAGGTGTGCTACATGCCAAACGGCGCGAAGTGGACGACTTCATGCGACTTGTTGGCCTTGAAGAGTTTGCCAACGCGTACCCGCACCACCTTTCCGGCGGGATGGCCCAGCGCGTCGCCCTCGCGCGGGCCCTCATCAATCATCCGAGGGTGCTTTTCATGGACGAGCCGTTGGGTGCTCTGGACACTTTTACCCGGATGAATCTTCAGGACGAGGTGTTGCGGCTGTGGCAGATGAACCGGATGACGATGCTGCTTGTAACCCATGATATTGACGAAGCGATCTACATGAGCGACCGCATTGTGATCATGACGCCACGGCCCGGCAGGATCGACAAGATCGTCCCAGTAACGCTCCAACGGCCGCGCAGGAGAAACAGTCCGGAGTTTCTTAAGCTTCGGGGCGACATTCTGGAGCACCTGCATTTCGCGGGCAAGGCACCGACAGTGGAACCTACCTGAACGGCGTCCGTAAGAGAGGGCTCCTCATTAAGGAATGGTGACATTCGGACGGCTTGAAGGGTTAACGGTTTGGGTTTTGCCGCACTGATCGATGGCGCGCAGCTCATCCGAAAGCCGCAAGGATGGGAAATGCCGGAAGACGACGACGTTGCCGCCCTTAATTCGTAGAACCCAGCTCGGAAGAGACGCTTCTTATGTGAACGGATCCTTGGTATTGATCGACAGCATGCCGTTGAAGGCGACTGGTCCGTAGAGAGCCGAAGCTGCGCCGGGAATCACTTCAACACTCTCGACATCAATGTCGGAAACACCAAACAGATTGCCAACCGCGAAGGTGAGGCCTGGGGTCCGGTTGTCGATGCCGTCCACGAGCTGGAGGAAACGCGCGTTGCCCGTGTCGTCAAAGCCGCGGGTGTTGATCTGGTTGTACGTCAGGCCGCTAGTCACCATCTCGACACCCTTCAGGTTGGCCAGCCCGTCGTAGAAGCTCAATGACGGGGTGTCGCGCACCATGCCGCACTTCCCCCGAAACATGCGACGAGTGCGTAAGCTGTCGCGCGCGCGCCATCACTAAGTTGGCATTTCTTGGCGCCCTTGGCCTAGGGCGTTGGGAACGGATTGCGCTCATTGAAGAATGCTTGGTGCCAGTAGGGGTAAGTACGGGACTCGGCGCTTGCGAGGTCGAGCTTAGAGACCTGCGCCTGTGTGAGGTTCCAGCCGACGGCGTCAATGTTCTGGCGCAGTTGCTCCTCGTTGCGCGCCCCTATAACTAGCGTGGCAACGGTCGGCCTCTGCAGGAGCCAGTTGAGGGCCACCTGCGGCACGCTCTTGCCTGCCTCCTTCGAGACTTCATCGAGAGCATCCACAACCCTGTAGAGATAGTCGCTATCCACCTGGGGCCCCATACTCGTGTTTGTCGCGTCGTTGAGGCGGGACACTGAAGGCAGCGGTTGGCCCCTTCGGACCTTTCCTGTTAGGCGCCCCCACCCGAGCGGACTCCACACCACTGCGCCGACCCCTTGATTGATTCCAAGAGGCATCAACTCCCATTCGTAGTGTCGGCCTATGAGCGAATAATAAGCCTGATGCGCAATATAACGCGTAACGCCTTTGGCATCGGAGGCCGCGAGCGACTTCATGAGGTGCCAGCCCGAGAAATTGGAGCAACCGATGTAGCGGATCTTCCCTGAGCGAACCATCTCGTCGAGAACGCCGAGCGTCTCGTCGACCGGCGTCAAGGCGTCGAACGCGTGCAGCTGATAGAGGTCGATATAGTCCGTGCCGATCCGACGCAGGCTGGACTCGACGCTCGCGAGCAGGTGTTGACGTGACGACCCGACGTCATTCGGGCCCGGCCCGCTGCGGAAGGTGCCCTTTGTCGAGATGAGGACCTTGTCCCGGCGACCCCTGATCGCTTCGCCCAGTATCTGCTCCGAGCGGCCCTCGGAATAGACATCAGCGGAGTCGAACATATTGAGGCCCGCTTCGAGGCATATGTCCACCAGGCGGGAGGCATCCTTCGCGTCGCTGCCACCCCAAGCCTTCATCACGCCAGCCGTTCCAAATGTTCCGGTACCCAGGGTGAGGACGGGGACCTTGAATCCGGATCTGCCGAGTAGTCTATATTCCATGGTGGGAGTTTAAGGGAAAAGAGAAAGGCGAAAGTCTCCTGGCGCAACAGAGGGCATCCAAAAATATAGAATTACGTTGGCGAGGAACGATACCGAAAAACGGCTCCCGCCACGGGAGCCCGGGCCACCGGGCCAACTTATGGATGCGACTACGAACAGCCTATCAGCTTCATTACTTCAATTCCGTACCAGACTGAATCTTCAATAAGCTCGAATCGGCGGAACAACGTCAAAATTGATTGCAGCGTTCAGGCTTTACTCATGATCTGCGTCCTGTATTTCGCGGCGAGCGCCTCAGACTTTACCTTGAATGCCGCCATCGCAGAGGCGTCGAGCTCGGGAGGAGGCGTCGTCCGCCCCACGACGGGAACACCGACGGCCAGAAAGAATTCTTCCTGGCCGGCAGACGAACAGATGCACAGTAGACGCGCCGGCCGGGCCGTCCTGTTCTGAAACTGGTGCGGCGCGTTAGCCGGGATATTTACGGTCTCGCCTGCCCGCAGAACCGATTTGACGCGGCGAAAGGTGAGCTCGACCTCGCCTGCTAGCATGGTGAACGATTCCTCGAAATCGTGCCGATGGGGAGGTGGGCCTCCACCAGGCGGGACGTGCATGTCGATGAGACAAAAGCGGCCGCAGGTATCCTTGCCCGTAAGGAGGATCGTGTAGGTGTCTCCCACGATCCCTATGCAGGGCAATTTCGAATCTCCATCCGGCCGCGCAAGCGTTAACTTGCGCCGGGGATCATCCGGGGGCACGGTCGAAGGGACGGCGTTTTTCTTGGACATTGTTGTCCTCCAACGGCTGGTTTTTAAATGCGGGTATCAGGACTGCTTCGTCTGCCAGATAGGTATGGCTTCCCGTGCGAAGTCTCGGTGCCTCCGAGGTGGGTGTCTGAAGCGCTTTCCGTGCCTTAAGTTGATCGCTTTGCCGAACTACGCCATGCAACTTCGGCATGCTTGCCATAGTCCTCGAATGCCTTGAGCAAGCCGCCCAACACCTCGGCGCTGGTTTCAAGCAACGCTTGGAACTGCGGTTCAGGAGCACGCTTGATGTCCTGATGCAGATGGTCGATCAAACCAGCAATCTCCTGCTGGAGGTGAGCGGAGTGAACCGCAGCGTCAGAAGAAGACTCGTCGATGGGTGTCTTCATGGGTTTGCGGCCGAGTCACACTACAGCATCGCCCAAGCGTGAACCATGGGGTGAAACCAGTAATAAGATCCGCCTTCAGAAGGGAGTGATTAAAGGAAACTAAATGGGCCGCGCCATAGTGACTCAATGACGGCAGCTCGGCCGCGGTCGTTCAGTTACTATGAGGCAATATTCCCGCCCAGAACCCTCTGAGCTCACATCTACTTTCCGGGGGATTTGGATCAATTCTCGAAGGCTAACTTCCCGACCTTTGCTCATCGTCAAAGCTTCGTCTATCCTCTCCCGAGTGATCGCATTAAGCGGCCAAAGTTGGGAGACACGCTCTCGCTCAATACCTTCTATTTGTGATTGCCTCGATTTAGTGGACACAGGACATGCGCGTAGAGAGTGAGCTTGTTTGGTCGCTTCCGAGGACAGGAGCCATAAGGCTTGCCTCAGGAAGCGACCAAACAGCGCTGGACGCGGAGTCCGCCGGTTTGGGCAGCGGAAAAGGACCCAATGAACCCGATAGACCGGAATGGTTCCGGGGCATCGCCCCGGAAGAAGTTCGACGAAACCTACAAACGCCACGCCGTGGAACTGACGTTGCACGGAGACCGCACGGTGAAGACCGTGGCCAAGGAGCTGGGGATCCCGGCATGGCAGCTGTACGATTGGCGCAAGCTGTACGCCCCGCGGCCCGGTGGAGGTGGGCCGGCGCCGCAGACCCTGGAAGAGGCGGTGAAGGAGAACGAACGGCTGCGCTCTGAGCTTATCCGGATGCGAGAGCGGGAGGAGGCGCTAAAAAAATCACTGGGCATCCTCTCAGAACCGCCCGAGAGAGGTATGCCCAGGTTAAGGCGATGAAGGGCGAGCACCCGATCCGGATGTTGTGCGAGCTTTTGAAGGTATCGCACAGCGGCTATTACCGTTGGTGTCAGCAGCGGCCGAGTACCCGGCAGTGCGAGGACGCGGCCATCGCGGCGAAGGTCGCGGCGGCCCACCGAGCCAGTCGGGGCACCTATGGAGCGCCGCGTATCCTCGTGGACCTGCAGGAGGGCGGGACGCGGACGAGCAAACGCCGCTGCGCCCGTTTGATGCGGGAGCAGGGGCTGCATGGCAAAAAGAAGCACCGGCGCAAGCCACGCACGACGGACAGCCGTCACGCGAAGCCCGTCGCCGAAAATATCATCGCCCTGCGCCCGGATCCGACCGGCCCCAATCAATGCTGGCTGACCGACATCACGTACATCCAAACGGCCGAAGGCTGGCTGTACCTGGCGGCCATCCTCGATCTATGGAGCCGCAGGATCGTCGGCTGGAGCTGCGGAGCGACCCTGCATGCCAGCCTGGTCCTGGCGGCCCTCCACGACGCCCTGAAGCGCCGGAATCCGCCCAAAGGGCTCCTGCATCACTCCGACCGGGGCAGCCAATACGTCGACGAGGATTACATCAAAGCCCTGATCGCCGCGGGCATAGAACGCAGCATGAGCCGCGCAGGGAACTGTTACGACAACGCGGCCATGGAATCGTTTTGGAGCACCCTCAAGTCCGACACCGGGCTCGATGAGTCGATTCCTGCCAGTCGCCGCCACGCAGAGCTTGCCGTCTTCGATTACATCGAGACGTTTTACAACCCGACGAGGCGCCACAGCTCGATCGGTCAGATCTCACCTGTGGCCTACGAACAGAAACAACAACCAAACGACATCAAAGCCGCCTGAATTGGTGTCCACTTTATCGAGGCAAGCCCAATTTAATAAGTTACGCTCCTTTACGAAGGTTGGCCTTTATTGATGTTATTGCCCACGAATGGACCTCGATAACGACGCCCCAAGGATCCTTAGCGTTCTCAACAATTGGGTGTTTCTTCCGGAAGATCGACCTCGATTTTTTCCCCGAATTTTTGCCTTTTTCAAATGCCAGCGAGACCCTCAGTATATTGTCTTGGATCCCTCCCGGGGCAGCCATTTCGCGAGGGTGACAAGTAGTTACATCGGATGACGAGGATAGCTATGAGATTCTGAAGTTTCCCTTCCATTGGCAATCGGTCGAGTTGGTCGGTATGTTTGCTTGCCCAGCCGGGCCTTTGTGCCCAAGAACTGGCGGCGCCGCACCGATGAGCAAACAGCGCCGCTGGCTTCTGTCGGAGATCGACAAGTGGAAATACGAGGGATTGGTGTCGGCCGAACAGGCCGCGGCCCTTCGGTCGCGATATCCCGAAGACGAAGGAGGAGCGCCTTGGGGGCTGCTTCTCTTCGCCAGCGCAGCTTCTGTCGCGATCGGGCTGGGGATCATCCTCTTGATTGCGTATAACTGGGACAAAATTCCTAAGTTCGGTAAGCTTGGGCTCGTGCTCGGCGCGCTGGGGGCGGCTCACGGCTCGGGTGCTCGCTTCCTTCGGTCCACCGACTGGAAGAGGCACCTTGGCGAGGCTCTCTGCCTCCTAGGGACCATCGCCTTCGGCGCCGGGATCTTCCTCGTCGCTCAGATCTACCACATCGACGAGCATTTCCCGGACGGTTTCTTCATCTGGGCCTGTGGCGCCTTGGCTTTCGCGTGGGCGCTGGATTCCGTGCCCCAAGCACTTGCGGCCACGGTTCTGTTCACGGTCTGGAGCGGCGCTGACATTATCCGCTTCGAGAGGCCAGTACACTGGGCGTTCGCCTGGATCCTGCTCGGCGTGGGGCCTATGGCCTGGCGCCTTCGTTCAGCGCCATTGCTAGTGTTCGTGCTGGCCTCGACTAACCTTGTCTTAATCTTCACGGTCTTCCGCTTTGGAAGCACAACCGACGCGATTTCGGCGCTCTTTGCATTCGGGGCCCTTTTGGTTGCGGCGGCCAAGATAACAAGGCAGGCGGGCGGGCGGCTCTCGGAGCTTTCCAGCGTGTTCGGATTCTTCGGCTACGCCGGGGTCATACTCTGCGCATACTTTCTCTCCTTTGAACTGAGGTTCCACAACTACATTTGGAGCTATGAGGTGCCGATAGACGGAATACTCGTCAAGTTCGCCTACAGTTGGACCCTCTTCTCGCTGTCGGTCGTCGCCTGGCTGCTTGCTGGCCTGCAGTCCGCGCGAGCCGGTACCGTCGCCCGCCATCCCGCCGATTGGATCGTGCCGCTATCAACGGTGCTCACCTTTGCCCTGTTCTACGGAGGCTCCGCCTCCCTCAGGTCGATCGGAGGCCACACCTATAGTCTCGTTCTCCTGGTTATCGCGGTGTCGTGGATGTGGAGAGGCAGCAGGAGCGCAAGTGTGCGGAACGCCGTGCTGGGCTCCGTTCTCCTAGCGGTGCTCATCATAGCACGTTATTTTGACCTGTTTGACAGCCTTGCCTCCCGCGGCGGTGCGTTCCTAGCACTCGGGATGATTTTCATCGCGGAGGCGGCTTACTTCAGGAAGAACCGAGCGAGGGCCCAGCCGGAAAGGGAGGCGGCCCCATGAGGGTCCGGATCGTCGTCTTCCTCGCGATCGTTGAGATCTGTGTGCTCGCGTTCATGGCCGGCCAGCGCGAGTGGGTCCTTCGCTCCGGGCAGACGGTTACACTTCGGACGGAGCCCGTGGACCCGTCGGATCCCATGCGCGGGCAGTATATCCGGCTAAGCTATGGCTTTTCGCAGGTCCGCAGGGCGCAGTGGAGTGACGGGTTGGCCGTCGCGGTCAAGGCCGCGGGATCGTACCGGCGCCTTATGGACATGAGAGTCTACGCCGCCATGAGTGTCGACGACACGGGCCTTGCGGAATTCGTGTCGCTGAGCGACCGGCCGCCGGCAAACGGGCCCTACCTGGCGGGAAGGGTCGATGTCGTAAACGTCGACATCATAAATGTCCGGTACGGGATCGAGGCGTTGTTCCTCCAACAGGGTGCTGCCCGGGCCGTGGAAGCCGCGCGCATTAAGGAACACGCGGGAGCGCCGCTCGACGTCGATGTCGCAGTCGGCGCGTCGGGAATGGCCGTGCTCAAGGCCTACTCGTGGGAGCCCCTGGGGATTACGGTGACAATCGAGCGCCCCTCGGGCCTCCGCCCGGTACGCGGCGCCGCCCAGCCCCAGACCGGACCCACGGCCGCGCTGGTCAAGCTGGTCAATTATGGCCCGGCCGACGTGGCGGTAGTCAAGGTGCCCGACGGCGGATCGTTCAGTATGGTGCCCGACAAGATGCGCACAAACGGCCATCCAGAATACAATTGGGCCGGCGAGTCCAACGCGCCGGCGGACCTCTCAAGCGCGACCGTGGTGGTGCTCAAGCCCGGACAGACGCTCGATACGCGCATCGACCTGACCCAGTCCAGGTGGTTCGTGACGGGCCCAAACACAGGTTCGCCGAATGGCGTTCCGGTCTCGCTTCACGACCTCAAGAACGGGTGGAACGCCTGGTTCCGAATCCAATACAGCGCGCCCACTCCGGCCCAGTCGGCCGGTCTTCCTCACGCCGATCTGATTTGGCATCGCGCGGTCACGTCGCGGGCTTTCGGCGCAATGGCCGGGGTGGATTAGTGCCGGCACCTGGAGCGCCGGCTTTGCGGTGCATAGCTCATGGATAGTTCGCCGATCGGAATACTGCAATTCGACTTCCTGGCCGATTCTTGATTTTCATAACCAACTACTGGAAAGCCGTTAGTCGATTAAATCCAAATCGCTGGCCCCGGTTCGACCCCAGCCCGGGCAGCCATTTAATCGACAACCTCCAGTTGTTGGATGGGTTAGAATTTTCCCTATCTTAATCTTCTTCGATTTCGGGCGGTCCGATGGCGGTGAGCAGCCGATCGAGTTCCGCGCGTG
>Ga0302319_10026523_pt1 | contig 10198 bp, 8 predicted proteins | sample Bog_T0_2_FD_203319 | JGI IMG/M metagenome (GOLD analysis project Ga0302319, IMG submission 203319) | Peat permafrost microbial communities from Stordalen Mire near Abisko, Sweden - Bog_T0_2 | ecosystem: Environmental > Terrestrial > Soil > Wetlands > Peat | place: Sweden: Abisko, Stordalen Mire...
GATGGATGAATACATCTTCGAGGTCCGGAGCCATTTCATGCCAATCCAATCCGCGGCCCCCCTCGGGCGACGCGATTGCCTTTTCCAACGCCGTGCGGTCCATGCCGGCGATGTGTACCGACAATCCAAACACCGCCGCGGCCTCTACGCCCGGCATCATTCGCAGCTTTCGGGCAGCCGCATCCGCGTCGCCGCCTGTCCCCGTGTAGGTCACCAGTCCACTGCCGTGAACCACCTCATCAGGAGTGCCTTGTACCACAATCCTGCCATCAGAGAGATAAACGATGCGACCGCAGCGCTGCGCCACGTCCATGTAATGGGTCGATACGAGCACGGTCAGCCCTTCGCCCGCCATGTCGTGCAGGAGGTCCCAGAATTCGCGGCGCGCCTTCGCGTCCACACCCGCAGTGGGCTCGTCGAGCAGCAGAAGCTTTGGTTTGTGCAGCACGCATGCCGCGAGCGCGAGCCGTTGCTTCCAGCCCCCCGATAACTCGCCGGCCAGTTGATTCACACGATCTCCAAGTCCCATGCGTTCCGTTATCTCCCTCACCACCTTGCGCCTGTCCCGAAGTTCATACACGCTTGCCACGAAATACAGATTCTCGCCAACCGTCAGATCCTCGTAGAAACTGAATTTCTGCGTCATATAGCCGACCTGCAGGCGGATCTCAGGTGCCGCCCGGGTGATATCGAGCCCCAGGCATGTTCCTCCCCCGCCATCGGCCTTGATCAATCCGCACAACATCCGGATCGTCGTCGTTTTGCCGCTCCCATTGGCGCCGAGAAAGCCGCATATCTCCCCCGACGTTACCGCCAGCGTCAGGTCGTCCACCACCTTGCGCTCCCCGTATCGCTTTTGGAGATCGTGCACATCGATTACAAGTGCCGCGGTCATCGTCTTTCCCGTTCCACCGGGCGCACCTCGATCGGCTGACCTGGATTCAGCAGGGCAGCCTCTTCTGGCTGGGACCGGGCTTCGACTAGGAACACCAACTTGGAACTATTCGACTCACTGTAAATAAGGGGAGGCGTATATTCGGCCTGGGGCGAGATGAAAGTGATCCTGGCAGCGATAACTGCCGTCCGTCCGTCACAGGCAAGCGTCACCGCTTCGCCAAGGTGGATCGTTGAAAAGTCCCCTTCCGGCACAAAAAAGCGCACGAAGATATTGCCGGGCGGCAGCAGCGATACCACCGGCGCGCCTGCCGCGAGGGTTTCTCCCGGACGCGCTAGAACGTCGGCAATGCGTCCCCCAGTCGGCGCCGTCACGCGCCGTTGCCCAAGCCGCCACGCGGCCATCGCGAGCGATGCGCGTGCCGCTGCCACCGTTGCGCTCTGAGCCTGGATCTCAAGGTCCCGCCCCATCGGGCCAAGCGACTGCGTGAGAGCGGCCTGCAACGCCTCCACCTTCGCCTTCGCCGACCGATGGTCGGCCTGAAGCAGATCGATGCTTTGTTGCGTCACCACGCCATTGCGAAGCAACTCCTCGCCTCGGCTCAGATCATCCACCGTACGTACAAGCGTTGCCTGGTCATCCGCGAGATTTTCCTTGGCCTGCTCGATTTCCGTGGGCTTTGCCGCTGCCTCGAGATTGGCCAATTGCCTCCCGGCCTGCGCAAGCATCTCGGCCGCCTGGTCGCGCGCCGCCCGGTCATCCGTATCGTCTTGGGAGAATAGCGGCGCTCCGGTCCTGACCTCGTCGCCGCGTTGCACCGATAGCCTCGTAAGCAGGCCCTGCTAGCCACGCTGAGCGACTTCCAGGATTGTCTGATCAGGCTGGAGGGGGTCGTGCCGCACCGATATAGCCTCGTGCCGATGAGGATCGAAGGGCAGACCAATTTCCTCCACCGCTTCGACGCCGTGATGGTGGAGTAACGCCTTCAAATGCTGGAGCGTCATTTCCACCCCTTGACGGAGTTGCTTGGAAGATATGGATGGATCGCAGGCAAGGGCTCGTTCGAGATTATCGAGAACCGGCAGCAGATCGCGGATGAAGGAATCCTTCTCTGAGGTGGCCTGCTGCTCGGAATCACGTTTGATCCGCTTTTTGTAATTGTCGAAGTCGGCGGCGAGCCGGAGGAATGCTTTCTTTTGCGCCGCCAACGCCTCCTGGAGTGAAACGGGACCAGACGACGGGGATTCAGCGACAGAAGCCGACGCTTTCAGCGGAGGTTCGTTGGGTGCCTTCACGGTAGCGGAAGTGGTCATCCATTATCCTCCTGCCGTTGGTCACCGGTCATTTCGAGCTTGGCCTGTTCCCATTCGGAATTCGAAGCGTCTTGCGCGGAGCCTCCGTTAAGGACCGCAAGTTCAGCCGCCCGCTCCCGCAACATCCCTCTGGTTACTGTTCCGAAGGCCGCCGAATTTGCGGCCGGGCCGCCGTTCATTAGAAGATTATTCATAAGTTTTCAGGCAATAAAGCGGGCGCGGGCGATGGATCGCTCGTCCCGGGCAGTCTTAAAAGTGTATGAGCGTCGGCCCCGCCCACCTTCTCCGCCAATACCTCCAGTGCCATCGCCTCATAGCCGCGTGCTATGGCGAAAAGGGGAACGGCTTACGGACCATGAAAACTGCTGGATCTTGTTTCAATAGCCGTGGCCTATGACGCCGGCAATGTTTCGGGCGTAGAATTTGGTCTCCTACGCCCTTTCCCCGACGTAGCCCAATTTTCGCACTGGGAAGGGTCCAAGGCGGATTCTCAACTTACCTCAATGGCTCGAACTGAGTAGCGATGGGGCCGTCTGTGCGACCTTCGACGAACTGTGCGACAATAGGGTTCCTGGAATTGCGAAAACGTTCGGGTAGGCCTTCCTCGATGATCGTGCCTTTGTAGAGCATTGCCATCCGCGTAGCGACGCGAAAGGCGCTACCCATCTCGTGGGTGACGATGATCGAAGTGGCCTTGGTTTTCTCAGTGAGTGCGACGATTAGCTCGTCCACGACTGTGGAGACCACGGGATCGAGGCCTGCGCACGGCTCGTCGAAGAGGATGACTTCGGGGTTGAGGACGAGGGCACGAGCGAGGGCGATGCGTTTCTGCATGCCGCCAGAAAGCTCGGAGGGCATGTAGCCGAGGGTGTCCTCCATGCCGACCAAGGTTAGCTTTTCGGTTACGATGGCGTCGATTTCCTTCTCGGACTTGGCGGTCAACTCCTGGAGCGGGAGGGCCAGGTTGTCACGGACCGAGAGGGAGGAGATAAGCGCGGAATATTGATATACCATGCCGATCCGCTGGCGCATGAGGTCAAGCTTGGGCTCGCTCATTTGCGTAACTTCGGCGCCCTTGAATTTGACGCTGCCGGTGGAGGGACGCAAGATGCCAAGGATTACGCGGAGGGTAGTGCTTTTCCCGCAGCCGCTTTGGCCCATAATCACCAACCGCTCGCGAGGAGCCAAGGTCAGGGTTAGGTCCTCGAGGATAATGTTCTCTCCAAAGGCCAGACGGACGTGCGTCATCTGTATAATGGGGGTGGGGGAGGACATGGCGAGAGGGGCTGCCTGGACAGGGTGCCCGGGCAACAATTGGAACTCGTCATTCATTGAATGCGGATGAGCCGAAACGTGCAATGATGGCGCCGGATTTTGCCTGCGTTTTTAGTGGTATCTGGCCAGATCGCGGTTGAAGCGGTGACGAACCAGCGCCACGAGCTGTGGATCTGTCATTTTATCCGCGGTTTCTACTTCAATGGTGCGAGCGTCGCCTAGGGCCTTCTCGAAACGCTTCCGCAGGTCGCCCTTCGCCTCGCCCGGGCCAAGAATCAAAATGGCTCCGGCCTCCCGAAGGTGGGAAATGATCTGGTCGTAATAGTGCCCAAGATGCCCCGTATATCCCCTCTCTCGCGAATCATCCGCCGGAACTTCCTGAGCTTCAAACGAACCATGTTGAGGTTCACCCGAACGTCTGAGCTGCTTTTCTACTTTGGATTGGATGTGCTTCGCTTCGTCGCCGGTTTCAGTCAACACCACGATAATGGCTTCCCGATGATCTATCCATACGCCCGCATTTGGTTTTATATTTTTCATATTTTAATTGCGTTGCTTGCGTTCTGCTAGGCCAGTTTCACGACCATTTTTCCCACGTTCTTTCCCTCGAATAGACCGACGAATGCTTCCACTGCATGGTCGATTCCATTTACCACGGTTTCCTTATTCTTCAGAATGCCCGCTTCAAGATAGCCGCCGACTTCCCTTTCAAATTCATCCTTTTGAGCCAACCAATCGCTTACAATCAGCCCCTTCATCGTCAGCCGCTTCGTGGTTATGTTGGAAAGATTGCAAGGGCCGGGCTGTGGCGTTTCATCGTTGTAATTGGAGATGCGGCCGCAAGCAATGATCCGGCCGTGCACCCGGAGCGCCGAAAGTGCGGCTTCGAGTGTTGAGCCCCCCACATTGTCAAAATAGACATCGATGCCGTCCGGCGCCTCCACCTTCAGTTGTTCGACCACCGGGCCGACACGGTAATCGAAGGCGACATCGAATCCGCACTCGTCTCTCAAAAAACGAACCTTTTCCATTGACCCCGCCGACCCAATGACACGGCATCCGCGCAGTTTTGCCAGCTGTCCAGCCACATTCCCCACTGCACCGGCGGCCCCGGAAATATAGATCACGTCGCCGGCTTTAACTTCCCCCAAATTCAATCCCGCCCAAGCGGTCATTCCGGTCATGCCAAGGGTGCCAAGGTAAACTGACAACGGTTGAAACCCAGGGTTGACCCGCTGCAAATCTCTCGGTGACGCGATGAAATACTCCCGCCAGCCAAAGTTTGAAGTAACAATGTCGTCCGCCTGGAATTCGTCACAGCGAGATGCAACGACCTCACCGACCGCGCCACCCTCGAGAGGTTTGCCCAGCTCGAACGCCGGTACATACGATTTGCCCACGTTCATGCGACCTCGCATGTAAGGGTCCACCGACATGAAGAGATTGCGCACCAGTACCTGGAGCTCTGGCAACGGAGGCACTTCGCTCCGCGCGAGAGTGAAGTTGGAAGCGCTTGGAAAGCCATTGGGGTGCGAAGCCAGCCGAATCTCGTGACTTATAAAATCAGACATAGAATCAATATAATTGTGAGCGATTCCTTTTTGTTAACTTCCCCCAAACTCGCAGCAGTAAACTTGATGGCTACTGCTGCGAGGGCATTTCTGCTCAGCGGGATATGGACTGAATGTACGGGATCAAACCTCGCGATATCAGATCACAGGCCGACGCATTGGTACGGAAGCAGCAAACCAGCAGCTACTCCCACGACCACTCGACGGCGAGTTTGTTGTCAACCGAGTAAACCCCCGGCGCGGCCCATGCGACCCGTTCCGCTTCGTCCCGCTCGGAATAGTTCCGAACTTTGCCGGTGAGCGTTACTTTGTTTCCGGAAGTCTCGATCTCGATTTTCTTCGCGTCCAGAACGGCGCTGCGTTCAAAGGCCGCTTCTATGGCTGCCTCGATTTTCGCAGGCGTTACCTTGGGTTTGATTGTGATCAGGTTGAATACCCGATTGACCCCGGCCAGATACCGCACGCCATCTTCGGCAGCGTCCTTCTGATACCACCACTCCACCTGGCCCTCCAACGAAACCCGGCCTTCACTGACGGTCACCTGAACGGCTCCTTGAGGAATCGTAGTAGACCACTCGATCTGATTTGCAGCGGCGGTGGCGATGTCTCCATCGTTGCGGCGCAGGGATTCGGGAAACTTCACCTCGATATCGTCGGCAATGGCTTTCACCCCGGCGATACGTTTGACCGCCTTCACTGCGTCCCATTTCTCGCCGTAGCTGGTGGCAAAGCCGTTGAGCGTCACTGTACCGTCTTTCACCAGCACGCCGATGTCGGTGACCTTGACTCTCGGCTCATACTTGAGCTCGGAAAGAACGTCGTTTTTGATTTCTGTGTCTGATTTCAATGTAATCGTTGACATGTCTATTTGTTGGGTTGTTTTTGTTTACTGCTGGTACCTCAAAGCCGATTTGGTCCGATTGATTCGATGATCGTTCGGTTCGCATGCGTTTAAGGAGGCAAACACTCTCTGGGCGTGTTGCGGTTCCGGCCAATACCTCCTTGGAGACATCCTCATAGCTGGCGCCTATGCGGAAATAGCCGCAATACGCCGACGCTTCGAAATCGGCCTCTTCTCACCCATGCGGAAAGGTTATGATATCCTTAGACGGGCAAAGACCGGGAGTTTCACTCCGACCAGGATCAAGCCGAAGAGGAGCGATGCTCCAAATTCCGCCGCGAGCACTGGAAAGGGCAACGGCGCCATGGCGATCCCACAGAGGGCCAGCGTTGAAATAATGGCAATGTCGGCCACCGAGGCCGCTACCATCCATATTGTGGGACGCAGCCCCCAGCAATGATGGCGCCCGCGCACCGCGTAGAGCGTGGCCTGGCCTGCATAGACGACTGCGACGACACAGAGTGTCCTCAGCGCATCCAACCCGAGGCCCATTCCATATTTCCCCACAGCCAAGGTCGCAGCGCAAAAGGCGAGAAAGCAGAATCCCAGGATGACCCCTGCCACCGTGACACTTCCTATTTTCCACGCATTGGGCATTTCCGACGGCCGCACCCTGTCCGTGGTCAATGTCATCACCAGGAAGTCGCCCGTGATCAGTACAATGACCATCAGGATGGGCGTCAGGACGGCATGGCCGGTCATCATGAGGCCTAATGCCAGGATGAGCACCAGCCCCATTTTCTTGATCACCGAGTTCAATATGTAAGAGAGGATTCGCTGAAACGCGATGCGCCCCTCCTTTACCGCCGCAACGATGCCGGCTAGGCCGGGCTTGGTCAGCACCACTCCGGCCGCGGATTTGGCCACGTCCGTAGCCGTTGATACGGCGATTCCGATTTGTGCCTGGCGAAGCGCGGGGGCGTCGTTTGCACCATCGCCACACATCCCCACGGTGTGACCGTTCTTCTGAAGCAATTTTACGAGATCATATTTCCCTTCGGGCAGGATGCCGGCGAAGACCGCGAAATCCGCCGGCTGGAGGGCTGCGGGAAGATTCCCGGGCGGGCAGATCGGTCCATCCAGGCCCACGGCGCGGGCCACGATCCCGGCGGTAGCGGGGGCATCCCCGGTAACCATAATGGTACGCACGCCGAGTGCGTGCAACTCCGAGACGAGCGCGACCGAGTCGGACCGCGGCGGATCGCTGAGCGCGATTAGTCCGATCAATTGCATCGACGCCGGCGGACCGAAGGCCACTGCCAGGACCCTGAAGCCTTTCGCTTCGAGTTCCCCTGCGCTTGCCGCCGCGGCAGGCGGAGTGGTGGAGAGGGCGGCGACTGCCGTGAAGGCTCCCTTGGTAATCCGCAGGAGGCTACCCTCCGCGCCCGTTGCGGTGGCCTCGGACATTTTCTTCGCCGGATCAAAAGGCAGGAAGGTGCTCAACTTGGGCAGGTCCGATACTTTACTGTTCAAAGAGGCGGCGCAGATCGCCGCATCCACGGAATCCTGGCCTCCCTCGGAACTTGCCAGCGTCGCCATCCCGAGTACGTGCGCTTCATCGAAGCCGGGCATGGGCCTGACACTGATAACGGTAAGTTGGTTGCAGGTGAGAGTCCCAGTTTTGTCCGAGCATAGGACATTGATCGTGGCAGCTTCATCCACGGCGGAGAGCCGCGTTGGCAGGACGCCCTGCTTCGCCAGCGCGCGCGCCCCGACGGAAGCCGCCAGGGTGAATGTCGCAGGTAGCGCCACCGGTATCGCCGCTAGGATTGAAACGAGCAACAGCGACACAAGCTCGCTCCATGGCATCGAATGCGCATAAGCGTAAGTGCCGATGAGGATGATGATGCCGCCGTTGAAGATGGCGAGGTTCCGTACGATTTGAAACACTGCCTTTTGCTGCGAGCTGACCACGTGAGCGGTGCGGACGAGTTCTGCCGTCTGGCCAAACTTGGTGTGGAGGCCCGTCGCGGTCAATTCCGCCGTCGCTTCGCCGCGCCGCACCAAAGCCCCGGCGTAGGCATCCGTACCGGGACCTGCCTCCAGCGGCAGCGATTCGCCGGTAAGCATCGATTGATCGAGCGAAACGGAACCGGAAACAAGATGGGCATCGGCGGGTACCACGCCGCCTAGCGATAACTTTACCAGATCTCCGCGCACCACCTCTGCGGCCGGCACCGTTTTCCATGCCCCATCGCGGCGGACGGAGGCGTTGAGCGCGAGCCGAGAGCGCAGTGCGGTGAGGGTGGCCTGGGCGCGGCTTTCCTGGCAAAAGCCAAGCACGGCGTTGAATACGAGAAGGGCCGCCACGACCCCTGCCTCCAGATACTTGTGCGAGAGCATCTGCAAGAGAATCGCAGCTTCCAGGAGCCAAGGTATGGGTGCCCAGAACTTGGATAGGGCATTTTGCAGGAGATTCGCGGAACTATCCGGCATCGAATTCGGGCCATCCGTTTGAAGGCAGGCAGATGCCGCTGCGCTGGTAAGTCCACCCGGCTCGGGTTCCGGATGCTGACCTGGAGATTGGCTGGGGAATGCGACCGCCGACTGCATTTTGGTAATCACACGATATCGTTACTGTCCGTCCTAAGACGCGATACTCCCATCAGGCAATGGCGTCGGCGGGTTCCAGGATGGGATAATCTGTGTATCCCTTCGACCCTCCAGTATAAAAGGTGGACGCATCTGCTTGATTGAGCGGCGCATTCAGCTCGAGCCGACGCGGTAGATCAGGATTCGCAATGAAGAGAATGCCGAATGCGATCGCGTCCGCTTCTTGAGTGGCAAGCGCCTGTTCCGCAGTCTCCAAGTCGAATTTTTCATTTGCGATCAATACGCCGCCAAACGCCTTCTTCAATTCCGGGCCGAGCCGGTTGGCGCCCAGCGATTCCCGAGCGCAGATGAAAGCGATGCGTCGCGATCCCAACTCCCTCGCCACATATTCAAAGAGCGCGATCGGATCGGAATCTCCCATGTCATGCATGTCTCCTCGCGGAGCCAGGTGTACTCCGACACGACCGGCACCCCATATTGAGATCGCGGCATCGGTGACCTCCAGCAACAGGCGCGCTCGGTTTTCAATCGAGCCCCCGTAGATGTCTCTCCTGTGATTGCTTTTGTCGTGAAGGAATTGATCGAGCAGGTAGCCGTTCGCTCCATGAATCTCCACGCCGTCAAAACCTGCGACCTGAGCGCTTTCGGCTCCCTTGCGATAAGCCTTGATGATGCCGGGGATTTCATCCAATTCCAGTGCGCGAGGCGTGACAAAGGATTTCAAAGGGCGAACCAGGCTGATATGCCCGGCAGCCGGGATTGCGCTAGGCGCCTCTGGAAGTGCACCCCCCAGGAACATGGGGTCCGAAATGCGTCCGACATGCCAGAGTTGGAGCAGTATGCGCCCGCCGGCCTTGTGAACGGCTTGGGTGACCAGTTTCCAGCCCTCCACTTGTGCCTGCGACCAGATACCCGGGGTGTCAGCGTAACCGACGCCCATCGCAGTGACTGAGGTTGCCTCGGAAATGATCATTCCCGCTGTGGCGCGCTGTGCGTAGTATTCGGCCATTAATGCATTGGGCAAGCGTTGGGCACCGGCTCGCGAGCGGGTAAGCGGAGCCATGATGATTCGATTGGGCAGGCGCAAGGCGCCGACCTGGATGGGATCAAAGAGCGCAGGATGGTTCATTGAGGTATTTTTAAGAACTTGTTTGGAAATGTGGCCATTGCGCCCAGTTCACGCTCGATAACTAGGAGCCGGCTGTATTTGGCGATCCGCTCTCTGCGAATAGCTCCAGGCAATCACGCGTGCGCCGGTTCGAGTACCGCCGCAGATTGAGCGGCTTTCATTACACCGTTTGAGACATGCCCCGGTCCCGCCTCCCTCACCTCGACTGGAGCATCACTGGCATTCTCCTTGAAATTGCGCTCAAACATGCCGGCCAATTCAAGCGCTTTCTTGTCATAAGCAGCCGCATCCTTCCATGTCTTCCGGGGCTCAAGCATCTCTGGTGCCACGCCGGGGCAGGAGATCGGCACGCCAATGCCAAAAGTAGGATCTGGATTCGAGGGAACATCCTTCATCGCGCCGGATAACACGGCCTTGACCATCGCCCGCGTGGACGAGAGTTTGATGCGCTGGCCGGTGCCATAGGGGCCGCCACTCCAGCCGGTATTAACCAGCCAGACGGCCACGTCGTGCTTTGCAATTCTCTCTCCAAGCAATTGGGCGTAAGTCAGCGGCGGCAAC
>Ga0302319_10026524_pt1 | contig 10198 bp, 8 predicted proteins | sample Bog_T0_2_FD_203319 | JGI IMG/M metagenome (GOLD analysis project Ga0302319, IMG submission 203319) | Peat permafrost microbial communities from Stordalen Mire near Abisko, Sweden - Bog_T0_2 | ecosystem: Environmental > Terrestrial > Soil > Wetlands > Peat | place: Sweden: Abisko, Stordalen Mire...
GATCCCGCTCAGCGTCCACTCTCCAACAATCTTCTCCAGCCAGCCATTCTTGCCATGAAAAATCACTGGTTCCCAAACCCCAAATACCTTTAGGGATTTTCCGATGTTGAAGTCGGATTTCCCGTACGACTCTCCAGCACTTACCGGGAAGTAGGGGTCTTCGGAATACGGTCCAGACCCGTCCGTGTCCATGCTCCTCGCCCACATGAACTGCGCGTCCGCAGAGAAGTGATGTACCATCGGGTGCTTCAGCTCCGCAAGAAACGCATTGTTATTTGCGCTGCCCGAGTCAGTCCAGTAATCACCACCGGTGATCAGCGGATTCAACGGTACGCCTGCGACAACAGCCGGAGCATTCGGTGTCTCGTGATTGATCAGATGGTGAGACACACTGCCTTCATATCCAAGCGACGCAACCAGCTCTTTGCCGATCTCGTATTCCGTGTCGAGCGAGTAGTGTTCGGCATACGGTGTCGCGAGTCCACCAGTATGATTGCCGAAAGCCACAATGTTCGCATTGCCTGCGGTCGGTAGATTCGAGTTGTTGTAGCTCGTAATAGTATTCGGATTCGACGCAAATCCATTCAGCGAAGTTGGGCTGCTGGAGATGCCATAAATAATGTCAGCTCCATTCACACCAGGATTCGTTGGACTCGAAAAAGCGAAGTTGTAATAGCCTTGCGTCGGCGGATTGTTCCCCGCGTTGGCTGTGATCGCGACCTCTTCCTGGTTGAAGTTCAACCCGTATCCACCGCGCACCGTCAGCTTGTTGTGGAACATCTCGGGAGACCAGTTGAAGCCCACCTGCGGACCAACGTTGCCCTTCTGAGCGTTGTATAGATTACCGCCTACGCGAACCTTGATTCCCGTATACAGGGCCGAACCGCTACCAAACTCAACCACACTCAGGTTGTTCTGCTTCGTGTACAGCGGTCCAAAATACGAGTACCGGACGCCAGCATGAAGTGTCAGGTTGGGACGAATCTTCCAATCATCTTGTACGAACGCTCCAAAGATGTTGACCCGATCATCCTGCCGCGTTCCACCCGGAAATCCAGTCGCCGTGTTGAAACTGCCCGACTCCGCCTCTGGCGCGTCGTTGAGGAAGTCCCAAATGTTGTAGAAGCTATAGCTCGGCCGGCCAATAGGATCGTTCAGGTAGTGAAGGTTCGTAAAGTCGGCGCCGAACTTGATCGTCTGTGCACCGACCACCTTCGTCGCGACATCCTTGTAGCCATACGTCCACTGATTCAGGATGCTGCCAAGCGAAGAGCCAAACTGATTGACGCTGATGTTGTTGCCGAATGAAAGCACCTGCGCATCCGGCAATCCAACCGGCTGCTGCGGGTTCGACGAGATTTCATTCCAACGCCATCCAGCAGCATTCGCGCGAGCTTCGTTCAGGAACGTCGGCGTGAACGTGTGGTTGTAGATCACAGAGAACGCATCATTGATCTGCGAATGATGGAAGAGGTTATATGCGCGCGAGCCGCCGTTATAATCCGTGTTCCCGATCGGAACCCAGTAGATGGCGAACGCCAGGTGATCCTTCTTCGTTACGTCTGCATCCAACCGCCCGTTGTACTGCTTGTAGTACGACGTGGACGGAGAAGAAGTGGCGTAGTAAGCGATATCCGCGACGTCCGACAGGCCGCTGCCGACCCCGGGGTTCGCCGTGGTCCCGGTCGCCGTAGGATCCTGTGTCCCAAGTGGGGTCGTCAATGGAGATCCAAGGTTGAGACCTTGACCCGCAATCGTACGGCAATTCACCCCTTCTTTAAGACCGATCGTGGTGCAGGTTTCGTTGTTCGTGACGATCCCGGTTGTGCTGACCGCGCTACCCGGGAATGTCACGAACTTTGAAGCGATACTTCCTGCCGGAGCAAGAGCATCAAATGCCGGCGTGTCATACCACCCGAATCCCGTGCTGGTGGAATCGTTCGGCGAAGACTCATACGCGAAGAACGCGAAGATCCTGTCCTTGAGAATCGGTCCGCCAATGCTTCCGCCATACTGGTTGAACCGCGCCGTATCCTTTTGCGGGGCACCGGTTCCCGTTCCGCGCTGAAAAGCATTCAAACCCGGACGATGCAGCGCGAAGTAAGCGCTGCCATGGAACTGGTTCGTACCGCTCTTCGACGTCACAAGTGTTTGCGCACCGCTGAACCGACCGTTCTCCGCGTCGTAATCGTTGGTCACAATGCGGACGTTCGCGATCGAATCTTCGTTCGGCGTAATGACGGTCGTTCCGCCCCACACCGCGCTCACCGTGCTAATACCGTCGATTGAAATCCCGTTGGTCTCGTACTGCTGGCCATTCGCGTTGGCCTGCGGTCCGTTCTCCGTCGGGAACTGGCCACCGTTGCCCGAACCACCCGGGCCTTGGTTCCCGGGAGCGTTATACACGCCGCCACCCGAGCCTTGAGCACCGTCGCTGATCACGCCCGGCGCCAACTGCGTCAGCGTAAACACATCGCGATTCATGGAAGGCATGTGGTTGATGTCGTTCGCCGTGATCGTTCCACCGATGTTCGATGTTTCGGTATCCACCGCCGGTGTCGTCGAGGCGTCGACCGTCACTTCCTGTGTCGTCCCTGCTAGACCGAGTTCCACATTCACCGAGTTCGCCTGCTCAGGAATGAACTCCAGGTTGCTGAGCACCTTATTCTGGAAGCCGGCATGGGTAACCGTAAGCGTGAACTTGTCCGCGGGCAGCGCGTTGAAGTTAAACACACCCGTGCTGTCGCTGGTGCGTACAACCGTTTCATTGGTCGAGTTGTTCTTAAGCGTCAGGGTCGCGCCCGGAATTGCCGCGCCCGTAGGATCGGTAACGACTCCCTGCACAGACGTGCGGAACTGCGCGTGGGCGGAGCTCGCCATGAACATCCCGGCGAAGAAAATCAGCGCCGAGAGGGCGGAGCAGCGAAGCCACCGGCGAAGCCCCGAAGCTTCGATAATGGTCGAGCGCGGACTGGTTGAGCAGGAACGTGCGTGCGGCATGGTGCCTCCAAAGTGGTGCTTTCTGGTTCTAGTTTTATGACCTTGCACAATCAGATGCATCCTTTGCGCAAACGATTGTGCAACGGTGAAGTTTCTAGCAGCGCAGAACCACGACTGTCAAGCACTACACTTTTTCTGGTATCACGATACAAATCCGGGACTGCTCTCCGGCCTCCAAAAGCAGTCCCGAACTTCAGGTCATGCCAGAGCATTCATCCGCTTTAATCCTCGCCAGACGTGCCCGCAGCAACCACCGCTGCTCCCAGCACGCTGATCACCGCGCTCCCCACAGGGCTCCCCTGCCCGGTGCACGCGTCCCACCCCGGCCCCGCCGAAAACGTCCCATTGTTCCCCTGCGTGATATCCCGAAACGCCGTGCTCGCACTAGCCGCGTACAGCGTCGGATTTACAAACCCCGCCGCAACCCCGTTCTGCTCATTCGCAAGCGCAATCAGCCCAGCCCACAGCGGAGCCACAGCGCTCGTCCCGCCGATCACCATCGTCTGGCCATCTACCTGGACCTCGTAGCCAGTCGAAGGGTCCGCATCGCCCGCAACATCCGGCACCCCGCGTCCGCCGCCCGAAACTGGCGCAGCCGGCACGTTCGAATTGCTCTGCCAGGTCGGCAGCGGAAACAGCGTGCTCACGCCGCCACCGGTCGCGCCTTCGCCACTGGCCAATTCATTCCAGACCACCTCGCTCGTGATCGTCGTGCCAGACCCCTCCAGCGTCGTTCCGCCACACGCCAGCACATGCGGCGACGATGCCGGAAAATCCACGTTATCGCCCGTCCCGCCATCCGTCGATCCGTTATCCCCACACGCCACCGTGATCGTCACGCCCAACGCAGCCGCCGCTTGGCACGCCGCATCCAGCGCGGATGTCGCCTGTGAAGTCCAACTCGATTCCGGCCCACCCCAGCTAATCGAAATCACGCTCGGCTTGTTGGTCGAGTCATGCACCGCCGTGGTGATCGCATCGATAAATCCCTGGTCCGTGTTCGGAGCAAAATACACCGCCACACTCGCTCCCGTCGCCACCGACGCGCACACCTCGATGTCCAGCATCACCTCTCCGTCCGCGCCGTTGGCATCTCCCGGAGTATTCTTTCCTCCGTCCACGGACACTGCCGTGATCGTCGGAGGCGTCAGACCTAGCGTCTGGAAGTAAGCTGTCACGTCAGACTCCCGATACCCGCCCCCCAACTCAATCAGGCCAATCGTCTGCCCGCTCGCCGTGGCGCCCGCAGGAAATCCATAAAGCGCCGCCACCTGCACCGGCGTATACGACACGTTGGCCACATGCGGCTGCGCAACATCAAAATGCGGCTGAGCCTGCGGCCGATTATCCAGTCCCAGCACCGCCAGCACATGTCCATCCAGCTCCTCCGGCAGATAGATCGCCCCCTCGCGCACCCGGAACGTCCCCGCTTTCAACGTCTGCGTCTCAAGCGAAACCCCAAAGGCCTTCTCAATATCAGCCACCGTGCCGCTCAGTCGCACGGTGCACGGACCAATCTGCTGCCCCGGCTCCACCGTCAGCCCAAACTCCTGCGCAAACTCCTGCACCTTCTGCAGCGACTCAGGGTTCGCTCCATGCCGGTTCGCAAACTCTTCGCGACTGAGCCGTTCCGGAGTGCCCTCCTTCGTCATCACATACGGCGTCTTCGACGCCACGATCACGGACACGGTAATCTTCTCAGTTTCCGCCGGCGATGCCACGGCGCCCGCCTTGGCCGGAATAGTTTCGGCCGTAAACGCCTTCTTTTCACTACCCGCGAGGACCACGCGACGCTGCGATGCAAATCTCGGTTCGGTTGCCATACGCTCTCCTTGGATGAAACCCTTGCCAGAAATAAGATGCGCCTTAGCCTGCCTCCAACCATCAGCCTTGCGACACGATTCGCACAGGGCGCTTCGCAGCCGTGAAAGCTAAGATAATACGCATGAATCTAAACGCGATTCAACTCGCGCTCCGCGAACACCACCTCGACGGCTGGCTTTTCTACGACCACCACCACCGCGATCCCATCGCCTATCGCATCCTCTCCCTCGATCCCGACAGCTTCGTCTCTCGCCGCTGGTTCTACTTCGTCCCCGCGGAAGGCGAACCCCGCAAGCTAGTCCATCGCATCGAGTCCGGCAAGCTGGACACCCTTCCCGGCACCAAAGACTCTTACTCCTCCTGGCAGGAACTCGAGCAGAAGCTCGAAACGATGCTCGACGGAGCCACCACCCTCGCCATGCAATACTCCCCCCGCAACGCCATCATGTACGTCGCCATGGTGGACGCCGGAACCGTCGAACTGATCCGCTCCATGGGCAAAACAGTCGTCAGCTCCGCCAACCTCGTCAGCGTCTTCGAGGCTGTGCTCACCGAGCCCCAGATCGCCACCCACTTCGAAGCCCAGCGCCGTCTCGACGCCGTCTTAGCCTCCGGCTGGAAGTTCATCGGCGAAAGCGTCCGCACCAACTCCCCCGTCACCGAGTTCGATGTAGTCGAGTTCCTCCTCGCCGAAATGCAGAAGTCCGGCCTCTGGACCGACCACGGCCCTAACTGCAGTGCCGGCCCCAACTCCGCCGACTCCCACTACGAGCCGACCCGCGAAACCTCCCGCACGCTCCACACCGGCGACTTCGTCCTCATCGACATCTGGGCAAAACTTGCCAACGATCCCACGGCCGTCTGGTACGACATCACCTGGACCGGCGTCCTCAATCGCGACCCCACCGCCCGCGAGCAACTCATCTTCAACACGGTTCGCGACGCCCGCGATGCCGCCATCGAGGCCATCCAGCGCGCCTACGCAGAAGGCCATCCCATCGCCGGATGGCAAGCCGACGACGCTGCCCGCACCGTCATCCGCGACGCCGGCTTCGGCGACTTCTTCACCCACCGCACCGGCCACAACATGGAAGTTTCGCTCCACGGCAACGGCGCCCACCTCGACAACCTGGAGACCCACGACGAGCGCCTCCTCCTCCCCAACACCTGCTTCTCCGTCGAGCCCGGCATCTATTTCCCCGGCGAGTTCGGCATCCGCAGCGAAGTCAACATGATCACGCTCCCCGGAGGAGCCGTCGTCACCGGCCCCCTCCAGCGCGAGCTCCTGAGAATTTGAACAGCGGTTCCGCACCCATTAGTCCAATCGACGATAGAATCGAGAACGATGGCCCCACCCACGCAGCAATCGCAAGTAGCTCAACAAGTCCCCGGCGAGAAGTCTATGTTTCCCGCACTCGTCCTCCTCGCAGGCTGGCTCATCCCAGGTGCTGGACACTTCCTCGTCGGCAAGTGGGTGCGCGCGCTCCTCATCTTCGCCGCGATCATCACTATGTACCTCACCGGCCTTGGTCTCTCCGGCAAAATATACACGCCCAACACCGGCGACCTGCTGGACATGCTCGGGTTCGTCGGCCAGCTCGGCACGGGTCTGCTCTACGTGCTCGCGCGCATCTTCGGCTGGGGTTCAACCTCCGTGGTCAACGCGCTCGGCGATTACGGCACCAAGTTCCTAATCGTGGGCGGCCTTCTCAACATCATCGCCGCAGTAGACGCACACTCGCTGGCCAATGGCAGAAAGGCCTCGCTCTAATGCTGACGCACTTCTCCGCCGTGCTCATCTTCGCGCTCTGTATCTCGATAGTCTTCGGCATCACCCAGCGCGCCTCCCCCAAAATGATGCTCCGCTTCGGAGCCTTGTGCTTCGTTCTCCTGGTAGGAGCGGTCATCGTAGCCAGCTGGGCCATGTGGCTCATCAAGCACTAAAGCATCCGCAGTCGCAAAACCCAACCCTTCTGCTTTTCTATCCCCATAGGGAACCTGCTTCCGCTCTTGCTTTTCTTTCTGTCATTCCCTCTGGGAATCTGCTGTTTCGCTCGCTCGGCCGCACAAATCCGACCCAACCCTAAAACGGATTCGGCGTCGAACTATTCGGATTAGCCGTCCCCGTACTCCCAGTCGTGCCAGTGGCCCCCGTTGTGCCTGTCGCGCCGGAGTTCGACAGCCCCGTAGTCCCGCTCTGCCCAAAGCTGCTAGCCGACTGCGACCCCATCCCACTTCCCGGCGCGCCTCCCGTCATGCCCCCGCCCGTCACATTCACGCCCTGCTTCAGCATCTCGATTCGAGGGTCGTACCAGAACTCCCACGCCTCGTAACTCGTCTGCTGATTCGGCTCCGTGATCGACGTTCCGCTCTTCGACGTCCCCACCCCCACAATCACACCCAAACTCCCAATCGACGAGTCCGAACTCGAACTACTACTCGTCGACGAAGTCCCCGGTGTCCCCGTGCCCGCGCCAATCGTCGCTCCGCCAAATCCCGAGTTCAGCGCATTCGTCGACGTCACGCTCGTAGCGCTCGCCCCCACACTCGCGCCCACGCCCCCAGCAGACTGCATCCCCGACGCCGACCCCAGACTAGCCGCCAGCCCAGCCAGCTCCTGCCCAAAGAACACGTGAATCTTCGTCTTCTGCTCGCCCTGGTGAATCAGTTTGTAGTCCGCCTTCCCCGTCAGCGGATCAACATACACGTGCCGCAGAAACCGCACGTTATTCGAGTTCTCCAGCACCTTGATCGACGCAGGATACTGCCCCGGAAACTTGCGCTGGTACAGTTGAATCGCCCGAACATACTGCTGCATACGATGCTGGCTCTCAACCTCTTTGTCGCGCCGCAGTTGCCGCGCCACCACGGGCGCAGCTATGGCGAGCGCAATCAGCAAAAGCGCGACCATCACCACCGCCGCCAGCAGCATGAACCCCTCTTCACCCGCACGCACGCCGCCGCGACTACCTTCATCACATCTGGATTCGAGTTGGAAGGTCCTGTTCATCACAGTCAACTAACGTTTAGACGAAGCTCAGCGCCCAATCAGTGGAAGCGTCTGCGTATCCTGATTCACCAGGTCTTCCACCTGGATATTCGTAGCGCCGATACTTACAATCCGGTACTTCCGCGCCACAATATCGCCCTGCGCCGCAAGGTACACATCCTCACCCTGCAGCAGGAACGCCTGCCTACGCCCATTCATCCGCACTGCCGTCCCAAAATATTTCAGGTTGATCGGCGGTGGAGGAGGCGGACCCACCGGCATCGGCGGCATCACCGGCAGCACAATTCCAGGCCGCGCCTTCGGAACGTTCTTCGGAATCTCCATCGCCGGCACATAAATCGCCGAGAAAATATTCCGCCCCGACCCCGAATACACCAGGCTCTCGGTCCGCAACATGGCCGTCTCATCCAACGTCGGATCCAAACTCGACGACGTGCTCGCCATCCGTGTCGCCGCAACCCCCGGCGTCATCCCCTGCCCTGTCCGAGCATTCCCCGCAGGCACGATCACAGTCGGCGGCTCCACATTACTGCTACTCGACCGCGCCGTAACCGGCACAGCGACCGGAGCCTTCGCCGCAGGATTGGGCGCGCCGCCAAAGAAACTGTTGTACGCATACCCCACGAAACCCAGCAACAGCACCCCAAAGATGGACACCACCGCGATCTGTTTTTTGTCTCTTGCTGGAGCAGCACTCATGGCTGGCCTCCCGTCTCGCCGTCACGCTGCGCAGCATCGCTCGCCATGACGCCCGGCATCTCGCCCGGCACTTCGTCCCCACTCGGCGGCCGCAGATACGCCGTCAGCCGAATCCGCAGATTTACCTGCCCGGTCTGCTGCCCCGTGAGGTTGAGCCCACGGATCACGAAGAAAAGCTTGTCCCGCTCCAATGAGTTAATAAACTGCACAATCGGCCGATAGTCCCCGGAAACACTCGCGTCAATCCCAATCTCTGTGAGCGCATTGCTCCCACCCAGCACCGGGTTATACGAATACTGCGCATGAGTCCATCGCACGCCCGACTTCGTAGCCAGCCGGCCAATCTCCGCCACCACCTGCGAGTCCGCATACGGCAGCCGCGTAGCGTAAAACGCATTCGCATCATGCGTCGACGTCACCAGATTCGTATCCAGCCCGCGCAAAGGCTTCGCCGAAATCTGCGCCGCGATCATCTGCACGCGCTGCTGATCCAACGCATCCGCATTATTCGCGTTCAACGCCTGCCACACAAAAATCAGGTGCACCACCAGGTAAAGATCCAGCAGCGCCAACACCGCCACCCCGGCCAGATGCAGATTCAGCGCGGTCGCCATTGCACGCGCACGCGCCGTCAACCGCGGCACCGTACGCTCCGGCAACGCGCTATTCGCCGTAGGAATCAAGGCAGCTGGAGTCATCGCACACCTGCCCTTCCCTGCATCCCTACAGCCGGCGCCCGAACCGCCCCACGGTGCTTACCTTCAACTCGCGGCGCTTCCACATCGCTGGGTTCGTGCTTCACCGTCTTCTGGCTAGCATACGATTCGCCTTCAGGCAGTGGGTTATAGTTCGCCAGAATCTCAAACTCCACGCCCGGAGGAGCCAGGCTATTCGCATTCACATTATTGCCCTGCGCCCCCTGCGTCGCCTCCTTGGCCTGCGTCGCCTCACCCGTCAATCGCGGAGCCAGAAACCTCTTCGACTTCTCCAGATTCCGCACCAACTGCACGGCCCGATCGCGATCCCCCGACACCCGCAGCCGAATCATCACGTCCCCATCGCTCGTTGGCGCAGGCTCAATCGACGTCACCTGCACGCCCGCCGGCAGCACCGTCTCCAAATCCATCATGATCGCAGTCCACGAAAAACTCTTGCGCAGAAATAGCGCATTCAGAAAGTGCGCGCGCATCAGCACCGCCGAATTCACCGGCTCGCGCATTCGCTGTTCGTTCCTCCGCTTCTCTTCCTGCGCTGCCACAACCTGCGTATGCACCGCATCAATTTGCGCCTTCGCAACGTCCAGCTTCTTCTGCAGAAGGTATGAAGCCACCATCGCACCAACGGCCACCAGCGCCAGCACCCCCATAAAAATACGAAGCCTTAAAAAAATAGGCCGCAGTTCAATGAACGGTCGCGTCGCGAGATTGACAGTAATCTTCATCAGCTACGCAGCGCCCCCACCACTCCCGCCAGCCACGCCCGCGGAGCACGCGCCGTCACCGCTTCCGGCAACAATTCTTCTGTAGCCACCAATTCCCTCACCCGCAATTTATCTTCTTCGCCCACACCCGACACCTTCAGAATCCGCGCCAGCCTCTCCGCTCCCAACGACCCCGCACTCAACACCTCGGTCGGAGCCGTCGCCAGCGTGTCCTCAAAATACGC
>Ga0302319_10026531_pt1 | contig 10197 bp, 10 predicted proteins | sample Bog_T0_2_FD_203319 | JGI IMG/M metagenome (GOLD analysis project Ga0302319, IMG submission 203319) | Peat permafrost microbial communities from Stordalen Mire near Abisko, Sweden - Bog_T0_2 | ecosystem: Environmental > Terrestrial > Soil > Wetlands > Peat | place: Sweden: Abisko, Stordalen Mire...
ACAACCGCGTTTCCTGCGCGTCGTTCAAAAAAATATTCGAGAGCATCACCCGCTCATGCGGCACCACGCTCTTGTCGTCCCATTGCGACATCGGCTTCAGCAGATGAAAGATGTAATCCTTGTGGTGAAACAGCAGCCCCTTTTCGTCGGTCTCTTCAATCTTCAGATAGCCGCGCACCGCAAGATCGACAATCGTCGATGTAATGTCCCGGGGATGTATCCGGTCGTCGAGCAGCGTCCCCACCTCCGCCGGAGAAATCCCTTCCGGCGGCTCATACATCGGCGCCACCGACATGCCAGGATCGGGATCGCGGCCCTTGTACCACCATAGCGGCAGCATCACCGCCAGCGTCACCATCGGCAAAAACACTGCCGGATTGCCCCCAATAAACCAGAATAATTTCGTTAGCCGCCCTGGCTCTTTGAGGATCCCCTTCGGAATGTAAACGTCGATGGTCAGCCCGCCGCGCATGGGCAGAGCGCGATTCGTCTCAAACTCGGCACTCGCGCCCTCCACCTTCGCGGTCGCATCGCGTTCCGTCGAACCGTAAACGCCCGTAAAAGCCTGCGCCCGCAACGATCCGCTGGCCGTATCCGGAAAATGCACGCTGGCCTCGGCGTGATCGATGGGCACCGGCCAGTCGTTTCCGGTCACGTTCCAGTAAAACTCATCGTAGCCGTCAAAAAAACGCGTCCCATTGCGCACCCGGTACGCGATCTCGACCGTGCGCATGGCATCGACCGCGTCCGGAATATAAATTTTCAAATCGCGAAACCCATCCGAGGTCGACGAGTCGTACTTCAGCTTCGCCCCATTCTCGTCGGTAACGCTGGTGACGGTAACGAAGAGCTGATAATTCGTCCCCTTCGGCCCGGGATATTCAATCGGAATCGTCCTGTGAATCCCGTGCCACTCGCCTTCGAAATTTAGTGTAATGGTCTCGTTGACCAGCGCGCTGCCGTCAGCATTAACGGTGATCGTGTCCTGAAAATTGGAAACGCGCCACGATTTGGCGGCCGCGGGAAGGGCGAGCGCCAAGATAGTTACGAGCAGTAACAGCGCCTTGTTGGCGTTGCTTCTCTTCCCCTCGTCATCCCAAGAACCGTTGCAAACCCGGGCGAATCGAGGGACCTTGGTTTCTTCTCGACCGCCGGGCAGAACCAGGATTCCTCGTCGCATTCGCTCCTCGGAATGAAAAGAGGATAAGGTCATCGCCGACCTATAAACGTGGCTCTCGATCATAGCCTCTTAGAACTTCACCGCCACCGGCTCCCGGTCCGCGGCATCCGTGGTCTCAAAGAATTGCCGGGCCGTAAAGTTGAACATGCCGGCGATAATATTGGTGGGGAACGACTGGATCTTCGTATTCAAATCCCGCACCACCGCGTTGTAATACCGCCGCGAATTCTGAATCGAGTCTTCCGTCTGGCTCAGCGACCCCTGCAACTGCGTAAACTGCTCCGAGGCCTTCAACTCGGGATAATTCTCCGCCACCGCAAACAAACTCTTCAGCGCCCCGTTCAGCTGGTTCTCCGCCACCGCCTTGCCCTCCGGCGTAGTCGCCTGCATGGCCTGCGAGCGGAACTTGGCGATATTTTCAAACGTCCCTTTTTCGTGCGACGCGTACCCCTTCACCGTCTCCACGAGGTTTGGGATCAAATCATGCCGCCGCTTCAGCTGCACATCGATATCCGACCACGCCGAGTCGCACCGCACCCGCAACTGCACCAGGCTGTTGTACATGCCCACCAGCACCACGGCGATCACAACGAGCAGCGCGAGAAAGATGATGCCGAACATGAGCGTCTCCTTGGGATTGGTTGAGTTGTCGGAATCAATGGGACGTTAGCACAGCGAGGGCGCGGGCGCAAACGGGCGTCTGGCTAATCGAAACCTTTCTGCTGCGGATCCCGAAGCGATTGTATCTTGCCGATAGAGGGATAGAGAGAAGATGAACCATGGGCGGCTATGTTGTCCCATTCGCGATGTTTGGACTTGCTGTGGGCGCGATTTTCGTCTGGGGGCTGCGGGTGTCGAGCCTCGCTCCATTTGAGGTCACTCCCACGGGCGTGCAGAGATGTGAACTTCCGGGTCGTCAACTGAAAGGGATGACCAACGGCTGACCCCGGATGACAAATCGTGCGACGCAAAAATCGTAGCGGCAGCTCAGCGCCCCACCATCTTCTGCAACTCTTCGGGGTAGCGCGCTCCTTGCACCGCGATCTTGGAGGCCGCGATGTCCAGTTCGCGAAGATCGTCGGCCGAAAGTTCCAGTTCAACCGCTCCCATGTTTTCTTCCAGCCGAGTCAGCTTGGTCGTGCCCGGGATGGGCACGATCCACGGCTTCTGCGCCAGCAGCCAGGCCAGCGCGATCTGGGCCGGCGTGGCTTTCTTCTCTTGCGCGAACTTGCCAATCAAATCCACCACCGCCTGGTTCGCTTTCCGGTTCTCCGGCGTAAAGCGCGGGACTTTGTTGCGGAAATCGCTTTCGCCAAACTTCGTATCTTCGCTGATCCTGCCCGTCAGAAAACCCTTCCCCAGCGGGCTGAAGGGAACGAATCCGATGCCGAGTTCCTCGAGCGTCGGTATCACGTCGGTTTCCGGCTCTCTCCACCACAGCGAGTATTCGCTCTGCAGCGCGGTCACGGGCTGCACTTTGTGCGCGCGCCGGATCGTTTTCGGCGCCGCTTCCGACATGCCAAAGTGCTTCACCTTGCCCTGCTGAATCAGCTCTTTCACCGCGCCCGCGGTATCTTCGATCGGCACGTTGGGGTCGACGCGGTGCTGGTAGAACAAGTCGATCACGTCGGTCCTGAGCCGTTTGAGCGAGGCCTCCGCCACCTGCTTGATGTGTTCCGGCCGGCTATCCAGCCCCGCCTGTTTGTTGGTCTGCGGATCGAACTTGAAACCAAACTTGGTGGCGATCACCACTTGCTCGCGAAACGGTTCCAGCGCCTCGCCGACCAGTTCTTCGTTCGTGAACGGCCCGTAGACTTCCGCCGTATCGAAGAATGTGACCCCGCGCTCCACTGCGGCGCGGATCAGAGACACCATCTCACTCCTGTCGGGCAGCGGAGTGTAAGAAAAACTCATTCCCATGCAGCCCAGCCCCAGTGCGGACACTTCAAGATTGCTTTTTCCCAGCTTACGTTTCTGCATTGTTTCTCCTCTTAGAAAATAGGTAAGAAATCACCTGCGGTTGGGCGCGATAATTCGCGCGTTAATTACTGATTCGAGTTCTTCTTACGCCTTCGAGAACACTTCTTTTGCCACCATCACGGCACTCATCGCGTTCGGCCAGCCAGAATAAAAAGCCAGATGCGTAATGACCTCAATCAATTCTTCCTTACTCACCCCGTTCTGCACCGCGTAACTGAGGTGAAACCGCAACTGCTCCGGACGGTTCATCGCAATCAGCGCGGCCACGGTCGCCAGGCTGCGGTCACGCTTCGAGAGCTCCGAGCGTTCCCAAACGTCTCCGAAAAGAACATCGTCCGTCAGCTCGACGAGTTTGGGCGCAAAGTCACCCAGCAATTGCCGCACCGCCGAAGGCTCTTTACTCATGCCCTGTTCCTTGTTCGTGTATTGTTTTCCGCCTATTGTTTTCCGCGCAATGTCCGTCAGTGACCTTCTCCGGGGCTCATCCGGAGTTAGATGACTCGATGGTTAGTTTGTTGCCAGAAAATTCCTATCCCCGAGTCCGGTTCGGTTTACCCCGTGACACGCCGTGTCCCCGTATTGAAGGTTCTGCCGCAGCCACAATTTCGCAGCTAACCCTTGAACCAATGGCTCATTTAACGGGTAAGCGCTGTCAGCACTGCGCCTTAGCCCCCGTGACTATACCGGCACCTGCTGCCGCACCAGCGGATCCAACCGCTCCAGTTCCTTGATAGAGTTGGAAATCGGGACAGGAGCCCGCGCCAATGGATACGAACGTGATGATCATGTTCGCTTCGGTAATCTGTACCATGACCGCGCTCAGTTTCATGGAGTTGCGCCGCATCCGCAAAAGGTTGGAAGCCAAGCCGGAAGTGAAAACTGAATCGAAATAAGCAGAAGCTGCTAAAGGCGGCGTGCGCGTGCGCGTAAACAACCGAGAACCGAGAACTGGTTTCCTACTGCTGCGGCGCGAAGTAGCCCTTGCGCGCCCGCACTTGCAGGTCTTTCTTCAGCGCGGAGATTTCAATCGAGCGGTAGCGCCCATCGGCGTCAAAGTCGGCAGGCTTGTAGCTCACCACATACTGGCTGCGCAGTTCGTCTTCGATGGCGGCGAAGGAATGCGTGATGTCCTTCATCTTGAACGGGAAAAACGCGCGCCCGCCCGTGGCCGCCGCCAGTTGCTCAAGAACTTTGTCGCCGCGCAGAATCAGCCCACTGTCGTCGGTCGAAATGCAGTAGATGATGACTTCGGCCCGCTGTGCCATTTCAATGGCCTGCGCCCGTGTGTACTCGCTCTGGTTGTCTTCGCCATCGCTCACGATCACAATCGCCTTGCGCACGGGATGATCCGGGCGATCCTTTAAGAACTTATCTTTCGCCGCATGGTAGATGGCGTCGTACAGTGCCGTGCCTCCGCCATCCTGCAGGTGGTGCACGCCGGCCGAAAGCAGTTCCACGTTGTCGGTAAAGTCCTGCGACATCTGGCTCTTGGTGTTGAAGCCCACGATGAAGGCCTTGTCGAACCCGGCCCGCACCGAGTGCCGCAGAAAGCTGATCGCCGCCGTCTGCTCAAACTCAAACCGGCTGTGCACCGATCCGCTCACGTCGATCAGCAGCCCGAGATGGAGCGGCAAATCCGTCTCGCGCCGGAAATTCAGGATCGTCTGCGGCGGCTTGTGATCGTCGAGAATGGCGAAGTCGGTTTGATTCAGGTCGCGCACAAATTTGCCATGCTTGTCGGTGGCAATAAACAGCACATTTACTTCGTCCACCCTTTTGTGAATAGTGAGCAGCGAACCGGCTTGATCGTCAGGATTTTCCGGTAAGGCGGTGACGCTGCCCGCATTGCTGGCGTACGCCTCGCTTTGGGCAAGCACGGGCAAGGACAATGCACAGATCAGCGCAAGAAAAATCAGAGCAAAACGGATCGGAGAAAAACCGATCAGGCCGAAACCCGCCCCCAGCGCCGCCCGCCGCCATGTCCAGCCCGTGTATTTCGTGCCCGCACCGTCCAATTTTTTCACTCCTACCCACGGCCAGAGGGTACTCCAGCCGATTAGATGCACGCTGGAGGCCGAAGGGCCAAGTGCCATATTCTCCCTTGCTGGGAACCCGAATGCCAAGTTACAAAAGGAGCACTCGTTGGGTCATAGCCCGCGAAGAAAGCGCCCGCACGGCTGCTCGCGGCTAATCCGTAACCTCCCAATTTCTGCCAAGCCGAGATTAGAATGACTATGAGTTCGGGGGACGACCAACGATGACTGTGAACAAAGTTGCAACCTGTTTTCTTACCTTATGCCTCTGCGCCTCCTTCGCCTTCGCCGCCAATGACGACAAAGAAGAGGAACGCGTGAAGGATGCCGGACAGGTGATGAAAGAAATTCTGAACATCCCCGACAATATTCCGCAGGATTTACTCGACAAGGCAGAGTGCGTGGTGATTCTGCCCTCGGTGTTGAAGGGCGCGTTCGGCATCGGCGCCAGCTACGGCCGCGGCGTCATGATTTGCCGCGGCGGCGAGCGCTACAACGGCCCCTGGGGCGCGCCCGCTCTCTACGCGCTCGAAGGCGCAAGCATCGGCTTCCAGTTGGGCGGCCAGGCCACCGATTTCGTTTTGCTGGTGATGAATGCCAAAGGCGCGCGTTCGTTGCTGACCAGCAAAGTGAAACTGGGCGCCGACGCATCGGCCGCCGCCGGCCCCAAAGGGCGCACCGCCGAAGGCGCAACCGATGTAGTCATGAACGCCGAGATTCTTTCCTACTCGCGCAATAAAGGCCTCTTCGCCGGGATCTCCCTCGAAGGTTCCACCCTGCGCTCCGACGGCAGCGCCAACGAAAAACTTTACGGCCAAAAATTGACGGCGAAGGAAATCATCGTCGACCGCAAAGTCGCGATTCCGGCTTGCGCGAAAGATCTGGTCTCGCTGCTAAATTCAAAATCTCCCAAGAACCTGTCGGACCCGAAATCGCCGGAGTAAGTGCTTGGAAAGAGCGCGGCCTCATGAATTTCGGAAAACAGGATTTCGGAAAACTCCCGGGTGCGTCCAGTGACGTTGGAAGATCGGCGTTTTCAGCGCCGTGGAAGAGCGGCGCTTTCAGCGCCGCGTCAGCTCGCCCCAAGGCTCGCGGGCTTCAGCCCCGGTGGTCGCATGGTTCATTCGCTACCCGTAAGCGGTGTAGTGCCCCAGTTTGAAATCGCGTGGCCGCGGACGCATTCGTCCGCGGGCGCTCGCGGGTCGGCTGAGGAACAAGCCCTTCAGGAAGGGACCCATCACCTTGATCATGGCCAAGACCTTTAACGACAAGCTCCCGCCCACCCGCTGCCCCTGGGCCACCACCGACCTCATGATCCGCTATCACGACGACGAATGGGGCGTGCCCGTGCACGATGACCACAAGCTCTTCGAGTTCCTCACTCTCGAAGGCGCGCAAGCCGGCCTGAGCTGGCAGACGATTCTCCACAAGCGCGAGAACTACCGCGCCGCCTTCGACGGTTTCAACATAGAACGTGTGGCTCGTTACGACCGCCGCAAAATCGCGCAGTTGCTGAAAAATCCCGGCATCGTCCGCAATCGGCTGAAGATCGCATCCGCCGTAAAAAACGCCCAGGGCGTGCTCCGCATGCAAAATGAGTTCGGCAGCCTCGACCGCTACCTCTGGCAATTTGTCGACGGACATCCGCGCCCCAATGCGTGGACGCAGCGCAGCCGGGTCCCCGCCCGCACCGCCCAGTCCGACGCCATGAGCCAAGCCCTCAAGAAGCACGGCCTCACCTTCGTCGGCTCGACCATCTGCTACGCCTTCATGCAAGCCGTAGGCATGGTGAACGACCACCTAGTCGCCTGCTTCCGCCACGCCGCGCTCGCGCCACAGAGATCGCCGAAGCAAGTCGCCAAAATGGGTTAAAACTTGCCCGGAACGACTCGCCACAGAGAAGACACCATCCACGCTTGATGAATCCAGAATTTTCCGGCAAACATCCGCCCCCGGCGAGTCGTCACACAAAAGCCCTGCCCGGCCTACGAATAAATCCCAGGCGCTTCATGTCCAAGCTTCTGCACGTACTCAACGTATGACCCAGGATAAACAGTCGGAGTGCGGTCCGTGCCGCTCTCACCGCCCAGTTCCAGCACCCGTGAGCCGAGACCCCGAAGAAACATGCGGTCATGCGATACGAAGATCATGGTGCCTTCAAAATCCTTCAGCGCACCCACCAGCATTTCCTTGGTCGCAAGATCCAGGTGATTCGTCGGTTCGTCGAGCACCAGGAAGTTGGGCGGGTTGTAGAGCATGCGCGCTATGGCAAGCCGCGATTTTTCTCCGCCGGAGAGTGCGCGGATCTTCTTATCCACGTCGTCGCCGGAGAACTGGAATGCTCCCGCCAGGTTCCGCAACGAGCCAATACTGTCTTGCGGAAAATCCTGTTGCAACTGTTCAGCGACGGTGAGATCGGAATTGAGGACGTCCAGAGACTGTTGCGCGAAGTAGCCCATATTCAGGCTGGCGCCGAGCCGCACGCTTCCCGCATCTGGAGCGCTGGCTCCGGCAATCATTTTAAGAAGCGTAGTTTTGCCGGCGCCGTTTCTTCCCATCACGGCCCAGCGTTCTCCGCGGCGGATGGTGAGATTGAACCCTTCGTAAATCACACGCGGGCCGTAACTCTTGTGCAGATTCTCAAGGACGGCCACCTGTTCGCCGGATCGTGGAGGAGCACGAAAGTCAAACTTCACCACCGTGCGTTTTTTTGGCAACTCGATCTTCTCGATCTTATCCAAGGCCTTGATCCGGCTCTGCACCTGGGCCGCTTTGGCGGCGTGCGTCCTGAAACGATCGATGAAGCGCTGCTCCTTGGCAAGCATGGACTGCTGCCGGGCAAATGCTGCCTGCTGATTGCTCTCTCGGATCGCTCGTTCGCGCTCGTAGAAGTCGTAGTCACCCGAGTACGTGATGATTTCGCCGCCATCAATCTCTGCAATCTTTGAGACCAGACGATTCATGAACTCGCGGTCGTGCGAGGTCATGAGCAGCGCGCCAGGAAATGACTTGAGAAACTGTTCCAGCCAGATGATGGATTCGATGTCGAGATGGTTCGTCGGTTCGTCCATCAGCAATACATCTGGCATTCCGAGCAGGACGCGTGCCAGCGCAACCCGCATTTTCCATCCGCCGGAGAGAGCGCCCACGTCGCCGTCAATCTGATCGTCTTTGAATCCCAGACCGTGGAGCACTTCACGGCCTTGCGATTCGAGCGCGTAACCGCCTAAATGCTCGTACTCCTCCTGAACGTGACCGAAGCGATCAAGGATGCGCTCCATGTCATCAGCCTTGTCAGGGTCGGACATTTCGCGCTGCAAGGCTTCGAGCTCGTGGTGCAGATCGCCGACGCGTCCGCTGCCCGCGATCGCTTCATCCAGCACCGAACGGCCCTGCATTTCCTCGACGTCCTGGCGAAAGTAGCCGATCGTCAACTTCTTGGGGACAGAGACCGCGCCCTCGTCGGGCGTTTCCTCGCCGACCACCATCCGGAACAGCGTTGTCTTGCCCGACCCATTGGGACCGACCAGCCCAACTTTTTCGCCGGGATTCAACTGAAACGAAGCATCCACGAAGAGCAACTGCTTACCATACTGCTTATTGATGTTTGAGAAAGAGATCATTCTGGAGGAGCAACTCGCGGTACGGTGCTTCTTCTAGTGTAGCGTGGGCGGGAAATTTGGCGGCCAACACTGGCAGGTTGGGTTATTGGAGGCAGCTGGCCATTCGCGATCTAGATTGGAGGGATGGGGAGCAAAGGCAGTGGAAGGTTGGGCCCGCCAGCCATCTATCGCGGCTAATTCGGTCCACTCGGATGGGAACGGCACGGGCACGCGCGAGAGGCTAACGCTTTTTCTCCGCTTTTTCAATAAGGGCTTCCGCTTCCACCACCCCGACATTCCTCAGTTTCAGATTACCGTGGTCATCCTTGTCCACTCGGGTTCGAATTCTCGTCACTCCCACTTTGGCGTTATGCGCACTGTAGCCGTGACGCGCCACCTGTTGCTCCAAAGACTGTTCAGACATGCGTTTAGGATATATCCCATACAGAATCAGCAGCGCGGCCTCTCGCGCACTGTTGGCGACGTCCACATAAACCCGCCCGTCAATTTCTTCCATGAACGGATACTTGCGCTTCATTAACCTACCAACCACGGCCTTTGCTTCGCCCAGGTCCATCCCTTTTTGGGACTGGCTCACCATTTCGGCGAGAACCCAAGAGCAAAGGCTGCTAACCGCATTGGCGTCCATCTCATTAGCTGGCACCTCGTCTGCGTCGTGACGGGCACCACGGTTGCTTGCAATTTCATAAATGAAGCGACACGCGCGCGGGATGGTGAGACGTAGTGAATCGCTAAGCGCCGCTTCTTGAGCGAGCCGGTCCATGATGTTTCCGGCTTTGAAGTCTTTGCCTTTCGGAAGCGGTTTTCCAGTTTCATTCCAAACGGCCTTCAGCACCGCTTCCACGAATTTGCCCGCCTTTGCGTTCGAGTCCTCCCATTCCCGCTTTTGGTAATCCCCCACCACCGATTGAAAATGGCGCACCGCAGCATCCGAGTGCGTCGCGGCGAACTTGTCTTTTAACATCGCATTCACGGTTCTATCAGCCATTGAATATGCCCCTCCAGCCGGGCAACAGCGCATACGTGCCGTACTTTGGAGAGTCAACCCACTCCTGATCTTTCGCGCGCGTCGGGTGCGCACCGTTCCAAACTCCCAAAATCCCCTGCATTTTGCCCCACAGCTTTTGTATCGCCGCTCCGTCAACCTCCTTCTTAGTATCACCCTTCGTAATGTGCGCGAGTAGAAGAGTGAATTTCTGTGCCCCGCTCATGCCCTTAGAATGTTTTTTCACGAAGGGCCGAACCGGTGACGACAGATTGATGGTCGGAGCTACGTGCGCCCCCTTCTCTGCTTTAGCCGCCCTCTTGGGAACAGACCCCGATTGCCTCCGGGCCGTTAGGTCAACTTCTCCGTGCAACGTCTGGCCGTCATCAGTCGTAA